>Ga0153954_1000059_pt1 | contig 103734 bp, 97 predicted proteins | sample TSFL038MetaG_FD_102277 | JGI IMG/M metagenome (GOLD analysis project Ga0153954, IMG submission 102277) | Attine ant fungus gardens microbial communities from Florida, USA - TSFL038 MetaG | ecosystem: Host-associated > Fungi > Mycelium > Unclassified | place: USA: Florida, Wekiwa Springs State...
CACGCGGCATGGCTGGATCAGGCTTGCGCCCATTGTCCAATATTCCCCACTGCTGCCTCCCGTAGGAGTTTGGGCCGTGTCTCAGTCCCAATGTGGCTGATCATCCTCTCAGACCAGCTATCGATCATCGCCTTGGTGAGCCGTTACCTCACCAACTAGCTAATCGAACGCGGGCCAATCCTCCGGCGATAAATCTTTCGCCTCTCAGCCGTATCCGGTATTAATCCAAGTTTCCCTGAGCTATTCCGAACCGGAGGGTATGTTCCCACGCGTTACTCACCCGTCTGCCACTCCCGTATTGCTACGAGCGTTCGACTTGCATGTGTTAAGCCTGCCGCCAGCGTTCGTTCTGAGCCAGGATCAAACTCTCAAGTTGAATTGAGATCTTTGTCCTGACTGGTCACTTCAATGTTCTGGCGAACATTGTATCTTGACGAGTTCCAACACATCCGCCTCGATCGGAACCACACCAGTCCGCCTCACGGCGGTCTAGCGTGCTTCGTTCGAAGCGCGATGAATTGTTGAAACGTGACCGTCAGTAGTCTCTTCAGGCCTCAGTCCCCAGATCGAATTCCTAAGCTTGCGCCTAGAAAGCCGGTCCGCGAACAAAGGCCCCGCAAGGACCCCGCCGCCCACGTCTCTCTTTCTTCCGATGCGATTGTCAAACAGCACGGAGCCGAAGCCCCACGAACTGAAACCAAACCCCGGGGCGATCCGCCTTCAAAGCCCGGCCTAAGCCCGAATTCTACATCTTACCGCACTGGCGTGCGGCCGGAAACGACCAAAAATTCTCCACCCCCACCTCGTAGCAGGGAGGAGAGCGTTCGGAAAATTTCCGAGACCCGCCGACTTGGCCGCTTCAGAAGCGCGCCCCGTCGTTGGTGGAGCGGGATATAGGCCCCTCCGAACTTCGTGTCAACAGACTTTCACAAAGAAATTCGCCGCTGTGGAATTCTGTGCGCTTTCTCTCCGTTTCACGTGCATTTTCATGCCCTCCCGCGCGCGCAGCGTCACCCGCTGCACCGGCATGACAGGATGCCCATCGACCAATTCGAAACGGAAGGCGTGCAAAAGATGCGCGAGCAGAATGATCCCTTCCTGCATGGCGAAGGCCATGCCGATGCACACGCGCGGGCCCGCGCCGAACGGAATGTAGGCGAACCGATCGATGCGATCGCGCTTTTCGCCCAGGAAGCGCGAAGGGTCGAAGGCGTCGGGCTCGTCCCAAAGGCCGCGGCGCCGATGCAAAACATAGGGCGAGACGGTGATCACGGCGCCGGCGGGAATGGCGACGCCCGCGAGTTCGTCGTCGGCGATCGCCTGGCGGGCGAGCATGGCGGCTGGCGGATAGAGGCGCAAAGCCTCCTCGAAGACCGCGCGAAGGATTTCGCACCGCTCCGGCGCCACCGACCCATCCGCGTCGAACGCCTGGTCCGCATCGGCTTCCGCGCGCTCCCGCCATTCGGGCGATTGGGACAGCAGAAAGAGCGCCCAAGTCAGCCCGTTCGCCGTGGTCTCGTGGCCCGCGTTGATGAAAGTGACGATGTTGGCGCGAACATCGACCTCGGCGATTTCGCGGCCGCTTTCAGGGTCCTTCGCCGACATGAGAAGGGTTAAGAGATCACGCGGCGCCTCGCCCTCCCGCTCAAGCAGCGCTCGCCGCTTTTCGATGATCGCATCGACGGCCGAATCGAAAAATTCGAGCGCGCTGCGGCCCAGCCTTCGCCTCAGCCTCGGCAGGAAGGCGGGCGCGCCCAGCAAATCCAAGGGATCGATCCGGCCGATGGTGTCAAAATAGCTCGTCACGGCACGCTGAAAGGCGCTCGGCTCACGCCCGAGCCCTTGCGAGAACAAAGTCTGCTCGAGCACTTCCAGCGTCATGCGCGACATGACCGCGCCGATGTCGGCGACCGCGCCGTCGCGACGGCGGATCATCCGCTCGATTCCAGCCCGCCCAACCCGGTGGACGGCTGGGGCGAATTCCGCAACCTGACGGGGCGAAAACAAGGGCGCGAGCGCCCGGCGTTGGGTCCGCCAGTCCTCGCCCTCGGCAGTTAAGAGCCCGTTGCCAAGTCCCGGCCGCAAAATCCTGAGCTGCAGATCGTCCTTGCGGTAGTTTGCGGCATTTTCGAGAAAAATGCGTCTGACGGCCGCCGGATCATGCGCCGCGCCGCGCAGACCGAAGATCGTGCGGCCTATCGAGACCGGCCGCTCGAAATCGCCCTCCCACCAAACTTCGATTGGATTGCGTTGCAGGGCGAGAAGGGTCGAGAATGACCCGCGCGGCCGATCGGGCCGGCGCGGATAGGGTGGAACGAAGAGTTTGGTCGCGGTCGCGTGGCGCTGCATGGAGGCGGCTCCCGGAGGACGATACGCTGAAAACTTTGGCGCCATCGCGACCAAGCCGCCCGGCAAACCTTTCCAAGCCCTGCTTCTCATGCTTGGTTCGTGATGGTCCGATTCGTGTGGGCGCGAGCTTCTCGTGGCGCTTGGAGGGACGGGATGCGGCGGCCGATTTGGCTGGCGGCGGCGCTGCTTTTGGCTGGATTCGCGTTCGCCGCGGGGAGGGGCGCCGGCTTTCGACCCTTCCCGGAAATCGTCGCGACATTGCCCGGCGATGAATCCGCATTCAGCCAGGAATTCAACGACCGCCTTCGCCAGCGATTCCCGATTGGGTCCAGCGAAGACAAGTTGCTCGGGTTCCTCGCAAGCGAAAACTTTGTTCCCGATTGGCGACGGCGCGACGACCCGAACGCGAGTTTCTTCGTTCAGAGCGGACTGATCTGCCAGAGAGAAGCTCGGGTGTATTGGCGCGCCGACGCCGCGGGGATTCTCACCGAGGTCCGCGGCTCGTACGGAAGCCAATGCCTGTAAGGCGTTGCCTAGAAAGTCGTCCGCTGACGCATCGCCGTCGCCAGCGTGCCGTCATCGAGATAATCGAGCTCACCCCCTACCGGCACGCCATGCGCAAGCCGCGTCACCTTGACCGGGTAATCGGCGAGGAGATCGATGATGTAATGCGCCGTCGTTTGGCCTTCGACGGTGGCGTTGACAGCGAGAATGAGCTCACTCACCCCGCCCTTGGCGACGCGCGCGACAAGCGTGGATAGATTGAGGTCTGACGGCCCGACGCCGTCGAGCGGCGAAAGCGCGCCGCCAAGGACGTGATAACGCGCTCCCGTGGCGCCGGCTCGCTCCAGCGCCCAAAGGTCGCCGACGGACTCGACGACAACCAGCATCGAGGAATCGCGCCGCTCATCCGCACAGATCGTGCAGGGATCGCGCGTGTCGACATTGCCGCACACAGAACAGGTCAGGATCCGCTCCTGGGCGACGCGCATGGCCTCGGCGAGCGGCCCGAGCAGCGTCTCGCGTTTGCGGATGAGATGCAGCGCGACGCGTCGGGCCGAACGCGGCCCTAATCCCGGCAACCGCGCGAGGAGTTGGACGAGACGCTCGATTTCCGGTCCAGCGACGCTGTTCGACATCCGGCCTCAGAATGGCAGCTTCATGCCGGGCGGAAGGGGCAGGCCAGCCGTCACGGCCTGCATTTTCTCGGCCGCCGCACGATCAGCCTTCGCCTTGCCGTCCGTGAAGGCGGCGACGATTAGATCCTCCACCATCTCCTTATCGGCCGGGGTCAAGAGCGATGGGTCGATTCGCACCCCTTTCAACTCGCCCTTGGCGCTGAGCGTGAGACTCACCATGCCGCCGCCCGCCTGGCCTTCGACTTCGAGGCGCCCAAGTTCCTCCTGGGCTTCCTGAAGCTTGGCCTGAACGGCTTGAGCCTTTTTCATCATGCCCATGATATCCATGGCGGCGATCTCCTAACTCACGCATCATCCGTCGGGTCGACGCTGGAATCGGCGTAGCCGACCTCATCATCTGTCCCAGCCGCCGTCGGCGACGAGATAGCCTCGGGGCGCCGCACGTCGACGATGCGGGCGCCCTTGAAGCGCTCAAGCACCTTGCGCACCAATGGATGCGAAGCGGCGCTGCTCGTTCGCTCCGCCTCGGAAGCCTGGGCCGTCTCCCACAACGTGGGGGCGGTCGAACCTGGAACAAGCGCGACCATCCAGCGCTCGCCCGTCCATTCCTGCAGTCGCCGGCTCAGCGTCTGGGTCAATCCGGGATGCGCGCCCTCCACCAGGGTGAAAGCGATGCTGCCCTGTTCGAAGCGGGCCGGCCGCACCTCCCGTTCAAGCGACTGGACAAGCTGAATGTCGCGCTTGGCGCGCGCAAGCGCCACAACGTCCTCGAAACGCGCGAGCCGCGGAGGCGCATTGCGCGCAGAAGGCGCCGGCGCCGGGGCGACCGGAACAGGGTCCACCGTCGCAAGCCGCATGGAAGCGCGCGGCCCTCCTCCGCCAGACGGCGGCGGCGGGGCGTGACGGGGACCCTCGCTCGTCTGGCTGAACTTGCGAATCGCCTCTTCGGGAGTGGGCAGATCGGAAGCATAGGCGAGACGGATCAGCGCCATCTCAGCCGAGGCGAGCGGGCGGGGCGAGTCCTTCACATCCTCGACGCCCTTGAGCAGGATCTGCCAAGCTCGCGCCAGGACTCCGATGGTCAGCTTGCCGGCGAATTCGCCGCCGCGCTCGCGCTCGATCTCGCTTGCCGCCAGATCCTGCGTCGCCACGGGCGCGATCTTGGCGCGCGTCACAAAATGGCAAAACTCGGCGAGCTCGATGAGGATGTCGGCGGCGTCGGCGCCCGCCTGGTGGAGCGCGCGCACGATTTCAAGCGCCTCAGCGATCTCGCCTTTCATGACGCGCTCAAACAGCGCGATGATCTCGCCCCTGTCCGAGAGGCCCAGCATGTCGCGAATGCCGAGCGCGGTGACGCCGCCCTCGCCGCCGTGCACGATGCCCTGGTCGAGAAGCGACAACGCGTCGCGAACCGAGCCTTCAGCGACGCGGGCGATCAACGCCAACGCCTCCGGCTCGGCCGAGACCCCTTCAGCCGAGCAAATCCTGCTCAAGTGGGCGATCATCGGGCCCGACTCGATGCGCCGCAGGTCGAAACGAATGCAGCGGGATCGAACGGTGATCGGCACCTTGTCGATCTCCGTGGTCGCGAACAGAAATTTGACATGCTCTGGCGGCTCTTCGAGCGTCTTCAGAAGGCCGTTGAACGCCTGCTTCGAGAGCATATGCACTTCGTCGATGATGTAGACCTTGGTGCGCGCGGAAACCGGGCGATAGCGGGCGTTCTCGATGATCTCGCGCACATCGTCGATGCCGGTGTGGGAGGCCGCGTCCATTTCGATCACGTCGACATGACGCGACTCCATGATCGCCTGGCAGTGGAGCCCGAGCTCAGGCATTTCGACGCTGGGGCGATCGATTTTGCCGGGGAGCGAGTAATTGAAGGCGCGCGCCAGAATGCGCGCCGTCGTGGTTTTGCCGACGCCCCGCACGCCCGTCAGAATATAGGCCTGGTGGATGCGCTCGGCCGCGAAGGAATTGGCGACGGTTCGGACCATCGGCTCCTGGCCGACAAGATCCTCGAAGCGCATCGGGCGGTATTTTCGCGCGAGCACCCGATAGGGAGAGGCCGGGGCCGAGGCGGCGGCGGCTTCGGCGACGGGGAAGAGCGAATCGCCCAACGACGGCCTCTCTTAAGCGGGAAAAGGAGGCGGCGCGACGGGTTGCCCTGGCTGGTCCGCCGATCGCTGAGGCGAACTCGCGTCAGGCTCGCCAACGCTCGCGCCCGAGCGCGCCAGTGGGAGGTTGGACAAAGACCCGCCCTGTCTCGTTAGGGCTGCTTCCTTCCGGACCTGACCCGGTTGGCGAGCGGTACGTCCTTCGCCAACCTCCCGGGCGCTATGTGGACTATGCGGCAGCGAGGCGCAAGGGGCGGTCCATGCGAGCGGACGAAAGACAGCAAGGGTTGTGATTTCCCTCACAGCGTGCCGAACCGCTTTATGATCGCATCTGCATGCCGTCGTCGGCTGCAGAGTTTGAAAAAGTGATCGTCCCACAGGGGCTTCAGTCCGGCCGACGTTCGGTGGGCTTGTTTGAACTGACAAAATGCAAATTTCTGAATGTCATTTGATCATTTCTTGGAGATATTCCTCATGACGACACATACCAAAATGGTCGCCTCGATGGCCGATGTGAAAAAAAAACTGGAAGAGGTGGCCGGTCATTCAATCGACGCAAGCGACCGCGAACTGGCCCTGAGTTTCGTTCGCCCGATCGCTTCATCCACTTATCTCACCGGTCATGCGGTTCCGAGTGACTCTTGGGTAACGAAGGAACGTCTGATCTTCCCAAAGCCCTTCTCCGTCGACAGTCAGCTGCTTGACACGGCCGGCCGCTCCCAGACGGGCGCTGATGGAAAGATCATCTTCCGGCTCAGCGGGTTTGTCGCCGGACGCGACTCAATCGGCGCGTTCGAGGAGCCGGTCAACGTGGTCGCTACGCCGCAGGGTGCGAGCCCAGCCTATATGACAATCGTTCACGAGCTTATTCCAGTCGATCCGGCCGGCGATTGGTTCAGCGATGTCGAGATCACGGCCTTTTCCTGGCGTCCAAATGGGACAGCTGCGCCCAATGTTCCGTTCTATTGGCGGTGCAGGGCGGTCGGAGACATTCTGATTTTCTGAAGCCGCGGGAGCGGCGCAAAAAATCCGCGGCGCTCTCAAGCGCCGTGGATCAGGACGCCGCACGGCTGCGCATGGCGGCGCTCGCCGACGGGTCCGCTTCCTCCACCATCGCGTGCGCGATCCGCGCGGTCGCGTCGTCGGCCGGGAAGAGCATTTCAAGCGCGAGCTCTGAGAGCGTCACATCGTTGGGCGTGCCGAAAACGGTGACCGTGCCAAGAAAGGACATGACGCCAAGGCGGGTCGCCACCCGGAGCGGCGTGGCGAGGCGCTCGGCGGCTCCGAAGGCCTCGGCCGGTTCGCTCTCGGGCGGCGCTGGATAGGCCGAGACCTCCGCAAGAAGACCCTGCAAAACCGTATCGCCCCGGGCGTCGATCTGCTGGCGCAGGACAGCGAGCACATGGGCGCGCCACGCGGAATAATTGACGATGCGCGGCCCCATCCCCGCGGGATGGAGCGTCAGTCGCACGGCGTTGACCGGCGCGCGCATGAGCTCCGCCGAACAGCCCTCGTAGAGCTGGGGCAGCGCCGAATTCGACATCACCACATTCCAGTGCCGATCGACCGCGAAGGCGGGATAGGGCTTGTGCGCCTTCAAGATCGCCTCGATCGCGGTTGTCGCCGCGTCCAGCGCCCCAAGCGAACGCTCCTGAAAGGCGGGCGCGAAGCCGGCGGCGAGCAGAAGCGTGTTCTGATCCCTAAGCGGAATCTCGAGATAGTCGGCGAGACGCGCGATCATCTCACGGCTCGGCTGCGCTTTGCCGGTCTCGAGACACGAGAGGTGCCGGGTCGAGCTCTGCGCCGCGTAAGCAAGGTCGGCCTGCGTCATGCGCCGCCGTTCGCGCCAGCGGCGCAGGAGCACGCCGAAAGGAAGCTGATGAACGGTCATGGGCCAAGCTTAGTCCTCGGCGCGGCGTAAGGCCATGACCTCCAAGGTCAAGACGTAGCGCCTCCTCGGTCGCTTTTTGACCTGCCGGGTCATGGATTCTGCTCTCAGCCAGCGCAATTCTTCGCGGAACGGAAGGCCCCAAGGCCCGATCTGAAGCCGGAATGGAGAAAGACGATGCTCGACGCTCAAGCGCTCGCCGATCGCTATGTCGCCGCCTGGAGCGAACCCGATGCGGCCGAACGGTCTCGCGCCATCGCCGCGCTCTGGGCGCCGGACGCGGCGCGCGGGGAAGGGACGCGCAAGGCGCGGGGATATGGCGCCCTCAGCAAGCTCTTGACCGGATCGCCGGAAGGGAACGGCGTTCGCTACCGCGCCGCTCCGACCGCCCGCCTGCGCGGCGACGTCCTTACCTTCCGGTGGGAGATGACGATCGCCGACGGCGAGACCGTGCTGGCGAGCGGGCTCGAGTTTCTGATCGTCGACGACGACGGACGCATCCTCGTCGACCATCCGTTCGCCGTCGCTTGAGGCGGCGCCCAACTCAAACCTCAGAGAGAGGACGACCCCCATGCCCTTCATCACGGCAAAGGACGGCGCGGAACTCTATTGGCAAGAGTGGGGAGAAGGCGCGCCGATCCTGTTCTTGAGCAGCCTCGGCTGCGGCGCCCGTCTCTGGGACTATCAGATCGCAGCCTTCGCCGAGGCGGGATATCGTTGCATCGGGTTCGACCGGCGCGGCCACGGCCACTCTGATCAGCCCGCGGGCGGCTACGACTTCGACACGTTCGCCGACGACGTCGCGAGCCTCATCGACGACCTTGACCTTAACGGCCTCACCTTGATCGCCCATTCGATGGCGGGCGGCGAGGCGGTGCGCTATCTCACCCGGCGCGGGAGCACGCGGATCGCCCGCCTCATTCTCATCGCCCCGACGACGCCTATGCTCCTCCAGGCTGAGGACAATCCGAACGGTGCGCCGATCGAGGCCTTCGAGGCGCTGTGGGCGCAATGGCGCCGCGACTATCCGAAATGGGTCGATGACAACGTCGCGCCGTTCTTCGTCCCCGAAACGTCGCCCGCGATGATGCGCTGGGGCGCGACCCTGCTGCAGACCTCGCTTCCCGTCACGCTCGCCTGCAGCCGCGCCATGGTCCAGGCGGACTTCCGCGCCGAGATGCGGCGCATCGACATTCCCACCCTTATCATCCACGGCGATCGCGACCGCTCCGCGCCGGTCGAGATGACCGGCAAGCCCTCCGCCGACCTCATCCCCGGTTCGAGGCTTCTCATCTATCCGGGCGCGCCGCATGGCCTCATGTTCACCCACATGGATAAACTCGAGACCGACATCCTCACGTTCATGCAGGGGCGGGACAGCCGCCCGGTCGCGGCGTGAACGACTAGGCCGGCCGAGCGCTGCTCCGCTTTCTTCATCCGGCGAAGAAAAATCTATAGCATAGGATTCTGTTTTTCATAAGAAAAACTCTCTCCCCTCACTGGGTCCGGGGCCGGACTTGACCCAGGCCGATCGGCGCCATGACGATTGCGCAAGGAGGCGGCGCATGGACCAGAACCCGAAGCGCATTACCGGCGGCTGTCTGTGCGGCGCCATGCGCTACGAGGCCGTCGGCGATCCGCTGGGCTCAGGCCATTGTTATTGCGTCGATTGCCGCAGGGCCTCCGGTTCGGGCTTCATCCCTTTCATGGCCTTCAGCGCGGACGCCGTGCGTTTCACCGGCGAAGCCATCGAGTTCCGCTCGAAGGCGGCGCATGGCGGAGATGCGGTTCGCAATCGATGCGGCCAATGCATGAGTCTGGTGTTCGGCGGCGAGATCGGCAAATCCGATTCCTACACGCTCTACGCCGGCTCGCTAGACGATCCTTCCGCCTTTCGTCCGACCATCGCCATTTTCGCCAAGGGCCGGCCGGCCTGGGCCATCATGCCTGCCGGCTTGAAGGTTTTCGACCGGATGCCGGGCTAAGGGAAACACGACAGCGCGTCTCCGCGCTCGACGCGCGCCAGCCCGCAAAGCCAAGGCTCGCAAAGCCGACAAGCAGCATCGCCCAAGTCGAGATCTCGGGAGCGGCAAGCGCTTGGACGGCAAATTTGGCGGTCAACAGATGGCCCGCCTCGGTAGGGTGGATCGAGTCCCAAAAGAGATATTCGTTCTGCTCGGGGGAGTTAGGCGGCGCGCAAAGCGTGCCCGAGTTGGGATGCATGAAATCGCCAGTCCAGCACGGATCGCTCACATTGGCGAACCCAAAATGAGACGGATCGGCCTCGATCTCTCCGAGGAGATCATAGGTGTCGAGCGTAAACACCCGCAGTCCATCGCTCTTGAACCCCGCGAGCCCTTCGAGCACCGCGGTGTTGAACGACGCGGCCAACTCGCTGGCGGTGTCCTGCAGCGCTGTTCCTTTGAAGCGCGGCGTGAGCCCGAGATTTGGAACTTCATAGAACAAGAGCGATTGCGCTCCGAGCCCAACCAGCGCCTTGACCGAGTCAATCGTGTTGGCTTCGGCCTGCATCATGACCGTCGCGAGCTCGTCAGGCGGGATCTGGTCCTCTAGCGCGTTCAAGATGTCGTTGGCGCCAATATCGAGCGTGTACAGCGCGCCTTTGACTGGCTTGGGATCGACAAGATTGAATGCGGCGATCTGGTCGGGCAGATCGATGTGGACTGGGCTATTCGGATCGAACGGGTTGTTATCGGTGATCCCGGTCTGAGCGCCGCCGAAGGCGAAATTGGTCCCGCTCGGGGTGGCGAGAAATGGCGTCATCGCGCCAAGGCCCAGCATCTGCGACAGATCTTCCACCCAGGTCGGCCCATTGCTGAAATGACCGCCGACGTAAGGTGGACTGACCGGAATCGCGCCTCCAGATTCCAAAGAGAGATTTCCGGCGTCCGAAAGGCTGTCGCCGAAGGCATAAATGGCCGTATAGGCGGCGGCCGCTGGCGTGCACGCGATCCCCAGAGAAACCACAAGCGACGCGAGACCGAGTTTCGTGTTCATGGATCGTCCCCCCGGAACGAGACGACTATCATTGCGCGGTGCGGACGGACAAGAGGCGGGCCGCGCCATGAGCGAAAGGGCGCCGACACCTGACCTTCGAGAAATATCGGCCGGGCGGTAACGGATCGCTCAGACGCGACGAAACAGGCAAAGCAGCCTCTTCGCTGCATCCGGAGGCGTCGTCAGGCGCTCCCATTTTGAGGATTTCGCCATCATGAACAGGATCGTCGTCTTTTCCGCGCCTCTCTTGGCGTTCTCCGTTCTCGTCGCGCCCGTCGCTCACGCCGAAGATTCAATGATGAAGAAGGATTCGATGCATATGTCGAAGCCGATGCATCAAGAGAAGAAAGACGCGATGATGCACAAGGATTCGATGATGAAGAAAGACACAATGATGAAAGACGACAAAACTCAGAAGTAACATCGGCGAGCGCATTATCGCTCAAAGGCGAAGCAGGAGCGCCGCCGCGTCAGCGCCGGCGCTGGTCTGGCGGAAGGATCGCGGGTCGCCAGCGCCGCGAGCGGTTTCCTTCAGCCGCCCACGCCGCCATCACCGTCGATCGGCCGCCAACGGCGGGGATTCGCCTGCTCGCACCGGGCGGCTTTTCCTATCGAGATCATTTCTGAAGCTTGAGGGTTCGCATTGAGGGCGCCTCGCCGCCCCGTGATGCGGATCACAGACGCTCGAGCCGCCGCACCCCTAATTGGGGTCGACAGCAACCAAGCTGAAGCGCGTCAGGTCTAAGACCGCAGACGTCGCCTCAGCGATCCCTTTTTCCCGTGACGTTTCGTCGGGCGCCCGCCCGGCGCATCCATTTTGCAGCCGCGCACTCACGCTTTGGGCGACTGCGACCAAGTCCATCCCTCAATTATCGATTGCTTCTTTGAAATAGCGAGGAGTTGATCATGCCCGATCCGATATGGCTCGACACCAATACATTGTCTTTCGCCCTGAAAGGCGATCCAGGAATCAATCTTCAGCTCAGCAAACTCCGTCAGGGCGGTCGCCAATTGCTTGTGACTCAGCAAGTCGAAATCGAGATCCTCTTTGGCAACATTTTTACCCTCAAACAGAACAAAGCCTTTTTGGCGCAGACTCCACCGCCAGAATTCAGAGAATACGTCAGAAAGGGCATGAAAAAGGTCGGCGTGACGATCGACACGCGATGGCAAGAAATTCCAACAGCGAAGCTCAAAGAATACGAGAAAATCCTGGCGAACAATATGTCGATCTCCGACCGTCGGGTCATGAGCGAAATCAAGGCCAGCGCGGAGGCGCGCGGCATTGCGGCTCCAGAGATGATCACCGCGGAAACGGGGACGAAGGCCATGGCGAACGCCCCTCTCATGAAGAAAGAGTGGGGCGTGACAAGCACGCCCGCCGCCGTGACCAAGAACCCGTCCGCTCGGCACGTCATCCTCTCGGACTATCCCGAGGACGGAGAGGGAGAGCTTTCGCGGTTCTTCAAGGACAAGCCAGTCTGGGGAAAGCTCGCGATCATCGGCGGAACGATCGCCGCGCAGCAGATTTCCGCGCAAGCGATGGCTTCCGTCTTCGATCATTTCAACGAAGCGATCGCCAAGGCGAGGGGGGCGTTCGACGCGCGTCATCCCGATCCGACGCAATTGCAGGCCCAGACGGGACTCGACCGCTACAAACAGGCCTATGAAACCGCCCTCTCGCGGGTCAACCGGCCGTCAGGCCTCAAGGCGGCGGAAGCCGTGGCCTTGGCCTTCACCAAGCCAGGCGACGTCGAGAGAGTGAAGGCGATGTGGGACGCTCAGATCGCCAAGGTCGTGTCGGCGCAGGACGGAACCATCAGCGTTTATGGCAAAGTCGCCGACGAATATATGGACGCGATGGTTGCGCTTCATAACCAGCTCGCCGCCGCATCCGCGGGCGTCGACGCCATCGCGGCGGACATCGAGAAACGAGGAACCGTGATCGCGGCCGCCGGAGACACGCTCGAGCAGGCGTTCTGGTATGGTCTTCCGGGCACGCTCGCCTTTCCCGTCGCCTATTACGAATGGCTGAACGTGAAGAACACAGCCGATTCCTTCCAGAACCTCGGCGCGACGGTGCTCACGTTCTCAACCTATATTTCGGATCGTCTCGCGGCCTACGATGCGTTGCTGAAGAAGCTCGAGGACGAGATGCTCAAGGTAAGCAACGAGGTGAACAGGTTTACGTAAGCATGGCTCACGTTTCCATGAAATGGTGAGCCATGCTCACCGTTCCATCGATTTCCGCGCGCTTTTTCGCGAGCCGCGCTCTAAATTGCCGGAGTCGGGCGGCGGATTCCATCGACACCGGGGCCGTCCTGATGTAAGCAATCCTTACATGAATTGGCGCAAGGACGAGCCCGGCGCGCGCGATGCGCCGCGCGGCTATCATCACGGCAATCTGCGCGAAGCGCTCATCGGCGCGGCGCTCGAACTGATCGCGCGGAAGGGAACGGCCGGCTTCACCTTCGCCGAGGCGGCGCGTTTCGCCGGGGTGAGCCCGGCCGCGCCCTATCGCCACTTCCGCGACCGCGACGAACTCATGGCGAACGTCGCCTTGCGGGGCTTCGAGCAGTTCGAGGCGGCGTTGGCCCGGGCCTGGGATGGCGGGCGCCCCGACATGTTCACGGCATTGGATCGGCTCGGCAAAGCCTATCTCGACTTCGCCCGCGGCGAACCGGCGTTCTATTCGGCGATGTTCGAGGCCGGCGTGCCGGTCCGCGCCAATCCCCCCCTCCTCGACGCCAGCGAACGGGCCTTCGCCGTCCTGCGGGGCGCGGCCGAGGCGATCTGCGCCGCGATGCCCCCGACCGGCCGGCCGCCCGCGCTCATGGTCGCGCTCCACATCTGGGCCGTGGCGCATGGCGTCGCGTCCTTGTTCGGGCGCGGCGATGGCGCGCAGCGCGCGCTGCCGATGTCTCCGCAAGAGCTCCTCGAGGCGCATGTGCTCGTCTATTTGCGCGGGCTTGGCGTGAACGCCCGGCCGTGAGGCTTTTTCGCGGGCGGACGCGACTCGCTAGGGCTCCGGCTTGACAGCGGCTCGATCCTGAAGTAAATGTTCATTACATTCACACCCGAGGACGCGCGCCATGCCAATCATTATGACGGTTCTGGGCTTTCTGTGGTGGTGGCCGATCGGGCTCGTGCTCCTCGGCCTCTTTCTCGGGCGCGGCAAATTCGGCTGCCGGCGCCATCTCTCTTACGCAGGAGACGCGCCGATGTTTTGCGGAGATCAGGGACGAGACCGGTGGGAGCGCAAGATGACCCGCCTGCAGGAAAAGATGGACAAGGTGCGCGACAGCATGGATCGCTTCAAAGGCGCCGGCGACTGGTTCGGCCCGGCGACCAGCGGCAACCGCGCCTTCGACGACTATCGGGCCGAGACCCTGAAGCGGCTCGAAGAGGAGCAGCGGGAGTTCAAGGATTTCCTCGCCCGGTTGCGCTTCGCCCGGGACCGCGCCGAGTTCGATCAGTTCATGGCCGAGCGGCGCAGCCGGCCCTCCGAGCCGGGTTCGTCAAGCGAGCCGCCTTCCCAGCCGCGCGACTGACCTGTCGCCTGAGCCAAGGGACCTCAATCTTCATCGGCGGGGCGTCGTTCGAAAGAGCGGCGGCCCGTTTTGCGCATGAGAGGCGGCGCGGCCGCCTCGCCTCCGGCCGCGGTTTCTGTATAGTGCCGGCCGCTGTTCGGAGTCGCTGGTGGCCTCTCAATTCCCGTATCGTTTCGCCGGGCGCGCGCGTCCGAAGGCGCTCGCCATGGCGCTTGCGCTTTGTCTCGCCGCCTGCGGCAAATATGGCCCGCTGGAGCCGCCGCCGGACCCGAACGCGCCGCCGAAGCCAGCCAATTCGAACTCGAACCCGGCCAACATGAACGTGCTCGCCAAACCGTCGATTCCGCCGATCACGCCGCCAAAGCAGCCGTTCTTCCTCGATTTCCTGCTGAAATAAGCGCATCCCACGCACATGCGTCCCTTCACCTACCGCAACGGCGTTCTCTCAGCCGAAGACGTCGCTTTGGCCTCGATCGCCGAAGCCGTCGGAACGCCCTTCTACTGCTATTCAAGCGGCGCGATCGAAGAGAGCTTCGAGACCTTCCGTCACGCCTTCAAGGACCAGAAGGCGCTCGTCTCCTATGCGATGAAGGCGAATTCGAATCAGGCGGTTCTGACGACGCTGGCTCAGCTCGGCGCCGGCATGGATGTGGTCAGCGAGGGGGAATTGCGGCGGGCGCGGGCGGCGGGCGTGCCCGGAAACCGCATCATTTTTTCGGGCGTCGGCAAGACGCAGGCCGAGATGAACCTCGGGCTCGACGAAAACATCCTGTGCTTCAACGTCGAATCCGAGCCTGAGCTCGAGGCCCTCTCCCGCGTCGCCTCAAGCCGCTGCGCGGTCGCGCCGATCGCCATCCGGGTCAATCCCGACATCGACGCCCGGACCCACGCCAAGATCGCGACCGGCAAGTCGGAGAACAAGTTCGGCGTGCCGATCTCGCGGGCCCGCGAGGTCTACGCCTACGCCCGCACGTTGCCGGGCCTCGCGATCCACGGCGTCGACATACATATCGGCTCGCAGATCACCGACCTTCAGCCGTTCGACGACGCCTTCGCCGTCCTGGCCGAGTTCGTCGGGACGCTCCGGGCCGACGGGCATACAATCGAGCATGTCGATATCGGCGGCGGCCTCGGCATCGCTTATCGCAATGACAATCAGCCTCCCCCCTCGCCCGAGCAATATGCGGGAATCGTCGCGAAGCGGACGGGGGCGCTCGGCTGCACGGTGATCCTCGAGCCGGGCCGCGCGATTGTCGGAAACGCCGGCGCGCTGGTCGCTTCGGTCATCTACGTGAAGCACGGCGAGAACAAGCGCTTCGTCATTGTCGACGCGGCCATGAACGATCTCGTGCGCCCGACCCTCTACGACGCGCATCACGACATTCTGCCGGTGAAGGAACCGGAACCGGGCGCCCCGCGGGCGCGCAGCGACGTGGTCGGCCCCGTCTGCGAAAGCGGTGACTATCTCGCGCTGGACCGCGACCTGCCGGAACTCGCCGCGGGCGACCTGATCGCGGTCATGAGCGCCGGCGCCTATGGGGCGGTGCAGGCCGGAACCTACAACACCCGCCTGCTCATCCCCGAAGTGCTGGTGAAGGGGGCCGACATCGCAATCGTCCGCCCGCGGCCCCATTATTCGGAGTTGATCGGCCTCGATAAGCTGCCGCACTGGCTAAAGTGACGCCTCGGGACTACATTGGCGGGTCAAAGAGGCCGCGCCGGGGCGCTGAACCCGGCCGCACTGGGTTAGAAATTGCCCGAAGACCTCGCCCGCCAACTAAGGATCACGGAATCGCGGTGACGGATTCGAACAGACCACCAGACGGCGGCGGGCGCCTCGCGGCCCTCGCGATTGTGGCGCGCCGCGCGCTCGTCATCGAGCGCCTGTGGCCGCCGCTTGTCTTCGCTTTGGCTGTCCTGATCCTGTTTCTCGCCGCGTCATGGGCGGGCCTTTGGCAGTTTGCGCCTCGCGACCTCCGCGTCGCCGGCGTCATCCTGTTCGCACTTGGTGTGGGGGCGGCGCTCTGGCCGCTCGCGCGGTTGCGCCGTCCGGCCGCGCGCGACGTCCTCGCCCGGCTCGACCGGGACGCGAAAACCGCCCACCGCCCCGCCTCGTCGCTCGCCGACTCGCTCGCCAACGATCACGGCGACGCCGGCACCGAGGCCCTTTGGGCCGCCCATCGAGCGCGCCTCGAGCGCGAAGTCGACGCCATCCGCGTCGCCCCGCCTTCTCCCGGGATGGCGGAGCGAGACCCATACGCGCTCCGCTTCGCCGCCGCGATGCTCGCCTTCGCCGCCGCCGTGGCCGCCGGACCCGAAATGTACGGCCGCCTCGCGGCCGCCTTCGACTGGCGCAGCGATGACGCTCAAGCCGCCGCGGCGAGCCGCATCGACGCCTGGATCGACCCGCCGCCATATGCCGGCTTGCCGCCGCTGGTCATCGATTTCAAGACCGCCGATCCGCAGACGCTGACCGTGCCCGAAGATTCCGTTCTGGTGGTGCGAGGCGATCCGAGCCTCGTCGATACGCGCGTCGAAGGGGCGATCACCCTGCCCGAACAGAAGAACGAAGCTCAGCCAAGCGGCGCATCCGGCCAGCCGGCGGCGACGCCCGCCAAGCCGAGCGCTTCAGCCGCGAACGTTCCGACCGAAAAGCGCTGGACGATCCATGGGCCGGGCAAGGCGACAATCCTGCGCGGCGGCCAGCCGGCGGCCGTCGCCGTCCTCGTCGTCACGCCCGCCGGCAATCCGACGATCGTTTCGACCGAGGCGCCGCGCGCCAATCTCAGCGGTTCGCTGACGCTCGCCTACAAAACCCAGGATCGCTTCGGCCTCGCCGGCGCCCGGGCCGATTTCACCCGCCCGCAGGAGGGCTCGGCTCCCGCCCCGCGCACGCTCGCGCCCCCGCCGCAAGCCGCGCTTCAACTGCCGCCGACCGTCAATGGGGTCGGCGAAGGCCATACGACGGTCGATCTCTCCGAGCACCCCTGGGCGGGCTCGAAGGTCACGATGCGGCTGAGCGCAGTCAGCATTTCGGGCAAGACCGGCGAGAGCGCGCCCATCGAAATGACGCTGCCCCAGCGTCTCTTCCACAATCCGCTCGCCCGCGCTCTGGTCGAGCAGCGGCGCAATCTCATCCTCGACCCCGACCACGCGCCAAAACAGGTCGAGGCGGCGCTGACGGGTCTCGCCATCGCGCCGGAAGTGTTCGACACCCCGGCCAATATCTATCTCGGGCTCAAGCAAACGAACACCGCGCTCGAGCACGCCCGCGGAGACGTCGATCTGCTTGACGTGGCGGCCACGCTCTGGGCGATGGCGCTGCAGATCGAGGAGGGCGACTCGACGAAAGCGGCGCGCGACTTGCGGGCCGCCGAACAGGCCCTGCGCGAGGCGCTTAAACGCGGCGCGAGCGACGAGGAAATCAAGAAGCTGATGGAGCAATTGCGCCAGGCGGCCAATCGCTTCATGAGCGAGATGGCGCGCAACGCGAAACCTTCCGATCGCAACCAAGACGACCAGAATCTCCAGGCCAAAGACCTGGACAAGATGATGGATCAGATGGAGGACGCCGCGCGCAACGGCGCGCGTGAGGACGCGCAAGCCATGCTCGATCAGATGCAGGAAATGTTCGAGAACATGCGCAGCGCGCAGGAGGATGAGGACACCCCTGCCGAACGCGAGATGCGCAAACAGATCGGTGAACTCGAAAAGCTTCTTCACGACCAGCAGGCGTTGCGGGACGACACCTTCCGCAGCGATCAGAAAGACCGCGCGCGCAAGCGGCCGCAGCGCAACCAGGCTTCGCCCGACAGCCCGGACATGGAGGACCACTGGGGTCATCAGAATCAGGAGGATCAGCAAGATTCGAACGCCCCTGATCAGGGCGACAACGATTCTTCAGCCCAGGACGACAAGCAGGGTCAGGATAAGGCCGATCAGGACCAGTCGAAGCTGGGCGATCGCCAAAAGGAGCTCGGCGACCGCCTGGCCGAACTTCAGCGCAAGCTCAAGAGCCTCGGCATGAAGGGCGAGAAGGGCTTCGCCGACGCGCAGGACGACATGAAGGAAGCCGAGGGCGACCTCAAGGGCGGCAAAGGCAAGTCCGGCAAGAGCGGAGAGAGCGGCAAGGGCGCGGCGGTCGGCGCGCAAGGCCGCGCGCTCGAGGCGCTGCGCGACGGCGCTCAGGGCCTCCAGAAGCAGATGCAGGGCCAGGGGGGCCAGGGCAAGGGGCGCAACGGCAAGGGCAACTATGTCGCGCGCAAGAGCCGGCCAGGCGACATGCCTGGCGACGATCCGCTCGGCCGCGGATCGGAAGGCGAGAAGGGTCGCGAGGATGGGCCGCTGAAGCAGTCGGCCGGCGCCGCGGAGCGCGCGCGCCGCGTGATGGAGGAGCTTCGCCGCAGGCTCGCCGACCCGTCGCGTCCGGTGGACGAGCGCGACTACCTCGAGCGGCTGATGAATCGGGACTGAAGCCCGGAACACGCCGCCGGCTCTTCAACCGTCCAGCAGCGATAAACGCGATCCGTCGCCGCCGCGCTTCCCACGCGTGAGATTGCGCCCCGTAAAAAGCGCGCGCATAGTGCCGGAAAACAACCGGCCCTGCCGCCGTGCGCATAAGGGCAAAAAAAGCAATGATCGATCTCGAGGGGGTCGCCAGCGTAGCGGACGCGCCGCGCGTGCAGGCGCTGCGCCGGGGCGGCGCGCCAGCGCTCACTTTCGAGGGCCGGTCGGTCACCTTCGCGGACCTCGACGCGATGGCCTCGCGCGTCGCCAACGCGCTGATCGCGTCGGGCGTCCGGCCGCAGGAGCGGATCGCCTATCTCGGCAAGAATGACGACCATTTCCTCCCTTATCTGATCGGGGCCTGCAAGGCGCGCGCGACGCTCGCGCCGTTCAACTTTCGTCTCGCCGCCCCGGAGATCGCCGGCCTCATCGAGGACAGCGGCGCGCGGATTTTCATCGTCGGCCCGGACGTCGTCGACCTCGCCGACCATGCGGTCGCCTCGCTCGCCTCGAAGCCTCGGATGATCGCGCTCGGCTTCGACCGCGCGGGCTACGAGCGACATGACGCCTGGATCGAAGCCGCCTCGCCCGACGATCCTCGCCTCGCGGCGGATCCGGAAGACGACGTGATCCAGCTCTACACGTCGGGCACGACGGGCCTTCCCAAGGGGGGTGCAGCTGACCAACCGCAACTACCTCGCGGTCTTCGACCTCGTGGCCGCGACGAGCGGGCTGAATTACCAGCCGGGAGAAACGGCGCTCGCGGCGATGCCGTTCTTCCACGTGGCCGGCGTCAATGTCGCGCTGATCGCGCTGGCGAGCGGCGCGCGGTCGGCGATCCTGCGGGACGCCGCGCCACAGCTCATTCTCGACACGATCGGCAAAGAACGCGTGAATGGCGCCTTTCTCGCGCCCGCGCTCATTCAGATGCTGATGCAGGCCCCGGGAATCGAGAGCGCCGACCTCTCCAGCATGAGGGTGCTCTCCTACGGAGCCTCCCCCATCTCGGAGGATCTGCTCAAGCGCGCGAGGGCGCGCTTCGGCTGCGAATTCATCCAGTTCTATGGCATGACCGAGACGTGCGGCGCCGGCACATTCCTCCCCGCTGCGGATCATGATCCGGCGAAGGGCAAGCTGCGCTCATGCGGCGCCGCATGGCCGGGCGTCGAACTCAAGATCGTCGCGGCCGACGGCGTGGAAGTCCCGCGCGGCGCGATCGGGGAAGTCGTCATCCGGTCCCCGGTCGTCATGAAGGGCTATTGGAAGAAGCCCGAGGCGACCGCCGCCGCGGCGCCAGACGGGTGGATGCGCACCGGCGACGCCGCTGCCATGGACGAGGACGGCTATGTCTTCATCTATGACCGGGTCAAGGACATGATCGTGACCGGCGGCGAGAACGTCTATCCGGCCGAGGTGGAGAACGCCCTCTTCGGCCATCCGTCAATCCGCGATGCGGCCGCGATCGGCGTGCCTGACGACGCATGGGGCGAAGCGGTCAAGGCGATCGTCGTCTTGAAACCTGGCGCGGCGCCGGATGCGGCCGGCATCATCGCCTGGGCGCGCGCGAGGATCGCCAGTTACAAGGCGCCGAAGTCGGTCGATTTCGTCGACGCGATCCATCGCAACCTCTCGGGAAAATTCTCAGGCGCGAGCTGCGTGAGCCGTACTGGAGAGGGCGCGACCGGAGGGTGAATTGGGCCGCGGCGCCTCGACTGGAAAGAGAGTTGTGAGGGCGCCAACGGAAGGGTAGGCTTCGCAAGGCGGCCGGCGGAAGGCCCGCCGCAAAAAGCCATTTCGAGGAGGAATCCCATGCAATCCATTGGAAGGACTGCTCTCACGCGCCGCGGGCTCATGACCGGCGCGGCGATTGGAGCTGCATCGGTCGCCTTGCCTCGTCAGGCTCTCGCCAAGATGCCGTCGGATTTGCCGCAGGCGCCGTACTTTTACCGATTCAAGCTGGGCGGCGCCGAGTGCACGGTTGTCTCCGATGGTCAACTGCCGCTCGGCAAACCCGCCGACGCCTTCCTGAAGATCACGAAGGAAGAGATCGATCGCGAGCTGCGCGACAATTTCCTGCCGGCCCAATCGGCTGTGCTCGAGCAGAACGTGCTCATCGCCAATCTTGGCGATCGCGTCGTCTTGTTCGACACGGGAATGGGCATCGACGATTTGTTTGGCGCCTCGACGGGCAAGCTCATGTCCACGCTGCGCGCCGCCGGAATCGACCCGGCCGGAGTCGATGCGGTCGTGATGAGCCACGCCCATATCGATCATTGCGGCGGTCTCGTCGCAGCGGACAACACCTTAAACTTCCCGAACGCCCAATATTTCATCGGCGAACCGGACTTCGACTATTGGACGAGCGACTCGAAGATCCCCGCCAACGCTCCCGCGCGGGCGCACTTCCTGAACCAGGCGCGGCGGAATCTCCTGCCGGTCAAGGATCGCATCCATTTCTATAAGGACAACGAAGAGATCCTGCCGGGCGTGACCGCGCTCTCAGCGCCGGGCCACACGGTGAGCCACACGATCTTCATGATCGATCACAACGGGCATCAGCTCGCCTATATCGCTGATCTGGCTCACCACCCCGTGCTGCTCTTGGAGCATCCGCTCACGGAATTCGCCTACGACACCGATCCGGCGCAGTCGGCTCAGAGCCGCGTGAAGATGCTGACCATGCTGGCGGCGAACCGCACCCCAATCCTGGCTTATCACTTCGCCTGGCCGGGGGTCGGACATGTCGCGAAATTCGGCGACGGCTTCCGTTACTTCCCGCTTGGCATGGATATGGAGCAGATCTCCGAGATCTGACGGTCGGGCGCTATGGCCAGCCTTCGCCGCCGGCCATAGCGCCATCGAACCCGTCTCAAGGGTGGACGCAAGCGCCCGCCCGCGCTACCTCGAAGCCTTCGCGATCATCGACGACGCTCCTCCGTGTTCGTCGAGCCAATTCGCGTGGGAACAGCATGGTCCGGCTGAACGTCATCTACACCCGCACCGGCGACAAGGGCGAGACCGGACTCGGCGACGGGTCGCGTCGGCCGAAGAACGACGCGCGCGTCGTCGCGATGGGCGACGTCGACGAAGCGAATTGCGCGATCGGCCTTGCGCTGCTCGCGGTGCGGAGCGCAAGCGACGCCGCCGATCTCGCGATCGAGCCGACGCTCATGCGCGTTCAGAACGATCTCTTCGACCTCGGCGCCGATCTCTGCCTGCCCCGCCCGCCCGACGAGGCGCCTGGCGCCGCGCTGCGCGTCGCGCCGTCTCAAGTTCGAGCGCTCGAACGCGCCATCGACGCCTTGAACGCGAAGCTTCACCCGTTGCGCTCGTTCGTGCTGCCCGGCGGAACAGCGGCGGCGGCGGCCTTGCATCAGGCGCGCGCGGTCTGCAGGCGCGCCGAGCGAACCCTAGTGGCGCTGGCGGCGATCGAGGGCGAAGAGGTCGGCGAGCCGGCGCTCGCTTATGTGAACAGGCTCTCCGATTATCTGTTCGTCGCGGCGCGCGCCGCCAACGACTTCGGCAGGTCGGACATCTTGTGGACGCCAGGCTTGAGCCAGAGCGAGAGCCCGGACCAGACGGAAGACGATGAGCGCTAGCCAGGGACTGGAAACCGCGATCGGCGTGATCAGCGGCACGTCGATGGATGGGATCGACGTCGCACTGATCGAGAGCGACGGCGAAGCGAAGGTGAAGACCGGACCGGCGGCGACCTTCCCCTACCCGCCCCAAGTCGCAGAGCGGCTCCGCGCGGTGGTCGCCGATTTGAGCGAAGCTCAGGCGCCGCAGCTCGAACTCGAGCGGCTCGTGACCGACGCCCATGTCGGGGCGGTCGAGGCGTTTCTCGACCGCTTCTCCATTCCCCGCGAAGGCGTCGGTCTCGTCGGCTTGCATGGACAAACCATTCTGCATCGGCCGCGCGCGGGCGTGACGCGTCAGCTGTGCGACGGCCCGCGCGCCGCCGCCGCGCTCGGGATCGACGTCGTCTCCGACTTTCGTTCGGCCGACGTCGCCGCCGGCGGCGAAGGCGCGCCGCTCGCGCCGATCTATCATGCGGCTATGTCGGCCGGCCTCGAGAAGCCGCTCATGCTCCTCAACTGGGGCGGCGTCGGCAATGTCACCTATCTTGGCGCGGGCGGAGAGGTCATCGCCTTCGACACCGGACCCGCCAATGCGCTACTCGACGACTTTCTGATCGCGCGGCGCGGGCTCGCCTTCGACGAGGACGGCGCGCTCGGGGAAAAGGGCCATGTCGACGAGGCGGCGCTCGCCACCTTGATGAGCGATCCTTATTTCGACCGCGCGGCGCCCAAATCGCTCGACCGGAATCACTTCAGCGCCGCGGCGGCATGCGTCGCGCATTTGGGCGACGCCGACGGCGCCGCGACCTTGAGCGCGTTCACGGTCGAATCGACGGCGGCGGCGCTGAAGCATGCGCCGCAGGCGCCGATGCGCTGGCTGGTCGGCGGCGGCGGGCGGAAAAACCCCAATCTCATGCGCCGGCTCGCGGAACGGCTTCGCGTTAAGGTCGAGCCAGTCGAGGCGATCGGCTTCGACGGGGACAGCATCGAAGCGCAATGCTTCGCCTATCTTGGCTTACGCTCGCGGCGCGGCCTGCCCATCTCGTTCCCGTCGACGACCGGCGCGCCGAAGCCGATGACCGGCGGGGTCTTCTCGCCGGCGGCCAAATGAAAAGGGCCCCGCTTCGCGCGAGGCCCTCGCTCAGGCGCCAAAAACGCTGTCGTCAGCAGACGTTGACAGACTGGTTGCCGAGGAAATTGCCATAGGCGTCGTAGGTCGGGCGATATTGCCAGCATCCGGCGCCGTCGTAACCGTAGCCGCCCCAATAGGGATAGCTGGCGATCGCGGCGCCGCCGATCACGCCCGCGGCGATCGCCGGACCCCACCAGCCGCCATACCAAGACCCGCCGCGCCAATAGCCCGGATGCCAAACGCCGCGGCCGGCCCAGCCGCCGCCATGCCAACCCCAACCGCCTCCGTGCCAACCTCCGCCATGCCAGCCGCCACCGCCGTGCCAGCCGCCGCCACCGCCATGCCACCCTCCAGCCGACGCCGGGGCTGCGGGCAGAACCACGGCCGCCGCCGTCGCGGCCGCGGCCAGACCGACGAGAGCCGTCTTCAAGATCGTGTTCATCCTTGCCTCCATGTGGGCCGTCGGTTGAAGCCGCTGGACCCCCTGTCGCCGCCGGGCAAACAACCTATCCTCAGCGCGTTTTCTCAATGTGACGCGCAATTCCGGCGGCGTTTTGGCGCCTGCGCGTCATTCGGGCGCCAGCGCGGGCTTTACTCAGCGTCACAGGATAGCGACGCTTCACAAACAAGTGTTAGCAAGAGATGCTGAACGAATATTCATCTCGTCAGCATCAACTTTAAGGTTTTCGTTCCCGCTCATCTGAAGGCGACGCGCGGCCGGCGAGCGAACTCAGCCTCAGTAGCAGATGTTTACCAGCCGGCGACCCAGATAATGGCCTCCCGCCGTCCACACCCGCCGCCTGACCCAGCAACCCGGACCGCCGCCATAGGCCGGCTGCGAGGCGATCGCGACGCCGATGGGCACGGTCGCCGCGGCGATCGCCCAGCCCGGATCGTACCCCCAGCCCCAGCCGCAGTTCCAACAGCCGCCCCAGCCGCCGCCCCAGCCCCAGCCGCCGCCCCAACCCGGGCCCCAGCCGGCGCGACGCCAACCCCAGCCGCCGCCGCCCCATCCGGGCCGGCCCCAGCCGCCGCCCCAACCGCCTCCGTGCCAGCCGCCTCCCCAGCCGCCGCCGTGCCAGCCTCCGCCAAAGCCGCCGCCGTGAAATCCACCGCCGTGGAAGCCGCCGCCGCCGTGCCACTGCGCCGCAGCCGGCGTAGGCGTCGCGACGACAGCGGCCGCCATCCCGAGGGCGGCGACCGCGGCAACCACGGCCTTCTTGATCGAACTACGCATGGGGAAGGTCCTCCCGCTCATCGGCGCTCATCGCCGTCTCATCCTAAAACTATGCCGTGACGGAAAAAGGTCTAGGGTTTGTTCGGCGACCCACGCAAAAAGTTGATGATGCCAGAGAAATCTTCGCCGCCGCCCGAGCCCGCCGCGTATAAAGCGTAGAGTTGCGCGGCTTCGGCCCCGAGCGGGATCGACGCTCCAACGCTCGCCGCCGCCTCTTGCGCCAGGCGCAGATCCTTGAGCATCAGAGCCGCGGCGAATCCGGGCTTATAGTCGCGGTTGGCGGGGGAAGCGGGAACCGGCCCCGGAACCGGGCAATAGCTGGTGAGCGACCACGACTGGCCCGAGGCTGTCGACGCGACATCGAACAAGGCCTGCGTCGACAGGCCGAGCTTCTCGGCGAGCGCGAAGGCTTCGCAAGTGACGATCATGGTCGCGCCGAGGATCATGTTGTTGCAGATCTTCGCCGCCTGCCCTGCGCCCGCCGCGCCGCAATGCACGATGCGCTTGCCCATGTTTTCGAGAATGGGCTTCGCCTTGGCGAAGGCCTCGGGCGACCCGCCGCACATGAACGTCAGCGTGCCCGCCGTCGCGCCGCCGACGCCGCCCGAGACTGGGGCGTCAAGCGTAAGCATGCCCGCGGCCCCGCCGGCCTCGTGGGCGCGCCGCGCGCTGTCGACATCGATCGTCGAGCAGTCGATCACGAGAGCGCCCTTTTGAGCCTGGGACAGGAAATCGCCCCAACTCGCGAGAACGTGCCTGCCCGCCGGGAGCATGGTCACGACTGTGTCGGCTTTGGCTGCGGCCTCGCCGGCGCTCGCCGCCATGACGACGCCCGCCTCCTCAGCGAGCGCCTTCGCCGCGGGGGCGGGGTCGAAGCCGACGACCGTGTGCCCGGCCTTCACAAGATTCGCCGCCATCGGCGCGCCCATATTGCCGAGGCCGATAAAGGCGATGTTCGACATGAGTCCTCCGTTTCGTTTCCAAGGCATAATGGACGAGGCGCCCGCCCGGCGGCAATTCATAAGGCGGTTTCGTGACCCAAATCTGCGCGATCCACTGAAGAGCGGCGCCAAGCGATGAGGGTCCGCGTCGAGAGCCTCGAAGCGCGCCTACTCGGCCATATTCACGGAACTCGGACGAAGACGGGCTTCGCCCCTAACGACACGCGCGGCCGATCCGCCGATGGAGCGTCCCTGCTCCGCCAAATGTCGGCGAGCATTCGCCAAGATGGAAATCTTCGCTCACAATGGCGGGCGTGCCATCCATCGAACCCCGCGCCTTGATCGTCGCGACGATCACGTTCCTTCTCGCCGGCTTTGTGAAGGGCGTGATCGGGCTCGGCCTGCCGACGGTCTCGATGGGGCTGCTCAGCCTCGTCATGGCGCCGGCCAAGGCCGCCTCGCTCCTGATCGCGCCGTCGTTCGTGACCAACGTCTGGCAATTGGCGGCGGGCCCGAGTTTCGGGCGATTGGCGCGCCGGCTTTGGCCGATGCAGGCTGGCGTCGTTCTCGGCACGCTCTCGGGCGCAGGCATGCTGACTGGCGGTCACGCCGGGCAAGCCGCCGTGGCGCTCGGGCTTTTGCTCATGCTCTATGCCGGGCTCGGCCTCACATCCGTCCGCTTCTCGGCGCCGCCTTCCGCCGAATGGTGGCTCGGGCCGCTCGTCGGGGCGCTGACCGGCCTCGTCACCGCCGCGACCGGCGTGTTCGTCATCCCTGCGGTCCCCTATCTCGGGGCTCTCAATCTCGGCAAGGAGGACATGATCCAGGCGCTGGGCCTCTCCTTCACGGTGTCGACCGTCGCGCTTGCGGCGGCGCTGACGGCGGCCGGCGCGTTTGCGTTGGGAGAGGTCGGCGCTTCAACCGCCGCGCTCGCGCCCGCGCTTCTCGGCATGGCGGCCGGCGGGGCCTTGCGCGGCCGGTTCAGCGAGCGGACATTTCGGCGGATCTTCTTTGGCGGACTGCTCGTGCTCGGCGCTCATCTCGCGTCGCGGGCGGTGATGTGACGCGTCGCCCGCGGTCGCTTTCGCCGCGCTGGATTTGGATTGTCTTGGATGGGGGCTCCTTGGGGCTCCCGGCCTTGCAACCCCTTGGATTCCGGTTTGGAAAAGCTTGGATTTCCTTGGATTTTCTTCGCCGAATCGAGACTTATCAATGAGTTAAGCGGGACTCTCGGCCGCAGGATAATTCACACGGCCTTTCTCTTCCATGAAGCCTCCGGGGCGGGCGCCGGCGCGAGCGTCGCAGGGATTACGAAGGCGGAGCCGATCATTCGGCGAGTTTAGCGTCGATTCCGATTTTCCGCAATCAAATGTCGACGACCGGCGGCCTTCGTCACGCCCGCCGCAGGTAGGGATTGCACATGGCCCCCATCGCCCTTGTCGAACGCCTCCTGCATACTCGCGGCTGACACGATCCGCTCAAACTGCGCTCGCTCATTGACGAGGAAGATGTAACGAAGAGCTTCGCCTCAGTTCTCGATCAGCCCGCGCGCCACGATCACCCGCATGATCTCGTTCGTGCCCTCGAGGATCTGGTGGACCCGGAGGTCGCGCACGATCTTCTCGACCCCGTAATCGGCGAGATAGCCGTAGCCGCCGAACAATTGCAGCGCATCGTTGGCGGCCTCGAAGCCGGTGTCGGTCGCCGTCTGCTTGGCCATGGCGCAGAGCCTCGTCGCCTCGGGCGACTTTTCATCGAGCGCGCTCGCGGCGCGCCACAGCATCGAGCGGGCCGTCTCGAGCGACGTCGCGATGTCGGCGACGCGGAACTGCAGCGCCTGGAAGTCGGCGATGCGGCGGCCGAAAGCCTTGCGCTCGCGCATGTACGAAATCGCCTTGTCGAGCGCCGATTGGCCGCCGCCGATCGAGCAGGCGCCGATGTTGAGGCGCCCGCCATCCAGCCCGGCCATAGCGATCTTGAAGCCGATTCCTTCCGCGCCGACCCGGTTGGCGGCGGGCACGCGCACGCCTTCAAGGATCACCTGGCAGGTCGGCTGGGCGCGCCAGCCCATCTTTTTTTCCTTGGCGCCGAAGCTCAGGCCGGGCGCGCCGTCCTCGATGAGGAATGCGGAAATGCCGGACGGGCCGCCCTCGCCAGTGCGCGCCATGACAAGATAGACATCGCTCACGCCCGCGCCGGAGATGAACTGCTTGACGCCGTCGAGCACGTAATCATCGCCGTCGCGCCTTGCGCGCGTCGTCAGCGCCGCCGCGTCGGAGCCCGACCCTGGCTCGGTGAGGCAATAGCTCGCGATCAGCTCCATCGAGGCGAGGCGAGGCAGGTAGCGCGCCTTCAGCTCCGGCGAACCGAAGCCGTCGACGACCCAGGCGACCATGTTATGGATGGAGAGGAACGAAGCGACGCATGGGCAGCCGGTCGACAGAGCCTCGAAGATCAGCGCCGCGTCGAGGCGGGTCATGCCGCTGCCGCCATGTTGCTCGCCGACATAGATCGCCGCCATGCCCAAGGCCGCCGCCTCGCGCAGAACATCGGTGGGGAGATGCTCCTCTTCGTCCCAGCGCAGCGCATTGGGGGCGATGCGCTCGTCGGCGAACGACTTCGCCATGTCGCGGACGGCGAGGTGGTCGGCAGTCAAGGCGAACATTGGCTCTCGCGCCTCCTTAGGCCGCCTCGGCCATCGGGCGCGCCAGAAGCCTGCACAGGCGCGCAATCGTCTGCCGCTGCTGGGGCCGCGGCACGACCATGTCGATCATCCCATGGTCGCGCAAGTATTCGGCTCGCTGAAAGCCGTCCGGCAAGCGCTCGCGGATCGTCTGCTCGATCACCCGCGCGCCGGCGAAGCCGATCACCGCGCCCGGCTCGGCGATATGCACATCGCCAAGCATGGCGTAAGACGCGGTCACGCCGCCCGTCGTCGGGTTGGTCAAGATCACGATATACGGCAGCTTCGCGGCGCGCAGACGCTGAACGGCGACGGTGGTGCGGACCATTTGCGTCAAGGCGAACATGCCTTCCTGCATGCGCGCGCCGCCGGAAGTCGTGAAGATGAGGAACGGAGTTCGGCGCTCAATCGCCGTGGCGACGCCCGAGACGATCGCCTCGCCGGCCGCGAGCCCGAGCGTGCCACCCTGAAACGCGAAATCCTGGATGGCGACGGCGACGTCCTGCCCCTCGAGCTTGCCGAACGCGACCGTGACCGCGTCCGCGGCGCCCGTCTTGGCGCGATTCTCCTTCAGCCGGTCCGAGTAGCGTTTGACGTCGCGAAACCGCAGCGGATCGGACGGCGTCTCCGGAATGGCCAATTCCTCGTAAACGCCGTCGTCGAGAAGCGAGGCGAGACGCGCCCGTGGCGCAATCGGCATGTGATAGCCCGAGCCGGGCACGACCATGAGATTGGCTTCGAGATCCTTGTGGAACACCAATTCGCCGCTCTCCGGGCACTTGACCCAAAGGTTTTCCGGCGTGTCGCGACGGAGGAACGAACGGATCTTCGGCGGCACAACATTCGAGATCCAATTCATGCGGCGTTTTTACTCCGTTGGATTGATTAGCCGGTCGGGGCTTCCTTCGCGCCGCCGCGCACCCCTTGCGCCAATTCTCCGACGAGCTTGGCGACGGCGGCGACGGTCGCGGAGGTCGTTGCGCCGCCCTCGATGGATCGTCTGATCGCCTCGACGACCGACGAACCGACGACAACTCCGTCCGCCGTCTCCGCGATCGCGCGCGCGCTTTCGGCGTTCTTCACGCCGAACCCAACCGCCACCGGCAGATCCGTGCGGCGCTTGAGCCGCGCCACCGCTTCGGACACCCGCCGGACGTCCGGCGCCGCAGTTCCGGTCACCCCGGTGATCGACACGAAATAGACGAAGCCGCCGGCGTTGCCGAGAACCCCCGGCAAGCGGTCCTCGCTCGTGGTCGGGGCGATCAGGCGAACAAACGCAAGCCCGGCTTGGCGGGCCGGCAAGCAAATCTCGTCGTCCTCTTCCGGCGGACAGTCGACGACAATGAGGCCATCGACGCCCGCCGCTCTCGCGTCCCTCAGGAACGTCTCGACGCCATAAACATAGATGGGATTGTAATAGCCCATCAGGATGAGCGGCGTATCCGGGTCGGCGGCGCGGAACTTTTTCGCCATGGCGAGGGTGGCCGGCAGCGTCTGATTGGCCGCGAGCGCCCGACGGCCGGCGGCCTGAATCGCGGGACCATCGGCGATCGGGTCGGTGAAGGGCATGCCAAGTTCGACAATGTCCGCGCCCGCCGCCGGCAAGGCCGCAAGAATGGCGGATGAGGTCTCCGCGTCCGGATCGCCAGCCATGATGAAAGTCAAAAGCGCGGCCCGTCGTTCTGCGGCGAGCCGTTGAAAGCGCAAATCCAGACGTGCGGTCATCGGCGGCTCGTTATCACGATGGCCAGCGTTGCGAAAGCAGGGCTCAAGAGCAGCGAGAGCGAGGCCAGCGCGCCGGCGCCGCCGGGCGAGGACGGCCTCTCGACTGGGCCGGTGAATTTCGCTAGACGGAAACCAACATCGCCCGCCCACGCCGCGATGAAAAGTGCGTTTGCTCATCTGGGGGAGCAATGAAGCTCATCTTTCTGCTCGTCCCATGTATTCTCGCGCTCTGGGTTCCGCTCTACAATTCGGTCCCGCCCGTCGTTTTTGGCATTCCATTTTTTTTCTGGTTCCAACTTGTCCTTGTTCCAGTCTCGGCCCTCGCAATTCTTGCCGCAGACCGGATTGGTAAGGACTAGGCATGTTTGACCATCTCAATGTGGTGGCGACTGCCGTCTTCGTGTTCTTTTTTGGTCTCGTGTCAGCGCTCGGCTTCATCGCGGCGCGCTGGAAGGCGGCGGATCTTGACCACATCCACGAGTGGGGCCTCGGAGGGCGCCGCTTCGGCCGTTGGATCACGTGGTTCCTGCTCGGGGGCGACCTTTACACCGCCTATACGGTCATCGCGATTCCAGCGGTCGTCTTCGCGATTGGCGCCTACGGCTTCTTCGCCGTGCCCTATACGATCATCGTCTATCCCTTTTTATACCTGACCTTGCCTCGGCTCTGGGCGGTCTCACAGAAGCACGGATACATCACAGCCGCCGACTTTGTGCTTGGCCGCTACGGCCACAGCGGGCTCGAGCTCGCGGTTGCAGCGACCGGAATTTTGGCGACGATGCCCTATATCGCACTGCAACTCGTCGGCCTTGAGAAGGTCATTTCGGCGCTCGGCTTCTCGGGCCAAGGCGTCATGGCGCATGCGCCGATTACGATCGCCTTCGTCGTTCTGGCGCTTTTCACCTATAAAAGCGGCCTCCGGGCGCCGGCGATGATCGCATTCGTCAAAGACGCGATGATCTATATTTTCATTATCGCGGCCATCGTCGTCATCCCCTACGAGCTTGGCGGTTTCGGCGCAATTTTCGAAGCCGCGGGCAAGGCGTTCGATGCGAAGGTTGCGGCGAATCCCAATCTTGCCGCTGGTCTTACGCTGAAGCCCGCCCAAGTCGGTCCATACATCACGCTCGCCATCGGTTCGGCGATGGCGCTGTTCATGTATCCGCACGCGTTGACGGGAGCGCTCGCCGCGTCGAGCGGGAACGCCATTCGCTTCAACACGATGGCCTTGCCCGCCTATTCCTTGGTGCTCGGCCTGATCGCCTTGCTTGGGCTCATGGCGATCGCAGCCGGCGTCAAGGTCGAGACGCCGCAAGACGCCGTGCCGCAGCTGATGCTATGGGCATTCCCGGATTGGTTCGCAGGCTTTTGCTTCGCGGCGATCGCGCTCGGGGCGCTCGTGCCGGCGGCGGTGATGTCAATCGGCGCGGCCAACACTTTCACCCGCAACATCTGGAAGCCGTTCATCCATCCGCAGATGACGCCTGAGGAGGAATCGCTCGTCGCCAAGCTCGCTTCGCTCCTGGTGAAGATTGGCGCACTTGCGGTCATCTTCTTCATGCCGACACAGTTCGCGCTGGATCTGCAATTGTTGGGCGGCGTGTGGATGGTTCAGATATTCCCGGCAATCATCTTGGGGCTTTTCACCCGCTGGTTCAGCGGCTCAGCGTTGCTGGTCGGCTGGGTCGCGGGCATGATCGTCGGCACGTCGCTCTCCTGGACGGGAAAAGCCTGGGCGCCGGTGCATGCGCTGAAGTGGGACATTCCGCTGGTGGGCCACCTCGATCTCGGGCTCGGCTTCGCGGCCTATAACGGATTGACGGCGGTCCTCGCCAATCTGCTTCTTGCGGCAACGCTTTCGTTGGTCCTGCGTTCTCAGAAGTCTGACGAGACCATGCCTGAAGACTACGATGACCGTGCTTTCGCCTGATCAATGACCCATGGCGGTTTCGAGCGCCGCTGCCAGTTCCTCTGTCAGCCGGAGCCGCGCGCCGGCGCCGTCCCAGGGGTTGAAGCGTCGATGTTGCCGTCGACCATGATCGGGGGCAATCTGCGCCCAGGGAGGAAACTGTAATGGAGGAAGTGGGGCCGAGCTCCGCGGAGAAGAATTCATCCGCGGCGCAGCCGGAGGCGCGCCACGACTTTTCCTGCGTTCAGGGCTTTCAGGTCGTCGGCGCGGAAGATCCGACCCTGGCGGCCGACCAAACCTGGCGCGACGCGCTGCGATTGGAGTTCGAGGCTCGCGCCGCCCGCCTGCATCAGGCCGTTGACACGGCGATCGTGCTTTCAAACGACGGAGTGATCCGGTGGCTCGGCGATCCGGTCGCCAAGCTGTCGCTCGGCCCGGACGTACTCAACCCCGGAGCGGTGATCCTTGCCGATGAATCGGTTCCGGTTGAAACGCGCGAGACGATCAAGACACGGATTGAACTTTGGATCGCGGCGACGACGCGTCGCATTCTTGCCCCGCTGTTTACGCTCGAATCGCTGTCGGAAGGGTCGCAAGCCGCTCGCGACTTAGCTCGCCAGATCGTCCAGTCGCTGGGCGTTCTGGAGCGCGAACCGATCAAAGCGGAGGTCAAGGCTCTGTCCCAGGAGGACAGAGCCGAGCTCAGAAAACAAGGCGTGCGCTTTGGCGCCTATTACATTTTCGTCCCCGCCTTGATCAAGCCGGCGCCGAGAAACCTGGCGCTTCAGCTGTGGGGGGTCCGGTCGCCCGGTGACGCCGACGAGTTCCTGCGCACGCTTGGCTCCGTTTCCTCATCCGGCCGAACGTCCCTGCCGACGGACAAAACGATTTCCAAGGAGGGATATCGCATTGCTGGCTATCGGCCGTGCGGCGAACGCGCTGTTCGCGTGGATATTGTGGAACGCCTCGCCGGGATGATCCGCGCGGCGCTCGCCGGCGAGCAGACGGGCTCGACGCCTGGGGGGGCAAGCCCTCGCGCCCGCAAGGGATTTGTCGTGAGCGGGGAAATGACGTCGCTCACCGGATGTTCAGGGGAGCAATTCGCTTCGATTCTACGCTCGATGGGCTTCCGGTCCGTCGAGATGAAGCGATCGGAGTTCTTCGAAACGCCGTCGACCCATACGGCCGCTGGGCAAAGCCAATCGACCGAGGGCTCAGGCGCGGAGGAGCCTCCAGCGACGATGGACGATCGCGCCTCGTCGCCGAGGACCGGCGAACACGAGGCCACTGACGATGCGGCTGTGGCCGCCGCGCCGCTGTCCGGCGCCGACCCCGACCCCTCCGTGCCTATCGCCGCCGCCCTTCAAGACGCCGAGGTCGTCGCGCCTGAGGACGACGCGGGCGCCGACGCTTTGGATGCGTTCGCCGCTTCGAGCTCAGCCGATCCATCCGACGACGCTCCCGCCGCGGCGGTCGAGGCGGCGCCAGAGGGCGCCGCCTCCGAGCCGGCGGACGCGACGCCGACGCTCCTATCCGTCGAACCGTCAGATGGGCCGGCAGGCGCGACAGCCGATGGGCAAGCCGCCCCACCGCAAACGCCGGAGGCGAAAGACGACGCGGCGAAAACTCCCGAGATGATCACCGTCTGGCGGCTCGATCATCGCAGGGCTTCGGCCAATCGAGAGAGACAGGGCAGACACTCGAGGGGTGGAGCGCCCGACCGTTCGGATGCGCGCGCCCATGCGCCAATTCCGACCCACGAACGACCGCCCAGACGGGCGCATCCGCCTGGCAAACCGAATCGGACTCACTCGGCTCGCCCTGACGAAAAACTTCGCCAGCAACCCAAAGACTATGATATGGCCCGATCGAACCCAACGACGGCGCCGCAGCAAAAGGCCAAGGTTGACCCGAACTCACCCTTCGCCAAGCTTCTCCAGCTCCGCTCGCTGCTTGAGGAACAAGCCAATAAACGCCAGTAGGCTCGCGAGCGCGAATGGAGCATAGACAGCGAAAGTGAGTTGGCGGAGCGCCAGGAAGGCCGTAGAAGCTGCGCAATCCTGGCCCGATGAGTAGCTTATGGGGATATACATATGACCTACGTGGTCGTTGAAAACTGCATAAAGTGCAAGTATTTGGATTGCGTGGAAGTATGCCCTGTCGATTGTTTCTACGAGGGTGAAAACATGCTCGTCATTCACCCTGACGAGTGCATTGACTGCGGCGTATGCGAGCCCGAATGCCCGGCGGAAGCGATCAAGCCGGACACTGAGCCCGAGCTTGCTTTCTGGCTGAAATTGAATGCCGACTACGCGAAATCATGGCCAAATATAACCAGCAAGAGAGAGGCGCCTCCCGACGCCAAAGAGTTCGACGGGCGAGCCAACAAGTTCGCTGAATTTTTCTCGGCCGAGCCCGGGCAGGGAGATTAGGACTAACTTCATGCGTCTGGTTGACGCGTCGTCAACCACGTGCCGCTAGAAGTCGCCGCCCGTTATCTTCCTCTTTGATTTTTCGACGGATTTGTGCTAAACGACAAATTAATCCTCGAGAGGAGGTCGCTAGGCGTCCCTGGCGAAGACGCAAGCGATTTTGTCGGCCAAAAGTCAACTTGCCGTCCCGAAGAAAAGTGTTCGTGCACGGGTTGAGTGCGTGTGCGAAGAAAGTTCGCGCGTGGAGAGGTAGCAATGGCGGCGCGTAGCAAATCAAAAAAAACAACAAGCTCAAAGACAAAGAAAGCAGGAGCCGCTTCGAACACGAAAATGAGGTCGAAGCGAAGCGTCAAGGCGACTGCTCAGTCCCGCGCTCGAAGCCAAGTGGGCAAGAGCAAGGCCTCCTCGACGACGCGAACGACCCGGAAGACGAGCAAAACAACTCAATCGAAGGTAAAAACGACTGCAGCGAAACTTTCAAAGCGGAAGCGAACAAGCTTGAAATTGGCGCATGAATCGGCTGCAACGAAGAAGCCCGTCAGCATCGCCAATCAAAAAGCGGCGGCGTCGAAAAGCAACAAGACGACGAGAACAACGGCCGCCGCCAAAGGAGCGGCGACCGTTCGGGTGCGTTTGAAGGAACAGGAAGCGAAATTGCCGACAGAAAACCGAAGCGCACAGACGGGTCGAGCCGCCGTGGATAAAGCGGCGGCGCCCCACGCAGGGGCAAAGCCGAGTCCGGATCATACGGTTCGGATTCCCGACTCAGCGGAATTGGCGGCGTCGATCAAATCCGCAACGCCTGTGGCCAAAGCCCCGAAAGCAGGGGCCCTGGACGATGCGGCGTCTTCTGCGAAGGCGGTGAAGGCCGCGGGCCAACGTCAGGGCTTCAAGCTCAATGAATTCGTCGTCTATCCCGCTCATGGAGTGGGTCAGATCACCGCGATTGAGGAGCAAGAGGTCGCGGGCTTCAAGCTTGAGCTGTTTGTCATCAGCTTCTCGAAGGACAAGCTGACGCTGCGCGTCCCGACCTCCAAAGTGTCAGGCGTTGGGATGCGCAAGATCTCCGATCCCGACACCGCCAAGCGTTCGCTCGACATTCTCACCGGCCGCGCGCGGGTTAAGCGGACAATGTGGTCGCGGCGCGCCCAGGAGTATGAAACCAAGATCAACTCTGGCGACATCAATGCGATCGCGGAAGTCGTGCGCGACCTTTACCGATCGGAGGCCCAACCCGAGCAATCTTATTCGGAACGGCAATTGTATGAGGCCGCTCTTGACCGCATGGTCCGCGAGATTGCGGCGGTGCAGAAGTCGAATGAGATTGACGCTCTGAAGACGGTCGAGGCTCAGCTGCAGAAAGGTCAAAGCCGGGCGGCGAAGGCGCTTCCGCCACCAAATGCGGCGACCGAGATCGAAGAAGCGGCCTGAGGTTTCGCGCTCGTTTGGCCGCGCTGCCGGCGCGGTCGGCTTCAACGACGTCGTCGAGTGCGCCCGCCGACAATCGGCGTGCTCGACGATTCAGGAACGAGCGAGGAGCCGCAGGCTAGCTTCGAGAATGACAGCGAGCCTTTCTACGTAGGTGACACAAGTGCTCGCCACGGCTCATCGTTTGCCCGTCTTTCCGATGCTCTCGCTGTGGATTCTAGCCCTCACCGCGGCGACATTGTTTTGGGTCGCCCTGACCGATTTTAGGGAATTCAAGGTTCGGAACGAATTCGTCGCGATTCTCGCCGTTCTCTATCTTCTCTACGCGCTCTGCTCGGGAGCGTGGGCGTCCATGCAGTGGAACTTCGCCTTCGCCCTGTTGATGCTCTTGGGCGGCGCCTATGCGTACTCGCTTCGGCAAATCGGCGGGGGTGATCTGAAGCTTCTGGCGGTGGCCTTCCTGTGGACCGGTCCGTGGTTCGCCGGGCCCTTTGTGGCCCTCTTGCTGATCTTTACCGGCGCGTACTACGTCGCGGCCAGGTTTGGCCTTGCGGCGGCGAAAGAGACCGCAGCGGGTCTACGCATCCCTCTGGCGCCGCCACTGGCCGGCGCGCTGATTGGCGCGCTTGCCCTGGGTCTTATTGCGCCCGGGGCCTGAAGCTCACGCGCTTAGATTACGCCCTTCTGATCAAGCGATCAGGGTGATAGCGCCTTGTCCAACGCAAGCCATTGTTTCGACACCCACGTCCCGACCAGGCCGATCGTGGCGATGACTGCGATCAAAAGTATGCCGAGCAACACAGTATATTCGATCAAAGCGGCGCCGTCTTCGTCCTTCAGGAACTGGCTGAAGGTCTTGAGGCCTTTGGACATGCAAGCTCCTGATAAATCCAGTACTTAGGACGTCACTGCGTCCATATATTCGAGGTCGCCTTACGGCAATCTCGCAATTATGCCCTCATAAGCGCCGCGGTCAATACCAAGATAAACCAACTGGCCATTCACATTGGCGTCACCACACTCGCTTCGCGCTCCGATCTAGATGAACTTCCAGTAATCGCATCATCGATGGAGATTCGTTCAATCTCATTTTGACTTTATTATTGCGTATTGTCTTTTCATCGTTTCGATGATTTGCCAGTTGACAGATTCGACGTTCATGGTTTACAATAATAGATAGCTTATTTTGTCAAAATTACTAATTCGAAATGTCGTGATATTGATCTTATTCGAGACGCTGCGACGGCTTTTGCCGGAAGATTATAGGTCATTTCGTCTGCTCCAACTTTGGGTAGCCAATATTGGGGAGGCAACATTTGGTTGCACCGACAACTTCTATTGCGTTAGCTAACTGTGTTTAACCACAAAATCTGGACAATCGTCCGTTTTATGAATCTGTTCTATTGACAGCTTTAGATGAATAAGCGATAGAAGCCCCGAGTAATTCGCGGCATAAAATTGTAATGCTCGGATAGATGTTGGTATATCATGCGTCGAGGCACAAATCTAGCGATCCTTATTGTTGCAGTCATGCTTGGCGGCTTGGCCGCGTTCCTTGCTAGAAGCTGGATTCAGAGTCATTCCGCGCAGATTGACGGTAAAAAGACTGCGTCGATTCTCGTCGCAACTGACACGCTTGCTTTTGGCGTCCCAATCGGCGCCAAGGACGTTAGGGAAATTGAGTGGCCCACGGGATCGCGGCCAGACGGCGCCTTCGCGAACTTTGCGGAACTCACCAAAAACGGGCGACGCATTACCCTCTCCCCGTTTGTCCGCGACGAGCCGATCATCGCTTCGAAGGTCAGCGCCCCGGATCAGAGGGCGTCGCTATCGACCGTGATCGAGAAGGGCAAGCGCGCCGTGACCGTTGCGGTTGACGACGTGCGGGGTGTGGCGGGCTTCATTTTTCCCGGCGACTTCGTTGACGTCGCCCTGACCCGAACTGACAACAACGGCCCCCAAAATTTCTCGGAGGTCATCCTGCAGCACGTCAAGGTGCTGGCGATCGACCAAATGGCTGGTCAGCGCCAAGAGCGACCCACCGTCGCCAAGGCGGTCACCGTCGAGGTCGACCCAGAGCAAGCTTTAAGGATATTGCTGGCCGCGAATGTCGGGAAGCTATCGCTGATCCTGCGCCAGCCGGGAGAAATGGCGACTGCGCCTGACGTGAGGGTCACCGACCGCGATCTCTTCGGCGACGACGAAGCGCGGGGGGCGATCGCCCTAGCTGATCAAGGGCCGCCCGCCGCGTCGCCGCCACCTGCCGTCGCTCAACCTGACCCGGCGCAGGCAAGCCTGCCCCCGACGCCCCCGTCCGACGGCGCCACTAGGAAGATCACCGTCGTGCGGTCGGTCAAGAGTGAGCAATACGACGTGCCTCAAGAGGTCGAATGATGGAGGCGGCGTGCCTGTAAAGCGACGGAAACTCCTTCCTGCTCGACCATGGCGACCCGGGCAGCGAGCGCTCTTATCGCGCCTGAACGCCTGGATCGCGCTCTCCTCGATTGCAGGGGCGGTCGCCGCTTTCGGGCTCGCGCAAGCCAGCACTTCAGCGTGGGCGCGCAATGGCGGCCCCTGCCACTCGGTGAAAGAGCAGGTAAGCGCCCTGAAAGTGACGCTGAATAAATCGCGCACGCTTTGTTTTTCGGGCTCCTTCTCGACAGCGGTCATAGGCGCGCCTGAAATCGCCGACGTTCTGCCGATGACGGAGTCGATGCTGTACGTCCAAGGGAAGAAAGTCGGCGCGACGAACATTTCCGTTTTTGATCAGCAACGACGTCTGGTGTCCGTCATCGACCTCGATGTGACTCCCGACACCACGTCTTTGCAAAACAAGATTGCGGCCAGCACCGGCGGCAGGAACATCAATGTCACGAGTGCGAACGGCGAGATTGTTCTGAGCGGAGAAGCCAGCGATGGTTTGGCGGCCGCCCGCGCGGTTGAAGTCGCCAAGGGCCTCTCTCCAGACGCCCCGGTCGTCAACGCGATGAAGGTTTCCCCTTCACAGCAAGTCATGCTGAAGGTGCACATTCTCGAAGTGGACCGCAATGCGGGGCGCGACCTTGGCATCAACTGGTTCGGCAAAACGAATAGCGTAAGTTTCGCCACCGGGCTCGGCGCGATTCCCTCGACTGCGACAAACAACAGCGGCGTGTTTCCTGGGGGCGGATCGACGGCGTCATCGTTCGGCGTGCTGCTCGCCAATGTGGTCAACACGCATGGCGTCAGCATCGACGTGCTCTTGTCCGCGCTCGAGAGCAAAGGCCTCGTCAAGAGCCTGGCTGAACCGGATCTCGTTGCGCTTTCGGGAGAAAAGGCGACCTTTCTAGCCGGAGGCGAAATTCCGGTGCCGGTCGTTCAAGGCACGAACGCGACCAACACCACGCTTGGAATTGGCGTCAATTACACGCCGAACATTTCCATTGAATGGAAGCAATTCGGAGTCGGACTGGAATTCACCCCAACGGTCCTCAACAACGGCATTATCAATCTGCAGCTCAATCCTTCGGTGACTGAGGTCAATACGGCCAACAGCTTGAACATCAACGGGACAACCGTTCCCTCGTTGACCGAGCGCAAGGCGCATACGGCGGTCGAACTCAGAGACGGACAAAGCTTCGCGATCGCGGGCTTGCTCTTGGCGCAAGACTCCCAAAGCATCAATCAGCTCCCATGGATCGGCAACGTGCCAATCATCGGCGCGCTGTTTCGATCCACCGACTTCCAAAAGAGCCAGACAGATCTCGTCATCATCGTCTCGCCCCACCTCGTCAGGCCGGTGCGTCCGGGTCAGCATTTGGCGACCCCGTTTGATACATCGCTTCACCCGAACGATGTTGATTTGTTCCTCATGGGCGATACCGAGCGCAAAAAGCGATACACCGACTACGTGACAAGCGGTGGTGGCCTGCAGGGGCCCTACGGGCATATCCTCGGAGATCAATGAGTCCGGCGAAAAACAGATCGAAGAAACGGCGTCGGATTCTGCATGGCATCCTCGCGATGGCGTCAGCAGGGACCGCGCTTGCGGTCTCGGGTTGCTCCTCAACCGTTGGTTTCGATGACCCCTTCGCCGATTATCTGCAGCGGACCGCGCTTGTCTCGACCACCGGCGGCGACGCTCCGGCCGCCAATCTCGCTCTTCAGACCCCAACTCCGTGGCCCAGATACGCGAACGACACGAACATTCCGGGCGACGGCGCGCGCATGACGGCGGCAATCAAGCGCTATGAAAGCGGCGCAGCCAGCGCGAACGAGAGCTCCCCGCAGACGGCGACAAGCCCCGGAGGGAACTCGGGGCCCGGCTCTGGCGTCGGCGGCGCCTCAACCGGAATGGGGACTTCTCCAGCGGCTCCCTCTCCAGGCTACTAAACAGTCGGAGGGCCAATCACAGATGGTGGAGCGGGCGCTGGGAAGAACGAAGTCTCCATGGCGTAACGACGAGGGATCGGCGCTCGTTGAGGCGACAATCATCATGCCTCTGCTGATCAGCTTGTTTCTCGGCGTGTTCGAGTTCTCCTGGTATCTCTACAATCAGCAACTCGTGGTGTCAGGGTTACGCGATGCGGCGCGCTATATGACGCGAATCGAACTCACCGAAGGCAATCACAATCCTTGCGCTCAACGGGATCCGTACGGGGTCCTCTACACAGCGCAGGCAGCCAATATCGCAACGACCGCCGAGACAGCCGCCGGCGGGACGGCGCGCGTCAACGGTTGGAGCGCTGCCGACGTCACAATAAGCTGCCTGTCGAGCGCCGCTCTCGACGAACCTTACGCCGACGGCTCGGCCAGCATGACGATTATCGACGCGACGACCCGTTTTGCCGATCCCTCGCTCGGCCTGTTCTCGGCTCTGGGCCTAAAGCCGCCAATGCTCTCTTTCTCGCATCAAGAGCGATTTCTGGGGCCGGGTTGACGATGCTCTCCTCATTCATCGCTCGCCTGGCTCGAGATGAAGATGGGGGCCCGCTCGTCGAAGTCGCGATCACCTTGCCGTTCTTGATTTTGTTTCTTTTCGGCGGGGTCGACTTCATGAGCGCCCTCTATCAGTGGAACGCTGCGGCCAAGGCGGTCCAGATCGGAGCGCGTATCGCAGCTGTGTCCGACCCCGTCGCCTCGGGTCTCAGCTCGATCTCGGACAATGTCCTGACTTTGGGTCTCAGTTCTGGAAGTCCGATGCCCGACTTCGCCGTCGAGTGCAATGGCGCCGCGGCGGCTTGCGCCTGCGTCAGCGGCGCATGCGACGGCGCGGGCGGGTATTCGGCTGAAGCGATGGGGCTTCTTGTTTACGGGCGAGCGGGAAATGGCGCGTGCGCGCTTCCCGCCTCTCAGTACTTTGCCGGGATGTGCAACGTCTATGCGCCAATAGCGCCCCGGTATGTGAACGTCACCTACCAGCAGACAGGACTTGGCTACGCCGGGCGGAGTTTGGGACCGGTGCCGACGATCACCGTATCGCTCAACGCCCCTTCGTTAAAGGATAAGCTGCCGTTCAGATTTTTTTTCCTGCCGTTTGCCGCGATCGACATACCGGAGGTCACCACGACGATAACAGGCGAAGCGTTGTCTGCTTCAGCCGCTGAATAGCGGAGTCGGAATGGGCGTGCTGTCTGGGCGGGCGACTGAAGCTTTATCATCGGGCTCGCGCGTGCGACGGGCCCGCCTCTACTCTCTTAAAACGGCCGATCTTGAAGCGTTATGGAGTTGAGAATCCGCACTTGCATCGCACGGCGCGCGTTTGCGCTATGGTGCGATACAGATGGGTTGATGGCGCCCTATGTGGCGGTCATGCTCCCAGTTCTGGTGGGCTTCGCGATGCTCGCTCTCGACGGCTCCCGCCGCATGAGTTTGCAGACGCAGATGCAGGCGGCGGCCGATAGTCTCGCGCTCGCCGGAGCGCGCGAGCTCAACAAGCAGGCGGGCGCCGAAGCGCGCGCGATTTCCGCGATGGCGAACGCGCATGCGTCGTCGAAGTCGGCCAACACGGTCTTCGGCGCGGGGTCGTCGCCAACTCTGAACTATAGTTTCGTCTTCTACTCGAGCTTGGCGCCGGCGAGCGACGGAATCAGCGGTTCTATGGCAAATGGAGATTCGGACGCAAAATATGTCGCGGTGAAGATCGCGCCGCAAACCTGGTCGACCATCCTTCCCGCGACGTTTTTGGCGAACATCTCGACCAATGCATTCGCCGTCGGCGCGGAGGCAGTGGCCGGTTTCGCGGGGACGAGCGTCTGCTCGGTCGCGCCAATCTTCGTCTGCAACCCTTATGAAGAGATCGCTGGATCGATGACCGACGCGCAGGCGACTGCAGCGCTCTATTCGGCCTTCGACAGCCCCGCTATCTTAAGGCGCCAACTGAAGCTCAACCGAAATGGCGTCGGCCCTGGCCACTTCGGTTGGCTGCAAACCGCTGACGGCTGCACCGGTCCCGCCTGCATGGCGAAAAATGTCGCCGGAGTGAGCGGCGCCTGTTACAGCGACTCCGGCGTCAGTCTCGCCATAGGCAACACGAACGCCGTCGAACAATATTTCGACACCCGGTTCGATATTTACAACCAGAATCCGCCGGCCGCCCTGACGAGCGCCAATGCGCCCGCCATCAATGTCCGAAAGGGCTACCTTCCGGGGCGCCAGTCGAACGCGGTTGACTGGTGCAGCGCGGCGCCAGCGGGCGCATCGAGCACGTTCTACACCTATCCCTCGAACCGGACCGTGGGGACGGCGACCCAGAATTCTCCGGCTCTCACAGATGTGGCCAACACCACTGGAATCGCAGGAGGGGAGCCAGTGATCGACTCGGCCGGCGCCTTTGCGAGCACCGCGAACAATCCAGTCACCGTCTCGGGGGTCTCGGGCTCGACCGTCACGCTCTCTACGCAAGCGAGCGAGTCGCAAGCTTCTGACGGATTGACAATCGAATGGACGACCAGCGGATTGCCGGAGGACATCGCGTTTCCCAATCTTGCCGGCGCCGAAGGCAACGGTCAGTGGGATTGCGGCGACTACTGGGCCATCAATCATCCTCACGGTCCTTCGGCTGCGACCGTCGGCGTGGCGCTCGGCGGCGTTTGCGGCGCGCCAGCACAAACAAGCGTCAGCCGCTATCAAATCTACCGCTATGAAATCAGCCAGGAAGCGCACGCAGGAGGACCAAGCGACTGGTCGGGAAGGAATGGCTGGTCGAGCAACGCGCAGTCTGATCCGCAAGGCTCACGCAATCCGCCAGGCGAGTTCCAGACCGAGAGTGGGGCACCGTTCTGCTCCGCCACGCACGGGGTCAGCGCCGTCGACACGACGACCGGCGGCGTCGATCGGCGCAATCTGGTCGTGCCGATCGTCAACTGCCTTGCTCAAACGGCTCTCGGCCACATGGCTGGCGGGAGCGCCTCTTCCACGACGCCTGTCGCCGCCTTTGGCAAGTTCTTCCTCACGCAACCGTACAGCGCGCTCAAGGACGGCAATCTCTATGGCGAGGTGACGGGCTTGGTGGGCTCCGCCGACAACGTCAAGATTTTCAATCTCGTTCAATTGTACCGGTAGATTTGCGATGGTCAGTCGATGACGATCTATCTCACACAGGGAGGCGAGGACGAGACGAGAATCTGCGAGATCGAGGACAAACTCAGACCGGCGATTTCCGACCTCAAGCGCATCTCAGAGATCCAAGACCTCGACCAAAGAGCGGTCAACGGCGGGGGGCGATCGATCGTCGTCGTCGCGGCGCCGCGCGAGGAGACAAACGTCGACACGATGATCGACGTCGTCAGGCGCTATCCGCGCAGCCTGTTCTTCATCGTCGTGGGCGGCGACATTTCGGCCCGGGACTACAAGCGGCTCATCCAGTCCGGAAACGCAGACTGGGTCGCCGAGACTGGGCTGCCGCATGAGATTCTGGACATCGTCGGGCGGGTCAACGCGCTGGCGCGAGACGATGTCGCCGTCGAATCCCCCGCCGTGATCTCGTTCGCGCCGAGCGCCGGCGGAGTTGGCAATTCGACGCTCGCTATCGAGACCGCGGTTCATCTGGTGAAGGACAAGTCGATAAAGGGGGCCCGGGTCGCGCTCGTCGATCTGGATTTCCAGTCGAGCCACGTCTGCGACTACCTCGACATCACGCCCAAGTTTCAGTTCGAAGAGATCGTTGCTGCGTCCGAGCGGCTCGACGACCAATTGTTGAGCGCGTTCATCAGCCGTCATTCCAGCGGACTAGACGTCTTCGCCGCCACCCGCAGCCGCTTTCACGCCCGCGATCTCGATGTGGAATCGCTGTCCGCGTTATTCGACCGCATGGCGCATCGATACGCATATATCGTTATCGATCTGCCCCTCTCGGTTCATTCGTGGACAATTCCGGTGCTCGCCGCTTCCAAAGGCATTCTCGTCACCGGCCTCAACACCATTCCGGGCTTGAGACAGATCGAGGAGACGCTGCGCGCCCTGCGCGAGGAAACGACGATCACCGCGGACACGCGAGCGGTGATCAACCGATGTGACTTTGGTTTTCTGGGCAAGATGACGCGAGCCGATCATGTGGTCAGAATACTCGGTGAAGCGAAGCGCATGTTCGTCAGGAACGCTCGCATCGCAACGGAGTGCGTCAACATCGGAACGCCAATGACCTTGGCCTACCCCTCGGATCGGTCGGTCAAAGATATCGCGGCGATATCGCAGTTTTGTGCAGCGCTGAAACCTTCCGCGCCCCGGCGGCTCTAATCTCGACGATCGGATGAAGGTCCATGGGATTCCTTAGCAGCAAGACGTTAGGCGAGAGCGAGCGGACGGTTCGGGACAAGAGCGCGGAGACGACGCCCCCGAGCCGCTCAGAAGATTTCTATGCAGATCTGATCACGCGCCGGCCGGGATTGGTCGATGAGAAGCTCAAGCTGCACGAACGGATCATTGATGAGTTCAATCTAACGGCGCTCGAAAAGATGGCGCCCGACGAGCTCGCGAGGCAAGTTCGAAACTATGTCGGCGACTACGTCCGCCGCGAGAGTCTGTCGCTCAATCAAAAAGAGCTCGATAGTTTCTCGAATGAAATCATCGCCGAGATGACAGGCTATGGCCCGATCGAGCCGCTTTTGAAGGACCCCACGGTCACCGACATTCTGATCAACACGCATCGACACTGCTACATCGAGCGCTTCGGGCAATTGCAGGAGACGAAGGTCCACTTCAAGGACGAAGCTCATCTCCTGCGCATCATCAATCGGATCGTCTCGGCGATCGGACGTCGCGTCGATGAATCCTCGCCCATGGTCGACGCGCGGCTGCGCGACGGCTCGCGCGTCAATGTTGCGGTCCGGCCGATCGCCATCGACGGGCCGCTGGTTTCAATTCGGAAGTTTGCAGAGCGCGCCCTTGACATGAGCCGGCTCATTGAAGTCGGCACCTTACGGCCGGCGATGGCGGAGGTTCTTGCCGCAGCGGTCGCGGGCAAGGTTTCGACCATCATCTCCGGCGGCACCGGCTCCGGCAAGACGACAATGCTCAACGCGCTGTCGAATTTCATCCCCAATCGTGAACGCTTGATCACGATCGAGGATGCGGCGGAATTGCAGCTACAACAGCCTCACGTCGGCCGGTTAGAGACGAGGCCTGCAAATATCGAGGGCAAGGGGGAAGTCAAGCAACGCGATCTCTTGCGCAACGCGCTCAGAATGCGCCCCGATCGCATCATCATCGGCGAGTGTCGTGGGGAGGAGGCGTTCGATATGCTGCAAGCGATGAATACAGGCCACGAAGGTTCGATGACCACGATTCACGCCAACTCGCCCCGCGACGCCCTCAAACGCCTTGAGCAAATGGTCGGCATGGCGGGCACGCCCATGACGCTCGGCGCCATCCGGAGCCAGATCGCCTCGGCGATAACGCTGGTCGTTCAAGTGCAGAGACTGCCCGACGGGGCGCGCCGCCTCACCAGCGTGAGCGAGATCACGGGGATGGAGGGGGACGTCGTCCAGATGCATGAGATCTTCAAGTTCGCGAAGGACTTTACGGACGGCAGCGGGAAGCTGCACGGAAGCTTCAAGGCGACGGGAATTCGCCCGCGCTTTCTCGCCGATGTGAAGGCCTACGGCATCGACGTGCCATCGAGCTGCTTCGACCCGGCCCGACCCTTGTGAGTCCGATGAACGAGCTTTGGATTGTCTGCATTATTGTTTTCGTCGGGGTCATCCTCGCGGTCCAAGCTCTCTATCGGCTGGTCGTCGGGGCGCAGAGCTACAGCAACGCGATCAATCGACGGCTCGAGGCAAGCGTGGGAGGCGGAGCCAAGCCGAAGACGATCGACATCCTTCGCCAAGAGCGCGGGCTCGCCAATTTCGACCACCCGAGGTTAGCGGCTCTCAATGAGTTCCTTGCTCAGACCGGTTTGAGAATTTCCGCTCTCACGCTTGGCCTCTGGACGCTAGCGCTGACAGCAGGAGTGGCCCTGGCGCTGTCGCCATTTGTCTCGCGCCTATGGATGGTTGCGGCGATTGGCGGCCTCACCGGTTTGACGTCGGTCACGCTATACCTCTCAGTCGTTCGGCGACGCCGGATCGAGAGTTTCACCGCTCAGCTGCCTGATGCGCTGAACATCATCGTGCGCAGCTTGCGCATCGGCCACCCGTTCGTCAGCGCGATTGGCCTTGCCGCCAGAGAAATGCGCGATCCGATCGCCACTGAGCTGGCGATAACAGCCGAGGAAATCACTTTTGGTCAGGATGTCACCACGGCCGTGGCCAATCTGCATAGTCGCGTCGGGCAGGACGATCTCTTGTTCCTGGTCACCGCCGTCAGCGTGCAGAGCCAGACCGGCGGGAATCTCGCTGAAGTCCTCGCCCGGCTGGCGACGCTCATGCGCCAGCGCAGCACTCTTCAGCTCAAGGTCAAGGCGTTGAGCGCCGAGGGGCGCTTGTCGGCGTGGTTTCTCACCGCCATGCCATTCATCCTCTATGGCGCCATTCGGCTGCTTTCGAGGGACTACTTCAGCGAGCTGACAGGCAGTCCCGCCCTGCTTCCCGCTCTGATCTATGGAGGCGTGTCGCTCGTCATCTCCAACTTTGCCATCTACCGCATGGTGAATTTCAAAATCTAGGTCCAGGACATGGATGTTTTGCTCCTCGCCTTCCTTTCGGCCGCATTCGTCTCGATCGCGGGGATCGCTTTTGCGGCGGCGCATTTGGTCCTGAGCCGCAATCGCCTGGAACGGCGGCTGCCCGCGGGCGGAGCGATGCCGACCCTCGCCTCGAGCGGCGAACTGGGCGCGCTCGTGGCGGAGCCTTTCGCCGAGAGCACATTTGGCATGGGCTGGGGAGTGAGCAGAGAGCTCAGGTTAAAGCTCGTACGCGCCGGTTATTTCAGCCCACACGCTATCCGATTTTACGTCGTCGCTCGCCTCTGCGCCGTGGTAGCCGCGCCGGTCCTCATTTTGCTCGCCTGCGCATTGTTCCTGCCAAATCTCCCAACCTTGCAGTTCATCCTGGTGGCGGCCCTGTCCGTTGGGGTCGGGGTCATAGGACCTGACGCCTATCTCTCGCGTCAACAATCCTCGCAAACGACCGAGTACCGCCTGAATTTCCCTGACCTTCTCGACCTTTTGACCGTTTGCGTCACTGCGGGCCTGACAGTGGAAGCCGCATTCGAAAGGATCCGCGTTCGGCTCAGCAAGCGGAGCCGAGCGCTTGGCCACAACATCGAGTTGATGGGCGCCGAGATGCGCGCCGGACGAAGCTCCGTCGACGCGCTCAGCGCATTCGCGGACCGGCTTGGACTGGAGGAGGCCACAGCCTTTGTCGCCGTTTTACGCCAGTCGATGGAACTCGGAGGCGATATAGCCACGACCCTGCGGGAATTCAGCGAAGATATGCGTTCAAAGAGAATGTTGCTGGCGGAGAAGAAGGCAAACGAGTTGCCGGTGAAAATGGTTGTGCCGTTGTCCCTTGGTATTTTCCCTGTAATCTTGATGATTGTTCTTCTCCCTGTTATTCTCAAATTGCTGCGCCTGATCATATCCTAAACTGGCTGGGCGAAACCGGAGGATGATCGGTAGCTTCGACAAGCGCTTCTCATCGACATATCTTCCTCTCAACCGATCGGTTGCGGCGCCGCCACAATCCGGCTAGGCCGTAAGCAATTGTTTGGCGACCTATCGCTCGTTCCGGCGGCAAGCGAATGCGGCGTGAGTTCTATCCGCAGTTCGCAGCGAGCGGATGCCACCCCGGCTGCATTGGAGATATGCTCGACCCGCAACCACAGCCTAAAGTCGCGAAGCCGAGAATTGGCTGACACGCGGAAGTCTCCAATAGGTCCACGCGCCGCCGGAATGCAGAGAACAAAGAGTAGAGCTTTTATCGGCGTAGGCGTCGTGACCATATCCCGGCTGATTGGAGCAATGTCGCTCGCGTTCTTGGCCGCCGGATGCAACCAAACTGGCCTGACGCCCACGCCCGTTCCCAATTCAACGACCGGGCAGAATCCCGGCGATGTTAAATATTATCCATCTGACCAGCCCGTGCGGCTTGGCATTCAGCGATTCTATGATGGCAATTTCGGCCTGGCGCAGCATTACTTCCAGGATGCGGTAGAGAAATCACCCAATGACGTAACGGCGTGGAATGGATTGGCGGCCAGTTACGATCGATTGGGGCGCTTCGATCTCGCCGATCGAGCCTATGCTTCCGCCGCCAAACTTCAGGGCGTCACCCCGCGTCTCCTGAACAACGAAGGGTATTCCTATATGTTGCGCGGCGATCTCAAAACCGCGCGTGCGAAGTTCGAAGCGGCTTTGAAACTCGATCCTGCCAACGAGACGACGCTCAACAACCTAAAGCTCTTGAACTCGAGCCAGAGCTTTATTGACCGCTCTCCCAGCGGCGAGCCGTGCGGAAGCGTCGACTGCGCTCAGTGATCTTCCGAGCGCTGGCCGAGCTTTATTGAGGCGCGCCCGGCATACCGGGAGAAAGAGCCTGCTCCTTGTCAGGGACTTCTTCAAAGTGGTCGCACCCGTTCGGTCTGCAATGATATGCCGAATAGGCTCCAAGAGATGGGCGGTTATAAATAACAACCCTGTCGGTTATGCCTTGCTTGACGACGGTCACATCGAGGCGGCCGATCACGCTTCCGTGGTCGTCAAGAAAATCAATGTTCGTTCGACCGAGACGCTGGGGGATAAGGGTTGCGGTTTTGTCCGTCCGCAGGACTAGGTCTACGACATCGGGGTCCGTTATGGAGATTTTTCCAAGCGGACGCTCGCTATGGATCGTTGTCGAGAAACCTTGAGTGAGCACCATCTCTTGCTTCGACGAACGCTCGATCGTCAGCGGAGCAAGCTGGTCCGCCGCCGAACAATAGGGCGACACGACGAGAACAACCGCCAAAAAGCCGGCGCAAGAGATAAACCGCCTCATCCCGCTCCAAAATCGCTCTGTGCTTTCGCCCTTGCCCGATCGGTGAACTCGCCTGCAATCGGTTATGGACAGGATCATGGCTCCTGACAAGCGGTCGTGCGTCATCCGGCTCGAACCGGTCAGTTCATCCCGAGCGCGGCCAGGTAGAGATCGAGCACCGTCTCCTCCTCGATCCGGCTGTCGCGATCCTGCCTTCTGAGGGATACGATCTTTCGCATGATCTTCACGTCGAAGCCATTCGCCTTAGCCTCGCCATAGACGTCCTTGATGTCGCCAGCGAGCGCCTTCTTCTCCTCTTCAAGGCGCTCGATCCGCTCAATGAAAGCGCGCAGATGGCCGGCGTTAACCTCGCTTGCTCCGATCGTGCTCGTGTCGTTTGGTTTCGCCATGTTCATTCCGGTGAGCTCGCTTTGTTTCGTGGACGGTCACGGATCGCGCCGAACGTCACTTCGCGTCAAGTGCCGGAGAGGGTTTTCCCCGGTCACGCGCTTTCCCCGCGCCCGGCTGCCAAAATCCGCCTGCGCCCGCGCAGCTGGATCGACAAGGATGGGTCGCAAATGGCGCGCGATGCGTTCCGCCCATGCGATCGCGCCCGTCCTTTCGGCAATCAGATCCTGCCTGATCTCGATCAGCGCGTTCGCCAAGCCGCGCGACGTTGCGACAGCATCGACCGTATCGCCGGCCAGAGCGCCGTCATAGGGCTCATTGTCGCCGACACTGTCTCCCCGTAGATCTGGTTCCCCCCGCAATGCGTGAATGAGCGGCCCCGAAATGCGATCGTCGAGGTCCCAGAGGAGGCCGACTTTCCACGGACGAGCACGTCCACGCCAAACGTCGGTGAACGAGTGAATCGAGATCAGCGCCGGCGGCTCGCCAGTCGCCATCATGGCGTCTACCGTCGCCGCAAGTTTTTCCCGATAGGGCGCCCAGAAGCGGGCGCAACGGCGGCTCACCTCAGCAGAGTCGATGTATGCGTTTCCCGGCACGATCGCGCCGTCTGAATAGCGCATGACGAGCGTTGGATCATCCAGGCCGCGATTTGGATCGATAAGAAGGCGCGAAAAGGTTGAGAGCACCGCCGGCGCGCCGAGCAGGTCAGCGAGAGCGCGCGTCACTTCGGCGGCGCCGATATCGTAGGCGATGTGACGGTCGAGCGTTTCAGGAGGCAACCCAAGCGCGCCGTAACCGGCGGGAATGGCGTTGGAGGCGTGATCGCAGATGATCAACGCCCCACTGTCGAGGGCGCCCGGAATCGACTCAAAGGCCGAATAAGCGGTCTCACCCATCGGGGAATCGATCCGAGCGGTCGGCTTCATCGCTCGTCTGTGCGGGGCCCAACGGCATTGTCAGACTTCAGCCGACGATCGTCGCGCCGCCGTCGATGACGATCGTCTGTCCGGTCATGAACGATCCGGCCTTCGAAGCGAGATAGACGGCCGCGCCGGCAATCTCGTCCGCCTCGCCGATGCGCCCAAGGGGCGTCCGGGCCGTAACAGACTTCAACGTCTCGGGATTCTCCCACAACGCGCGCGCGAAGTCCGTCCTAATCAGGCCGGGAGCAATGCAATTGACACGAACATTGTGGTTTCCCCATTCGATTGCGAGATTGCGCGCAAGCTGAAAATCTGCGGCTTTGGAGACGTTGTAGGCGCCGATGACCGGCGAGCCTTTGAGCCCTCCGATCGAGGCGACGATGATGATCGAGCCGTCATTGCGCGCCAGCATGCCCGGAGCGACCATCTGGATCAACCAGTGATTGGCGAGCACATTGTTCTCGAGGATCTTGCGGAAGTGCTCATCGGAAATGCCGGCCATAGGCCCGTAATAGGGGTTTGACGCTGCATTGCAGACCAGAATGTCGATTCGGCCAAACGCGTTGTTGGTCTCGTCCACCAAGCGGCGAAGATCCTCCTTCGACGAGATGTTGGCCGGGATGGATTTCGCCGCCTCGCGGCCTTGCGCCCGATTGATCGCGGCCGCAGTGTCGGCGCAGGCCTCCGCCTTGCGTGACGAGATGACGGCCGTTGCTCCGTGTTCGGCGAGCCGTTCAGCGATCGCGCGGCCGATGCCGCGCGAGGAGCCCGTGACGATAGCGACCCGGCCCGTGAGGTCGAAGAGACTTGCCAAGGATTCCTCCCACCGAACGATGCTTCGCGCCGACGATTGCATCGTTCGCGGCGCCGGCGCTAGAGGCGAGCGGGCGCTGACCGCGGTTTCCCCAGCCGCTGTAGCGCGGATTTGCGCGTCGCCATTCGTATGGCGCGGATCGGGTTGCAGGTTGTTCTGAAGAGGCGAAAAGCCACGACTCGAGCGGATCTGCGCCCGCGAAAGTCACCCCTCAGCCCGCGTCCTGCGCTTTCTCTGGCCTCTTCGCCTTAGACTTCGTGGGCTTGCGCAATTCGCGCCAGGAGTCGTTACGTGCGATCATCTGCTGGATCGCCTCGACATTGGCCCGCGCGGCGTCAGCCGAGAGATCGGCGCGACCGACCGTCTCGGCGTCGGAATATTTCCCCTCGAGCGCCAACACCAAAGCGAGGTCGCCCCGCATCCGGGCATCCGCCTTCGGGCTTGCGGCCGCCTGTCTCAGTGCGTCTTCGGCCTCGGGCAGGTGTTTCGCCAACGCGAGCGACAGGCCCATATTGGTGAGCACGCTCGGCTCACCCGGCGAGATCTTGAGCGCCTCGCGATAAAATTGCATCGCCACCGGATGGTCTCCCAGACGGTCGGACACGACTCCCTGAACCGACATGACGTCCCATCGCGGGTTGTCGGCGGTGTAGGCCCGGGAGAGGACGTCCTTGGCTTGCGCAAGCTGACCAGCATCGGCGAGCGCCTTGCCATATTCGCCGAGCACATCGAAATCCTTCGGGGATTTGATCGCCGCCGTCTGGATGACCGCAACGGCTTCGTTGCCTCTGGTCAGCGCGCGCAAAGCTCTCGCATATTCGATCGAGACTGCCTTCTCGCCGGGACTGCGATCGTAACGCTTGCCCAATTCGTCCGCATAAGCCCTGAGCTTCGCCTCGTCCGTCGGTCGACCCGTTGCCTCCGGTATCGAGCCGGTGACGTCGCCGAAGTCGCGGCAACCGGATAGCCCCGCCGCGAATACCACGAGGCTAGCGGCGAAGAGCGCGCGCAAGACGGAGGGGCGAAATGACGAGCGCGACATCGGGGCCCCGGAATCGGACGGAACGGCGTCGATCAAGCTCTGCTCCGAACCTTGCTCCAGGCTGCTCTCCTCCTATGGCGTGTGATCAAATCAAGCGGGGGCGCCCCTCTGCGTCGAACGTCCGGTGGTTCGACGCGCGATTCACAAAACCTACGAGACGCTCACGACCCGGACGGGTTTGCCGTCCAGGAAGGCTAAAGCGTTCTCGACGCTCTGCGGATAAAATTGGCGCCATGTCTCCGCTACACCGTAGCCAAGATGGGGCGTGAGCACGGTATGGTCCGAAGTCCGGAAAGGATGGTCCGGCGGCAGTGGCTCCGTGTCGAAGACGTCGAGCGCGGCGATGATCTTGCCGGCTTGAACCGCCGCCACCAGAACAGCCTCGTCGATGAGCGGCCCACGCGAGGTGTTGATCAAGATAGCGCCTTGCTTCATGCGCGCGATGTCGTCGGCGCCGATGAGGCCTCGGCTGCGCTCCGAGAGCACCATGTGGATCGAGATGACATCAGACCCGCTCATGAGATCCGATTTGCTCACGAGCCCCGCGCCAGCCGCTTGAGCCTTCTCTGCGGTTAGATTCGGACTCCAAGCGATGACCTTCATATCGAGCGCGAGCGCATAGCGGGCGAGACGCGCGCCGAGGCGACCAAGACCGACGACGCCGAGCGTCTTGCCCGCAAGGCTGACGCCGACGGGCACACCGCGCTGGAAGCCTCCGGCACGCATCGTCTGGTCGGCGGCGGGAATGGCGCGAGCCGCGGCGATCATGAGCCCGAGCGCCAATTCTGCCGTCGCGTTGGGAGCATCGCCGGGCGCCGCGACTGTGTTACAAACCGTGACGCCCTGACGCGTGCAGGCCGCGACATCCAGCGACCTGTTTGCGGCGCCCGTGATGCCGATCATGCGCAGCTTGGGAAGCCGACGGATGAGGCTCTCGGGGAACGGCGTGCGCTCGCGCATGGTTAACAGGATGTCGAAATCAGCAAGAGCATGGGCGGCGGCGTCCTCGGATGCGAAAGCGTCAGGGAAGAAGGTGAGCTCGGCGCGTGCGGCGAGTTTGGACCAGTCGGCGCTAGACTTGGCCACATCCTGCCAATCATCGAGGACTGCAACTTTCACCATGGTTCGCCTCTCCATCCGGGGATCATCGCTGGCGTTCGAGAGTTATCCGCCATGATTGCTCGCCCTTGCCACTCTCTTTTTCGTGACAAAGACGACGTCGCGCCAGCACTGGAATACGATATGCCGAAATTCATCACGATCGGATACGGTGACCGCGCTGGGTACGATCGCACGCCGGGAGAGATTCGTGACGCGGCTCACGCGCATGAAGCGGAACTGAAAGCGCGCGGGGCTTTGATCGGGGTCGCAGGGTCGCCAGTCCAGGTGCGCAATCCTTTGGCGGGCGGCGTTGAAACGGATAACTCCTCGTTCCTGTCGTCCGCATTGCCGGTCGCTGGCTTTGCGGTCATTGAAGCGGCCGATGTCGCCGAGGCGGTCAAACTGGTTTCACAAACCCCATGCGCCGTCGCGCACGGGGTTGTGGAAGTTTGGCCCTTGGAGCAGGCCTAAGTAGCGGGCGTCATGCAAGACAGCGTCCCAGACAGGAGGCGCTCAACCGCTTCGGCGCCAAATGGCGGGGCGAATTTCTGGGACCGCCGCTGAGCCTGGCCGATCGGCCCAACGATTAGACCAGGCCTTGATGAGCGACGGTCGGCGGCGCGCGAGTTTCATCCATTCTGCTTTCGGCTCTGAGCGCGGTTGAGGACAGCCGGGAGCGTGGCCCGTGCAGAAAGACGAGCGCCGGCGGCTGCATGCCGGCGAGATGCGCGGCGTCGCGCTCAGGAACGCGGAAGCGGGCGAGAGCGGCGCCGGCCGGGCTCGAGATCGCCCTCAAGGTCGAGCCAGGCCGATCGACGACAACAATCGGGACAAGATTGGCGATTGCGCGCCAACGGCGCCAAAGATGGAACTGGCGAAGATTGTCGGCGCCCATGATCCAAACGAAATGGACCCTTGGCGCGCGCCGCTTCAGCCATAGAAGCGTGTCATAGGTGAAGCGCGAGTCGATCTGCGCTTCGATGTCGGTGAGGACGACGCGCGGCCCGACGTCGAGCCGCCGCGCGGCTTCCATGCGCGACCTAAGCGTCGCGAGCTCCGTGAGCGACTTGAGCGGATTGCCGGGCGTCACCAGCCACCAGACACGATCAAGCGCGAGCCTGCGCAGAACGAGCCGGGTGATGAGCGCATGACCTTCGTGCGGAGGATTGAAAGAGCCCCCGAGGAGGCCGATGCGCATGCTTGGGCCGAAGGGCGGCAAGCGGGGAAAAAGCGTCACGAGGCGGCCTGCGTAGCCAAAAGCTCCGCCTGCCGTTCAGCGGTAAGCGCGTCGACAATCTCATCGATACCCTCGCCCTCCATGATCCGGTCAAGCGAATAGAGCGTTAGGTTGATGCGGTGGTCGGTCACCCGCCCTTGCGGGAAATTGTAGGTGCGGATGCGCTGCGAGCGGTCGCCCGATCCGACTTGGGAGCGTCGGGCCTCGGCGCGGTCAGCGTCCAGCTTCTGATTCTTGGCGTCAAGGATCCGCGACCGCAGGAGCGCCATGGCCTTCGTCCGGTTGCGGTGCTGGGAGCGCTCTTCCTGCATGGCGACCACCACGCCGGTCGGCAGATGGGTGATGCGGATCGCCGATTCGGTCTTGTTGACGTGCTGGCCGCCGGCGCCAGAGGAGCGATAGGTGTCGATCTTGAGATCCGCCTCGTTAATGACGAAATCCGCCTCCTCCGCGATCGGCAGGACGGCGACGGTCGCGGCCGACGTATGGACGCGTCCCTGCGTCTCGGTCGCCGGCACGCGCTGCACGCGGTGAACGCCGCTCTCGAACTTGAGTCGCGCGAACACGGCCCGGCCTGAGATCTCCGCGACGATCTCCTTAAAACCTCCCGCCGTCCCTTCGCTGGACGAGAGGATTTCGACATTCCAGCGCTTCCGCTCGGCGTATTTGACGTACATGCGGAACAAATCGCCGGCAAACAAAGCCGCCTCGTCCCCGCCCGTGCCGGCCCGGACCTCGATGATCGCGCCGCCCTCATCGGCCGCATCCTTCGGCAGAAGCGCGATGCGAATGGCGTTCGACATCGCATCCGCTTCCGCCTCGGCGGCGTCGAGCTCAGCGGTCGCCATGGCGCGTATGTCCGGATCGAGACCAGGCTCTTCAAGCATGGCTGCGAGCTCCGCGCGCTCTTTCTGTTTGGCGTGGAACGCCTGGATCGCCGCCACGACCGGTTCAAGCTCATTCAGCTCGCGCGACAATGAGGAGTATTGCGCGCCGGAGGCGCCCTCGGCGAGACGCGCCGAGATTTCCCCGTGGCGACGCAGAATGAGGTCGAGATTGTCGTTGGCGGCCATGAGTAAAAAGCTCGAAAATCAGAAGCGGCGGGCGCTGCGCTCGGGTCGCTAGAGGCGGACTTGGAGGCGTTCCGCGAGCAGAGTGAGCGGCTCGCGGAGAGAAGCTTCCGTACGCCCCTTCGCCAGCATCGCCTCAACCTCGCGCTGAACCTCGCCGATATTGAGCGAGAGAGTCATCGCCTTCACAGGTCCGATCGAGGCCGCCGACATCGACAGCTCACGATAGCCGATGGCCATCAAAGCCATCGCTTCAAGCGGCTCACCGCCCATCTCCCCGCACAGTGTCACCGACGTTCCATGCCGCGCGCCCGCCTCTGCGATGGCGCGCAGGGCGCGCAGGAAGCCGACGCTCAGCGGATCAAAGCGGCCGGCGACCCGACGATTGGCGCGGTCGACAGCGTAAAGATATTGCATCAAATCGTTCGATCCAACCGATAGGAAGTCGGCGGCCGCGGCGATCTCATCGAGCTGCCACAAGAGCGACGGCACTTCGACCATGACTCCGAGACTGGCGGCGCTCGGGGGTTCATAGCCGTGGCTATCGCTCCAAGCCAGTTCGCGATCGAACATTGCGCGCGCAACTCGATATTCGTCGACCGTCGACACCATAGGCGCCATGACCCTAAGCTCGCGCCCGCTGGCAGCCCGGATAAAAGCCCGAAACTGCATGCGCAGCAGCGCCGGGCGATCGAGCCCGATGCGCAGCGCTCGCCAGCCGAGGGCTGGATTCTCCTCCTCGAGGCCCTTCATGTAGGGCAAGAGCTTGTCGCCGCCGATGTCGAGCGTGCGGAAAGTGACCGGCCGGTCGCCGGCCGCGTCGAGGATCGCCCGGTAGAGCTGCTGCTGCGCGCCGGGCCGGGGAAAGCGCGAAGCGAGCATGAACTGCAGTTCGGTACGGAACAGGCCGATTGATCTCGCGCCCGTCTCCGCAAGATGGGGCAAGTCGACGAGCAGCCCGGCGTTCATGTGAAGGCCGATCGGGACGCCGTCGACGCTTACCGTCGGAATATCGCGAAGCGCGCGATACTGAGCCTGACGCCGGGCGCGCATGCGGGCCTTTTCGGCGTAAGCCGCCTCGACGTCCGCGGGCGGGCGCAAATAGATCTCGCCAGTGTCGCCATCGACAATGATCGCGTCGCCCTGCTCGACGATTTCGGAAATATTGGGGATGTCACTCACGGCAGGAATGGCGAGCGCGCGTGCGACGATCGCGATGTGGCTCGACGCCCCAGCCTCTTCGACCACCAGCCCGCGCAGGCTGGCGCGGTCATAATCGAGGAGCGCCGCAGGGCTCATCGAGCGAGCGACGAGGATGGCGTTCTCCGGCAGTTCGTCCGGCAAAAGCACCAGGCTCTGACCCGCAAGCTGATGCAGCAAGCGATTGGCGATGTCGGTCAGATCGTGCAGTCGGTCACGCAGATAAGGGTCGGTCTGGCGCTGCAGCTTGGCGCGCGCGTCGTTGTGGACCCTCTCGACTGCGGCCTCTGCGGTAAGGCCCGAGCTGACGGCCTCCCGCAGGCGGCGCAGCCAACCCCGATCGTGGGCGATCATGCGGAAGGCCTCGAGCACGTCGCGATGCTCACCCCCGACGCCGTCGTCGGTGCGATCGATAAGGCTGTCGACGGAGGCGCGCATCGCGCTAATCGCGGTCTCCAGCCGCATGAGTTCCGATTCGACGTCGTCCGCGACGATCGTCGACACCGTGACGCGCGGCTGATGCATCACCACATGGCCGAGCCCGAGCCCCTCCGCGATCCCCAGCCCCTTGACCGCCATCTGCCGGCGCACGGCGATCGCAGCGCCTTGGGCGGCTATCCCCTGCAACTCACCAGATGCGATCATCTCGGCGAGCAGCATGGCGGTCGTCTGCAGCGCCTCGATTTCCTCCTCCGAATAGGCGCGCCGCGCGCGATTCTGCACGACAAGCACCCCGATCGTAGCGCCCCCGCGGAGCACCGGCACGCCGAGGAACGATTGGTAGATCTCTTCACCCGTCTCAGGTCTGTAGGAAAAGGCCGGATGGTGCTGTGCGTCCGACAGCGCCAGCGGCTCGGCGCTCGAGGCGATCAAGCCGACAAGGCCCTCGCCTGGCCGCATGGTCGTCAGATGGACCGCCTCGCGATTGAGGCCCTCAGTGGCGAAAAGCTCCATCGCCCCGTCGCCGCGCACGACGTAGAGCGAACAAACCTCGGCGACCATATTCGAGGCTATCAGGACAACGATGCGGTCGAGGCGCGCCTGTGCGGTGACCGGCTCCGCCATCACCTCGCGGAGCCGCCGCAACAACAGACGCGGTCCGCCCGGCGCGCGCATCAAGAGATCCTATATCGTCATCGGCCGATGGGTCGGCCGATCGAGCCATGCAATGATCACGCCGGACGAGCACCACCCCCGGAATGCGCTTCCCACCCGTTTCATCTCATTCGCTCGGCTGCGGTATAGAAACGAAATGCGGGCGCGGCAAGGCCGGGTTGGCCCCCTTTTTACGCCGCTCAGGGTCCTTACGGACTCCTGAGCAACGCCGACGTCATCGCAGCTCCCGTCGCCCTCGCCGCCATGACATCATCGAGCCAATCCGGCCGCATCTCAGGCGCCGAAGACAGAAGCAATTCCGTATAAGGATGACAGGGCGGCGAGAATACGGCGGCGGTGTCGCCGCTTGAGACCACCCGACCCTTCAGCATGACCGCCACCTTGTTGGCCATTCGTTTCACCGTTCCGAGATCGTGAGTAATGAACAGATACGCGACGCCGAGATCATCCTGCAGCTTTTTCAAGAGGCGAAGGATTTCTTCGCCCACCAACTGATCGAGCGCCGAGGTCACCTCATCACAGATGATGAGATCGGGCTCGGCGGCAAGCGCCCGAGCGATCGACACGCGCTGCTTCTGTCCGCCCGACAATTCGCCCGTCTTTCGGGTGATGAAGGATTCCGGCAGATCCATCTGGCGCATCAGTTCGGCCACACGGGCGCGCACGTGCTCCCGCGGCCGCCTGAAATAGAACGCTAACGGCCGACCGATCGTCTCAAGCACCGTGTGCTGCGGATTGAGCGCCACGTCAGGCATCTGATGGATCATCTGCACCCGGCGCAATTGATCCCTGGCGCGGTCCTTAAGACGCGGCGGCAGGCTTGTCCCCCGGAACCGCACGTCGCCTGCGACGCGGGGGAGAAGGCCGGTGATCACGCGCGCGAGCGTCGACTTGCCCGAACCAGACTCGCCAACCACCGCCACCGTGTCGCCCTTCCGCACTTCAAGGGTGACGTCGTCGATAACTCTCGGTTTATCCGGATAGTCGGCGGAAATGTGGTCGATGGCGAGGATCGGAGCCTCCGCGGCGGCGACCTCGACAAACGCGCGACTGGCGACGCGCTCGCTCACGAGGCGGCGCGTATAGTCCTCTTTGGGCTCGTGCAGGATTTGGCGGGAATCGCCGAATTCGACCGTCCTGCCGCCTCTCAGCACCATGATCCGGTCGGCGATCTGGGCGACGACGGCGAGGTCATGGGTGATATACAGCGCCGCCGCGCGATGCTCGCGGATCAACCGGCGGAAGGCGGCGAGGCACTCGACCTGAGTGGTCACGTCGAGAGCGGTCGTCGGCTCGTCGAAGATGAGGATGTCAGGCTTAGCGACCATGGCCATCGCCGCCATCACACGCTGCAGCTGGCCGCCGGAAACCTGGTGGGGATAGCGCGACCCGATCGTCTCAGGGCTCGGCAGATCGAGCTGCTTGAACAAACTGATCGCTTCGGCGCGCGCCTCGCTCGGCGTCAATACACCATGCTTGACCGAAGCTTCGCAGACCTGCTCCATCAGCGTATGGGCGGGGTTGAACGAAGCCGCCGCGCTCTGGGCGATATAGGCGATCTTCGCACCGCGCAGCTCGCGCCGCTGATCAGCGCTGATGGCGCGGATGTCGGTATCGCCGAAGGTGATAGCGCCCCCAACGATATGGCAATCGCGTCGCGTGTAGCCCATCGAGGCGAGTCCGATGGTCGACTTACCTGCGCCGGATTCGCCAATAAGGCCGATCACCTCGCCACGTCGCAATTGCAGCGACACGCCGTCGACCAGAACGGGTCCGTCGCCAGCGTCGGTACGCACGGCGACCCGCATGTCGCGAATGTCCAAGATCAAGGAATTGTCCTGGAATCGAGGCGCCGTCAGCTCGCTCACGCCCCTTCTCCCTGACCTCGGGAATGAATCGAGAGCATCCAATCGACGACGAAATTGACGCCGATGGTCAGGATGGCGATCGCCGCTGCGGGATAAAGCGGCGCCGCGGAGCCGAAATTGATCATGTCGCGGTAGTCCTTGACCATGCTGCCCCAGTCTGCGGCGGGGGGCTGGACGCCGAGCCCGAGAAAGCTCAATGCGGCGATGAAAAGAAACGTGAAGCAGAACCGCAAGCCGAACTCGGCCGTCAACGGCGCAACCGCATTGGGAAGAACTTCTCTGGTCACGATCCACCACCATCCTTCGCCGCGCAAGCGGGCCGCCTCCACGAATTCGAGGCTGACGACATTCACGGCCACCGACCGGGCAAGCCGGAAGACCTTGGTCGAATCCAGGATCGCGATGGTCACGACGAGAACGGGCAGCGCAGAGCCGAGAACCGACAGAATGATGAAAGCGAAGATCAAGGTCGGCATCGACAGCATGAGATCGACGAGGCGAGACAGAGCCTGGTCGATCCAACCTCCCGCGACCGCCGCCGCGAAGCCCGAAATCACGCCGATCAGGAATGAAAGCGCCGTGATGACCAGCGCCAACCCGATCGACATGCGCGCGCCATAGATCAGCCGGCTCAGGATGTCGCGGCCGAGATTGTCGAGCCCGAGCCAATGCTGGAGATCGGGGTCCGTCCACGCGTCGCCCAGAGGAGTAGCCTGGTCGAAGGGCGCAATGAGCGGCGCGAACGCGGCGACAAGAAGGTTCATGAGGACGATCGCGATGCCGATCCGCGCGGTGACGCTGAGTTTGTGGCCGAAGATGCGCATGACGGTCTCTCTTCGCCGCGGCGCCCGGCGGTCCGGTCAGCGCGGGTGGCGCAACCGCGGGTTGGACAGGATGGCGAGAATGTCGGCGATCATGTTGAGCGCGATGAACGTTGCGGCGAAGATGAGCCCGCAGGCTTGGACGACCGGCACGTCGTGCTTCGAAACTTCGTCCACCATCAATTGGCCAAGGCCGGGATAGACGAACACCGTCTCGACCACGACGACACCGACGATGAGATAGGCGAGGTTGAGCGCGACGACCGAAATAATCGGCGCCAGCGCGTTCGGCAGCGCGTGACGGATTACAATGCGCGATTTGGTGAGACCCTTCAGGATCGCCATCTCGATGTAAGGGCTCGCCATCACGGACAACACGGAGGCGCGCGTCATTCTCATCATATGGGCGACAATGACCAAGACAAGCGTAACCATCGGCAGGAATGCGATGTAAAGGCGATCGAGGAAAGACGTGTCGGAGGAGACGCTCGCGAGCGACGGAAACCAGCCAAGATCGACCGCGACGTATTTGATGAGGAGATAGGCGAGGAAATATTCCGGCACGGAGATCGTCATCAGCGTCGCGACATTCACCAGCCGGTCAAAGATCCCGCCCTGCCGAATCGCCGCCATGAGCCCGAGACCGATCGCCAACGGCACGGCGACGATCGCCGCGTAGGCCGCCAGAAACATCGTGTTGGCGAAGCGGGACGCGATCTCCTCCATGACGCTGCGCCCATTGGCGAGCGACTTGCCGAAATCCCCGTGCAAGGCGCCGGACAGCCAGGCAAAGAATCGCACGTAAGCCGGTTGATCGAGCCCAAGATCGAGCCGCATCCTGGCGAGCGTCTCGGGGGTGGCGGTGTTTTGAAGGATGGCGGAGGCGAGATCTCCTGGAAGGAGTTCCGTCCCGACGAAAATCAGGACCGATGCGGCGAAGAGCGTGAGCACGCCAAGGCCAAGCCGGTTGAGCACAAGCTTCAGTACGAGCATCGGCCTCTTCGCTCGATCCGACTACAGTCTCAAGGCCATTGCGCGAGACGCTGCTGAAGCGCCCGCGCCGTCCCGCATCGCTTCCCCGATTACGACTTCAGCCAGGCGTCCTCCATGATCCAACCGTTGTTCATGTCGTAACCGCCATGGGGCGTATGGCCGCCGACCTTCTGGTTGTGCGCATCGAGCCAGTCGCGGAATACGGGGATCAGCGCGCCGCCGCGCGCATTGAGGATCGCCTGCATCTCCCAGATATAGGGCTTACGCTTGGCCTCGTCGGTTTCGGCGCGCGCATCCGCGAGCAGCTTCTCGAACTGCGCGTCGTTCCAATGTGTTTCATTCCACGGGGCGCTCGCCTGGAAGGCGACGGACAGCATCTGCGTCGCCGCCGGCCGGCCGCCCCAGTAGCTGCTGACAAACGGCGCTTTGAGCCACACATTGTCGAAGTAACCGTCGGCCGGCTCCTTCTTCACGTCGACCTTGATCCCGGCTTTCGACGCGCTCGCCTGCAAGAGCGCCGCCTGATCGACCGCGCCGTTGAAGGCGGCGTCCGACGCCTGCAAAATGATCCTCGGATCTGCGACCCCCGCCTTCTTGAAGTGGAAGGCCGCTTTCTCCGGATCGTATTTGCGCTGCGGCAACTCTTTGTTGAAGTACGGGTCGGACGGCGGAATCGGGTGGTCGTTGCCCGCCGCGCCGTAGCCGCTGAATAGCGCCTTGAGCATCTGCTCGCGATCGGCGGCAAGCATCAGCGCCGTGCGGATGTCGGGATTGTCGTACGGCGGCTTGTCGATCTCCATCGCGAGCACCGAAAACCAGCCGCCCGGAGCGCGGACGACTTCGATCTTCGGCGTCTTGGACAAAAGCGCGACCGCCTTGTGATCGACGCGGTTGATCGCGTCGATCTGACCCGAGATCAGCGCGTTGAGACGGGCGGAACCGTCGTTGATGACCGTGACATCGACGCCGTCGAGAAGGCCCTTGCCCTCTTTCCAGTAAGGACGGACTTTCTTGATCCGGATCCGCACGCCAGGATCGAAACTCTCAAGCACGAATGGGCCCGTGCCGACTGGCTTGGCCCAGTCCTTGAACCCGTCCGGAACCATCATGAGATGATAGTCGGTCAGGCCGTAGGGGAAATCGGCGTCAGGGGCGGAGAGCGACACCTGGATCTGATGGTCGTTGAGCTTCCTGATGTCGGTGACGCCTTTCACCGAGGTCGCGCCGCCCGATTTCGTGTCGCCCCGGTGGAGATTGAGCGAGTAGATCGCGTCGTCGGCCTTGAATTCCTTGCCGTTCGAAAAGGTCACGCCCTTACGCAAGTTGAAGATCCAGTCCTTGGCGCCGTTGGCGGCCTCCCAGCTCTCGGCCAGCTCCGGATGGGGTTTCCCGTCCTCGCCCCATTCGGCGAGACAGTTCCAGACGCCGTGGCTCAAGTCGATCATCACAGAGTCGGTCGTAGTGCGGAAGTCGAGGCTGTCGGTGGTGCTGCCGCCCGCAAGGCCAAGCTTCAGGACCCCGCCGCTTTTTGGCGTGTTCGCCGCGACTGCGTCGGCGCTGTTGAGCGTGGATGAAATCGCAAGGCCCGAGGCGCCGAGCGCCGCGGCGCGGCCGAGGAACTCGCGGCGCGAAATGGCGCCCGTGATCAGCCGCCCTTTCCAATAATCCAGTTCGGTCATGGCCGGATCCTCTCGAGACCCCATCCCGTACTGCGATTGGCCGCTGTTTTATCGACCTCGTCGCTCGACTTGGCGTCAGAATGTCCGTTCTGTCAATTCCGCGCGGGGGGAGCGAAAACGCCGCGCCGAGGGGTGGATTCGAGCGCCCGCGTGCGCCGATGAAGCAGGGGTTCGCGCTTTGGCGCAGCGTCTAAAACACCGTCTCGCTCGCGTTGACTCGCGTCGGAGCCAAGATTAGGGGTTCCGGCTTCGGATACCGGGTCGAGCGACCGGTTCGGGGTGGAGTTCCGCGACAGATGAAGATTCTCGTACCCGTCAAACGGGTGGTCGACTACAACATCAAGATCCGGATCAAGTCGGACGGCTCGGGGGTCGAACTCGCCAACGTGAAAATGTCGATGAACCCTTTCGACGAGATCGCGGTCGAGGAGGCGTTGCGGCAGAAGGAAGCGGGCAAGGCGAGCGAGGTCGTCATCGTCTCGATCGGCCCGGCGCAGGCGAGCGAGACGATCCGCACCGCGCTCGCCATGGGGGCCGATCGCGGCATTCTCGTCAAGACCGATGCGCTCGTCGAGCCGCTCGCGGTCGCTAAGGTGCTCAAGGGCGTCGTCGCCGCCGAGCAACCCGGCCTCGTCATCATGGGCAAGCAGGCGATCGACGACGACTCGAACCAGACGGGACAAATGCTTGGCGCGCTGACCGGCTGGGGCCAAGGCACGTTCGCCTCCAAGGTCGTGATCGGCGAGGGCTCTGTCGACGTGACGCGCGAGGTCGACGGCGGAATGCAGACCGTGTCCTTGAAACTGCCGGCGATCGTCACCACCGATTTGCGCTTGAACGAGCCGCGCTATGCCTCGCTCCCCAACATCATGAAGGCGAAGAAGAAGCCGATCGAGGAAAAGATCCCGGCCGACTATGGCGTCGACGTTGCGCCCCGGCTCAAGGTCTTGAAAACGGCCGAACCGCCGGGCCGGAAAGCCGGCGTCAAGGTGATGTCGGCGGGGGAGCTCGTGCAGAAGCTTCATGACGAAGCGGGGGTAATCTGACAATGGCGACTCTTCTTCTGGCGGAAGTCGCCGGCGGGAAATTGAACGATGCGACCGCGCGGGCGCTGACGGCCGCCCTCGCTCTCGGCGCGCCGGTCGACGTTCTCGTCGCAGGCCACAATATCGCGGCGGCGGCCGAGTCGGCCGCGAAGCTCGCGGGCGTGGCGAAGACTCTCGTCGCCGACGACGTTCTCTACGAGCACGGGCTCGCGGAGCCGCTGGCGGCTCTCATCGTTCAGCTCGCGCCCGGCTACGACGCGATCGTCGCCCCTTCGACCGCCAGCGCCAAGAATGTCGCGCCGCGCGCGGCCGCGCTCCTCGACGTGATGCAGATCTCCGACATCACGAAGGTGATCGGCCCCAAGACTTTCGAGCGGCCGATCTACGCCGGCAATGCAATCCAGACCGTCGAATCGACCGATCCGAAGATCGTCGTCACCGTGCGCACCGCGTCTTTCGCCGCGACGGGCGAGGGCGGTTCCGCGCCGATCGAAAAGGTCGCGGCGGCGGCCGATCCGGCCGTGTCCTCTTTCGCCAGCGAAGCCATCGCCAAGTCCGATCGACCCGAACTGACCTCGGCCCGGATCATCATCTCGGGCGGGCGCGCGATGCAGAAGGCGGAGAACTTCAAGACCTATATCGAGCCCGTCGCCGACAAGCTCGGCGCGGCGATGGGAGCGTCCCGCGCCGCGGTCGATGCGGGCTACGCGCCCAACGACTGGCAGGTCGGCCAGACGGGCAAGGTTGTCGCGCCTGAGCTCTATATTGCGGTCGGCATATCGGGCGCGATCCAACATCTGGCGGGGATGAAGGATTCGAAGGTCATCGTCGCCATCAACAAGGACGAGGAGGCGCCGATCTTCCAGGTCGCCGACTATGGCCTTGTCGCCGATCTCTACACGGCGCTGCCCGAGCTGGCGGCGGAGCTGGCGAAGATCGGTCGCTAAGGCTCCGGGGGATGAGAAAAACTCGGCGCCCGACTGGACGCTTGGCGCCGCTCGTCTATGATCGCGGCGCGGCGCGCGCTGTTCGCTGGACAAAACAATGACTCTCAACATCGAGACGGTCGGCGTGATCGGCGCCGGCCAGATGGGCGCCGGCATCGTCGAGGTCGTAGCTCAGGCGGGATTGCCCGTTTGCCTGAACGACGTGGCCGAAGAGCGCATCAACTCCGCGCTCGCGACCATCAACGGCCATTTGTCGCGCCAGGTGGCCAAGGGACAGATCGACGAAACCGAGCGCCGGGCGATCCTCGACCGCATCCAGGTGGCGTCGACACTCGACAAGCTTGGCGAGTGCGATCTCGTGGTCGAGGCGGCCTCCGAGAACGAGGAGGTCAAGCGCAAGATCTTCATCGCGCTGCGCGCTTTTCTCAAGCCGGACGCCATCGTCGCGTCGAACACCTCCTCGATCTCGATCACCCGCCTCGCCTCGGTGACCGCCAATCCCGAGCGTTTCATTGGCATTCATTTCATGAATCCGGTGCCGCGCATGCAGCTGGTCGAATTGATCCGCGGCATCGCCACCAAGGACGAGACGTTCGACGCGGCCAAGACTTTCGTCACCCGGCTCGGCAAGACGGCGACGATGTCGGAGGATTTCCCCGCCTTCATCGTCAACCGTATCCTTTTGCCGATGATCAACGAGGCGGTCTATACGCTCTACGAGGGCGTGGGCTCTGTCGAGGCCATCGACACCGCAATGCGGCTCGGCGCCAATCATCCGATGGGGCCGCTGCAGCTCGCCGATTTCATCGGCCTCGACACCTGCCTCGCGGTCATGCAGGTGCTGCACGAGGGGCTGGCGGATTCGAAATACCGCCCCTGCCCGCTGCTCGTGAAATATGTCGAGGCCGGCTGGCTCGGCCGCAAGACCCAGCGCGGCTTCTACGACTACCGCGGCGAAACGCCCGTCCCGACGCGCTGAACGGAGATTTTCTGGCGATTGTCGCGCTCCGCAATGATGCGATTCGCCCGACAGGCCGCTGTCGCCGCCACGCGTCGGAGCCAAGTTTGCGGGAGGCGCGCGCAATGTTGCGCGACTCAATGATTTCAATGTGTTGAGTGCGCTTTTGTGAAACTTTGTAACTCCCAAGCGGGTTGCTTCGGAGCGGCCGAACCGGCCGACCTCATGGTGAGGAGCCGCGCGAAAGCGCGGCGTCTCGAACCATTTCGCGTTCAACGTTGTCGGCGCTCACTGGAGCGTCCTTCGAGACGCGCCTTCGGCGCTCCTCGGGATGAGGGGGTTGGGAGTTACGAAACTTTGTGAGCTTACCCCGCCCCGTCCTAAGGCGGCGCGAAGCGGGCTCGAAGGACGAGCTCCGGGCGATGGTCCCGATCACCATTGGCGAGGCCAGGGCCGGCGAGCTGGCGATAGTTGGAGCGACCCAAGAGGTCGCAGCGCCTTCAGGCGACCGCAAACGCAAGGCGCCAAGGTTTTACAGGAACCGGTCATGATGGATTTTCGGCCGGGCCTTCCTTGCCGACGAGCCAGACGGACTCGACTTCGGATCTTCCGCCCTGCGCCTTAGGGTAGGCAGCGGATTGGTGGAATCATCATCGCGAGGAGCCGTAGGGCGTCGAAAGACGCCGTCTTTCGACGGGCTATGGCGACGCGGCGATCCAGGAGCCGCAGTGCGCCCGACGCTCCCCTGGATCGCTTCGCTTACGCTCGCGATGACGAACGTGTTCCGACCTCAGTACAATCTGGCCTACGGGCTCGCGTCGGCCCCGTTCCCGAGCGAATAGATCGGGATGTGCTGCGCGGTTTCGCTCTCCTTCGAGATCAAAACCCCGGCGCCTGCCTGATACCGCCCTACGCCGACATATCGGTCGTCGACGAGCGAGGGACCCTCCTCGCCGAAGTTATATCCGTACCGTCGGGCGTCGTCGACGAATTGCTGAGAGAGCAGAATGTCGCCTGGCTTGGCGAGCGGCTCGATGCGCGCGGCGACGACGACGATGTCGGAAATTTCCGGGTGCTGCACGCCTTCGAGAGCCGGATTGAGCTTCCAGAACCCGCTGTGGGCGCCCATCCTGATCTGCAAATTGTAACCGGACGCCTGGAGTTGGGCGCTCAAGCCGCGAGCGGCGCTGAGCAGCCTGCCCGGGCTTCGGTCAGCCAGAACCAGATGGTCGCCGGCGGAGGTGTTGGCGTAATCGAGGTCGCGCGTGAACTGCCGGAAGAGATCGCGCCAGTATTTGTCGAAAGTCTGCGACCGCCCCGAGACCTGCACGACATTCTCGCGATAGCCGCGAATGTCGCCGACCGCGACGAACCGAATGCTTTCCTCGGGGCGCCATTCGAGCTCGTCGCCGATGATGTTGTGCTTGTTGAGCTCCTTGAGAAACCCAACGTTGCGCCGCGTGATGAAGTCGCTGAGCGAGGGATGGATCAGATAGGTCTCGGCATGCGGCAGGACGTGAATCTTGCCGAACGCGATGTCGCCCACGGGGGCGAATTTCTGCACGAGCCGGGCCGGGTCGTCCCGGCTTTGCTGGACAATGCCGACCAGCCCAAGCGCATAGAGCGCGCAGAAAGGATGGCGCGCCGCTTCGGTTTCGATCTCGTACTGCCTTGCCGCGATGTCGGCATAGGCCGTCGAGGCTTCGACGACTTCATCGTATGTCAGAACGTTGGATTTGATCACCTGGGGGAAGATTTCCGGATAGAGCCCGCTGAAGAATGGCGCGACCTCGTTGAAGAGGGTCTCGACCCGCTCCGCGGCGGCCGAATTGATGGCGTTGCGGATCTCCTGCTGCGTTCTCCGCTTGACGCCGATCAGGCTGATCTCCTTGCCGATGACGATGGCGTCGCGCGGCCTCAGCGAGCAATGGCGCGTCCAATAGTCGATCGCCCGCTCCTGCCGCGCGGTTCCGGCATTGGCGACGAATTCGTTTTTCGGCCCGAGAAACTTGAGCAGCGGATCTTCGGCGCCCTTGTCGACAAGATCGCTCTTTGAAGCGATCGCGATGTTGTTCTCGATGATCTGCCGGATGTCCTCCATCCTGTAGCGCAGTTCTCGGCGGAACGACCTCAGGTTGGAGAATTGCGGTTCGTTCTGGGCGGCGTGCTGATACGCCTCCTTCCTGATCGAGACGAAGATGCGCACATGCGGATTGATGCCGTGCAGGCGCCGCAAGGCGAGCCAGGCGCCGATCTGGCCGGCGTGCCAGATGCGCACGAAGCGTTCGTGCACCTCGTTGCGGCGCAGATAGGAGAAATTGATGTAGTGGATCAGATATTCGTCGATGTTGTCGACGAAGATTCCCGCCTGCTTGTGGATCGTTGCGAAGATGCGGGTCACCTGCTGCGCGGCGCGCATGATGAGAAAAATCTCGTTGCGCTGCGCCGCGAGGCAATCGTGCAGGATGTCGAACGGCCTCGTGATATGCGGATGCCTGAGAATGTTCATGAGCGTCGGGGGCAAATCGTCGGACGCAAGCAAATCGGCCAATTGCTGATGAACGTCGCGGTCGTCCTGAAACCCCTTGATCAATGAGATCGAGAACGCGATGTTCCAGAGCGTCTCCCAATTGTCGCTGCTCTCCAAGACGTTGATGATTTCGTTCGGCAGGATCGGCGGCTTGTTGCTCGGCCGATCGACGATCGGCGAGAATGGAAAGCAGCGGTAGTCGTTCTCCTGCAAGGAGATGCGTTTCAGCTTCAGGACGAGGGTTTTGCCAAAGCCCTTCGGCGCGACGAGCGCGTGCGAGGACAGACTGAGATTGGAGAGAAATTCTTCGACCTCGGTCGTCCGAAGCAAGACCGAGCCTTGAGAGCTGCTCAAGTCTCTAAGCTCGGTCAGCTGTTGCGCGTCTTCAACCCATGCCGGCATCCGGCCTCCACGAAAAATTCGATCGTTCGACGAACCGCGCGGCACCCGGCGCCAGGAAAACTCCCCGTGCGACTTGTGGACGCGCTTAGAACTCCGTCAAGTCCGGGCGTCTTGAGCGCGTGAGCCTCTCAGCCTCGGCGCGGCGCCATGCGGCGATCCTGGCGTGGTCGCCCGAGAGCAGCACATCGGGAATGGGGCGCCCCTCCCATTCGCGCGGGCGGGTGTAATGGGGATATTCGAGGAGGCCCTTTTCGAAGCTCTCCTCGGCGCCCGACGCCTCTTTCCCCATGACGCCCGGAATGAGGCGTACGCAGGCGTCGATGACAGCGAGCGCCGCGATCTCGCCGCCCGAAAGCACGTAATCGCCGACCGAAACTTCGATAAGGCCGCGCGCTTCGATGATGCGCTCGTCGACGCCCTCGAAGCGCGGGCAGAGGATCACAAGGCCGGGTCCCGCCGCCCACTGACGCGCTTGCGCCTGTTTGAAGGGTTTTCCACGGGGGCTCATGATGAGGCGAGGGCGGGCCTCGTCCGCGCTGACCGCATCGAGGCTGGCGGCCAGAACATCGGCGCGCATCACCATGCCCGGGCCGCCGCCCGCCGGCGTGTCGTCGACAGCGCGATGGCGGCCGAGCCCATGCTCGCGGATGTCGCTCGCCTCGAGCGACCACAAGCCCCGCGCCAGCGCCTCCCCGGCCAGCGACTGACCGAGCGGACCGGGAAACATGGCGGGAAACAGGGTCAGAATCGTGCAGACGAACATTGGCCGGCCGGGCGGTGGGCGAAGCCTGTCCTATAGAACGATTGCGGCCGCGTCGGGAGCCGTCCTTGTCAGCCGGGCCGGACCCCGAGCGCGGCGGCGATCGAGCGCGCCGCCTGCTTGCCGTCCTCGACGGCGCTCACCGTCAAATCCTGACCGCCATAGACGCAGTCGCCGCCGGCCCAGACGCCGGCGAGCGTCGTGCGGCGTTCGGCGTCGACGACGATGCGCCCGTCCTTGATCTCGATCGGCGCGCCCCCCAGCGCTTCCGGCGCGCCCCGCTGGCCGATGGCGAGGAACAGCATGTCGGCGTCGAGGCGAAAGACGGCGCCGGGCGCGGCGGAGGCTCCGTCGCCGCCATTGCCGCTTTCGAACACGACGCCGCAAAGAGCGCCGGCGCGCCCTTCGAGCGCGACGGGACGGGCCCAATGACGAATGACGACGCCGCTCGTTTGCGCAAGCTCGCACTCGTAGCGGCTCGCTTTCATCTGCTCCGGGCCGCGACGGTAGACCATCGTCACGGTCTCGGCGCCGAGCTTCTTCGACTGCACGGCGACGTCAATCGCCGTCATGCCGCCGCCAATCACCACGACGCGGCGCCCGACGGGCAGTGTGGACAGGTCCTTGGCCTGCCGGAGGCGCGCGATATAGTCGACCGCGTCGACCACGTTTTCGAGTTCGGTCTCCCCCGGGAGCCCGAGCTTGTTGGTCGCCCCGAGACCCATGCCGAGGAAGACGGCGTCATAGCCGCGCCTCAGGTCGTCGAGCTTGACGTCGCGGCCGAGCGCCTGCCCGCGCCGGATCTCAATGCCTCCGATCGACAGAATGAAATCGACCTCGCGCGCGGCGAAGCCGTCGACCGCCTTATAGGCGGCGATGCCGTATTCGTTGAGGCCGCCCGCCTTGTCGCGCGGCTCGAAGATGGTGCTCTCGACGCCGGCGATCGCGAGTTCATGGGCGCAGGCCAGCCCCGCCGGCCCGGCGCCGACGATCGCCGCGCGCTTGCCGGTCGGCCTGCCGCGCGCGTAGGGCGATTTTCCGGCGTCGATCGTGGGCTCCGTCGCATAGCGCTGCAATTGCCCGATCACGACGGGCTTGGCTTCCGCGGCCTCGCGCACGCAGGCTTCCTCGCAGAGCGTTTCGGTCGGACAGACGCGGGCGCACATGCCGCCCATGATGTTGGAGTCGAAGATCGTCCTGGCCGCGCCGGTTCGGTTGCCGGCGGCGATCTGGCGGATGAAGAGGGGAATGTCGATCGAGGTCGGGCAAGCCGCTTGGCAGGGCGCGTCGAAGCAGAAATAGCAGCGCTCCGCCGCGACCTTGGCTTCGTGCGGGGTCAACAGGGCATGCAGATCGGCGAAATTGTCCGTGAGCGTCGCTTCGTCCAACCGGCCAGGGCCGATGTCCGGGCATCCCGGGGGATTGGCGGCGATCGTCATGGCGGAACCCCAAGCAACGGAACAAGCAACGGAACAAGCTCATTCTTGACCGCTTGGTCAATCGTTTCGCCGGGCGGGCCGTCTGTCAAGGGCGCGTACGGGCTTGAGCGCACGGGCCGGAATCGCCGATTCTTGGGAAGGGCGCGACAGACGACCGGGTCGCGAATGTCGGCTGATGCGCGTGGTCCGGGCTTATCCGCAAAAAAATCTGGTAACAAAATTGTTGAAGGAGGAAACGGATTGCTGCGCTGCAACAACTCTGCTAGGAGACCCTCTCAACCAGGGAGTCGAATTCAGAGGGGCCCATGTCAGCCACCTGGAAGACCAAATGGGGCGTGCGGCGCGTCCGCCGCGACAACCCGACCGTAGAAGAAGCACTGATCGCAGCCGAAAGCCTGGCCGCAGATCCGGCTCAGCGCGCCGAAATCGCCGCGTCCCTCATGGGATTGCCGGTCGATGAGGTGAAGGCGCTGGCCGCGAAACAGGCCGCCAAGACGCGCGGCCGGGCGAGCCTTGTCGCGGGCCGAACCCGCGCAGTGGTGGTCGAGTACAAGCGGCCTCGCATGGGCTCGGGCCCGATCTCGTTCGCCCGCAAGCGCTAAAGAATGCGGAGCCGACAGGCGAAACCCCGCGCGTCCGTGTCAGAGATTGGCGAGCCTGGCCGCTGAGGGCCGGCTCGTCCGGTACTGGCTTCGCGCCGCCACATCGGTCGAAATGACCGCGACCGCGATCAAGGTGAGCGGGATCATTTCGGCGAAGTCGACATTGAGGAAAGCGAGCGCCACAACGGCCGAGAACGAGGCGGCCATGTAGGGCGCGAGCCGCGGGGGGCTGCGCAAAAGATCGCGAAAGCCGAGCCATGCCGCAGCGGCCGCCAGCACGGCGGCGACGATTCCAAGCTCGTACCAGATCGTGAAGGCCAGCGCTTGGGGCGTCTGCGCCGGCAAGATGCCGTCCCGAACCCCATGGGCGACCGTCGCAAAGCCATGGCCGGTGATCAGCCTGAGCTTGTCGTGGGTGAAAATGTCGGCCGCCACCGACAAGGACGGATAGGGCGCGGGCAGAGAAGCAAGCCGCCTGTGGAAGATCCAGGTCGAGACGGTTGGCGCGAGCGCGGGGATGAGGGGCGACAAGAGGATGAGGGCCGCCGCCCCCCAGGCCAATTCGCGCGCGGTGCGCGACAGATCCGAGATGGAGAAGGACAGCGCCAGATAGCCGGCGAAGAGCGCGATCGTCAGCGGCGCGTAACTGGAGATATAGGCGAAGCAGAGCGCGATGATCAAAAGGAGGCGGGCGAGGCCGTTGCGTCCGCGCGCCGCCAGTCCGCCCATCGCCGGAAACAAGAGAATCGCAATCGCGATCCCGCCGGGCACGACGCGCCCGGCGTCCGGCGCTCCCGCGAGCGTCTCCACCAGCGCGCGTACGACGATGGCCCCGATCCCGGCGACCACGCCGATCGAGAACAGGTAGAGATCGGTCGCGCTCGCATTCTCGCGCGGCGCCGCCGCCGCCAACATCGTCGCGACCAGGAGGAGGATCAGTTTGAGCAGGGACTGCGCCGCGGCCACCGGGTACGGCGTCCAGAGAATCGACGCCGCGGCCCAGACCAGTCCCGCCAGCAAAGCGAGAAACGCCGGAACGTGGAAGGGCCGCCAAAAGCGGGCGAAAAATCCAGGCTGCGCGTCGAGCGCCGCGGCGATCACGATCAGGCCGACGCCGATCGCGAAGACGAAGTAGAGGCCAAGCGGATGAAGGACCACGGAAATCGGCGAACCGACCCCCAGCACGAGATAGCCCAGGCGCGAGAAAAATCGCGAAGCGTCCGCCGCGTCGTCCTGGTCCGCTCCCCTTACGCTTTTCCTGTCCGAGGTGATCGCCATAACTCCCAGCCGGAACGCGCGGTCCTCGTTCCGCATCGCCATTGAGAACTTATACGGCCTCGACCGCGAGGCGCCTGTGTGCGCGGCGCAACACCTTCGATCAATTTCCGTCTCCTGGCCAATGATTGACCGCGGACGCGCGCGCGTGCGACGGACGCCCGCGATGATGACGGCGGCGTTCAGACGTGCGAAGGGACGCGGGTGAGCGGCGATAGCCCTGTGGCCGGCGTCGTGCGGGCCCACGCGGGAATGCGCCGAGCCGCCTGGCTCGGCCTTTGCGCAATGGTCCTTTCGATTGCGCTTCTGGCGATGCAGGCGCTCGCCGCAGGGCGCCTCGAGCTCACCTTCGACGAAGCCTATTATTGGCTGTGGTCGCGCGCGCTGTCTTTTGGCTATCTCGACCACCCGCCGATGGTCGCGCTCCTCGTCCGCGCCTCCACTTCGCTGTTCGGCGGGTCCGAACTTGGCGTGCGCGCCCTTTCGCTCGTGATCGTCGGCGCCATGCCCGCGCTCATCGCGCTCATCGCCTGGCGCCTGTTCGGTTCGGCGGAGAAGGCGGCGCTCTCGGCGCTCATGTGGATCGCGATGCCGCTCATCTCGATCGGCGCTGTGTTCGTCACCCCCGACGCTCCGCTGGTCGTCTTCTGGACGCTCGGCCTTGCGGCTCTCGTCGAGCTCTGGCGCACCGGCGAAAGGCGTTGGCTCATTGCGCTGGGCCTGGCGCTCGGCCTCGCGCTGCAATCAAAGTTCACCGCCGCTTTCTTCCTGGCCGGCGTGATTCTCGCCTTGGCCGGAACGCCCTCGCTGCGCCGCTGGCTGATCTCGCCTGTTCTGCCGGCGAGCCTCGCGATCGCGCTTGCGATCTTCGCCCCGTTCGTCGTCTGGAACGCCGGCCACGGCTGGGCGACTTTCGCCAAACAGCTCGGGCGCGCGCCGCCGCACGGATTGACCCCGTATTTTGCCGTGGAGTTCCTGATCGCCCAGATCGGGCTCATGAACCCGCTCGTTGTCGCCGCGCTTATCCCGGCCGTCGCGGCGATTTCCTGGCGGGCGCGCGCGGCCGCTGGCTCGGCCGACGAAGCCCGGCGCCTTCTCGTCTGCACGATCGCGCCGGGGGCGGCTTATTTCCTTGTGCATTCGTTTCATGACCGCGTGCAGGGCAACTGGCTCGCGCCGCTCTATCCGGCGGCGGCGATTCTGGCCGCCGACTGGGTCGCCGAGATCCGTCGCGGGAACGCGACCGGCTTCGTTGCCGCCATCGCCGAGGCGGCGCCATGGGCGGCGCCGATCGGGCTCGTCATCGCCGCGCTGACCTTCGCCGAGGCCGCGACCAACGCCGTTCCGCTTGGGCCAGCCAACCCGCTCGCGCGGCTCGAGGGCTTTCGCGGGCTCGCGCGCGATCTCGACGCCAAGGCGCATGACGACAACGCGGCCTATGTCCTCACCCAAGGCTATGCGCTCGCTTCCCTCATGACCTACTACGGCGATCCGGCAATCCCGGTGGCGCAGCCGGAGCAGCGCATGCGGTGGATCTTCGAACCCGAACCACCCGAGACATTGTTCGCCGCGCCCGGGCTCGCGCTCGGCGAGCCGGGGCGTCATTTCGATCTGATCCTGAAGATGCGCTATCGTGACGTTGAGCCCGCCGGGCTGTTGCAACGCCGCCAGGCCGGCGGAACGCGCGAAGACTACGAACTCTACCGCGTCGCCGATCCCTACGCGCCTGTGCTGGACCCGGTCTGCCCGCGCGGCGAGGTCAATCTTCAGCGCCAGTGCGCACCCTGAGCGATCAACCGATCCTTAGAAGGATGACGCCGGCGAGAATGACGAGCGCCGCGATCGCGCGTTGCACATGGAACGGCTCGCGAAGGGCGACAACGCCAATGATCGCCGCGAACACGACCGACGTCTCGCGAAGTGCGGCGATTGCGGCGATCGGCGCCCGGGTCATCGCCCAGATGACAATGGCGTAGCCGAAATAGGCGGCGGCGCCTCCGATCAGCCCGCGCCGCCAATCGCGCCTGAAGGCGACGCCCAGGCCGCGTCCGCGCAGCCAAAGGATGATGGGCAGGTAGGCGAGCGCCGTCAGCGCGTCGGCCCACGCATTGTAGGCGAAGGCGAAGGCGCCGCCGGGGCCGGAAATCCGCGCCCCCTCGCCGTCGATCACCGAATAGATCGCGATGATTGCCGAATTGGCCAGCGCGACGACGACGGTCGGCCGGTCGATTCGCCCATGCGCAAGTCCGCTCATCCCCATCATGAGCACGCCCGCAACGAGCGCGGCGACGCCCACGCAGGCGATCGGCGCAGGTGTTTCGCCCAGCGTCGCAAGCGCGATCGCCGCGGCGATCAGCGGGGCGAGGCCGCGCATGATCGGATAGGCGACCGACAGGTCGGCGCTGCGATAGAGCTGTCCGACCAGCATGAAATAGACGATATGGACGATCGCGGAGGCGACGATGAATGGGAAGGCGATCGACGCAGGGCGCGGCAGGACAAGCGCCGTCATCAGAGCGGCGACGCCGCACCAGATCGCGACGATTGCCGACGAGAGGAACTTGTCGCCCGCGCTCTTGACGAGCGAGTTCCACAGCGCATGAAGGGCCGCAGCGCCGAGCACGGCGGCCAAGACGCCGGACGTGAGGTGAGCAGGATTTGTCATGAAGCCGTTACAATGATGGATTCGCCGGGAGCCGTCGAGCCGCTCGACGATCTCTCCAATCGGCAACGGGCGCGCGCGGAGGCGCGGGGGGCCTTCGCACGCGTGGGCAAGCGCACCGAGCCTCGCCGGCTGTTCGAGACCGGCGGCTTGCGCTGGCGCTTTCCGCGCGCGTCGAGCCCCTGCGAAGCGGCGATCGTCAACACCGGCGGAGGGGTCGCGGGCGGCGATTTCTATTCGGTGAGTCTGACGCTGAGCGAGGGGGCGGAGGTCGAGGCGACGACGCCGTCGGCCGAGCGCGTCTATCGCAGCGACGGCCCGGCCGCGGCCATCCGGACTGAGCTTACCCTCGCGCCGGGCGCGCGGCTGTTCTGGCTGCCTCAGGAGACGCTGATGTTCGACGGCGCGCGGCTCGACCGGCGCCTCGAAGTGGAGGCGTCGGGCGATGCGGAGTTCCTTGTCGCCGAAACGCTCGTGTTCGGGCGCCTGGCGATGGGCGAAACGAGCATCGAGGCGAGGCTCAGAGATTCTTGGCGCATCCGCCGCGATGGCCGCCTCATCTTCGCCGACGCGACGCGGCTCGACCATGCCGGCCGGACGCTCGAGCGCAAGGCGGTCGGCGCGGGAGCGCGAGCGCTCTCGACGATCGTCGCCTCGTCTCCCGGAATCGAAGCTCGGCTGCCGCAATTGCGAGCGGCGCTCGAGGCCGAAAGTTCGGGCGTCGACAGCGGAGCGAGCGCCTTCGAGGGCCTCATCGTCGCCCGCCTTCTCGCCGCCTCGCTCGACCGATTGCGCCCGGCGCTTGTCGCGTCCATTATGGCGCTTGGCGGACGCAAGCCGCGACTGTGGCCCTGAGACGGCGCGGAGCTTGCCGGACCGAAGACCGTGAGGAGGGACGAGGCCCATGAATCTGACGCCGCGGGAGAAAGACAAGCTCTTGATCGCCATGGCGGCGATGGTGGCGCGCCGGCGGCTCGAGCGCGGCGTCAAACTCAATCATCCGGAGGCGGTGGCGCTCATCACCGATTTCGTCGTTGAGGGCGCGCGCGACGGCCGTTCCGTGGCCGAACTCATGGAATCGGGCGCGCATGTGGTCTCGGCAAACCAGGTCATGGACGGGATCGCCTCGATGATCCACGACATCCAGGTCGAGGCGACCTTTCCCGACGGCACGAAACTCGTCACCGTCCACCATCCGATCCGCGGAGCCGAGGACAAGGAGATCCCGGGCGAAGTGCTGACCGACGAGGGCGAGATCGTGATGAATGTCGGCCGCGAGACCGTCACCCTCGATGTGTCCAACTCCGGCGATCGGCCGATCCAGGTCGGCTCGCACTACCACTTCTTCGAGACCAATCCGGCGCTCAAGTTCGATCGCGCGAAGACGAAGGGTTACCGCCTCGACATTGCGGCGGGCACGGCCGTCCGCTTCGAGCCCGGCCAGAGCCGGGCCGTGCGCCTCGTCGCCATCGCGGGAAAACGCGAGGTCTATGGCTTCCGCCAGGAGGTGATGGGGAAGGTGTGATTCGGCGTGTTGCGTCTTGCCTTACCGGCGCTTAAAGTAAGGCGAGATCCTCGTGTAAGGAGGCCCCGAGAATGGCCGACAAGATTCTTGCGACGATCACGAGCAAGGGCCAGATCACCTTGCCGGCGCAACATCGCAAGGCCTGGGGACTTAAGCCCGGCGACCAGATCGCCTTCGACCCGCCGGGCGGAAAATCAGTTCGTATCGAGCCGCGGCGAAAGCGAAGCATCTTTGAGCGGCTCGACGAGCTGAAACTTCCATCGCTCGGTCGTCCCCTGACGCAGAAGGATATCGAGAGCGCGATCACCGAGGCTGTCATCGAGAAGGATCGGCGGTCTCGGGGGACATGATGATCGGAGTCGATACGAACGTCCTGCTGCGCCTCGCCGATGACGAAGAACCCCGTCAGCGGGACCGCGCTCAGGCGTTGGTTCGATCTCAGGGCCAGAGCGGCTGTTTCGTGAACGCGATCGTTCTTGCCGAGTTCGCGTGGACGCTCACGCGCCTTTACAAAATGTCTCGCCACGACGCAGCCGCGCGAATCGCCATCATTCTGGAATCGCCCGAATTTTTGGTCGCAAGCCCCGACGAGGCGGCGCGCGCAGTCGAGAGATTTCGTCACGGCCCAGCCGACTTCGCTGACTATTTTCTGGCCGAGATCAACCGTTCCGCCGGCTGCGTCATGACGGCGACCTTCGATCGTGACGCTCTCAAATCCGGCGAGCCCTTCGCCGCCGTTCCAACCCGCGCCTGATGGCGCTCGACTGAGGAATAGGCATGCCCTCATCCCGTAACACCCTCCCGCCGACCTCCCTCCCCCGCGCGCATTACGCCGAGATGTTCGGCCCGACGACTGGCGATAGAGTTCGCCTCGCAGACACGGAGCTCTTCATCGAGATCGAGAAGGACTTCACGACCTATGGCGAGGAGGTGAAGTTCGGCGGCGGCAAGGTGATCCGCGACGGCATGGGCCAGGCGCAAACGACGCGCGCCCGCGGCGCCGTCGACACCGTCATCACCAACGCCGTCATTCTCGATCATTGGGGAATCGTGAAGGCCGATGTGGGCCTCAAGGACGGGCTCATCGCGGGAATCGGCAAGGCCGGCAATCCGGACATCCAGCCCGGCGTCACCATCATCGTCGGACCCGGCACCGAAGTGATCGCCGGCGAAGGCAAGATCCTCACCGCAGGCGGCTTCGACACCCACATCCATTTCATCTGCCCGCAGCAGATCGAGGAGGCGCTGATGTCCGGCGTCACCTCGATGCTCGGCGGCGGCACCGGCCCGGCGACCGGCACCTTCGCCACGACCTGCACGCCCGGCCCCTGGCACATTCACCGGATGATCGAAGCGGCCGACGCCTATCCGATGAATCTCGGCTTCGCCGGCAAGGGCAACGCGTCGAAGCCCGCGGGCCTCGTCGAGCAGATCAAGGCCGGCGCCTGCGCGCTCAAATTGCACGAGGACTGGGGGACGACGCCGGCTGCGATCGACTGCTGCCTCAGCGTCGCTGACGACCACGACATCCAGGTCATGCTCCATAGCGACACGCTCAACGAATCGGGCTTCGTCGAGGACACGATCAAGGCCTTCAAGGGGCGCACCATCCACGCCTTCCACACCGAGGGCGCGGGCGGCGGCCACGCGCCCGACATCATGAAGATCGCGGGACTGGCCAACGTGCTGCCGTCATCGACCAATCCGACGCGGCCCTATACGAAGAACACGCTCGACGAGCATCTCGACATGCTGATGGTCTGCCACCATCTCGACCAAAGCATTCCCGAGGACCTCGCCTTCGCCGAGAGCCGCATCCGGAAAGAGACGATCGCGGCCGAGGACATTCTCCACGACATTGGCGCGCTCTCGATGATGTCGAGCGATAGCCAGGCCATGGGCCGGGTCGGCGAGGTCGTCATCCGCACTTGGCAGACGGCGGACAAGATGAAGCGCCAGCGCGGGCCCCTCGAGGGCGATGGGCCGCGCAACGACAATGCGCGCGCCAAGCGCTACGTCGCTAAATACACGATCAACCCCGCGATCGCCCACGGCGTGTCGAAACACATCGGCTCGATCGAGAAGGGCAAGCTCGCCGACCTCGTCCTATGGTCGCCCGCCTTTTTCGGCGTGAAGCCCGATTGCATCATCAAGGGCGGCGCGATCGCAGGCGCGCTCATGGGCGATCCGAACGCCTCGATCCCGACGCCGCAGCCCGTGCATTACCGCCCGATGTTCCGCGCCCACGGCCGCTCGCTGCATGGCTCTGCGATCACCTTCGTCTCCGACGCGGCGATCGCCGGCGGCATCGAGCGCCAGCTCAAGATGCAGCGCCGTATGGTCGCCGTCGAGAACACGCGCGGCAAGATCCGCAAGACGAGCATGATCCACAATGGCGCGACGCCGAACATCGAGATCGATCCGGAAACCTATGACGTGAAGGCGGACGGCAAGCTGCTCGTCTGCGAGCCCGCCGAAAGCTTGTCGATGGCGCAGCGGTACTTTTTGTTTTGAGGCGCATTGGGACGGCGATCAATCGGGACGCTCCTCGCCGCCGCAGGAAACCAAATAGCTCGACATGCCTAGGACGCGCTCGCCGAGAGTCGAAGACTACATCATCGTCGATGGGTCGGACGGGCCGCGGCGCGATTTTCGGATCAGCGTCGGCCTGCGTGAGGGTTGGGACGCGGAGGGCCGAGTGTTTGACGTTTCCGAAGCGGTGCGCACCGCGCGAGCCTGGATGAGGCGTCGGGTCGAAGCGGGTGAGCCGGCGCTTTCGGGTATGTTCACCCGCGCGGAGGTGACCTACGCCTGGCCGCGAGAGGACGGCACTGTCGGGTCAGACCGCGAACCAGTCGCTCTTTTCACGGGCGAGGCGGTGCATGCCTATCTCGGGCATTTGCCAGACACTGCGATCGAGGCGATGCTCAACGAACTGGCTGCCGAACTCGGCGCTGCGCTGGGTCAGGAGCGCATCTATGTCGCGTTCGCCGACCGGACCTGGATCCTGGACGCTAGCGAGCACGCCCGTGGCGCGTGAGAGAGCGTTCGCACATCCCCGCAGGTCCAAACGTTGTCTCTGGGGTTTCGCCCGAATCTTTTGAGGCGCCTGGCTTACCGCCCTCGACCCCTTCCAGTCGCCGACCCGCTTCGGGCTTCGCCCGATTGCGGCTACTCTCGCGCTTAAGTTCGTCGAAGGCGATTGAGGCGGTAGCCTAACGCCCGAGATCACTCAATCTCCGCGAACAGGACCACCAGCGACGTGCAATCGAGCGGCATCACTGGGTTGGTGTAGATCATGCGCGTATGGCGGCCGTTCTCTTCGAACGCGGCATTGATCAGATCGGACGCGCCGTCGAGGCATTTGGGATGCTCCCGAAAAGCCTCGTCCACGCCCAAAGTCCCTTCCAGCCGCACGATGCGCTTCACTTTGCTGAGTTCGCCGACCGCCTGTTTGATCTGCGCGACAGCATTCAGGCAGGAGAGCTGACAGGACTTATAGCCGTCGTCCCCGGAAATCTCGCGGCCGATCCTGCCGACATAGGCGAGCTTACCGTCCCGCCAGGGCAGATTGCCTGACGTCATCACCAGATTTCCGGTGATCACCCAGGGAACATAATTGGCGACCGCGCGGGCCGGGGGAGGAAGCGTAAGGCCGAGATCGGCGATGCGTTCTTCGGGAGTCTTTGCGGTCATCGAGCGCTTCCTCTTCTCATGGTTTCGCCAGGCCGCGGGCATGGAGCCGCTCTTCTCCGAGATAGGGCCATGAGATCGAGCGATCGGCAACAATCATCCCTTGTCTGCCATCCCGTAACTCGGGCTCTCGCGCTCTCTTCGCAGGGATTCTTTCCCGCATCGATGGGGCGCAAGTCTCCAACCAATTGCTTCAACTTCCTCCGGCTGCTAAGCTGCATAGTGGCGGTCCGAAACGGCTGGACCTGCTCCGGCCGCCGCCAGAAAGAAACATTTGGGAGGCTGACGTGAAAACGGGGACATTGAAGCGCGCCTTGCTTGCCTGCACGATCGCTGCAGGATGTCTGGCCGCAGGCGGCATTTCAGCTGGCGCGGGGGAACTGGACGGCAACGCTTTGTTGAACGCGGACAAGGACGCGAACAACTGGCCGATGTATCACCGGACCTACAATTCCTGGCACTTCAGTCCGCTCGATCAGATCAACACCAGCAATGTGAAGGACCTCAGGGTCGCTTGGCTTCACAATCCGGGCTCAAGCCCGCATGGCGGCATCCAGTCCTTCCCGATCGCAGTCGACGGCAAGCTTTTTTACACGATCGCCAACGATCAGATCTGGGCGGTGGACGGCGCGACCGGCGCGCCGATCTGGACGTTCAAGCCGAAGATCAACACCGAGCAGGCCGAAGCGACGCCCTATAATCCGTACAATCGCGGCCTCGCGGCGGGTTATGGCAATGTCTACATCGGCACTGTCGACGGCCGCCTGATCGCGGTCGACATGCAGACCGGCAAGCAGGTTTGGGACACGAAGCTCATCGATGTCGCCAAGGGCGCCAAGGGCTTCACCGGCGCGCCGCTCGTGGTGAAGGACAAGGTGATCGTCGGCTCGAACGGCGGCGAGCTCGCAGGATGCTGCGGCCCGATCTTCGGCGTTGATGCGAAGACCGGCAAAATGGTTTGGCAGTTCGACACGATCGGCGGGGACGAGCGCTCAAAAGCGAGCTGGGGCAACGACAGCTGGAAGACTGGCGGCGGCGGCGGCTGGATGACCGGCGGCTACGACCCGAGCACCGACACCGTATTCTGGGGAACCGGCAACCCGGCGCCCGATTACGACATTGCGATGCGGCCAGGGAACAACTTGTACACCTCCGGCGTGATTGCGCTCGATCCGGACACCGGCAAGCTGAAATCGTTCTTCCAAGAGGTTCCCCACGATAGTTGGGACTTCGACGGGGCGGTCGGCGAATTCGTGATGATCGACCGCGATGGGCAGCACTACGCCACGCATCCCAACAAGGGCGGCTACGTGTATGTCTACAACCGCGATCCTTCCAACCCGATGCTGAAGATCGAGAACGTTTGGCATCTCGGCGAAACGTCCAACTTCGTCACCGGCGTCGATCCGCATACGGGCGAACTCCAGGGCCGGCAGGACGTGACGATCGGCAAGCACGACAACGTGTGTCCGGCTGTCGATGGCGCGATCAGCTGGAACACCGGCACGTACAACCCGGATACTGGGCTTTACTACAAGGCCGGGCAGGAATGGTGTCAGAACATGGAGGCCCAGCATCTGCCGAAGCCGGCCGACTACTCTGGCCAGATGTACATGAGCGCGACCTACACGTCGGTTCCCGCGCATGGACATGACGCGGCCTATGGGCACATCAATGCGGTCGACCCGATCACGGGCAAGAAGACCTGGGAGGTCGTCTACAAATATCCGGTGATGGCGAGCTTGCTGTCGACGAAGGGCGGCCTCGTGTTCGTGCCCGGGTCTGACGGCATCCTCGATGCGCTTGACGCCAAGACCGGCGAGAAGCTCTGGTCGCACAACGACGGGATGGGCCACGACGGCGGCATCATCTCCTACTCGGCGAACGGCAAGCAATATATCGCCGTGACGACGGGCTGGGGCACCTACGTGTCGCAGAACCTCGCCACCCTGTTCGGCGAACCGTTCAAGAGCATGCCCATGGATTCCGGCGTTCTGGTCGTCTACGCGCTGCCCTGATCCTCTCGTTCGAAACCAGCAACCATGAAGCCCACAGCCCGATGGGGCTGTGGGCTTTCTTCTGCGAAGAAGCGACAGATAATGACGTCAATCCGCGCGCCGTTCCGGTTTCTTGTCCTCGCTGGCGGCCTCTTGTTCAGTCCCGCCCTTGCTCTCTCGGCGGACAATCAACCACCCGATCAGAAGAGCGGCGCCGGTGATGCGCCCGCGAGCGTCACCGAGGAGGAGAGAACTGCGGCCAAGGCAATTTTCGGGGCTCAATGCGGCTGGTGTCACGGCAATTTCGGCATGACGGCCGACAAGGGGCCCGCTCTGGCCGGGACGCAGATGACGGAGCACGAAGTTCAGGAGCGCATCCGCAACGGCAAGTCGGGCTACATGCCCTCGTTCCGCAAATTCCTCAACGACGATCAGATCGCGCTGATGGCCAAGTACATCAAGTCGCTCAAGCCGCAGGACTGACGGCGCCCCTACGGCCGAAGTGGCGCGGGAAACCCCGCGACGGATGACGAGCGAGGCGGGCGCTTCCGTCTCACCAGCAGCCGCCCCAGCCGCAAGGCCGGCCCCAATAATAGGGGCGCGGGCCCCAGCCCCATCCCGGGCCATAGCCGCCGTAGTAATAGGGGCCTGAATTCGCGATCGCGGCGCCCGCGAGCGCTCCGCCCGCGACGCCGAGCGCCGCGCCGGCGACCGCCGCGTTCTGCGCCTGCTGGGAATTGTAGCGCAGATTGGCGTAATTGGCGGAGTAGCAGCGGCTGTAGGCCGCGGTTCCAGGACGAAGCCCCGACGCCATGCAGACGTTCGAGGCCTGAAAGCTCGATTGCTCCGGGGTCTGGCAGCCGGCCGCCGTTCCGGCGATGAGGCCGAGGGCGGCGATCGCGACAAATCTGTTCATGAGTTCGCTTCCAGAGGTTCGGTCAGAATCGCGCCATTCTGACCAAGTCTCGGGCGCCTCGCAATCGACCGTCTGGCGGATCGAGAATCACGCTGCGTTCCGATAGAAACGCGGCCCGATCTGGGACAGAATGGTCGAACGCAGACGAACCGAACTGGAGCTTTCCCCCATGTCTTCACGCCCGAAAGCCACGCCCCATGTCCACATCTCGGAGCCGCATGTGCGCGTGACCGAATGGCGGTTCAAGCCCGGCGCCGAAACGGGGTGGCACCGGCATGAGGCGGATTATGTCGTCGTGCCGATGCTCGACGGCGACTTGCTTCTCGAGGAACCGGGCGGCGGCTCGCGCACGGCCACGCTTAAGCAGCACGTTCCTTATGCGCGGAAGGAGGGCGTCGAGCACAATGTGGTCAACGCCAACCCGTTCGACTTCGCCTTCATGGAGATCGAACACCTGAAGGGGTGAACGGTCATCGCGAGGAGGCCCATAGGGCGTCAGAAACGACGCCCGTCTTTCGACGCCCTATGGCTCGCGATGACGCTCATCGTGCAACGGAGCTTGACTACTCGGCCGCGGCCGTTTCCCCGAGCGCCGGATAGTCGGTGTAGCCGGCCGGCCCGTCGGTGTAGAAGGTCTCGGCGTTCCACGGGTTCAAAGGCGCGCCGAGAGAGAACCGTCGCGGCAGGTCGGGATTGGCGATGAACAGCTTGCCGAACGCGACAGCGTCGGCTTCGCCGGCCGCGATAACCGCCTGAGCGTCATCGTAGGATAGTCCCTCGTTGGCGACATAGACGCCGCCGAACGCCGCTTTGAGATCGGGTCCAAGGCGCGGCGCTTTGGTCGATTCACGTGCGCAAAGGAAGGCGATCTTGCGCTTTCCGAGTTCGCTCGCGACATAGCCGAAGGTCGCGGCCAGATCACTGTCGCCCATGTCATGCGAATCGGCGCGCGGCGCGAGATGAACGCCGACCCGGCCTCGTCCCCAAACAGAGACGACAGCGTCCGTCACTTCGAGCATGAGGCGAGCCCGGTTCTCGATTGAGCCGCCGTATTTGTCGCCGCGCTTGTTTGTGCCGTCCTGCAGGAACTGATCGAGCAGATAGCCGTTCGCGCCGTGAACCTCGACGCCGTCGAAGCCGGCGGCCTTCGCGTTTTCGGCGCCACGGCGGAAATCATTGATGACTCCCGCAATCTCCGCGGTTTCCAGGGCGCGCGGCGTGACATAGGGGCGCTGCGGGCGAAGCAGGCTGACATGGCCCTTCGGCGCGATTGCGCTGGGCGCGACCGGGGAAGCGCCGTTGTGATAGCTCGGGTCCGAAATGCGGCCGACGTGCCAAAGCTGCAGAAAAATGCGGCCGCCCGCTTCGTGCACGCCCTCGACGATCTTCCGCCAACCTTCGGTCTGCTCGGCTGACCAGACGCCGGGCGTCTGAGGATAGCCGACGCCCGCAGGCGAGACGGACGTCGCTTCGGTCAGAATGAGGCCCGCCGAGGCGCGCTGGACATAATAGTCGCGCATCATCGCATTGGGGACCCGCCCCGGGCCCGTCGACCGATTGCGCGTCAGCGGCGCCATGAAGACGCGGTTGGGAACGTCGAGATCGCCAATCTTCAGCGCGTCCAACAGGGTGGGCATAAGGTCTCGTCTCCGGTTTGGTTCACACGCGCGACGACGTCGGCCGTCGCCCGCAGCCGACGCGTCGCCGGCCAAAGCTCGTCACACGTTTGTTTGGTATTGGAAGTCTTGCTGGCGTTGGAAGTCTTGGGACCGGCTCCGCCCGCCCCGATGTTAGTCTATCAACTTCATCTGGTGTCGGCCCGCGCGTTGTCAATCCCGACAAGTCCCGACCGCGCGGGCTCGCTCGCCCTTATTCGTCGCCCAGGAAATGCAGGATCGCGAAATTGAACTGGTCGGGATCCTGCAGAAACGCGAAATGACTCACATTCGGCAGGATGAGCAGGCCCGCATGCGGAACCGTGGCCGCGATATATTCTGTATGCGCCCGCTTGATCGCCTCGTCATGATCGCCGTCGACGACGAGAACCGGCGTGTCGATGGCCTTGAGCTGATCGTCGGTCCAGTTCGGCTGGTCCGCCCACATCTTGCTGATCTGGTCGACGAAGGCGTCATATTCCTTGGGCTTCGCGGAATGCTCGGCATATTCATGGCCCGCGCGCTCGATATAGGCGGCGAAAGTCGGATTCTTCTCGACGCCCTCGATGACCCCGGACGTGACCGTGTTGGCCGCGAAAGCGAACACCTTGCCGACGCGATCCTTGTGCCGCATGGCGAGATCGAGGCCGATGATGCCGCCGTCGCTCCAGCCGACGACATCGGCCTTCGGGATTTTGAGCACGTCCATCAACGCCACGACATCGTCGGCCATCAGGTCATAGCCGTAAGGGCGCGCGTCTCGGGTCGAGCGGCCATGGCCGCGGCTGTCCATCAGGATCACCGTGTGGTGTTTTGCGACGGCGGGAACTTGATTGCCCCAATAGTCCGTGTTGGCGAGGCCGCCATGGAGGAAAATTACGGGAGAACCTTGGCCGTAGATCGCGTAGTGAATCTTGATCTCGTTGGCCTCGGCCTCGCCGCTGCGGTCGGTCGCAATCGGCGCCGGCGTCGGCGGCAAGGTTTCCCAACGCTCAGCGGCCCCCGCGGGCAGGGCGAAGAGAACGAGAAAGGCGGGGAGGACGAACCGGCGCATGGGCGCTCCTAGGTAAGTATATAATAATTGTAGACTACTCGATCCGCCCCTGCGCATCAACCCATCGAGCAAGCGGCCATTCCCTCGTCCAACCGGGGAGTTGTCGCGCTCCTCAAGGCCGCCGAAGTCGAGTTTGTCGTCGATGTGCGGACGGTTCCCCGCTCCCGGGCCCAACCCGCAGTTCGCTCGCGGGCGGCGGCGCTCGCTCAGGTCCTCGAGTCGAACCTGGCGAGCTCCCGCCGCATGTCTTCAACCGTCGCCGGCTCGGCATGCGCGGCGCGGACGAGGCGGACCGCTTCCTCGACCAGCGCGACATTGGTCGCGGCCAAGCCGAAGCGAGCGTCTTCAAGGCCGACCCGCACATGGCCCCCGCGCTGAACCGCGTCCGCGATTAGCGGGCGAATGTCGACACCGAGGCCGGCGATCATCCATGGCGCGCCGGGCGCGGCTTCGTCGAGCATCGCGCAATGGGCGGCGAGCGACCAGGGCCGCGGCGGAAACCCGAACGCGAACGTGTCGGAGAACATGAAACGGTAAACCGGAGTCTTGACCCCGATCGCGGCGGCGAGCGCCGCGCCGGCGCGGGTGAAGCCAGGCTCGTAGATCGCATAGGCCGGATGGAAGCCGAAGCGCTTCGCCTGCCCCAGTCCATGCCTCACATGCGCCTCCGGATTAAGATAGGTTGGCGCGGGCTCTTGAGCCGCCTTGAGCAGCGTGAAGTTGACGCTGCCCGGATCGACGACAGCGAATTCGAGCAGTCCCCGCTCGCCCAGCGCCTCGACGTGAGCGAAGCGGACCTCAGGCGCATCCCCTTCCGCCATGGGGATGGACGGGTAGACCGGAACGTCGACCTTGGCGCGGATTCCCTCGATGATGCGCGCGTAGACTCGCCAGTCGAACGTTTGCGGTCCGCCGCCGTCATAAGCATGCGTATGGATGATGCAGGCGCCCGCCCTCGTGCAGGCGATCCCTTCCGCCACGATCGCCTCGACCGTGTCGGGCGCGCCCGGTTGGCGCGCTCGGCTCCACGGGCCGTTGAGCGCCGCCTCGATCCAGACCTTGCGCATGAGCGCGATCCCCTTTCCGGCCGTTAAACTTCCGGGCAGAGCGCGCAAAAGAAGCCTACCATCCTCGCATGCGGCGCCCCTTCTTCACCATCGGCCATTCGACCCGTTCGCCCGAGGAGTTCGTAGCGCTGATCGAGGCCGCGGAAGTCAGGCTCGTCGTCGACGTGCGGACCGTTCCCCGGTCGCGGACCAATCCGCAGTTCAATCGCGACGCGGCCCCCGCCTGGCTCGCGCCGCATGGCGTCGCTTATGAGCATCTTCCGGAGCTTGGCGGCTTGCGCGGGCGCCAGCGCGCTGCGGCGCCGGAAGTCAACGCCTTCTGGGACAATGCGAGCTTCCACAATTTCGCCGACTACGCGATGAGCGACGCGTTCCGCTCAGGCTTCGAACGGCTGCTCGCCTTGGGGAGCGAGAGGCGCCTTGCAATCATGTGCGCGGAAGCCGTCTGGTGGCGGTGCCACCGCCGCATCATCACCGATTATTTGATCGCCGCCGGCCAGGAGGTCTTCCATATTCTCGGCCCGGGCCACACGGAGCCCGCGCGCATGACGGCCGCGGCCCGAATCGAGCCAGATGGGAGGCTGACCTATCCCAAGGACGACCAGCTGAGGCTCGCGCTTGAGGATTAGACGCCGCATGCGCGCGGCCGTCATGGCCTGGACGGTCCAACCCGAGCAGGCCCGGAGGGGTCGCGTTTTTCCGGGGCCGGGAGCCAGCGGGCGTTTTGACCGCCAAGGGAACCCCCTCCACCATGCTCCGCATGGTCCCCCTCCCCCGCGTAGCCGGGGGAGGAAAGTCCCGCCGGCCTCATCCTCACCCATGAAATCGGGGAGGAGGACCGCCCCATAGCCCGTCGAAAGACGGGCGATGGAGGGGGCAGGACCGGGAAGGCGAGCGCCGGCAAGCGTCAGCCTCACACGTCGAGATTGGCCACGCTCAGCGCATTGTCTTGGATGAACTCGCGGCGCGGCTCGACAATGTCACCCATGAGCTTGACGAAGATGTCGTCGGCCTCGTCGACCTCGCGGATCTTGACCTGGAGCAGAGTACGGGCTTCGCGGTCCAGGGTCGTCTCCCAGAGCTGGTCCTTGTTCATCTCGCCGAGGCCCTTGTAGCGCTGGAAGGTCACGCCCTTGCGTCCGGCGGCGTTGACCGCCTCGAGAAGCTCCGAGGGACCGGAGACAGAAGTCGCATCGCCGCGGCGCGAGAATGTCGCGGGCTCGGCGAAGGCTTCGGCGAGCGGGCGCGCGTGCTCGTCAAGGTGGCGCGCGTCGGCCGAAGCCAAGAGGCCAGCGTCGAGGATCGCGGCCTGCCGCACGCCGCGCACCTCGCGCGTCAATGCGTAGCCGCCGGCTTCGACCCTCGCGCTCCAGCTGCGCTCGGTCTCTTCGGCGATGGCGTTCATGCGGGAGGCCAGGCGTTGCGCGCGCGGCTCCGCCTCCGGATCGACAGGATCGGCGAGCGGCTTCAAGGCGCCGGCAAGCGCGGCCTGTTCGACCACGGCGCGATTGTAGCGCGAGTGCAGACCGTCAAGCAGCCGCCGCAAGGCACGCGTCTCCTCGATGAGCGCGCGCAAATCGGCGGCGGCGCGGGTCTCGCCATTGGCGAGGGTGAGCGTCGCGCCGTCGAGCCCGGCGTCGACCAGATAGTCTTCGAGCGCCCGCTCGTCCTTGAGATATTGCTCCGAATGGCCGCGCTTGACCTTGAACAAAGGCGGTTGCGCGATGAACAGGTGCCCGTTCTCGATGATCGCGCGCATCTGCCGGAAGAAGAAGGTGAGGAGGAGCGTGCGGATGTGCGAGCCGTCGACATCCGCGTCGGTCATGATGATGATCTTGTGGTAGCGCAGCTTCTCAAGATTGAAGTCGTCGCGCCCGATGCCGGCGCCGAGCGCGGTGATCAGCGTGCCGATCTGCTCCGACGACAGCATCTTGTCGAAACGCGCACGCTCGACGTTGAGGATCTTGCCGCGCAACGGCAGCACGGCCTGGAACTCGCGGTTGCGGCCCTGCTTCGCGGTGCCGCCGGCCGAATCGCCCTCAACGAGGAAGATCTCGGACTTGGCCGGGTCACGCTCCTGACAATCGGCGAGTTTGCCGGGCAGGCTCGCGATGTCGAGGGCGCCCTTGCGGCGGGTGAGTTCGCGCGCCTTGCGCGCGGCTTCGCGCGCTTGCGCGGCCTCGACCACCTTGCCGACGACGACGCGCGCCTCCTGCGGATGCTCCTCGAACCATTGCGACAGAAGCTCGTTGACGAGGCCCTCGACGACCGGTCGCACCTCGGAGGAGACCAGCTTGTCCTTGGTCTGCGAGGAGAACTTCGGATCCGGGCATTTGACGCTGAGCACGCAGGTCAGGCCTTCGCGCGTGTCTTCGCCGGAGAGATCGACCTTCTCCTTCTTCAAAAGTCCCGAGCTTTCGGCGTAACCCACGACCTGGCGGGTGAGCGCGCTGCGGAAGCCGACGAGATGCGTGCCCCCGTCGCGCTGCGGGATGTTGTTGGTGAACGGCAACACATTCTCGTGGTAGGTGTCGTTCCACCACAAGGCCACTTCGACGCCAATGCCGTCGCGCTCGCCGGCGATCAGGATCGGCTTCTCGATCAGCGCGGTCTTGGCGCGATCAAGATAGCGCACGAAAGCCTCGAGGCCGCCCTCGTAGAAGAGCTCCTCGCGCTTGGGCTCGGCGTGGCGGTGATCGGTCAGGACAATGCGAACGCCCGAATTGAGGAAGGCGAGTTCCCGCAGCCGATGCTCGATGGTCGCGTAGTCGAACTCGATCATGGTGAAGGTTTCGGGCGAGGGCGTGAACGTGACCTCGGTGCCGCGCTTCGGCTTGCCGTTTACGAGTGGGGCCGGTCCGACCACCTTGAGGGGCGCGACCGTCTCGCCATGCGCGAATTCGACGAAGTGCTCCTTGCCGTCGAGCCACACGCGCAACACGAGCTTCGTCGACAGCGCGTTGACGACCGACACCCCGACGCCGTGCAGGCCGCCGGACACCTTGTAGGAGTTCTGGTCGAACTTACCGCCGGCGTGCAGCTGCGTCATGATGACTTCCGCAGCCGACACGCCCTCCTCTTCATGGATGCCGGTCGGAATGCCGCGGCCGTCATCCGTGACTGTGCACGAGCCGTCCGCGTTGAGGGTCACCGTCACGAGCTTCGCATGGCCCGCCAGCGCTTCGTCGATGGCGTTGTCGACCACCTCGTAGATCATGTGATGGAGACCCGAGCCGTCGTCGGTGTCGCCGATATACATGCCTGGCCGCTTGCGCACGGCGTCGAGCCCGCGCAGCACCTTGATCGAATCCGCGCTGTAAGCGTCCCCGACCCCGATCTCGTCGGGCGGGTCCTTATCCACTTCGTCCAAAATCAAAGCCTTTTTGTTTTTACTCTGCGCTGCCCCGGGCGCGATTCGAACTGTCTCCAGCTTAGCCTGCGAGGCCCCCGAATGCACGGTTTCTCCGGCTCCGGGATTGCGTTTCGACGGTCGGCGTAGCCATACAATATATTGGTGTTCAAAGCGATTTTTTTAAGCGCCCGCGGGGCTTCTCGCGCTTATCGGCTCGCGGCGGCGGCAAGCTCGACGCGCGCCGCGGCGCGCAGCAGGTTCTGATCGGTCGAAATGGTGCAGAGCCGATAGCCGAGCGCCTGCATCGCCCGCGCGTCGGCGCCGTCGAAGCAGAACATCGCCGCGTATTTTCCGTGCGCCTTGGCGCGCTCGGCGACCCGGCGGGCTTCGCTCATGACCGCGGCGCCGCGCGGCTCGATCCCGCGCCCGTCGCTCAGCGCGATCGAGAGATCGGACGGGCCGACAAGCACGCCGTCTATCCCTTCGACGCCGAGAATATCGTCGAGCGCGTCCAGGGCGGAGCGGGTCTCGATCATCGCGATCGCCTGGGTCATGGCGTTGGCCACCTTGAAATAGGCGGGAGCGTCGAGCCCGCTCAGCGCGAGCGCCGCACGCGGACCCCATGAGCGGTCGCCGAGCGGCGGAAACTTCGTGAACTCGACGAACCGCCGAGCGTCGTCGCGACTGTTGATCATCGGCGCGACAATCCCGCTCGCGCCGGCGTCGAGAAGCTGGGTGGCGAGCGCAAACGCCCCGATCGGCACGCGCGCGAGGGTCGGCTTGCCGGCAAGGGCGATGCTCTGGATCAAGCGGATCGCGCCGGCGAAATCGACCGCCCCATGCTGAAAGTCGATCACGATCGCGTCGAAAGCTTCTCGCGCCAGGGTCTCGGCGTTGGCCGGCTCGTTCACGGTGACCCAGGCGCACAGAGCCTGGCCGCCGCCAGCCAGACGATCAGCAAGCTTGCCAAGCACAGGTTCGCTCATTTTGCTCCCATTCCGCTAAAAACGCGGCCGATGTCATCGGCGCTAGCCCACGTTCAGTCTCTGCTAACCACAAATGCGTGCGTGCGCGCCAGCGCCTTCATTACGCCGAGTTCATTTGAAATTCATCCGGGAGGCCATCACCGTCGCGCCGGAACGAGGTCAGGGAATCTTGATGAAACGCACGCTCGTTGTCGCGACAGCCTCGACGAATCTCAGAAGCACAAGTTTGGCATGCTTGGCCGCATGCTGATGCCGGAGCGATCCCGGCTCGCCATGGAAATGATGCGTCATCACATGGGCGAAGGCGATCGCGACGGCTCCGAGTAGTCCCGGGGCCATTGGCCTCGGCTGGAGGAAGGCGCGGCCGCACGCTCGGCCGCGCCTTCTAGCCTTTTTGATCCTCCGAGACTTCAGAGCCTGGCGATAAGGACGCGGTCCTGCCCGGCGAGATCTTTCAAGATCCTGGCGTCCGTGAAGCCAGACTGCTTCGCGATGGCGAGGATTTCAGCCGCCTGGCTCGCGCCGAATTCAGCAGCCAACCAACCGCGCGGAGCGAGCAAGGCCGCCGATTGCGGCAGGATTTGTTGGTAAGCGGCAAGTCCGTCAAATCCGCCGTCAAGCGCGAGCCATGGATCAAAGTCGCGCACCTCGGGCGGCAATTCCGGGAGATCAGCCGTCGGAATATAGGGGGGATTCGAGACGATGAGGTCAAACAATCCTTCGAGGCCCGTCGTCCAGTCGCCAACTCGAATCTCGGCTCGCGAAGCGAGGCCGCAGGCGGCGAGATTGTCGAGCGCCACATTTGCCGCGCCGGTTGAAACATCGACGCCGACTCCCCGCGCGTTGCTGAACTCGCTCAACAGGGCGCACAAGAGGGCGCCCGAGCCAACGCCGAGGTCGAGGATGCGCAACGCCTCGGCGCGCCGTTCCCTCAAAACCGAGAGCGCGGCCTCGACGATTGTCTCCGTTTCGGGGCGCGGATCCAACACCTCCGGCGAGACGATGAGCGGCAGACCCCAGAATTCGCGTTTGCCGACGATCCTCGACAAAGGCTCGCGCTTCACCCGCCGCCTTGCGAATTCCTCGACTCTGGACGCTGCGGGCCCGAGCGGCTCGAGCGGCGCGGTCGTCAGCCCAACCTGCGAAACGCCGATGGCGGCGCAGAGGCTGATCCGCGCCTCTCGTCGCGAATCCTCAATTCCGTGAAGTCGGAACGTCTCTGCGAGACAGACCAACGCCTCGGCGCGGCCCGTCGAAGGCGCAAGAGCGCAGAGGCTCAAGCAACCTGGCCGTGACAGTGCTTGAATTTCTTGCCCGAGCCGCACGGGCACTGTTCATTGCGCCCGACCCGGCCCCATGTGGCTGGATTCTTCGGGTCGCGGTCGGCCACAGCGACGTCGGCGTTCGCCGACAGCAGTCCCACTTCCCCCGACGGCGCAAGCGGAGCGAACGAATATTCGTTCTCGCCGGTCGCCGGATCGATGTGCTGATATTGCATCGGAGGCGGCTCCGGCTCCGGTTGAAACCGCACCTCAACCCGCGACATCTGCGCAATGACGGCTTCGTGCCACTGGCTGATCAATTCTCGGAAAAGCTCAAAGGCTTCTGACTTATACTCGTTCAGCGGATCGCGCTGGGCCATGCCTCGCCAGCCAATGACCTGGCGCAGGTGATCCAGCGTGACGAGATGCTCGCGCCACAGATGATCGAGCGCCTGCAGAATCACCTGCTTCTCGATGTAGCGCATCACCTCGGGCGTATTGCGCTGAACACGATCCGCATACGCGTCTTCCGCCGCCTTGTGCAGCCGCGCGGCGACCTCCTCGTCGGCGATGCCCTCTTCCTTGGCCCATTCGTCAACCGGAAGATCGAGGCTCAACTTGTTGGTGACGTCGCTCTTCAGTCCGGCAATGTCCCAGGCCTCCGGATAGGCGTCATGCGGGATATGCTTCGCGACGACGTCGTCGATGACGCCGGTCCGCATATCCTCGATCGTGGACTCGAGCGACTCGGAAGCCATCATCCTGCGCCGGTCCTCGAAGATGACCTTGCGCTGATCGTTCATCACATTGTCGAACTTGAGAATGTTCTTGCGGATGTCGAAGTTGCGCGCCTCGACCTTCTGCTGCGCCTTCTCAAGCGCCTTGTTGATCCACGGATGGACGATCGCTTCGTCCTCCTTGAGGCCGAGGCGCTTGAGCATCGCGTCCATGCGCTCGGCTCCAAAGATGCGCATGAGGTCGTCCTGCAGAGACAGGTAAAACTTGGACTGCCCTGGATCGCCCTGGCGTCCAGAGCGGCCGCGCAACTGATTGTCGATGCGCCGGCTCTCGTGCCGCTCCGTGCCGATGATGTAGAGCCCGCCGGCCTCGATCGCCTTCCGCTTGAGCTCGGCCACTTCGGCGCGAATCTCCGCCTCCTTCGCCGCCGCCTCTTCCGGCGAGGCGTTCGGGTCGATCTCCTGGCGAATGCGCATCTCGACATTGCCGCCGAGCTGGATGTCCGTGCCACGTCCCGCCATGTTGGTGGCGATCGTGATCGCGCCCGGAACGCCCGCCTCAGCGATGATGAAGGCTTCCTGCTCATGGAAGCGGGCATTGAGCACCGCGAAAGTCTTCGATGGTTTGCCTGACCGCGCCGCGGCGTACAACGGCTTCAGCGCCCCGGCTTGGGCGAAGTCGATCTTCTTGTAGCCTTGACGCTCGAGCACTTCGGCCAAGACTTCCGACTTCTCGATCGATGTCGTCCCGACCAGCATCGGCTGCATCTTGGCGTTCGCGCCTTCGATTTCGCGCACAACGGCGCGCATCTTTTCTTGCGTTGTCCGATAGACCTCGTCGTCCTCGTCGCCACGCTTGATCGGCAGATTGGTCGGGATCTCGACGACCACGAGCTTGTAGATCTCGGCGAATTCGTCGGCCTCGGTCGAGGCAGTGCCGGTCATTCCCGCGAGCTTCTTGTAGAGGCGGAAATAGTTTTGGAAGGTGATCGAGGCGAGCGTCACATTCTCAGGTTGGACGGTGACCCCTTCCTTCGCCTCGAGCGCTTGATGGAGACCTTCCGAGTACCGTCGCCCGGGCATCATGCGTCCGGTGAATTCATCGACGATCACGACTTCGTCGTTGCGGACGATGTAGTCCTTGTCGCGCTGGAAAAGCTTATGCGCCCGTAACGCCTGGTTGATGTGATGGACCAGCGTCGCATTCGACGCCTCATAGAGCGATCCTTCCTTCATGACCCCGGCCGTGCGCAGAAGCTCCTCCGCGTGCTCGTTTCCGGCCTCGGTCAGGTTGACGGTTCGCTGCTTTTCGTCGAGCTCATATTCCTCGCGCGCGAGCGCCGGAATGATCGCATTGACCGCCACGTAAAGGTTCGAGCGGTCTTCCGATGGGCCGGAGATGATAAGCGGCGTGCGCGCCTCGTCGACCAGGATCGAGTCGACTTCGTCGACGATCGCGAATGCGTGCCCGCGCTGGACCATCTGCGACATATCGTACTTCATGTTGTCGCGCAGGTAGTCGAAGCCAAACTCGTTGTTTGTGCCGTATGTCACGTCAGCGGCATAGGCTTCGCGGCGTTGGTCGTCGTCGAGGCCGTGGACGATGACGCCGACGCTCATGCCCAGGAATTTGTAGATCTGACCCATCCACTCGGAGTCGCGGCGTGCGAGGTAATCGTTGACCGTGACGACGTGGACGCCCTCTCCGCCGAGCGCGTTCAAATAAACCGCGGTCGTGGCGACCAGCGTCTTGCCCTCGCCGGTGCGCATTTCGGCGATTGCGCCCTCGTGCAGCACCAGGCCGCCGATGAGCTGAACATCGAAGTGGCGTTGCTTCAAGGTCCGCTTGGCGGCCTCGCGCACGGCGGCGAAAGCGGGCGGAATGAGGTCGTCGAGCGCCTTGCCCGCCTTGAGTTCGGCTCGAAACTCTTCCGTCTTGGCGCGCAGCTGATCGTCGGTCAGCGCCTGGAATTCGGGCTCGAGCGCATTGATGGCCGCGACCTTGGGCCGGTAGCCCTTCAGGCGGCGGTCATTGGACGAACCAAAGACCCGCTTCATTACGGTGTCAAGCTTAAGCGCGCCGAGCATTTTCGACCTTTCCTATCCGCCCGTTTGAGGCGGGGGCCCACTTTTCTGCCCGGCCAAATACGAGCGGAAGCGGCGGTAACGATGGCGACCATAATAAAAAGCGCGAAAAAGGCTAAAATCGCCCAGTTTCGCGCAGCTAAACGGAATTCCTGGTGAGATAGGCGCCACGCCTCGCCTTGTCAATGATCGCAGGCCTTCCGCAAGAGGCGGGTTAGCGCTGGCATACCGGACAATAGAAAGTGGAGCGCCCGCCCTGAGCGATCCTCTTGATGATCCCGCGACAGCGCGGCCTAAGGCAGGGCAGGCCTTCGCGATCGTAGACCTTGAAGACATGCTGGAAATAGCCGAGTTCCCCGTTGGCCTGCCGATGATCCCGCAATGTCGAACCGCCGGCTTCGACGGCTTCCTCGAGAACGGCGCGGATCGCGTCGGAGACCGCTTTTGCGGCCTTGGTCGGGGCGCCGCGCGCATCGGCAAAAATGCTCGCCGACCTTGTCGGCGCCAGCCGGGCGCGGAACAGAGCCTCGCAGACGTAGATATTGCCCAGTCCAGCGATGCGCTTCTGGTCGAGGAGGGCCGATTTCAACGGCGCGCGGGAACTCGCGAGCAGTTGGGCGAGGCGAGCGGCGTCGAATTCAGGCGCGAGGGGCTCGGCGCCAAGGCCGCGCACGCGGGGATGCTGCTCGAGCGTCTCGGTCGGCCCGAGGTCCATGAAGCCGAAGCGCCGGGGGTCGTTATAGGTGATGACCCATCCATTATCGAGAACGAGCACGACGTGATCGTGCTTCGGGTCCTTGGACCGTTCGTGATGGAACTTTCCCGGCGTCGAAGCCACTGTCTTTTCCATGCGGAACGAGCCTGACATGCCCAGATGCGCGATGAGAGTCTCGCCGCCATCAAGTTCGAACAAGAGATACTTGGCGCGGCGCTTGAGGTCGACGATGCGCTGGCCGGTCAGCCGTGCCGCAAAGGACGAGGGAAACGGGAAGCGAATGTCCGCCCGGTGCAAGTCGACCTTGTCGATCCGGGCGCCGAGCATGACGGGCGCGAGGCCGCGCCGGACGGTCTCGACTTCGGGCAGTTCAGGCATTGTGGGCCCTTGAGTTCGCCGAGGGGAGACCGGCTTTCACTACGTATTTCTGTTTTACGCAATCACTTGTCGACGCTGCACTCCCCGGGCCTTCCGGCCCGGATCCGCTCCCCGAAAACCCTAGTGAATCTCGGGATCCGGCGTCGGCGCGCTACGCTCGAGAAAATCGAAGTCGCACCCGGCGTTCGCCTGACTTACATGCTCCGAGAACAGGCGGCCATAGCCGCGGCCGTAGCGCGGCGGGGGCTTTCGCCACGCCGCGCGGCGCCGTTCGAGTTCCTCGTCGCTGATCTTGAGGTTGAGGCGCCGGCCGGGAATGTCGAGTTCGATGACGTCGCCGTCGCGCACCAGCGCCAGAGGGCCGCCGACGAAAGATTCCGGCGCGACATGCAGGACGCAGGCGCCGTAGCTCGTGCCGCTCATGCGCGCGTCGGAAACGCGCACCATGTCGCGCACACCCTTGGCGAGCACCTTCTTCGGAATCGGCAACTGGCCCCATTCGGGCATGCCGGGGGCGCCGATCGGCCCGGCGTTCTTCAGGACCAGGACCGAATTCTCGTCGACATCCAGATCCGGATCGTCGATGCGGGCGGCCATGTCGTTATAGTCTTCGAACACGACGGCCTTTCCCGCATGCTTGTGCAACCGAGTCTCGGCGGCGGGCGGTTTGATGATCGCCCCGTCCGGCGCGAGATTGCCGCGCAGCACCGCGAGACTGTCGGACGAGACGAGCGGATTGTTCAAAGGCCGGATGACGTCCTCGTCATAGATGGCGGCGTCCTCGACATTCGCGCCGATGGTCGCCCCGTTCACCGTGCGCGCGCCGGTTTTCAGTCGGCCGCCCACCGCCAGTTGCTTGAGCACGGCGGGCAGGCCGCCGGCGTAGAAAAAATCTTCCATGAGATAAGCCCCGGAAGGACGGATGTTTGCGAGCAGCGGCGTCTCCTTGGCGAGCTTGTCGAACGCCTCCATGTCGAGATCGAGCCCGGCGCGACGGGCGAGCGCGATCAGGTGCACGACGGCGTTAGTCGACCCGCCGATCGCCAGCACGGCGGAGACGGCGTTATGGATCGAGTCCGCCGTGATCAAATCGGAGGGCTTGAGATCCTCCCAGACCATCTCGACGATGCGTTTGCCCGTCCGCGTCGCCATCACGGCGTGACGGGAATCGGGGGCGGGGATCGAAGCGGCGCCGGGGAGCGTCATGCCGAGCGCCTCCGCGGCGCTGGTCATTGTCGAAGCGGTGCCCATCGTCATGCAATGGCCGGGGGAACGAGCGATGCCGTGCTCGATCTCCTCCCAGTCCTTCTCGGTGATCTTGCCGGCGCGCAACTCGGCCCAATATTTCCACGTATCGCTGCCGGAGCCCAGCGCATTGCCGCGCCAATTGCCGCGCAGCATCGGGCCGCCCGGCATGTAGATCGCGGGAAGGTTCATCGAAATCGCGCCCATGATGAGCGCGGGCGTCGTCTTGTCGCAACCGCCCATCAGCACCGCGCCGTCGGCCGGATAGGAGCGCAGCGCCTCCTCCGTCTCCATTGCGAGAAAGTTGCGGTACATCATGGTCGTCGGCTTCTGGAACGGCTCCGACAATGTCATCGCCGGCAATTCGACTGGAAAACCGCCAGCCTCCCACACGCCGCGCTTCACTTCTTCGACGCGCTGCTTGAAATGGGCGTGGCAGGCGTTGATGTCGCTCCAGGTGTTGATGATCCCGATCACCGGCTTGCCGGCGTAATCGGAGCGGTCGTAACCCATCTGCGCTGTGCGCGAACGATGGCCAAAGGAGCGCATGTCCTTCACGCCGTACCAGCGGTGGCTGCGAAGGTCTTCGGGGCGCTTGCGGGCCATTCTTGAACTGTCCTTTTCTCGGATGGGCTGGAAGGTGATCCTACATCAAGCTCGGCAGGTAAAGCGCGACGGAGGGAAACGCGATCAAGATTACGAGACGGGCCATGTCGGTCGCGATAAACGGCAGGACGCCCTTGAAGATCGTGGCGAAGCTGATGTTCTTGACCGCAGTCTTGATGACGAAGACGTTCATTCCAACCGGCGGATGGATGAGGCCGAGCTCGACCGTCATAACGATGATGATCCCAAACCAGATCGGATCGAAGTCGAGCGCGGTTACCACGGGGAAGACGATCGGAACGGTGAGAATGATCATCGCCATGGCGTCCATGAGACAGCCGAGCGCAAGATACATGAGCATGATGAGCGCAAGCACGCCGTAGCGGCCGACGCCAAGGCCCGTGAGAAATTCGGTCAGTCTTTGCGGCGTCTCGGTGACGGTGAGGAAATAGCCGAACAGGAGCGCGCCGATGAGAACGGTGAACACGGCGGCTGCGGTGCGCGTCGCCTGCAGAAGCGCCGCAAGCGCGCTCGATCGCGTGAGCTTTCCCCGCGCAACCGAGATCAGAAAAGCGCCGGTCGCGCCAACCCCGCCCGCTTCCGTCGGCGTGAACAGGCCCCCGTAGAGCCCGCCGATCACGAAGCCGAACAAAGCCAAGGCAGCCCAGACGCCGCGCAGCGAACGAAGGCGCTCGCTCCAGTCGCTGCGCGGGCCGGCGGGCAGAAAGCCTGGCCGCAGGAAGCCGATGGCGGCGATGGTCATCATATACATGGAAACCGCTAAGAGACCCGGGAGGATGCCGGCGATGAACAATTTGCCGATGTCCTGCTGCGTGATGAGGCCATAGACCGCGAGCACGGTCGAAGGGGGAAAGATGGCGCCGAGCGTGCCCCCGGCCGCGATCACGCCGGCGGCGAAGGATTGCGGATAGTCGTACCGCCGCATCTCGGGATAGGCGACGGTTGCGAAGGTGGCGGCGGTGGCGACCGAGGAGCCGCTGATCGCTGCGAAGCCGGCGCAGGCCGCGATCGTCGCGAGACCCAAGCCGCCCCGCCAATGGCCGACGAAACTGTCAGCCGCCCGAAACAATTCACGGCTCATGCCGGAGGCCGAGACAAAGGCGCCCATAAGCAGGAACATCGGGATGACGCCGAATGTATAATCGGTGACCGTCCGCATCGAGGTCTGCGCGACCATTTTCAGCGCAGGAGCAAGACCGACGATCGAGGCGTAGCCGGTCACGCCGACGAGCCCCATCGCCATGCCCACGGGAACGCGGAGCAGAATGAGGCCGAACAAAGCGACGAAGCCGAGCGCGGCCGCCGCATTGGAGCTCATCGCGCGAACCTCATTCCGGCGCCCTGGCGATCGGTTCGGCGGCGAGCTTTTCGGGATGAAAGACGAGCCGCCAGGTGCGAATCGCGATGAGGATCACGGCCGATACGTCCCCCGCCCACGCGACCGCAAAGAACGGCCAGGTCGGCAGATGCAGATCGTAGGTGAGAACATGATCGGCGCGCGTCGAACGGACCTTGTCGAACAGCATGGCGGTCTGCACGGTGACGACAAACAAGAGCACAAGCGTCGCAAAGACGTCGATGATGCGTTTGCCGCGTTGGCTCGCCGCGGCCCAGATGAGATCGACCGTGATGTGGCCGCCGCGATAGCTTGTCGCGGCGATGCCCCAGAAGATGAGAATGCCAAGAAGCAGGCGGCCGAAATCGTAGGAATCGGGAATGGAGGCGTTGAACAGGTAGCGGAGCAGGACGGAGACGAAAATGTCGATGGCGACAATTCCGATGAACGCCGCCGCAACCCATTCGATGCCGTCGATGAAGCGGTCCATCGCGTTAGCCGCCACGCCGACGCCGCGCCGGCGCTCCGAACTGCTCATGGACCAGCGCCGTATTTGGCGATCGCCGCATTGAGCTCGGCGAGCGCGGCGTCCGGGTCGCCGCCCGCCTGCTTCACCGCCTTGGCCCAGCTTGCCTTGAGCGGCTCGACGGTCGCGCGCCACGCCGCCATCTGATCAGGCGTGAGCTTGTAGACGTCGTGATGAGCGGGATCGGCTCTCATCTTGTCGCGGCCGGCCGCTTCGAAATCTCCCCAGGGACCGGCGAGCTTCACCGCCCAGTCGGTCGAGCAATGATCATCCATGACCTTTTGCTGCGCCGGGCTCAGCGATTCGTATTTGTCCTTGTTCATCGAGAAGGTGAACACGGTCGTGTAGAGCGGCGCGTCGATGTGGTATTTGACGACCTTGTCGATGCCGAAGAGATAGAGCGAGCCCCAGGGGAAAGTGATGGCGTCGGCGACGCCGCGCTCGAGCACCTCGCGCGCCTCGGGGGCCGAGGCCTGGACGTTCGCGCCGCCAAGGCTTTTCACGAGCTCGGCGATCGTGCTCTGCGCCGGGCGCACCTTCACGCCGCGCAGATCCTCGGGCACGACGATCTTCTTGCGGGCGTGCAAGGCGCCCGGGTCGTGAATGAAGGCGAGGCAGAAATGCGTGTCCTTCATCTCGGCCGGCGCATATTTGCGATACCATGAATCGAGCGCCGCCGTGCCCTTGCGCGCATCGCCAAACATGAACGGCATCTGGCCGATGGCGACGATCGGAAAGCGGCCGGGCTGATAGCCGGGATTGACGTAGGTGATATCCGCGATGTTGTCGCGCGCCATGTCGTAATGATCGAACGCCTTGCCGAGCTGCTCGGAGGGAAAGACCGTGATCTTGATCGTGTCATTCGAGGCTTTGGCGATGTCCTCGGCCCACGCCTTGGCCGCGCTCGTCAGCGGGTGCGCCGGCGGCACCCAGAGCGACAGTCTGAGATCGACCTGCTTGTCCTGAGCGAAAGCAGGAAAGGTGACGTCGAGCGCGAAGACAAACATGAGACAGAGCGCCGACGCCGCGCAGAATCGGCGAATGGCCAAGACCTGATGCAATCGGGTCGAACCAGGGCCGTCATTGCGAGGCATAGGGCGTCGAAAGACGCCCGTCCTTCCGGAGGGGCTATGGCGAAGCAATCCAGGGGACGAAGGGCCAGAGCGGCGGCTCTGGATCGCCGCGTCGCTTCGCTCCTCGCGATGACGATCCTGGTTGGACCTGATTGCGTCTTGCTCTGGCAGCGCCGTTTTAGACATGTTTCAGATCTTTCGGTTCTTTGCGTCCCAATTGCGCTCGAGGTTGGCGATCAGCGCCGGGCTGAAGTGACAATAGGCCTGCTCGCGCGCGTAGACGGCGGCGTAGCGGCGAAAGAGATCGAGCGACTCCTGGCCGACCCTGATGGCGCGGCGATTGCCGATCGCGCTGACCGCGCCGGCGCTGGTGAGCCCCTCGACGACCCGATCGACGGCAGCGTCCATCTCGGCCGCGGGCGCGATCTCGTCGCAGATGAGCCGCCCTTCGGGGCTGTCGCAGTCGAGCCGCCGCTCGTAGAGAATGGCTTGCCGCGTCATGCGGTCGCCGACGAAGCGCGGCAGACGCAAATTTGAGAAGCCGGGAATGATCCCTTCCTTGCGCGCCGGCAACGTCATGAAGGCGTCCGACGCGGCCACGACATAATCCATGACGAGAAGCGCCTGGCAGTGACCGCCGATGGCGAACGCGTCGACCGCGGCGATCCACAATTTTTCCGTCCCGCGACCGTTCACGTCGTCGGGCACGCTGTCCGGCGAAGCGACGCCGCGCAGGATCTTGTGTAGGTAGCCGAGGTCGCGGATCAGAAACCAGAGATAGGGAATCTTGCCGAGGTAGAGATGGGTGAGATTGATGCCGGCGCCAAAGATGCGCTTCCCCCGATATTTGTCGTTGTCGACCGCAACGCCACGGATGACGGCGATCTCGGTCGTGCGGTCGAGCGTCGCGACGTCGACGGCGAGTTCGGTCTCGCCCAAGGTCGCGTCGTCCTCGGCGTTCAGGAAGCGCGGATTGATCATGTCGAAATAAACCGCCTTGCCGCGCCGCGTGAGCCGCGCTGGCCCAAGATCGAGCGCGCCGCGCGAGGCGAATTCGAGGGCGAGCGCCGCGCTTTCCGGCCGCGGCAGAAGCATGGCGTGGCAGAGATGCTGGCCGATGCGTGGACGCGCAAGCCCATGCGCAAGGAACAGCCCCTGGTCGATCTCGACGCCGTCCTTGTCGCGCTGCGGATGCGCCGCTTCCGCCGCGACCTCCGTCCGTGTCGGCGTCAATCCCGGAACGAGCTCAGCTGCGGCATATACGAGATCGTCAAGGCGGCGAAACGTCGAGCCGCGCCCGGTCAAGCGGTCGTAGACGGCTTCGACGTGAGCCGCGAGGAACGATTCTCGAGAGGCGCGGCCGACTGACAAGATCGCCTCCGCCGCCGCCTGTTCGGCCTCGCCGCGGCGGGGCTTTGGCGGCAGGGCCTGAAGGAGGCTAGCCGAGCGGCGCCAGAACCCGCTGTAGCCGCGTGCGTCGGCCTCGTATTCGCCTGTCGCCCTTGGGAGCGCGTCGGACCATTGCTGGGTCTCGCGCTCGGCGAGGCCAGCGGCGCGCATCGGCGCCAAAGCGGATTCCGTCGTGAGCGTCATGCCTTGG
>Ga0153954_1000060_pt1 | contig 103661 bp, 88 predicted proteins | sample TSFL038MetaG_FD_102277 | JGI IMG/M metagenome (GOLD analysis project Ga0153954, IMG submission 102277) | Attine ant fungus gardens microbial communities from Florida, USA - TSFL038 MetaG | ecosystem: Host-associated > Fungi > Mycelium > Unclassified | place: USA: Florida, Wekiwa Springs State...
GTCTTTGATTGGCAGGCAGGGCAAGTCAGCATGTCTTTTTCCTCCAAAAAAAGGAAAAATTTACAGCCCTTCTTCTTGATTAACAACCATTTTTTAAAAGCACTACTTGTTTAGGACTACCTCCTTGCGGCTATTAATGACTGGGCATTTCCGATATTAAATTTAGACGATTACGAATTGAATGTAAGAAATTTTATTAATTGTATTCCTAAAAAAGACACAATAAACACAGCTTTAAAAAATATTGATTTGTTAACCCATGCCTGGGAGGCTGAATCTTTGACCCAAATAATCCTTATTTTTCAATATTACAATGATGATACTTCTTTAAAAGAAATAATCGATGATTTAAAAAAACATATTAATTAATAGGAAATTGGTCAAGTGCGAGCTAACCTTGAAAAAGTAAGGCATCTATGTGGGTGAATAAAAAATTTATGAGCATACAGAAAAAACTTTCTCTGTGCTCTCTGAGCACTCTATGATATGCTAGTGATCTTTTATGCAACATACACGTATTACCGCACGTGCTTTTATGTGGTCAAGAGTGCTGGGAATCCCTTTTTGGGTCATGCTCAACACTCTATCGGTCATTCTTTATAAAGAATTTCACGTCTCTCCCTTCATCGTCACCCTACTCATCGCCCTAAAACCTGCAACCGCGCTGGCCGCGACTTATTGGAGTTGCTATTTTTCGGGAAAAAATCGCCATTTCATCCTCTCTAACCTCATCCGCTTTTTTCCCTTCCTCTTTCTTTTTCTAACCGATTCCGCCTGGTTCCCCATCCTCTGCTTTTGCCTATATATGAGTCTAAGTAGGGGAAGTATGCCCGTCTGGTTGGAGTTGTTTAAAAATCATTTGCCTCACCATTCCCAATCCAGGCTTTTTGCTCTAGGGAATGCCTGTGAATATTTGGGAACAACCATTTTTCCCATCGCCATAGGCATGCTCTTAGATGCCAATCCAAATTCCTGGCGCTGGCTTTTTCCTATTACAGCCCTCATTGGGATGGTTTCAACTCTCTGGTTAGTGCGCCTTCCTAATGTGGAGTCCCAATTAAAGCCTAAAAGTCTTTCTTTACCTTGGAAAAATTCTTATTTCCTCATCAAATCTAGGCCAGATTTTAGAAATTACCTGTTTGGTTTCATGCTCGGTGGAGCTGGACTGATGATCATCCAGCCTGTTCTGCCCATTTTTTTTGTAGATGAGCTGCAATTTTCCTACACCGAAATGATGATCGCTATCACAGTATGCAAAGGCATTGGCTTTGCAGTTGCCTCTCCATTTTGCGTCGCTCTCTTTAAAAGACTGCCTATCCACCTGTTTGGCTGTCTCGTAGCACTTCTAGCGGCCTGTTTTCCCATGATGCTCTTCGGTGCCAAATGGTCTGAGTGGTTCGTCTATTTTGCCTATTTAAGCTATGGCGTGATGCAATCAGGTAGCGAACTCAGCTGGAATCTCTCTTCCGTTGCATTCTCCAGAAAAGAAGAGAGCTTGAGCTTCAGCGAAACGAATATCTTGGCTGTCGGTATCCGCGGCTGTATCATCCCATTTATCGGCAATTTCTTGTTTTTGGCCTTCAATTCTCTTGCTGTCATGATCGTGGGGTCAGCTCTCTGTCTAGGCGGCGCTTTGATGCTCTTTAAATATACTGAACGAAAAGTGGCTATTGAACGCTGAATATTCTCGGTGACTCAGAGAGAAAATTTTGCAAATTCTTAACTATCAAATATTTATTTATTTCATAATTATTTTTTGAGATAATTAAATTAGATAGAAAGTTTCTTTGGAGGTTCACTATGTGCGCAATCAAAGCTCACGAGATCCAACAATCTGACATTCTCCGTCTCGAAGCAGAGATCAATAATCTCTGGGGAGAACTCAATACGGCAAATATCCCTAATGCGGTAAGAATGGATTTGGAACAGGAACTTACCGTGTGTGAAGAGCAGTTTAGAACGGTTTTGGGTGGCCAATCTCCGATTCAAGATCTAGAGACACATTTGAATGAATGTGACAAAACCCTTGCTTTTGCAGCGGTGCAACAAGCGCAAAATGAGATTCCGAAAGCAGATCATGAGTCTAGTAGTTATCTAGCTTTGGAAAACATCAAGAACGAATTGAAAGCCGGTCATCTCACACCTGTGAAAGCGCGTCACGAAGTCAAAGCAGTCATGCGTCGTCATGGCTAAATTGATCCCCCCTTGGATTTCATTCAGGGGAGGGATTTTGCTATATAATTGCGTAATTCGTTAAATAAAAAACTCAGGCAATCTGTTCCAAAGGAAATCTCTTGTGAAAAAGAACTGCGACCGCTATGGCCACACGCTTTCTCAAGTCTGAGCAAGATAGGATTTTTGCTGACATTAGCTTCTAATAAGGCAGCTGCAAATTTGAAGCTATGCAGGGGCACAACTCTATCGTCGTGATCAGCTGTATTGACGAGCACAGCCGGATAATGCGTCTCTTTCTTAATTTGATGATAGGGGGAGTAACTTAAAAGGTAGGCATAATCAGTTGGATTCTCAGGATTACCATAATCGCAGATCCAATGCTTGCCCATAGTAAATAAATGAAAACGCAGCATATCGAGCACCCCTTTATTCACAATGACCGCACTGAACAGATCAGGTCGCATTGTTAAACAGGTGCCAGCAAGCAGGCCCCCGTTGCTGGTGCCCATGAGAGCAAATGTTTTGGGGCTACCAATATGACTACGCGCCAGGAATTCTGCGGCAGCTAAGCAATCTTCAAAAACATTCAGCTTATGATGGCCTTTGCCCATCATGTACCATTGGGTTCCAAATTCTTTTCCACCACGTAGACTGGGCACTGCTAAAACTCCCCCAGCTTCCATCCACGCTAAAAAAGCAGAATTAAAATGAGGCGTCACGGAAACGCCAAAGCCACCATATCCATAAAGGAGCACAGGCGTGTTTTCTGTGATTTGCATTCCTTTACGATGTGTCAGAAAAAGAGGGATCGAGACCTGATCTGTGCTCCAGTAGCGCATTTGTGTGGTTACATATTGGGAAGAGTCGAAGTGAAGTTTAGGAGCAAACACTAATGACTGCGTATCTGTTTTGACATTGTAAGCAAAGAGTGTATCGGGCGTAGCGAAATCAGTGTAACTATAATAGAGACAAGAAGCATCAGAAGAGCTGGAAAGCCCAACGCTTCCTTTTCCGGGAAGAGAAATCTCCTTAATGAAATTGCCTTGCAGGTCGTAAACCATTAACTCGGCAATTGCCTGATGATAATAAGCACACACGAGGTAATCATCGATGAGGACAGCGTCTTGAAGTAGACGCTCCTTTTCATCAATCACTGTCTGCTTGCCTTCAGGTCCTAGCGAGATGAGCTTTCCATAACAGCAATTTTCATCTGTGATGAAGAAAAGTTTTCCTTTATTTTCGCCCACATAGGTGACTTCTGCCTCAGAGCCTGTGATCAACTTGATGGGTTGTCCGCGTGCATCAATTCGAAGAAAGCTATTATTATTCACAACCCAGGGCCGCTCCATGACCAACACATAGTCTCCATCGACAATATACTTTGGCTCGAATATCAACTGTCCTTCAGAGGCTGTGAAAAGAAGCAGATCTTCTTCTGTGCTACTTCCTAATTGATGGCGAAAAAGTTCGTGGCAATTGCGGATATAAAAAACGGCATCACCAGACGCATTCCACTCTACTTTAGAGAATTGAATCTCTTTAAGCGTGTCGGGTAAAAGCTGATGCTTGTCTAAGTCATAAAGATGCCATACATCTTGATCAGAGCCAGCTAAGGAAAGACCATAGGCTAGATATTTTCCATCCGAGCTCACCGTGAATCCAATCAGGCTCGTTTCTTCCTTTGATTGATTAGGATCAACAAGAACTTCTTCTTGATCTGAATTTTGTTTGATAAGGAGTGCTTTATTCTCACCGGTGCGTTGCTTAAGATAATAGAGAGTTTTGCCGCGTCGTTCAGGAAGAGATGTTCTTTCGAAAGTAGCGATTTCCGAAAGTCTGTTTTTGATAGTTGCACGCGTGGAATGCTGAGCAAAATAACGTTCTGTACGTTCAGATTGTTCACTCAGCCATTGTGTTTGTTGTTGCGACTCTTCTTCCAACCACCTGAAAGGGTCTGAAGCCTCCCCAGCAACTAGAACTTGTGTCAAAAATACTAATGAGCTCAAAAATTTCCACATACTTGAAACCCCTTCAAAGATATATCAGATGTATTGTTTTTCAACTTGAGTGTTATTGAGACTACGTCGATAGGCGAGTGTTGTCAGGAGCATGGTTGTGTAGGGATCAGAAAATGAAAGATCGTTGACTTGTGGCGTCCTTAAAAGCCTGGCGACCCTAGTTTGTGGGGAGATATCGTAATCGATCCCTAAACGATGGGATAAGGCAATAGGAATCGTCTGGTTCAGGAATAACTTGAACTCAATCAGGCTTGTTTGATCATTTTCAAGTGTTTGGATATATTCGATTGCTTGTTGATATTGTGAATCAGCAGAGTCGCCGTGAAGGAAAGTGCGCATGTAATCTAAATTTTGAAAGCTCATAGATTTGGTTTTAAAAAGAGCAATGATTTTTTCAATCAAAGAAGGTTTGACTTCTTTTTCATAAACTCCGTTTGAAAATTGCGTCGTTTCTTTGTCAGCAGGGAATATTAAACGAAAAAATATACGCAGTTTTGGGGAGGCATCGACAGCTTGCATGAGAGTGATACAGCGATCGATTGATTGAGTTTTTTTTCCTTCGTAAGAAGGGCTATCAAAATGAATCAAGAGCCAGCATTGGGCCCGATCCAATGCAACATTAGCCATTAAAATCTCCTTGAAAATCCTAATAAAGAAATTATATGCGCTTTCATGATTTTTATCCCTTGCGCAGGTAAGCAAGTGCTGTCAAAAGCATTGTGACATAAGGGGCATTAAAACCCTTTAATGTGCTCATCTTATTAGGTATAGCAACTTTAGTGTCTGGTGAAAGGATATAATCCACATCCAAGCGCTGTTCTAAAGCAACAGGCATCCATCTATTGAGCAGGAGCCGAGCATCAAACAGGAAAGATTGAAGATCTTTTTTAAGTGATTGAACGTATTCAAATTCATGGAGATAGTTTGTATGAGCAAGATCATTTTTTAGGTAAGCGGTCAGTAATTTTTTTTCTTGAAAACTGATAGTACCCTTAAAGATGCCAATGATTTTTTTTATCAAAAGAGGTTTGATTTTCCCTTCATAGTTTTCAATGGAACGGTCTATGTTTTTAGCATAGTCCGTTTCCGCATCTAAACGAAAAACCGTACGCAGCCTTGCGCTTCCATCGATAGCTTTCATCAGAATCACGCAATGAACAATCGTCTCAGCTCCGAGTACTTCTAGAGTGGATTCATCAAGGTGATCCAGCAGCCAGTTTCCAACTTTGTCCACTTTGAGAATGGCCATGAGAATTTCCTTAATTTATACTTATTTCCAGAGGGAGAATTTACGTGTCATTTCGGTGAGTATATCCCACTTTCCAAAAAGCACAATACCATAAAATATAAGCTCTTCGGCGGTTTTTTGTGCAGTGCGTTCTATCTGATCATTCCAGGTACCGATTGTCATGGTATCTGTAAAGGTTGCCCAATGAACAGCGTTGCTCTGTGCTGTTTCAACAAGACTGCGGATTTTGTTGGAATTGGCTTGCAGAATAATAAAAGGCATTTTGGAAATATTTGGAAAATGCTGGCCATCTTGACTGATGTAGTCGATCAGCTGTAGCTTTTCTATGCCAAGGTGTGCCCCAAAACCCAAACAAAGATGTGCAAGTGCATTCATAGCAACTCCAGGCTCTACGCTTTTGTTCATGACAGCGACCAATTTATTTTCAAAACGATCCATAATTCCTTTTATAAAAAATGTGTAAGAAGTTGATGTATTACAACCCCCACACCCATGCTAAGTAGAATTTTGCGAAACAGAATTTGGATGAGGAGGACAGAAACGATACCTGTTAGCTCTGGGATACCGAAAGGGTATTCTTTAAAGGGAGTAGGTTCAAGCTGATGAGCGACTAACAAGAGAGAGATACATAAGGGGAGAGTGGTAGCTAATTTTTCAAGGAGACTCCATTTGGACATCCATTTGGAAAACACAAAAGGCATCATCCGCATGGAAGCTGAGATGGTAGTCATGATAGCAAGTAGAAGAATCATGCAGTCCTCCGGAATCTATAGGGGAGAGCCAAACAGATCAAAATTGCGCAGCTGATAGCCCCCAAAAAGAAGCGATGAGGAACAAGCAGCGCGGATAAAATAATGGAGCAAGCAGCGATTAAAATAGGTTTGATTTCTTTTTTATTTAAAAATTGCTCCATAGCTGAAGCAGCAAAAAAGGCCGTTAAGGCAAATTCCAACCCAGCTGGCACAGTCACAAAATCCAGAATAAAACAGCCTAATAAGCTGCCAATCACCCAATAAGAATGAACAAGTGCTGTCAAAGAGATGATGAAACGCGGATGATTTTTTTCTGGCGCGAGAGTGTCAGTATGGAGCAGTGAGTAGGTCGCATCGATGAGGCCATGCGCCAAATACAGACGCAGCAAAGGATGAAAATTTTTGTAACGCTCCAGCATGGTCATGCCGTAGAAAATATTACGTATTCCTAAGGGGATAATGGCGAGAGCGATAGTTAAAAATGAGGCGCCAGTTGATAACAGTGTGAGGGCTAAAAATTGCATTGCGCCCGCAAGGACAAAAAGGCTAAACAGTGGAGCATAATACCAGGGATAGCCATTCTGTGTGCACAAAATACCATAGACCATCCCTAGGGGTAAATAGCAAAGAAGAGCAGGTAAGGAGGTCTTAAAAGCGCTCAAAAATGGTTTCATGTTCCACCCAATTGCATCTGCGTAGAAAAAAGATGGACCGCATGAGCTAAGATAGTCGCGTGGTAGAAATTTTTCTCTTTTTTGACTCGAATTTTCACATTCCCTGGACGTTTAATAAAGTGCCCTTGTTCCACGCCAATTTCTTGTTTTGAAGAGACAATAAGGCCATTTTCATAAAGAAAAGCGGACAGGCCACCCAAAATTGAACCAGTGAAAGGGTCTTCTGGGATCCCGACCACTGGCGCAAAACAGCGCACATGAACATCATGCGCCTTGTCAAATGTTTCACAGGTCAAAAGTCCAAAAACGACTATACCGTGCTTTTTTGCAAAAGCTTCCGCTTTTTTCATGTCTAGAGAGACTTTTCCCAAATCCTTGAGGGAACGTACGGCCAGAAGCAGAGTCTTATTTGTCTTTTCGTAGCCAACAGGGATACGAGGGCTGAGAATCGCAGGGTTGATTCCCAAGGCATCACACAGCTCCTCTTTGCTCAGGGAAGAAGGTTCAAATCTAATTTTAGGCGTTTCATAGAGGATCGTGACGCGATTTTCTTCATCAATTTCGATTTCCATGGAGAGCATCCCTGCCAAAGTCTCTACCTGAAAGTCGTAATGGCCAGGATGGATCATCTGCAGCCTTTTTTCGAGAGCTAACATATAAAGTGAGCCTACAGTGGAATGGCCACAAAAGACCACTTCATCTCCTGTAGGTGTGAAATACCTGAGTTTGAAGTCTCCCTTTTTGCTGGGCAGGACAAAAGCTGTTTCTGAAAGGTTCATTTCTCGCGTGATTTTTTTCATCAACTCCTCATCGAGGTGTTCAGCATCGAGCACCACGCCTGCTGGGTTGCCACCAAATCTCTTTTGTGTAAAGGCATCGACTTGATGAATGCTCACCTGAGAAATAGCTGTTGCTTGTTTCAGATAATTATATACGCTGGCACGAGACATATTAAGCGCTTTGGCAAGATAGTGAGCTGCCTCTTTATATTTAAAGACTCCTCGGGTGTTGAGTGTATAAATCAGCTCTCGTTTCTCTTTGCTTCTCGTTCCTTCCAGGGTGATTTGTCGCTCTTTGAGGAAATTTTTGATGAGTGTATCTATCTGCTTTTCCCAGGAAGTTTCCTCCTCGTGTTGGTTACCTAATAAATGACCGAGCTGTGCATGCAAATTGAGTAGAAGCGAAGTGTCATAACGAATACGCATAACACATCCGCTCAATGCCACTTCAGCAACTTTTACGCGACGCCCATCGGAGAGAGTTTCTACATAAGAAGGTTTTTGACTCTTTTTCCATTTTTTTGAAGTATCTAGTCTATTAAAAACAGCCATTTCCTTGCCTTCAGTGTCAAAAAGAGTCACTTCTGCCAAGGGATAGAAAAGTTCGGCAAGAGTCCGAGCAATTTTATGTAATGCATGCTTCATGAGTAGAATTTTAGTCTAATTTAGACAAATATTCAATATATAACTTATTTTTTAACTCTGTATGACTCTCTTTTTCTTAGAAAGGATGAAACTTTTTAGATAGCTCTGCTATCATGACAGACAAAAAATATGTTACACGGACTGTTTGGCAACAAAAGCGTTGAAAGAATCCTGCTCTTTTTATTGGTGAATGAAAAGACTTATGCGACACAACTGCATCGCGTGCTTCATACTCCACTGACCCCTTTGCAAAAAGCATTGGAAAAGTTAGAAAAAGAGGGCATCTTGACAAGCGTTTATGAGGGTAAAACGCGTTTTTATACCTTCAATATGCATTATCCGATTTTGAACGAGCTAGAGGCCCTGTTAAAAAAAGCTTATACTTTGCTGACCCCAAGAGAAAAGAGCCGTTATTACTTTATCAGGCATTTTCCAAAGGAAAGAAAAGCAGGGCAGAGTGTCTTAGATGCACTTTGGGAAGCACTCAAGAAAGTTTCTCAAGTCTCATTGCACTTCCGTGCACGCAATGTCGGAAAAGGATTTGGAACCGGCAAGGTGGAAGTGCAAAGAATGCAGGACGGCCGGCTGATTTTTCAAGAAAAGGGGGCTTGGCGCGGACTCAATGAGCAGGAGTTTAATTTTCGCAATGTGTTTCGATGGAGTTTGAATCGCGTTGATGGCATGATGGCTTTGGAGCATCTACGTTTTGGAATGAACAATCCTGTCTTTCTTTTTCATCTCATTCCTGCTGGACCCAATTATATGGAATCGGCACATGCCCATTTGTGCGGCCAGGATACTTACTTCGGACAGCTTGAACTGCAAGAAGGAGTCATCACATTGATTTGGCGTATCCTGGGTCCTAAAAAGAATGAAGAAATTACTTTTGTTTATAGTTGATTATTTTAATCGACAATAATTTTAGGAGGAAAAATGTTAAAATCCGTTGACCTTGTATGGATAGTTGTTTCAGATATTAAAAAAGCTAAAAAATTTTTTGTTGAAACTTTGGGTTTAAGAGAACATAGCTCTTCAGAAGAATATGGCTGGACCGAGCTATGTGGTCAGGATGGCGGCACGATGATTGGGATTGCTCAAGAAAGCGACTTCAACGAAATTCAAGCAGGTCAAAATGCGGTCATTACCATTACGGTGGATAATATTGATGAAACAGTGGCTCTCTTTAAGAAAAAAAATATCAAGCTACTAGGAGAAATTCTCGAAGTCCCTGGGCATGCAAAAATGCAGTTATTTGCTGATGAAGATGGCAACAAATTCCAAATTGTTCAGGTTTTGTAATCCATTTATAGTCGATTAATGCAACACTTTGGCCGGTCTGCGTTTTTCAAGCAAAAGCGCAGCGGCTGAGCGGAGCACTTGTGACTGGGTAGGAAAAGGGTGTATGGTTTTTAATAAAGCCGACAAGCCTTGGGCACTATTCATCGCGACACCTATCTCAGGAATCATCTCTCCAGCGTGAGAAGCAATCAAGGTGGCACCTAGGATCTGTTCACTGTTTTCTTTGACGATCAGTTTTGCATAGCCCATAGTTTCTCCATCTAATAAAGCCCTATCGATACTTGCTATATCCACATAGCTTGTTTCTACAGCAAGACCTTTTTTGAGCGCATCTTCTTCGGTTAATCCGATATGTGCGATCTCTGGATCTGTGTAGGTACACCAAGGGATAATAAGGGAGGTCTTTTTTTCTTGGCTTCCCTCTAAAGCATTGCGTACAGCCAAAGAGCACAATTCAGTCGAAATATGAGTAAATTTGTAGGGGGATGCTACGTCGCCTGCAGCATAAATGTCTGGATTATCTGTCTTTAAATAGTCATCGGTACGGATGCCTGTGAGGGCATCAAATACAACACCAGCCTTTTCTAAGCCTAAATCCTCGACGACAGCACGTCTGCCGATACCAACAAGGATCTGATCGACGACAAGGGGGTCTTTAGAGGAGTCGAGAAAGAGAAATTTTTCTTTGCCTTGTTTTTTCACATTCAAAACATTTGTCTGCATAAAGAGATGTATCCCTTCTTTTAGAAAGATACTTTTGAGAAGATCAGAAGCGCTTTTTTCTTCCTTTGAAAGCAAATGGGGTCCATGCGTTAATAAATATACTCGAGATCCAAACCGCAAAAATGCTTGAGACAATTCGCAACTAATGGGACCTGCTCCAATGACTGCTAGCCGAGCAGGTAATTCTTCCTGGTGGAAAACATTTTGATTGGTCAAGTAATCAGAGGGATCAAGTCCTGGTATGCGAGGTAAAATGGGTTGTGTGCCAGTAGCAACGAGAGCTTTTTTAAAATGGAGTATATGTCCTGCAACCTCTAGAGTATTTGGACTTGTGAACTTACCTGAGCCTAGAAAAACATCGATGCCTAAACTCTTAAAGTGTTCGGCAGAATCATGTGGAGAAAGTTCTGCTTGTAACGTTTGCACTCTGTTGATCACGGCTTTGAAATTGACTGCCCACTTAGAAGAGATTTCAAGGCCATACTCATGTGCGTGTCGCAGTTGGTGAGCGGCACGGGAAGAACGTAAGAATGCTTTAGAAGGAATACAACCATAGTTGAGACATTCTCCCCCTAAATGCTCTTTTTCTACTAAGGCAACTTGAGCGCCCAAGTGGCTGGCCAGTGTGGCTGCACTCATTCCTCCAGGTCCACCTCCTAAAACAAGAAGGTCATAAATGACTTTAGGTTGTGGATTTACCCAATCAGATGGAAAGACATTTTGTGTCAGTTTTTTCTGTATTTCAAAAAGAGGAAGATTTGCATTCATTTAAGTACACTCATTCAATCGATTAAATTTTAAATGATAATTTTGACCTACGTGAAAGCTCGAGAGCGTTGACGTGGTGAAAATTTATCATTTCAAACTTAATCGACTATAGACACACAGTAGCCTCTTTTAAATGGTACTTAACCATAGGAAAAGAAAATGTCAATAGAACTCTATAGTCGAAATTGATCATTCAATTTTAATATAAATCCAGCCACTGTCTATAATTTGGTCTAAAAGAAGCTTCTTTTGAGAGAGAGCTTTTTGAGTGAGAGTGCATGGACGAGAAAAAGGTCACGATTGGTTTGATCCAATTAAAATGCAGCGCAAATCCTGAGCACAATTTTCAACATGCCTTAGAGAAAATCAGGGAAGCTGCTACCAAAAAAGCACAGATCATTTGTTTGCCAGAACTCTTCCGCTCACTCTATTTTTGCGATGTGGAAAGTTACGACAATTTCCAACTTGCGGAAACAGTGCCAGGACCTTCTACAGAGGTACTTTCGGCTTTAGCCGAGGAGTTAGGCGTTGTCTTGATCGCCTCCTTATTTGAAAAAAGAGCACAAGGTCTCTATCACAATACGACAGTGGTTCTCGATGCTGACGGTTCTTACCTTGGCAAATACCGCAAAATGCATATTCCTGATGACCCTGGCTTTTATGAGAAATTTTATTTCACACCTGGCGACCTTGGTTATAAGGTCTTTTCTACACGTTTTGCCAAAATTGGAGTGTTGATTTGTTGGGATCAATGGTATCCTGAAAGCGCACGGATTACCTCACTTATGGGAGCACAGATTCTTTTTTATCCCACTGCCATTGGATGGGCATCGCATCAAGACGCAACTATCAATCAACAACAGTACCAAGCATGGCAAATGATTCAGCGTTCTCACGCCATAGCTAATGGCGTCTTTGTAGCTGCTGCTAACCGGATTGGCATTGAGGGAGAGATGGCTTTTTGGGGAGGCTCATTTATAGCCAACCCCTTTGGCATGCTGCTCTGTCAAGCATCTGCACAAGATGAAGAACTCATCATTCAGCACATCAACTTGGAACAATCTGAATTTTATCGTACACATTGGCCTTTTTTGCGCGATAGGAGGATTGACAGCTATCAACCCTTGATGGAGCGCTTTCTCGAGGATAGCTCTTCATGACCCCAAAAGAATTGGGTTACTATTTTCCTCCTGAATGGGCTCCTCACGCAGCCACATGGCTGAGTTGGCCTCATAAAGAAGCCTCTTGGCCTGGAAAAATGGACGCTATTTATCCAGCCTATGCGCGCTTTGTTAAGGAAGTGGCTGCTGGTGAGAAAGTCCATCTCAACGTTAATGATGAGACCATGAAACAACAAGCACAGACCTATTTGGAAAAAGCAGGTGTGGATCTATCACGCATTGAGTTTTTCTTTTTTCCGACAAATGATGCCTGGTGCCGAGACTATGGGCCTGCCTTTCTTGTGCATCATAAAGAAGCAGGAAAAAAAGCCTTGATCAATTGGAAATACAATGCGTGGGGAGGTAAATATCCTCCATATGATTTGGATGATGCCTTCCCAAAATATGTATCAGAGTATTATGGAATGCCTTGCTTTGAACCTGGAATTGTTATGGAGGGTGGTTCTGTCGACTTTAATGGAAAAGGGACAGTATTGACCACAGAGAGCTGTCTTTTAAATAAAAACCGCAATCCTCAATTGGATAAAGAGTCTATCGAACATTATCTTATTCATTACTATGGAGTGGACCAGGTTTTATGGTTAGATGAGGGTATTGTAGGAGATGATACTGATGGACATGTAGATGATTTGACACGTTTTATCAACGAAGACATAGTTGTGACTGTAATTGAATCCGACCGCACTAATCCTAATTATATGCCTTTAAGACACAATCTGAAAACACTCGAAAGCATGCGTCTACACGATGGAAATCCACTCAAAATTGTGGAATTGCCTATGCCAAAACTCCGTTACGACAAGCAGCAGCCACTCCCTTGTAGTTATGCGAATTTTTATATCTGTAATGCCGCCGTCATTGTTCCTACCTTTAAGGATAACAACGATGATCAAGCACTAGCCATTCTCGCCTCCTATTTTCCCAATAGAAAAGTAGTGGGGATTGATTCAACAGATATCATTTGGGGATTGGGCAGCTTTCACTGCCTTAGCCAACAAGAACCTTTATCATAGAGTTAATGCTTCTTTTTGTAGAGGATTGAATGAGTTATTGCCTCGTTTTGCTCCGGACTCATGTGCTGAGAATAAGCAGGGTATACTATCGTCCGAAGCGGCATATTTGTGATCTTGTGCACAGGGATAGCTTGCACAATCTTTTGAACACGAATTACATAAGTATGTGCTGGATCTCCTAGAAGCGCCTTGAATTCTTGTTCCTGCGCCAAATCATTCCAAGGAAAATGTTGGGATTGGAAAACTTCAAGTTCGCACTGTAAAAACATTGTTGCCCCAAATCCTTTTTTCTGAGCAAACATTGTCCAGGGAAAGACTCCCTTACGTTTTGCGACTGGAAACAAGAAAAGATGGTCGACTGTTAAATGAGGTGCAAGTTCTTGAATCACATTATAAGTTAACGACGCAAAAATATTTTCAGTAAACTCATCGTTCCATTCGCGTCCTACAAGTTTCTTGTGTTTGCCATGAAATGTGCTCTGCAATTTTTGAGGGTTTTTCGCCAGATTTTTCCAAGGAATAGCCGCTTTCACAAGGACAGAAGAATGGATCAAGCTAATTTGGTCGGCAAAATCATCCTTTTCCATGAATAAATCCCAAGGAAACTGATCTTCTTTGAGTTTTTGCTCTGAAAAGAAAGGAAGATGCTTCATAGTCAACTTTGGTGCTAACGCCGTAATCACATCGCAGTCGAGGGACTCAAAAATTGTACGGATAAAATTCTGGGACGGTTCTTGCGCAATATTTCTCTTTCTATCTATCCGTTGCCTTGAGACATCTATTTCTCCAAAGACATGATCGAGCTCTTTAGGATATTTGACGAGTTCACTCCAAGGCAGATAAGAGTTTTTCAGTACCGAAGAGTTAATATATCTGAGTGCCGAACCAAATCCAGGTAGAGGAAGGAACTGACCCCAAGGAAAAGGAAAGTTTTTATCTTGCAGCTGTTGTTCTGAGAAAAGAGGGAGATAGTAAAGCTTTTCTGTATCAGAGAGCGCGGAAATTTGATCGAAAGTCAGCGCCCTCAGTGCTTCTAGATTCAAGCGCGTTTCTTCAGGAGTGGATTGTTTTGGTTTAGGATCAGGTTCCACTTGTGAAGCCTGTGCAGAAGGACTATTGGCTTGCAATTTTTTGCAGCGGCGGCTGTAAATGGCAGCAACAACGGCTAAAATGCCTGCGGAGAGGATCCCCGCACTTATAAAGACAGTTCCTAGTGGCCATCCTAATTGGCTGAGAGCTCCTAACCCGCTAATACCTTGTAGTGAAGAAACGAGAACAAGGATACCCATGATGACAGACGCCAAAGCACACAGAACATTCAGAGTAACCAGAGTAATTACAGTAATTTTTGCCTTAGACTCTTGCCTTGCATACCATTTCAAGAGGGCATTTTTTTCACTCTGAGAAGCAGAAATAGTGCGTGAAGAAACCATAAGACATTCTATACAAAAATTTAATTACCTTAATTGTCGTATAGTTATGTAAAGATATGATAAATTAGACTAAGTCACAAGCTTCTGGTGGCATCCAATGAGGGGGTTTGCCCTCCCATTTCACATTGCACCCAATCGGATTGGTTAGGGGAGTGGTGATTGCTTGACCGGAGAGATGTTCATTTAAGGCATTTTCTAAATCGTAGCGATGGATTTTAGTCGTATCACGTGGAGAGTCGACGGCACGTCCACAATAGATGAGCTTACGTTCTTTATCGAAGACGAAGAAATGAGGCGTACGCAGGGCGCCATAAGCACGGGCAATATCTTGCGTTTCATCATAAAGATAGGTCCAAGGAAACTGATGTGTCCTCATACGAGCGACCATATGATCGAAGGAATCTTCATTGTAAGTATTTTTGCTATTGGAATTGATGGCGACAAATCGCACGCCTTTTTCTTGGAATTTTTCTACAGTATGGCGGGTCACTTCATCAGAATTGATGACATAAGGGCAATGGTTGCAAGTAAAAAAGATCACAAGGACGGGAGCCTCTGCAAAGTGATCCAAGCTATAAAATTTGCCATCAGTTGCTCTCAATTTAAAGTTAGGAGCTTGCATTCCTAAAGTCAAAGTAAACATAATTATTCCTTTAAGAGATCGTTGAGTTCGGTACATGCGTCATCGAATGCAAATTGTTTACGGAGGAAATACATGGTTGAATGGTTGTCATACCCTTTTCTTATAAATTCGATGGAAAAACCCAGTTTTTGATAAAAGGGGAGTGCTTCCCAGTCCATGGTTTCTAACGTTGCAAAGCGACATCCACGTCTACAAGCCTGCCTTTCAGCTTCTTCTACAATTTTTTTTCCCCAACCATTGCCACGTACAAGTCTGTCGATCCACAGCATATCGATGTGCATGCAACCATAGCAGAACATCCCACTTAAACCACCCATTGGATTTCCTTGCACATCTTTTAAAAAGACACCGAACAGCTCAATGGAGTGCATCCCCTTTTTCTCTCTTCCATAGCAATTAATACCCTCTAAGAGCTGCATTTCTTCTTCAGGATTAAGCTGATCAGTAAATTCTACTGAATAGGATTCAGTAGAAAGTGGATCGATTGTAAAAGTTTTTCTACTATGCATATGTTCCTTTCGCTACATCTATAGTTGATGTAGCCCAAAGTTTTACATTGAGTCCTTCACGAAAGACCTGCGGTTGACCGGCGTGAATAGTCCTCATCGTTCTAATACTATGTAGCTTACGATCAGACTGCCAGGGAGCATTGGTGTGGTTCAAATGCAAAATTTTGAGCTAAATCGACTACATTATACCTTTAGGAAAGTGGCTAGACAATGGAAATTCTAAAAAATGTACCGAAGTTATAGTCGATTAAGTGTGAGATGATAATTTTCTTCAGCCGAAGCTCGCGAGCTTGATTGATCATGAGTCTTTCACAAATGTCAAAATTATTATTTAAAATTTAATCGACTATAAGAAATTGTTTATAGAAAGAAACCCGAAGCCCACTCAGTGGCTTCGGGTTGAGCTCAATCCGGCACAACTCTTTTTGTGCATTAAGCTCCCTAGCTGTTGCTAGGTTTGCCTCTTGCAAATTTGGAAAAGCCGTTTTATTAATTTCTCTATTAAGCCCTGTGTGATTTCACTTTGGCCATATACTCTTCAATGGCTTTTGCATTGCAATAAAGCTCTGGTTTTGAGATGGTTACGCTACCAGAAATTCTTTCTCCTCTAGCTTGGGCACGCGCTATTTTACCTTCTAAAAATTTTTTCATGGATGCAACGACTTTATCTGCTTCTGCTTTACACTGTCGATCTCTTTTATCTCCATATGGATCATAAGTAGCTGTATGGGTAGAACCGCGTCTAATACTAGTTGCCATGTTTTTTTCTCAACTTGTTTAAAAAATCATTGGTAAATCACTTTGTGCAATGAACAAACTGTCACGATAAAATCAAACTTTGATTAAAAGATGCCCAAAAGGGTGGTGAAGTTTAAACCGTTTTTTTAGCGTATGAGTACTGCCGGGTTTGATTTCTAGAATCTGAGCTTTTCTGACTTTTAGAATGCGATCTTCTTTGCTTTCTAGAACGCTATCCCTCTTGGTTGCAATAGACGATTTTACTTTTTCCATATACTCGTCGAAAACTTGAGGGTTGAAATACTTTGCTGGATTTTGGATTTGTGGCAGCCGTATGATTTTTTCATCTATTTGATAAACCATGCTATTTGGCTGCTGCTGAGTTTGTTGCTGATCCTTGTAGAACTTTTTAACTGCAAATACAATTTTTTCTACCTCGGTTTTTTTGTGTACTCGCATATATTGCGGTGTTTTGTGCAATCGCCTGTGTTGTGGTGTAGGGGTGCTATAACCTACAACACTACCTCGTGAGCTTATTCCATCTGCTGACATATTTCCTCCAATAGAAATATTACTTTACACAGCTTATAGCTCATTTGAATTATTAAGCAAATAAAAAGAAGATAGCCTCTTGAAGGCAAAAAAGAGGCAGATGAAAAATCTGCCACAAGATTTAAATTTTAAGACTTTGCAATCTGTTTGGCAAAGCGTTTAAATTGGCCGATAGCTGATTGAGGTCTTTTTTTAGGAACGTCGCGGAGATGCTTTTCCACCCGTTCCCCAAATTTAGCGTTATGTTTTTGCCAATCTTCTAGGGTTGGGGATGTAGGTCTTTTCACAGTGGGAGTTGGTGTCTGAGATCTGTTCTGTTTCACACTTTGAACCAGATTGGCAATATTTATCGCCTCTCTGAAATGTGCTTCATCTAGAGCTTGCGCTTTTTCTTTCGTTTCTGATTCATAACTCAAATAGCTGATTTTTCTTTCAGTTCCTATAGTTCCTACGCTTGACATATTTTTCTCGTTAGTCGGTTAAGATTTTTTTCATAATTCGATTTTTATGATTCATTAGGGGCTGATATTAGACATGTTTATGCATTATAAAACAAGCGTAAAGAGCTATTTTTTGGAATTTATGAGTTCAAGGAATAAAAAGAAAGGCAGGGTAAAAGCCCTGCCTAAATTTGAAAAAAACTACACTACAAAGCAATAGTTTTTATTTAAACAATTTATTGGTGACCCTTTTTATTGCATTGATAGGGCCTTTAGTATCTTTTTCTACTTTTTGCATGTAGTTTGCGTATTTTGCTTTTTGAGCTTGATTATACTCACCAACGTTATGGTGTCTACTAGCACTGTCTTCACAAATATCAATTATGTCATTTATCGCTTTTTCTCTTTTCGCTTTTGCTTTTTCGGGATCCATATTATCAGGTAGCTGATAATTTTGAGGAACCGCTTGTGCTCCGCCTACTGCTGGTAAAGCCATAAAATTCTCCTTTTTGGTTTTTAAGTGTCTGAAATTATACGTATTTAAAGATTTTTAATCAAGATTAAATTAGCATTAGTTTTTCCCTATAATGACTTTAATTTTTCTTTATGCAAATTTTCAGAGGTTAATGTTGAGGCAAGTTTAGACTAGACGAACTCCTGGTGAAATTTTTCATCCTGAAAATCTTCGTGATAACAGTTTTAATGATTGCGTAAGCAGCAATCTGCATCGATGACCCAACCTCCTCCTAACGCTTTGAAGAGATCGACATAAGCGAGAAAAACAGAGCCCTCTGCTTGTGTAAGTGCAATTTGCGCTTCAAATAACCGTGACTCAGCATCTAAAACGGTTAAATAGTCCGTCTGGCCATTGTAGTAACGTAGCCAAGAAAGGCGCAAATATTCTTTATTGGCAGAGACATTCCCTTCTTGCACTTTGACTAATTCTTTGGATTGTCTATAAGCAATTAGAGCATCATTCACTTCTTTGAAAGCATTCAACACTGTCTGTTCATAAGCATAGAACGCTTCACACGTTTCCGCTTCTGCAATGGAAAGTTCTCCTTCAAGCTTTCCTCCCGTGAAAATGGGCTCCATGAGCTGCGCGCCAATTTTCCAAAAGCGCGCAGTGGGAGAAAAAAGGTCTTTCAGTTGAAAACTTTCTCCTCCATAAATGCCAATCAGGGCAATTTGCGGAAAAAATGCGGCCCTTGCAGCACCGATCTCTGCATTAGCGGCGATGAGATGCAGTTCTGCAGCCAAAATGTCAGGGCGTCTTTCCAAAAGTTCTGCGGGTAATCCAGTGGGGATGACACAAGGCAGTGTGAGTTCATCGATCGTTTTTCCTCGGAGAATAGGCCCTGGCGGAAAACCAGTCAAAACGGAAATCAGATTTTCCTGTTGGGGAATTTGCTCTTCCAAAGTCGTGACATCTGCCAAAACTTGCTCATAGGCAGCTGCCGCTTGTGTTACTTCAATTTCGGAAGTCAATCCGCCCTCAAAGCGTAAAATGGCAAGTTTTAAGTATTCACGCCGTTCTTCCAATGTGGCAAAAGCAATTTCTAATTCACGGTCGAGCTCTCTGAGTTCGACATAAGCCGAAGCAACAGCAGAGACAAGCGTCAAGATGACGGTTCTTCTATTTTGCACCGAGGCGAGTGCCTCTGCGCATGCGGCATGCACTTGACTTTGTATCTGTCCCCAAAAGTCCAATTCGTAAGAAGCCGTAAATTCCCAAAGGTAGAAAGGTGTGACTTTGGCTCTTCCTAAGAAGCTTTCAGCAGTAGGAATTCTTTCTTTAACGGCCAATGCGTTCAAAGCGATTTGTGGAAAAAGCTGAGAGCGAACTACCTGATACCGAGCAAAGAATTCACAGACGCGGTTTACAGCTACCATGAGATCTTTGTTGTTATTCAAAGCCAAAAGGATGAGCTCATTCAAAGCGGGGTCCCCCATAGCTTCCCACCATCTGACATTTGCGACTGTAGAAGCCTGGTCGCTTTCTATACGCCATGTGCAAGGCATTTCCATACAGGGTCGATGGTAGGGTGGCTCTAGACTACATGCTGAGAGCATGAGTAGAAGGGATAATAAGAAAATACGTGCCATCGATCGCATGCTATGATTATAAATAATTTTTGAAAATTATTATCCTCTCGAGCATGAACAGATGGATGGGTATTGAAAACGGTATTGCAGCTGGTGTTGTGTTTGGATTGATGATCTATTTGGTTTATACCCTGGTTTATCCGGAAAAATTCTGAAGTTCATGCAACTTTTCGATGGGATACAGATTCTCTTATTCATCGGTGTAGGATTGGGATGCGTCCCCCTGTTTGGCAGCTATATGGCCAAAGTGTTTCGTGGTGAAATAACCTGGATGCATCATCTGCTTCAGCCCTTAGAGAAGTTGAGTTATCAGCTTACAGGCGTGAATCCACAGTTGGAAATGGGATGGAAATCCTATCTAAGGGCCATGCTTCTTTTTAATTTAGTGGGCATTCTGATCTTATTTGTGGATCAGCTGATGCAACATGTGCTGCCTTTTAATCCGCAAAATTTTGAAGCTGTCTCATGGGATGTTGCTTTAAACACGGCCATCAGTTTTGTCACTAATACCAATTGGCAAGCCTATTCTGGTGAGACAACATTAAGCTATGGAACTCAAATGTGGGGACTCACTGTCCAAAATTTTCTGAGTGCTGCCACAGGCAATGCCGCTCTATTAGCTTTGGTGCGTGGCATAGTCAAAAAGGAGGGTGAGACTGTCGGAAATTTTTGGGTAGATCTTGTACGTACGGTTGTCTATGTGCTTTTACCTTGCGCTTTCATCCTTGCCCTACTCCTCATTGGTCAAGGGGTTGTTCAGACGTTGTCTCCTTATCTTTCTGTAACGACATTGGAGAAATCGGTGCAAATCCTACCCTTTGGTCCGGCAGCTTCCCAAGTGGCTATCAAACAATTGGGAACCAATGGAGGCGGCTTTTTTGGGACAAATAGCGCACACCCCTTTGAAAACCCTACCCCTTTGTCCAATTTCCTAGAAGTTTTAGCTATTGTGATCCTGCCAGCGTCAGCAACATATATGTATGGTGTTTTGACGGGGAGACGCAGACATGGGTGGCTGTTGCTCTGTGTGATGTTTCTTTTTTGGGCAGGAACTTTAGCTCTCTCCCTCTATTCAGAAAATGTGGAAAATCCTTTATTTAAAACAAAACCGCTGCTTGAAGGTAAAGAGACACGCTTGGGAGTTGCGCATTCTATTTTGTGGTCGGTCACCACTTCTGCTACATCGAATGGTTCTGTGAATACCATGCTAGATAGTCTTTCTCCTTTGGCTGGAGGCGCCGCGCTTTTTAATATCTTGTTGGGTGAGTTGATTTTTGGCGGAGTCGGGGTAGGACTATGCAGCATGTTGATGTTTGTCTTATTGACGATTTTTTTATCCGGATTGATGGTGGGAAGAACTCCTGAATATATGGGCAAAAAAATCGGGAAGCTGGAGATGCAATGGGTCAGTGCAGCTATTCTTGTACCAGGAGCTCTCATTCTCATTGGAGCTAGCCTGGCTTCCTTATTACCCAGCGCGCTCGCAAGTTTAAAGAATCAAGGGCCCCATGGGCTTTCAGAATTGCTCTATGCATTTGCGTCGTCTTCAGGAAATAATGGGAGTGCATTTTCTGGCTTAAATGCAGATCTCTTATTTTATAACCTCATTTTAGCTTGCATCATGCTACTTGCACGGTTAGCTATCCTTGTCCCCAGTCTAGCCATTGCAGGGTGTTTGGTCCGAAAAAGGGCAGCCCCACTTTCCAAAGCCATATTTTCTACAGAGACTTTCTTGTTTGCGACCTTGCTTGTGGGAGTGGTTTTTATTGTGGGCGCTTTAACCTTTTTCCCTGCACTTTGCCTCGGTCCAATCGTAGAACATTTTCTGATGAAGGAAGGGGTTTCTTTTTGATGCTGGCAAATCTTATTTACACGAGCATAAAAAAGTCTTTTTTGGGTTTATCACCTCGTAAACAATTTAAAAAACCAGTGATGTTTGTTACATATTTAGGAGCGATTTTAACTTCTCTCTATGCTGTGCACGAAGCATTTCATGAAAAAGTGTCTTTATTGAATATGCAGATCGCTCTTTGGCTTTGGTTTACTGTCCTTTTTGCGAATTTTGCTCAAAGCCTTGCTGAAACAAGAGGAAAAGCTCAAGCAGATTCACTGCGGAAGATGCAAAAAGAAATTCAAGCACGACGACTTGTGAATGGAAAAGCAGTATATGTTTCAGCGTCTGAATTAAAAAAAGGGGCCATTGTTCTCTGTGAGGCAGGCGATGTCATTCCTGCAGATGGAGAAGTGATTGAAGGGATTGCCACAGTGGATGAGTCTGCGATCACAGGGGAGTCCGCCCCCGTCATCAGAGAAAGCGGAGGAGATAGAAGCGCTGTGACCGCTGGTACAAAAGTTTTGAGCGATCAATTAAAAATTCAAGTAACGGCAGAAGTAGGTAATAGCTTTTTAGATCGGATCATCCATTTGATCGAAGGAGCTAAAAGACAGAAAACGCCCAATGAAGTGGCGCTCAATATTGTCTTGTCTGCGCTCACACTCATTTTTCTTTTAGTGGTAGCTTCATTGAAATGCTTCGCACTTTATAGCGCACAGGAAGCACATCAACAGATAGAAGAAAAGATAACCTTGCCTATCTTAGCCTCTTTGCTCGTCTGTTTGATCCCGACAACTATTAGTGCGCTTTTGAATGCAATTGGCATCGCGGGGATGGATCGCATGATCCGACGTAATGTGATCGCGACGAGCGGCCATGCAGTAGAAACTGCTGGAGATGTGGATGTACTTCTTTTGGATAAGACAGGAACGATCACACTAGGAAATCGCATGGCAGTGCAGTTCCTTCCTGTTGCAGATGTGGATGTAAAAGAGCTAGCCAGGATCTCGCAGTTGGCCTCGCTTTCGGATGAAACACCTGAAGGTCGATCGATAGTTGTTTTAGCAAAAGAGCAGTTTGATTTAAGAGCAGACTCGGTGGACACCTCAAATGTTCAATTTGTTCCGTTTTCTGCTCAAACTCGTATGAGTGGGGTAGATATTATGGATCCTTCAGGCCATGTAGTCACTCATATTCGCAAAGGAGCAGTAGAAGCTATCGCCAAATATATCGAAGAAATAGGGGGTGTTTTTCCCTTCGCTTTACAGGAAGAAGTGGAAAAAATTTCCCATCAAGGAGGAACGCCTCTTTTGGTGTGTGAGAATAAGAAAATTTTTGGAGCTATCTATCTCAAAGATGTGATGAAAGGAGGCATTAAAGAACGCTTTAATTGGCTAAGAAAAATGGGGGTACGCACAGTGATGGTGACCGGCGATAACCCTTTGACAGCGGCAGCTATTGCGGCTGAAGCTGGAGTAGACGATTTTTTAGCAGAAGCCAAGCCTGAGTCTAAATTGGAAAGAATCAAACTGGAGCAGCAAAAGGGTCATCTTGTTGCCATGGCAGGAGATGGAACCAATGATGCGCCTGCATTGGCTCAAGCAGACGTAGGAGTCGCCATGAATACAGGGACGCAAGCTTCTCGTGAAGCAGGAAATATGGTGGACCTCGATAGCAATCCCACGAAAATGATTGAAATCATCGAGGTAGGCAAGCAGCTTTTAATGACGCGCGGCTCTTTGACGACTTTTAGCATTGCCAATGACGTAGCGAAATACTTTGCTATTTTGCCTGCCATATTCGGCACTCTCTATGCTGCACAAGGTGAAAAAACAGGGCCGCTCTCCTTTTTGAATCTCATGAAACTGCATTCTCCTGAGAGCGCCATTTTGAGCGCTGTGATTTTTAATGCACTGATTATTGTTGCGCTAATTCCTTTGGCCTTAAAAGGAGTGCGTTACCATGCTGAGTCTGCCTATCAACTGCTGGCAAAAAATGTCGCTATTTATGGTTTAGGGGGTGTCATTGCTCCTTTTATAGGAATTAAATTAATCGACATGCTCCTCAATGTACTGAGGTGGGCATGATCATTTTAAGAATGTTTGTGTGGATGTTCCTAGTCACAGGTGTGATGTATCCCTTGTTGGTCACTGGCATTGCACACCTCACCATGCCCAAAAAAGCACGAGGAAATCTCATAAGCTATCAAGGACGTCTCATTGGGTCTTCGTTGATTGCGCAAAAGTTTACAGAGGATAAATATTTCTGGCCGCGTCCTTCCGCTGTCGATTATCAACCTCTTCCTTCTGGTGGTAGCAATTTAGGACCCACAAGTGCTCTGCTTAAAAAAGAAATTGAAAGACGCCGTGCAGCTTATTTTAATAGAGAGGTGCCTAGTGATCTTTTATTTGCATCGGGAAGCGGTTTAGATCCGCATCTCACATTCGTGGCTGTCTCCTTTCAAGCTACGCGTGTCGCAGAAGCGCGCCATATGGAGATTCAGAGAATCCGTGAGCTGATCGATTCTTTGATGAGCAAACGCTTTTTGGGAATTTTAGGAGATAAATATATTAATATCCTTGAGTTGAACCTGGCATTAGATTTATTGGAAAATCATCATGAATCTCGCTGAACAGAATCATCGAAGTAAAGGTCGTTTGAAAATCTTTTTAGGGATGGCTGCTGGTGTGGGAAAAACTTATGCCATGCTGGAAGCTGCTCAAAAAAAGATGGCAGAAGGGGTTCAGGTATTGGTAGGGATTGTGAACACCCATGGAAGACCAGAGACCGCCCAGCTACTTAAACCTTTGAAGATCCTTCCTGAAAAGAGCCTAGTTTATAAAGAAAAGGAATTTAAAGAATTAGATGTAGATGAGATCATCCGGCTCAGGCCTCAGCTCGTCTTAATTGATGAACTGGCTCATACTAATATTCCAGGTTCTCGGCATCTCAAACGTTGGCAGGATGTCGTGGAAATCCTAGATGTCGGAATCGATGTCTATACCACACTGAACATTCAGCATATTGAAAGCTATAAAGACATCGTTGAAGGGATCACAGGAGTCAAAATCCGAGAGACAGTGCCGGATTTGGTGCTCGATTGTGCCAGCTCAATCACTTGTGTGGATATTACTCCAGCAGACCTACTAGAGCGTTTGAGACAAGGAAAGGTGTATACGGGTGATCTTTCCCAGGTGGCCTTAAGGAATTTTTTTCAAGAAGATCGCTTGACTGCTCTACGTGAAATTGCCTTGCGTTGCACAGCTGAGGTGGTGGATCTCGAATTGCGTGAAATGATCAAAGCCATTCAAAGCGGAAAAGAATGGAAGCCACGGGAGCGGCTTTTAGTGGCGATCAATCATCATCCCTATTCCCAACAGCTAATCCGAACTGCAAGAAGATTGAGCTTTAATTTACATGCTCCATGGACTGTCGTCTATGTCGACAATGGAGAAAATCTGAGAGCTGATGACTCAGCGATGCTCGCAAAAAACCTCTCTCTAGCACGTGAGCTGGGAGCAGAAGTCATGACCACACAAGATATCGATGTCGCTCAAGGCATTCAAAGAGTGGCAGAGCAGAGAAATATCACCCAAATTATTGTCGGAAAAAGTTTACGAAAGAAAATCTTTTCACGCTCGCCGGTAGATACACTCTCCAAAATCACAAGCGGCATCGATATTCACATCATTCGACAATCTCAGCTCTATCCTCAGAAATTAAAAAAAAGGGCAAAAATAAAAGGAAAAAATGACTCTTTTTCCTACATTCACATTCTTTTTTGGATTATTGCCTTAAGCTTACTTTGCGCCACCCTTCAACCCTATGTCGGTTTTCGTCTGGTCGGGACGATTTTTCTTTTCGCTATTCTTCTACTTAGCCTTTTTTTCAAAAGAGGGCCAGTCTTATGTGCTTCCATTTGCTTTGCACTGATCTGGGATTTTTATTTTATCCCCCCTCCTGGCTCTTTTAAAATCACCTCCTCTGAAGACATTGGCTTTTTTGTCTTATTTTTCTTGGCAGCTCTCATCACTGGTGTACTTTCGAATGAAATGAGGAAGAGGCAAGAGTTATTGCGTAAAAAAGAACAATCTACCCAAGCAATTTATGAAATTGTGAGAGAAATTAGCTCTGCAACTACCTCAGAAGATCTTTTTTCTCGCGTGAGAATGCGATTGGGAGAGATCTTGAAGGGAACCTGTGAAATCTTTGCCAAGCAAGCTACGGGTAAGCTTAACCTAGAATCAGCTTCACCCATCATGCAAGAGGAGAAAGAAAAGGCTGTTGCGGTTTGGGTATTTGAAAATGGCCAAGAAGCGGGTTGGTCGACATCGACTCTTTCATCTGCAAAAAATCTCTATATTCCTTTGAAAGGCTTTAAGGAAGTCGTCGGCGTACTCGTTTTTCGACCTAATACGGATCAATCTTTTCTTCCTGAGGAAATGAATTTTATTTGGACTGTGGCACAGCAGCTTGCCAATTTCCTAGAGCGCTCTTTTTCCGAAGAAAGAGAACGCAGAAATGTCCTAATCCAACAAATCGAACATATCTACGCAAAAATCCTTCAATCCATTTCCGATGAGCTGTACAGACCTTTAAAAATCATTCAAAATGCTGTCATAGATTTCAAAGCAGACGCCTCATTTTCGGAAAATAGGAGACTCTTGAGTTCTTTGCAAAAGATTGAGAGAAGCTCCGATGGTTTGATGCGCATTTCAAAAAATGCTCAAGAGATGGCGAAATTAAGCGGAGGCTTGATCTCTTTTGAAAAATCTTCTCATTCTATTTCGGAGCTAGTCGATATATGTGTCAAAACAATCGAGCATTTATTGGGGCAGCATCAGTTAAGCCTACATATTCCCAAAAACCTCCCTGCTCTTTCATGCGATTTTTCTCTGATGACTATTTTGCTGCATCATCTCCTCACGAATGCCATTGAATATTCACCGCCACATTCCACTATAGAAATTGAAGCAGAGACTTATGATGGGACTTTTGTCCTCTCAGTGTCAGATGAGGGGAAGGGGATTCCCGAGGAAATGATGGAATTGGTTTTTGAAAAGTTCTATCGTCTGCGTGGCACTGCATCAACAGGTTTGGGTCTTGGATTGGCCATTGTGAAATCGATCGCTGAAATCCATCATGGATACATCAAGGTTCAAAACAGGGAAACCGGGGGCACTAAATTCTCCCTGGTGCTCCCGCTATAGAATTTAAGCCATTATGACTTTCCGCTTTGATTATCAGAATTTTGTGTGAAATTTTAAAAAAAATACATCTATTATAAATTGTTTTAATTTACAAAAACTTAATGATTTATTAGTTTTTTTTCTTAAAATTAACAAAAAAAATTAAGAGTTTTTATGTCCGATTCAGTAACACGTTGTAGCGATGCGAGTTTGATAGCATGGAGCCAGCCAAAAGCTTTATACACAAATGGGGATAGACGCAGAAATATTTATACATTAGACAAAACAGACCCTTTTGAGAGTACAGTAGTGGATTAGGCTCAGAGTGTGGCTTGCATGATGAGTGACTTGAAAAAAGATGGCTCTGGCAATTTTTACCTTAACTCGGAAACTCTTGCAAAGTTTGTAGAATCTAGAAAACATATACCGTTTGGGGAAGCTGAGTCGTTCTATGATGAACCTACCCGTGGCATTGCAACAGCCTTTCTTATCACACCTCGCCTTGCCTTAACAGCGCGCCATTGTGTGTGTGTTGCTGAGACTGCCGATTTAGATAAAGAAACAGTTAAAAATACGCATCTTGTCTTTGGTTTTATATTAGAAAACGCACAGCACAACATCCTTAAAATTGAAAAAAAGAATGCCTATAAATTCAAGGTGATCGAGCACAGTGATATGAACTCTGATTGGGCCTTGCTGAAATTAGATAGAGATGTAGAAGGAAGAGTGCCGCTTGCAACTAACTTTGTTGCCAACACTGTGTTGAAAACCAAGATTTATATGTTAGGTCACCCTTCCGGATTGCCTATGAAATTCACTTATGGTGCTGAAATAAAAAGAAATGCGAATCAATATTTTGGTGCGGATCTTGATGCCTTTGCAGGTAACTCAGGATCTCCGGTTTTTGATAAAACACATCAATATGTCATTGGAATTTTAGTGACTGGCGGAACAGATTACGACTGGACTAGCAATTATCAAAATACTGGGAATATTCGGAGCTATGCTTACCACATAAAAAAGGCCGCAGGCTATGAGAGTGTTCAAAAACTCAATAGAATGAAGCTTGTCAAACACTACATGCGTGCCCAGCAAGGAGGCTCAGAGGCTCAATACGAGCTTGGACTGGCCTACTATAAAATCGATAAACAAAAAGGCATTAAGTGGCTCAAAAAAGCTGCATTTCAGGGACATGGTTTATCTTACTATAAACTCAGAGAACTAGGTGAATGCTTTACTTGTAGATGCAACAATGACATGAGCGTCAGCATAGTGATCATGGGCGAGACTGTACACTTCCATGTCGAACAGATGGATATTTGGAAGAAGATGCAAATGCAATCATACTTTGTGGATTCATTTTCTTTTGCCCGTTTATCTCAGTATGACAAACATTTTTTGCTGTTTATTGCTCTGTGTAATGGAGAGCTTGATCAAGCGGAGTCTCTTTTCAATGACCATCAAGTATTTTTCACTCATTGTCTAAAGTCCGATATTTTTCTGAAATTAATCATTGAAAGAAATCGAAAAGTATATATCGATTTTTTTTGCGCAGAAAGGATTTTCTTTTAATGGACAAAATCTAAATCCGTTATGGGTTGCTTATAAAAATGGCGCTTTGAATGCTTTTGAAGCTTTATTAAAGCTCCCAGACACTAATCTAAATGCTTTAGAGCCGGACACAAACAAACATTTATTTCCCCTCTTGCTTGTAAATCATAAGAATCGTAAGGGATTTTTTCAGGCGTTTTATGAAGCGTTTAAAATCCGCCATCCAGATTCGGAACTCTTGAAATCTAATCACCACATTACTGAGGACGATGCAAAAAAAATACTGACACTAGGCTCAGGAGGTCAAAGAGCTAAAAATTTGGAGAGCGCTGCTGTTATTTCATATGGGATTTTTTTAGGAGCTATCACTTTGCCTTTCGCAGCTGTTGGAGGCATCGGATTTATCGAGAGTGGGATGGAACATTTATCTGGGAAAAAACTTGAACTGCTTGCCGCGGATGATGAACGCTTTCAAATTTTTGTGCATCTCAATAATGGGAATAAAACCGGTGCTGATTTAGCTTTTGAAAAGCATAAAGTGTTTTTCAATTCCATCTTGAAAACACAAAAATTTTTAAGCTATCTTAAATTTGAAGCCGAACCGAGCCGAAGTGAAATATATTTAGACTTCTTTAAATCAAAGGGGATGTTGCATATGTCTAAGTTGCCAAATGGAGATTATAAAGTAATTATCCGAAACGTTTAGGTCATGATGAATGTCTGTTCCATTGGTTTTGGCTTTCCCTATATAGGTCGTCAAACAGCACAAACCCAAAGTTCAGTGATATTGAGGACAGCCGCTATAGCTTGTGGCATGATCGCCTTGACAGTTGGGTTATTGGCGATCTATGGCATGTTAGGCATGCATCAATTAGGAACCACAATAGGAGGGATAGGCGTTGCACTGGGAAGTGTCTCCATTCTCATGGGCCTATGCCTCAAATGTGTTTCCAAAAGTTCTTGGCCAAAACCTGTGCGGCATGAGATTTCATTGCCAGAACCTGTGCGGCATGCGATTTCATGGCCAAAGCCCATACGACATGCGATTTATAACAGGGATATTTCTGTAGCAGCTCCAATAGAAATAGAGTTGAACACTGGAAGCGCCCTCGCTGCTTTACCCAAAGATGTATTATATCAAATGCTAGCACTCCTAGAGCTGCCAGACCTATTTCGCTTGTCTAAGACATCTAAGGAAATGTACACAAAAATTGATAGATATCTTTTATATCGATGTCCCATCAAATCTACACTTCTTTCGGATTATAATTGTCCCGCAACGAAGATGGAAGATGTTGGAGCTTTGGGGTACACACAGCTGGTCCTTGAGTTGTGTGAAAGGGATAGTGAATATAAACCACAAACGTTAACTTTCGAGCGCTTTAGGGAAATCCTGCAACTTTTAAAAGAGAAAAATCTACTCTTTCTTCTGAATGCCATTCCAATTCCACCATGGCTTACTAAAGATTTTAGACCAGAACGCAGTATATTTTCTTCCTTACAATATTGGGCAGGCTGCGGGAAGATTGAGTATGTTAAATTACTAGTTAAACATGGAGCCAAAGATTATTTTTCTAGTTGCCCTGCTGGCGACCGGAGTGCTTTGTTTTGTGCCGCAATATGTGGGGAAGTCGAAATTGTAAATTATCTACTAGAAAATGGGGCGCATGCCGGCATTCATTTTGAGCAAGATTTCCTGAGAAGTTTTATTCCGGATCTTGTTTATCATAGTTCATTTGTTATTCAAACAGGTGATCCATCGCGTCAAATCCAGTGTTTTAAAAGAATTGTGGAATACATGATTATATACCAGCCGGAGGAATTCCGTTTTCAGCTAAGGGTGCCTATCTCTGAAGGGAGTAATATAATGCGTTGTACACAATACAGCATACACCCTTATAAAAAAAGTGTTTATGAGATTTTAAAGAGATATGGAGCGAATGAACGAGATGTGCAAAAAGCTCCCAAAGAAGCCAAATATCTTTTTGTTGACCATGTACGACCTTTTCCATCTGCAAAACACTATGCACGCGACTCCAGGGAGAAGTAAATTTCACAAAAGTCTCATTCCGTTCCTGAGCTAGTCGACTGGATTGCTAAGTAGGCTCAGTTCAGGGAAAAATTCCTCTATACCCTGTTTCCAAGGATAACACGTTACATGATCAAATTTTTTCATAAAGCGGTCTTGACTCAAAACAACAGCCTCACAGTCAGGAATATCTTGAGTAATTCTCCTAAATGAGCTGATATCGCTTTCATTGACGATGTCAGAACTTTTTATTTCGATACATAAAAGTGGCTTACCAGGTCTTTCCACAACTAAATCTACCTCAACATCTGTTGCCGTTCGGATAAAAGAAAAACGATAATCTGGCTGAAAATAACCTGCTAATCGAATGAATTCTAATATAATGAAATGTTCAAAGGCTTCGCCATAAGCAGCAGTCTTTGCAATGAGAGGAACGGATAATCTTCTAGATAGGCTTCGGACAATGCCTGGATCAAAGAAATAAAATTTCGATTTTCCTACTAAACGTTTCCGAAAAGAGTTATGAAAAGGCTCTAAAAAAAAACCTATCATTGTATCTTCAAGAATATTGAAATATTCCTTGATTGTCTTATCATCGGCGCCAACGTCTCTTGCTATATTTGCATAGTTAATAATTTTCCCATTACATTGAGCGGCAACCTCAAGAAAACGTCGAAATGGTTGTAATTTTCTGATCACTTGCTCATTCCATATTTCTTCCTTGAGGTAAGTATCTGCATAAGAACGTAAAAACTCGTTTTTTTGATTATCATCCTCAAATGCAAAAATTTTAGGCAGAGTGCCCCAATTTAAAGCCTTGTCTAAATCAAATGTATTTTTTGTTTCAAAAGAAGAGAGTGCATATAAATGGTAAACAAAAGCACGTCCAGCAAGTAGGTTTGCGCCTCCATGTTTTAGCCTTCGAGTGCTTGAACCGGTTAAGATGAATATTTTATCTGTTTCTTCAATGAGGCGATGTACTTCATCGAGTAATCTTGGAACCTTTTGTATCTCATCGATGATGACATAGACAGTTTCTTTAGGGAGAGCTTTAACAATGGCATAAAGTTCACTTGGATTACGGAGAAATCTGTCTTCAACTTCTGCGTCTAAAAGATCCAACCAGAGGCATTTGTGATGTTCAAATCGTTTTTTTAGCAGGGTACTTTTGCCGGTGCCACGTGGCCCAAAGAGAAAAAAACTTTGTTTGTGTGAAAAATGCCTCAGACGAGGAAACATGAGTGAACTCCAGATTTGTCGGGTTTTATTGGAGTATATTCCATTTTTGTCATAAAATCTATGATTTTCCCTAATTTTTCGGAATATATCCCTATTTTACCTGACAAAATAGGCCATTTCAAGCGCAAGAGCTTTTTGGGATTATTTCCTATCAAGGAGCTTGTAGAAGAAGGGGATAAAAAAGATACCGAACAGAGTGGCAAAGAGCATGCCTCCCATGACCCCTGTGCCAACAGAATGGCGGCTCGCAGCTCCCGCTCCTGAACTGAATACAAGCGGCATTACACCAAAGATAAAGGTCAATGAGGTCATCAAGATTGCACGGAAACGCTGACGTGCTCCTTCGATGGCCGCATCACGAGCTGTTAGCCCTTCATGCCTTCTTTGTATCGCAAATTCCACAATCAAGATGGCATTCTTTGCAGCAAGTGCAATCAACGTCACCAAGCCAATTTGAAAGTAAACGTCATTATCTAATCCTCTTAAAGCAACAGCAATCAATGCACCCAAAATTCCAAAAGGGACACCAAGCAGAATGGCAAGGGGAAGCGACCATCTTTCATAAAGGGCAGCTAAAATCAAGAAAACGAGCACAAAAGCGGCTATAAGAGCAATGCTGCTACTTCCACTAGCCGATATCTCTTGGTAGGCTTCTCCGCTCCATGCAGATGTAAAGCCCTCGGGCAATATTTTTTGAGCTATTTCTGTCATTGCATGGATAGCCTGACTGCCACTATATCCTTGAGCCGGACCCCCAATGATTTTTGCGGCAGGGAAATTGTTGAATCTGCTGACTAGGTTAGGGCCGCTCGAAGGTTCAAAAGTGACAAGGGATTTGATAGGAATCATCTTCTTATCTTCAGAGCGTACATAAATATTTCCTACTTCTTCTAAAGTGGCGCGAAAATCGGGTTCTGCCTGAAGCATGACCTGAAACACATGACCATATTTGTTAAAATTGTCGACATACACAGAACCGAGTTGCATTTGTAGTGTTTCGTAAACATTTTGAATGGGAACTTTCAATGCACGTGCTTTAGTTCTGTCAACATTGGCATAAATTTGCATGCAGTTGACCTGAAGAGCTGAGTTCAATTGCGCAAGCTCTGGTCTTTTTTTTGCTTCGGCTAAAAATTGGTCGGTGACATGCTGTAGCTCTTCATTGCCACCTTCTCCTTCATTGACAATCCAAAACTCAAAACCTCCTACAGTTCCCAATCCCTGAATGGCTGGTGGATTAGTTGGAAACACTTTGGCTTCCGTAATTTCGGCATATTTTTTCGAGAGATTTTGTAGGACGCCTTCTGCTTGGAGATCTTTAGATTTCCTTTTGCTCCAATCTTTCAACATGACAAAATAGGTGGCTACACTGGTCCGATTGATATTTTCCACCAAACTAAACCCAGTCAGGGCGATAAAATTCCTCACAGCTGGATTTTTTAATGTCATAGGACCGACTCTATCGGTCACTTGCTGGGCTCGACTTAGACTGGCACCGTCAGGAGTTTCAGCAAATGCAAAAAGATAGCCTTGATCTTCCTGGGGGACCAAGCCTGTGGGAATGATTTTCATAAGTACAATTAATAGAGCAATGACAAGCAGAAATCCTGCAATAGCTGTTGCAGAACGATCAATCAGCCAAGTTGACCCTTTTGTGTAGTAGTACGTGAGTTTACCTAGGCTTGCGTTGAAATAAAGTCCTACCTTTGTCTGCTTGGGATGCTGTTTGAAAAGCAAAGCTGCAAGTACAGGACTTAAAGTAAGTGCGACAATACCTGAAAAAACGACTGAGATAGCAATTGTGATCGCAAATTGTTTGTAAAGTTCGCCAGCGATGCCCCCCAAAAAAGCCACTGGGATAAATACAGCGCATAACACAAACACAATAGCAATAATCGGTTGAAAGACCTCTTCCATGGCAATGATTGCAGCTTCTTTGGGAGCGAGCTTTCTCTCACGCATATTCCTTTCTACATTTTCCACAACAACAATAGCGTCATCCACCACAATGCCGATGGCGAGTACAAGTCCAAACAGGGTCAAAGTGTTTAAAGAAAATCCAAGGAGATGCATTCCTGTGAATGTGCCGATAATGGAGACGACCATGGCGATCACAGGGATTAATGTAGCTCTGAGATTTTGAAGGAAAATAAAGACGACGAGAACAACTAGGAGGGCAGCTTCTAAGAGTGTTTTTTCTACTTCTTGAATGGAAATCTTAATATAAGTCGTCGTGTCGTAGGGAATGGAATAATTAATGCCTGCGGGGAATTCTTTTGAGAGTTTTTCCATATTTTTTTTGACTTCAGCAGCCACATCCAAAGCATTTGCCCCATATTCCTGGTAGATGGCGATCAAAGCAGCTGTTTTCCCATCCAAGCTTCCATTGACACTATAATCTTGGGCTCCCAATTCGCTGTGTCCAACATTTTTAACAAGTACTGTCGCACCTTCTTTGTTTGCCCTAAGAATAATGTTGTCATACTGATCTGGTTCACTGAGTCGACCTAAAGAAGTGACAGGCAGTGTCAAAGGGGTGTTTTTAGGAGTGGGAGGATAGCCAAGCAGGCCGATAGGATAGTCAACGTTTTGCGCTTGAACTGCATTAGATACGTCATCTGTGGTGATCTCTAGCTGAGCCATTTTATCGGGTCTCAACCAAATGCGCATTGCGTAATCGCGTGCATTGATCACAGTAGCATTGCTGACTCCAGATAGGCGTTGCAGCTCATCGGCAATGTGGATGGTCGCATAGTTATTCACAAAAAGTTCATCATAACGATCGCCTTCAGATTGAATGGCAATCAGCAACAAGATGGTCGGAGTTTGCTTTCTGACTAACACTCCTTCACGTTGAGCTTCTTCGGGCAATTGAGAAAGTGCGACATCAACACGGTCTTGGACATTATTTAGCGCTTGGTCAATGTCTGCTCCGATTTCAAAGAAGACATTGAGTGTCAAATTTCCTGTAGAAGCACTCTCTGAATACATATAGATCATTTTTTCTACCCCATTGATCTGATCTTCAAGTGGAGCCGCCACAGTGTCAGCAATGGTTTGTGCACTTGCTCCGGGGTAGGGAAGGGTGATTTGAATTTGAGGAGGAGTGATATTTGGATATTGCTCGATTGGCAGGTTAAAAAATGAGACAGCTCCTGCTAAGATGATCAGGATTGAAATGACCATAGCAAAAATCGGACGCTGGATGAAATATTTAGCGATCATTCCGTATACGCAGCCATTTTAACGATATGTACCTGAGCTCCTTCTAATAATTTATTAACTCCATCCGCTACCACTATGTCGCCTGCTTGTAAGCCACTTTGAATCAGCGTGTAGTTTTCAAAGTTAGCGCCAATATGTACCTCCCGCATTTTGACTGTCTGGTCTGGTTCAATGACAAAGACATATCTGCCATTGTGCCCCTGAAAAAGGGCTTCTTGAGGGACAAAAAGCGCATTGGGTCGATAGGCACCCTGCACTTTTGCCCTAACAAATTGGCTAGGGAGTAGTTCACCTTTCGGATTGGGAAATTGAGCGCGCACATTCATTGTGGCAGTTTCAGGATCCAAGATAGGAGAGGAAAAATTGACTTTCCCAGTACAAGGGAAAGTTGAATCATCAGCAAGCTGTAGGGAGACAGTGTAATTTTGTTCTTGAGGTAAGATAAGAGAAGAGCTGGCTCCTTCTGCCCTTCCTTTCAAAAGTTCATTATCGGAGACAGAAAAATAGACCCAGATGGGATCAATGACGTCGACGTAAGTCAACAGACTATTAGTTGTTGGATTGATGAGTGTACCTTCTCTGTAAATCGCCCTTCCAGACCATCCACAAACCGGTGAAGAGATGTAAGACCAGCTTAGGTTGAGCTCAGCTTGTACGACATTGGCCTTTGCCTCAATGACAGTGGCTTCAGCGGTCAACACTTGTGCGATAGCGTCGTCATAATCTCTCAAGCTGGCTGCATTTTGTTTATAAAGCGGTTCAATCCTCTCTAAGCTTTTTTTTGCACGCCATAAAACAGCTTCCTGACGTGCAAGGGCTCCCTTTGCATGCTCCAAGCTTGCCTCGAAAGGTCGATGGTCAATCTCAAAAAGAAGTTGATTTTCGCTGACCATGCTGCCTTCCACATAATCAATGGCAAGCAAATAACCTTCGACCCGCGAGCGGATTTCCACTTGGTGCGAACTTTTTGCAACGCCTACAAATGTAAAATCGGCAGGAATCGTGTGCGGTTCAACACGATAGGCATTAACATTAACTGGTTTATTGCCAGATGGTTTTGATTGGCAACCTGCCATCCAAAGAATGAGTGTGAAAAAAAATATTAGTCGCATCATCAAATTTTTCTTTTTTGCATCTCACGTTTTGTCTAAAAAAATCAATATGAGAAGTATTAGAATGCGATTATTAGCGAGCATAGGCTCCCTCTTTCTGCTCATCGCGATTTTGAGCTATTTCATCACTCACTTTTTTGTCAGCAAAGACATAGATGGCGCCTCTGCCTATTTAAGTAGTATTTACACCCAATACCAGAATCGTTTGAAACAGCTTTCTGGTTCTTGGGTGACTTACCGGTTCGTGAACGAAGCGGCCAAGCTCTCTATCGCCTCTCAAACGGTGATAGTTGCAGATAAGCCTTTATGGGCTCTTGCAGCCTCTGTTGTGGGGCAAGACCCTAGTATTGCACTAGTGCAAGTGACAGATAAAAATCAAGAAACAGCAGTGATTGCGCCGGAAAGTGGTCAGACCTACATCCCAAGGTGGGCAAAAGATTCTGAAGGGCGTTTGTGGATTGAAATCCCGGAAAAGGAAAAGCTTTTTCTGGCTAGGCCGATCAAAAGAGACAAGGTTACCTATTTATTGCATGGGAATCAAGAGGATGAGAAAGAAGCAAGGTCTCTTAGTTTCACCCCCTTTGAAAATCCACCTAAACCTCAGCCTAGTGAAAGTGATACCACCAAAATTTATGCTGCAGTGCGTGCCAAAGAGAATAACCTTCTTGAAAAGTCCAAAATGATTCAGCAGCTCGCTGATTATGAAGGACATGCCGATGGAATTTTACGCACGGATCTACTCTTTAAAAAGGGAAAGGCTTTGCTTGTCGATGAAATTTTTTTCAAAAAGCCTGTCGTTTCTACTGCACAACCTGGTCTTACTCCCTTCATTCTTTATAGAAGTGAAGGTCCTTATGTGGATCTCATGCAATTTGCCACGCGAGCAGCGCCCTTTATTATCGTTGGCTATTCACTCTCTTCAATTGCTGGAGAAATTGCACGAACAGTTCGCAAGCCAGTCATCATTTATAATAAAGGTGCTCCTCTACAAGCCTTTTCTCAAACAGGGGTGACAGTGCCTATCAATAGTTTCACAAAAAACGATGATAAAATCCTTTTTGATCAAGAGCTCTACATCCCCAATGAGATTGCGATTGGTCCTTTGACTTTTACACTTTTAATTCCAGAATCAGAAAAATCTGCTATTCAAAAGGTGTTACATCAAATTAGAAATTCTCTGATCACCAAAATTTCTTCCAATCTTTTAATACTTGCCATCGCCCTCTTTTTGCTTTCTATGTTCGTTTTATTGCGTATTTCTAAAAGATTCACCAAGCCAATCACTCAGCTGGCTCTTGCTTCAGAAGAGATTGGGAAGGGAAAATATGAAGGTTTAGGGTTACCTCCTGTTGAAAAAAGGCATGACGAAGTCGCTATCTTATCTCATTCCTTTCAGAAGATGGTGGCTTCTTTGAGAGATCGAGAGAGAATCCGAGGTGTACTCAATAAGGTAGTGTCCAAAGAAATTGCCACCACCATTTTAAACAGCAACATTGAACTGGGCGGAGAGCAAAGAGTGCTCACGATGTTATTCAGTGACATTCGTGGTTTCACACCTCTTTCGGAACAATTAGAGCCTCAAGTATTGATCCGCCTTTTGAATACCTATATGACGCGTATGTGCCGGATCATTGATGAAACCCATGGTGTAGTAGACAAGTTTGTAGGAGATGAAATCATGGCTCTTTACGGCACGCCTCTCCCCTTGATTCATCATGCTGAAAAGGCGATTGAGGCAGCTCTTTTGATGATTGAAGATTTGTTACGATGGAATCAGGAAAGGGGAGAAAAAGAGCCACAGATTACTGTTGGAATAGGGATCCATACAGGAGCAGCTTTTGCAGGGAATATGGGTGCAGAAGATAGACTCAACTACACAGTGGTTGGAGCAAATGTCAATTTGGCTGCTCGGCTCTGCTCTGCTGCTAAACCGATGCAAATTTTGGTTTCTGAGTATACCTACCGTGTACTTACCCACCCTGAAAAATTCAATTTTCGCAAACTTGAACCGATTTTGCTCAAGGGAATAGACACACCCGTTTCCATTTATGAAGTTATTAACTAGAAAACTTAGGGAAAGAAATTTATGGCAAAAATGAGGGCTGTTCAAGTCAGTAAACCTCACGGAAATCTAGAGCTTGTAGAGCGCGAAATTCCACAGCCTGTGCGTAGTACAGTACGTATCAAAGTTCAGGCTTGTGGCATTTGTCATAGTGATTCCTTCACTGTGGAAGGGACTTACCCTGGCATTAAATACCCGATCGTTCCAGGTCATGAAATTGCTGGAGTGATTGATGAGGTAGGAGAAGGGGTTCTCAATTGGGAAAAAGGACAAAGAGTAGGGGTAGGCTGGCTGGGAGGTTACTGTGGCTACTGTAGTGCTTGTAGAAGAGGTCATTTTGTCCTGTGTCAAAACTTGAAAGTCCCTGGAATTGCCTACGACGGTGGTTATGCAGATTACGTGGTTGTGCCTGTAGAAGCTTTAGCATTAATCCCAAATGAACTCTCCGCACAAGAAGCAGCGCCTATGATGTGCGCTGGGATCACGACATTTAATGCTTTAAGAAATAGTGGTGCACACCCTCCTGATCTGGTCGCCATCCTCGGAGTCGGAGGTTTGGGTCATCTTGCTGTGCAATTTGCTTCAAAAATGGGGTATAATACAGTAGCCATTGCACGCGGTAAAGATAAAGAAGTATTAGCCAAACAGCTAGGGGCACGACACTACATTGACACCACTTTGCAAAATCCTGTTGAAGAGCTCGCCAAGTTGGGGGGTGCCAAGGTAATTCTTTCCACAGTCACAGATAGTAAAACAATGAGCAATGTGGTGGGAGGACTTGGATTCTATGGAAAACTTATTCTTATAGGCATTTCTCAAGATCCAGTTGAAGTGGCTCCATTGGCATTGATCCGTGGCAACTGCTCTATCCAGGGTTGGGCATCGGGATCTTCTGCAGATTCGCAAGATACGATGTTCTTCAGCGCACAAGTAGGTATAAAGCCGATGAATGAAATCTATTCTTTGGGGCAAGCACAAGAAGCCTATAACCGCATGATGAGCGGCAAAGCGCGCTTTAGAGTTGTCCTAAATATTAATCATTAGTGGGAAGGTTCGATGGCAAATATTCATAAATAGTTCCTAAATAAAAAACTAAATATAGGAAACCATAAAATAATAAATATTTATTAATAATTCTATTTATTAAGTGCTTTTTTGATAGGAGACATTAAGCGCACGCATAAGACCACTAATTTCATGAAAGCTCAGGGAAGCTTTTTTAAATAAAATGTAAGAAGGAGCACTTTCAGGAAAGAATTTTTCCCAAAATTTCCGTTTTCCTTCGATTTTGAAATAGTGGATAGCTGCCTTATAAATGCGCGGGGCTAAAAAGGAAGTGAGCTTTCCAAATCCTGTCATGGAGCCTAAAAAGGCGCCATTGGTAGCCCCAAAAGTTAAAAAACCACATTCTTCCTCAGCAAGGCGTTCCAGCAGGGACATCACAAGCAATTCAGGGGTACCTTGAGGGGCATTGGGTACTGTCATAATGCGGTCTAAGACCCATCCTTTTTTCGCTTGCAATTGAATGATAGTTAAACAACCAACGATTTGGTCTCCTTGTTGAGCATAAAACCAGCGTTTTCCATAGCGTTCAGAAAAAAGACGCACTCGAGAGATATAAATTTGAGGTCCTTTTCGATGCTGGATCCACTGTGTGGCAACATCCTGGATTTTTTGTTCTAATTCTATATTCTCATTACAAAGCTCCTTGATAGATACTCCCAATTTTTCAGCTTTTCTGATTTTTCCACGTAACACGATCCCTCGCTTGCCAGAATGGAGTTTTGGATCGCGTCGAGGATCTAGATAAAGCTCTTCTCCAAAAGTGATACAGCCCCCTTGCTGTTTTTGTTGCCACCACTCAGCAAATTCTTGAGAGGCTACGAGATAGACAACATTTTTTTTTTGCTGTTCGCAAAAAAGGTGAAAGGCATCGACCAATCTTTCGCGGTTCCATGGAGGACAAACGGGGTCTCCGAAAACAACTGCGCACTTGCGATTAGCAGAGTAGCCAATCAGGCCTTCTACATCTGGTAATTTAAAAAAGGAGCATTGGGGATCCAGAAGGGATTCAATCACGGATCCACCCCAACGGTGGATGAGCTCAATATTTAACTGCCGAGTCAAACAAGCGTTAAGTTCCATGTTCTATCCCTATATTGGCGCTTTTAAAGAACTCATCCACACGCATGGCAATGAGATTCTTATTATTTATTTACGGTCTCTTATGAAAATTCCGTGCCAATTTGGGAACGATCGCTTATCGGCTCAGTACTTCTTTAACATAAGCTCTTGCATAATTCGTTTCTTTACCCTTGCCTTTGCCCAATTTAATGTTATTTCTGAGCCATTTTAACCAGCATAAAGACTATATTGATTAGTAATTCTCTTCCTTTTATGTATCGCCATTCTTCTACAAGTTGTAATCGATGGCATACATCTAAGACCCCAGCACATTCTGTAGCAGACCTTTTAGCCATGCGGTAAAATCGCACTAACATCAATTGCCATGCTTTTATCTCCCAATTTTGAATTTCTGCTATTAGGTTGAATCGCGAACCAGATCTTATAGATTTTGTGAAGGCAGACGTTTATGCATAAAAATTAAATTGTAAAACAAGATTTCGGGCAAGGGCAAGGGAAGGGGCAAGTTTTTAAGGTAGGTTTTTAAGTAGATCGGGTCTATCAGTGATGATCCCATCTACACCCCAAGAGATGAGCTTGGTAATCTGCATGGTATTAAATTCGCACCCTTCTTTTTCTGGGTAGCCCCAAGGCACACATTTGATTCCCAAGTTTTTAGCTTCTTTTATGTGCCATTCTTCTACATCCATTTGAAATGGCCCCCAGCAACATCCGCCTAAAGCTTTTATCCGCTTGAGAAATGAACCCATGCGGAATTTAGGACGAGTCAAGTAGGTCGTTTTTATCGCAGGGTATAATGTCTGCAGAAAAAAAAGTGATCGATAATCAAAGGATTGCACTTCACAGCGGTCAGCGATGTTGAATTCTTGTATAAGGCGACTTAAAGTTTGGGCGAAGGTGTAGGGTGTAGCTGTACATTGCGGTTTTCGAGGATCTGTTTTGATTTCAAATTGAAAACCCGTGGAAGAAGATTCATGAGTGAGTACCCATTCGATCACTTCCCTAAGCAAAGGAATTTTTGCAATAGCAAGCTGCTCTTGCTCAGGGAAATAAGTGGTATATTTTGAGTGGGGATTGATTTGACCCACGTTGAAAGAAGAGAGTTCGGCATAAGTCAAGGAGTAAATAGGAAGAGGATCTGTAATGAATTGGCCTTCGGCATTTCGAGTCAAGTCGCAGTTTAGCGTCATATCATGTGTTGCGACAAGATGTCCATCCTTTGTCATACCTACATCAAAGTCTATGAAGTCAACGCCTAGCCGGAGCACTTTCTGACAAGCATATAAAGTATTTTCAGGGGCCAAGCCTCTGCCGGCCCTATGTGCATAAATCAACATTTTGATCCAATCATGTAAGCTTTCTCACGTTTATTTCAATTTTAAAAAACTGTAATTGTATATTATTAATAATTTGTTGTTTAAACGGCAGATGATTTATGATGGATGCCCCTATGGAAAAAAAAGCTTATCCCAAAATTTTTCGAGAAAGAAATTCGCTGTTCATCAGACGGATTGAGCATCAGGTGGAATTGTATCAAAAAATCGCTGAAGTTTATGGCGGAATGGAACATTCCATCGTGCACTTAGAAGGTACTGAATTTCATAGTCAGGCTATCTCTCTTTTCGGGTGCTGTCTGCCACAAGAAAAAGCTCTGACAGACCTCAATGCTATCTATCGCGTTGCTTTCCATCCACCTAGCGGGAGCCTTTTAGTGGCGAGCCGAGGATCCACCTTCCTTGCCCAAGCGCCTTTTTCCAAAAAGCATTTTATCACCTGCACTATAGGTGTCGCTGTCTATCAACCTTTTTTAGGCTTGGAATCTGTCAACATTGGTTTTGCTGGTGATATTTATCAAGGTGAAGTCATACTCCGTTCTGAGTCAGCCTGCCCCCCTTCTTTTCTGTTTGGGTCACAGCGTTGTAATTGCAGCTACCAATGGATGAGTGTGCGTGAACTTTGTGCCCATTTAAATCCGATTGAATTACCAAAAATTGATGAGCCTGAAGAGTTTGAGAGTTGGGTAGAGCAGCAATTCATACAGCAAGGAAATCGCTGTGTGTCTAAACAGGGTGGGCCTGGAGTGTTAATGATTCACTTGGATGCACAAGCAGGGATGGGAAGTGGTTGGAGCGCGGGCGAATTTTGTCACGATCTCTTCAATAGGGCACAATTGAGACAACTCGGTGAAAATTGTGTTGAGCAACACTGTCATACAGGGATCAAGGAGGGTTACAAGATGTTGGGGCTTCCTCCTGATGGCAGGAAAGAAGATGAGGGTGCGGGGTACCAGCTTACTGCCATCCTTCTCGATTTTCTAGGAGTGAGCAAACAACTCATCTGTCTTTCCAATAACCCTCAAAAATTGCATTTTTTGACGGAAAGGGGTTATAGCTGCAGGCGTGTCAAAAGCTTGGGACAGGTAGTCCCAGCAGGTTTGCGAGAAGCTCAACAAAGAAGAGAAGACTATGCACACAAAGATATTGGGCAAGAGCTCGTCCTCTTTGAAGAAGAGCTTGAACGGATTATAGTCGAATCAACACAAAAATGCAGTGTTCCACCCACGCGAAAGCCTCGTGATTGAACGAGCGTAAATGAATTCATAGTTCTAATATTAGGTCATTTACGATCGATCAATCGCGAGGCTTTCACATAGGTCAAAATTATCATTTAAAATTTAATCGACTATAGTGAAATCTCCTATATATTAGTGAGATAGGTTCATCTATTGAGCTTATCCGCAGTGACGAACATATAATCGCCCAGATCAGAGAGAGTAGCTTTTATGATCTGCTGAATTTTGCCAGAAGCAATATCTACCTTAAGTTTTTCACATCCCTTATGGATTTCTTCCTGATTCTCATCCAATGCAAAATGAGAGATTCCAGAACGGAAAACGGGATCGAGGTAGAGTTCGGGCTTATATTTTCCACTGTAGAGGATTTTATCCTGTAATTCATCCGTGATGAAATATTTATCGGCCTTAATGTTTTGGAAGCCAGCATCGCGCAAAGTTTGAGATAGTCGGTCGAAGCTTGCTAAATCACGGCATGCCTTCTGCATGAGATTGGGAAAATAGTCACAGATCCACCACTTTTTCATATGTTCAGGAAGAGCGCTGAAAATCACAAAAGAACCGTGTTTCATCACACGGAAAACTTCAGAAAAGGCTTTGTCGATATCATGAAACTGATGAGTTGAAAGGACGCAAATTGCCCCATCGAAGCTTCCTCCTTCAAAAGGAAGATCTCTCGCATCGCCATGAATCCATTGGATTTGCGGATTTTTTTTGCGTGCTAGATCCAGCATTTGTCTTGAGATATCTAGCCCGCAAATATTATGACCTTTTTCGTAAATCGCCTGTGTATAGTTACCAGAGCCGCAGCCCACATCTAGATAGGTTTTTCCGATTTTGGGAGCCAGATGATAAATCAGCTTTGAAACGATGCCAGGATCAGAACGTCTTGTTCTATCATAGGTTTTGCCTATTTTATCATAAAGTGAACTATGCAAATCACTTGCCATACTTTTATTCCTAACCAAGTGAACATATATCAACTAGAAGAAGATTCATGCATTTATGGTCGAATCAACTGCATGGATCACTATATCAAAGTAGCCTATACAAAATACAAGTATTGAAAATAAAATTATTACTTTCTTGTTAAGAAAAATTTTGCGCATTGAGTAAAGGATGCGGAAGGAAATACCTTCCGCATCAAATAACAAGGTGTTTAGATATAGCGTTTTTTAGGAAAAGATTTCCATTGAAGATTGAGAATTAATAAGATAACAGAAAAAACTGGAATCAACAGATCAGAATAAAAGACAATTCCAGTATTGATCTCTGAAATATTGTTCATGATGAAAATGTCATATAAGTGTTGAATGGCATCACCAAAGAGCCAGACAGCACTTCCAATGACGGTTGCTGTCCAAAAGTGGTTGCGCACCCAAATGCATAGAATACCGATTACCCCAAATCCTAGACTCGCATTGGCAAGCTCTTGTTGGAAGGGGGAGGGTAGCCATTTAAGATATCTTGCAGCGTCCAGCGGCAATAAAGTATGCCCCAGAAATGAGATAATCCCCAGTAATCCTACATTAAAGACGAGTTGATAGAGTAGAAGCAATTCAACAATTCTACCTTTCGTTCTAGGTTCTTTACTTTTCATAAGGTGAACAAAAAAACCTACAAAGCTAAAAATAATTATCAGGTTATAAATAAACATGAAAAAAAATCCTCTGTTTATTCCTCAATAATTTATTATATGCTTAAAAGGTAAATTTCGCGGGAGAAAAAAAATCGTGAAGGGTCGCTTGCTATGGCAGACAAAAAGATTTTAGCCAAAGAGATTGAAGAACTTGAACATCTTTTACCCAGATTAAAAGAATACGAAAAAAATTTTCAAATTACAGAAGAGCAAGAAGCGCTGCAATACGCTTTTTATTTCTATGAAAAAGCCCTGTGGATTCATAAAAGCTTAGCCCGACAAGAGATGAAAAGTTATCCTGAGCTTTTTATGTTGTTTGCACGTCTTCAACATCTGAATATTCATAAATATGATCAGAGTACCAGGACTACGGGAGATTCGACTTGGACTCTGTCTACCACTTGGACGCTTGTGATTGAAACCCCTGTGGGCCCCTTTGGCGTCTATACACTAGGTAATGTCATAGTGGGTGAATTTAAGAAAATATTAGCGAGTTTGCTCTAATTCAATTTTCAAAGAAATCAATTTAAAGAGATCTTGAGCGGTCAATATTCCAACAAGGTGTTCAGAGTCTACAATAAACAAAATAGGAAGTTGGGTCTGTTGGATCAGATTCAAGGCTTCTAGTGCATTCTTTTCGGGGGAGATGGTTTGGAAAGCAGGGGAGTGTATCATGACTTTTTGTATCAAGGTAGTGTCCCATTCAGCATGTGGCACGGCTTTCACTTCTTTTAAGCTCACATATCCCAAGAACTTGCCTTCTTGTGTCACAGGATAAAGATGATGATGAGAGGTATAGACATAGTTTTCTACAAACTCTTTGATCGAGATATTAGGAGGAGCACTAATAGGGGCCTTTGTCATGAATTTTGAGACCTTTTCCCCCTCTAGCTCTTTCCCAATGTAATATTGAGTCTGGACGGACGAGGCTGCACGATGCAGGAACCAGCCTATGATGATCAACCAAATTCCAGAAAAAAAGTTCTTAGAAAAAAAGAAGCTGAAAATTCCAAGAAAAATTAAGGCGAAGCCAAAGGCTGAACCCATCATAGAAGAGACACGTGTCGCATAGGCAAAGTCTTTTTTCAAGCCCCAGAGAATAGAGCGGAATACACGCCCGCCATCTAAGGGAAAAGCTGGAATTAGATTAAAAAGTGCTAGTAGAAAATTGATCAGAGCAAGGTAGCCTGTGACACCACTTATGGAGTCTGGCCAGTGATAGAGCTTCCCCCATTTAGTCAGAAGAAAAAGAATCAGGGCGAGTAAAAAGCTGACAATGGGCCCAGCAATAGCCATCAAAAATTCTACTTTGGGACTTGTGGGCTCTTTTTTGAGCTCCGCTATGCCTCCAAAAACAAAGAGTGTGATGTGGGTGATCGGAAGGCCATAGTATCTAGCGACAAAAGCATGTCCCAATTCATGTAAGATGATGCAGATGAAGAGACCTAGCATCCCCCCAACGCCCATCAGCCAGTAGGTAGCTTGGGACATGTGTGGATAAACGTGCGGAAAATAACCAACAGCCAGAGTCCAAGACAAGATAATAGCGATCAAAAACCAGCTGATATCGATGCCGATTTTAAACCCTGCAATCGAAAGAACGGGGATGCGTTTGCCAAACATAGGTATAAAAATTGCTTACTGTTTCAGTTTATAATAATTTTTTTATTTTTTTAATCATTCTCTTTGCACAAAGAAGTAGAGTGTGTATGAGGTTTTAATGATTTCAATAGGTTGCGTAATCGATGTGAGTGCGCAAGAAGACAAGAAAATTTTTTAGGATATATTTTGTGAAAATATTAAGGATCTTCATGTTCCCAGCGTGATTCAGCACGTTTGGGACGTTCTTTTTTTGGGGGTAGGTCTTCTTCGTTTTTGCTCCAACGTGTCTCGGTTTTTTTATCTTGAGATCCATTTTTCCCTAAGCGGATGATCCCTTCAAATTCTTCCTCATGATTTTTTTCCCAGCGCGCTTCTGCCCCGGTCGCTTTTGAGGGTGTTTTGTGTTTTTTTGGAGCTTTCATAGAATTTGTCTCTCTTTTGATTGCTGAGGAGGAAGAGAGGTGCTTTGCCCTCATTTTTCCTGATTGCTTCTCCCAATTGTTAAAAATTATGGGCATATCTTCAAGTAAATAATAATTTTTTTTATTAATTTTAGTCATTTTTATTCTATCTTAATAGGTTTTTCATATAATTAATCACCTTAATAATATTGGAGGTATAATGTTTAAATCTTTGATGTCTTTATTTTTAGTATCCATGGCATTTCTTTTTCCAGCTGTTGCCATGGCCAAACAGCAGCAGATGCCCTCTCAGCAAGAACAAGTGATGCAGGGGCCAGGACCAGGGCCAACAGGAGGGCCGCCAGTACGGGATGATCATTTGGACGACAAGTCACCTTTTGCACGTCAGCAACTCCAGAGAGGTGAACAGATTCTTTCTACTCTAGTTTTCGATCCTCAGAGCTATCATTTGGTTTTGTCCGATCGGACGGTCTTTGGCGGGGAGGCTGTGCCGCCTCATGTGTTCTCAAATAAACCCACGATCATCTTATATCAGGGCGCACTCTCTCCTAATCGTTCTAATGAGGAAATTGCCTTTATGATGGCTCATGAACTTGGGCACCTGAATTTACACCATATGGAGAAGATGAATGTGCAGATGGACAAAATATTTACAGGTCACCCTATAAGAGCGAGCGGCACAACGTTTGCTATTTATAAACAAAAGCTTCAAGAGCAAGAAGCGGATATGTTTGGCTTATTTTTATATAATAAAGCGGGGTACGATCTTGCATTCTTCCCTAAGACTTTAAAAATATTAAAAATGAATCCTAATATCCATTTTGGGACGAATAACATAGTTCAACATGAAGAGCCAAGTTCTCTCTCGATGAAAGATTCGCATTTTAAAATGAGTGAGCGTTTTGAATTATTAGTTAAAGAAGCTCAAAAAATCGCTTAAGACTTTTGAATCTGTATCGCCAAGTTTTTTAGGACAAAAACTTGGCGATTTTTTGTTTTTCGACTCACGTGCGTAAATTTATTTTTTTATATGCACTTACTGCAGTCAAATTTTTGAACCCTTCTTCAACGGATGTTCCTTCGCCCGCTCCGTTTAAAAAGACTTTTGTCAAAGACTGCTCAGTAAAGGGGGTATGACACTCTTGGCATTCGCATTTTAAAAGGCTCTTTTTTGTCTCATCTGCAGAGAGAGTTGTGTGGATGTTATATACTTTCGATAAAGTATCTTGGCCGATGATTTCCCCACACGTGTTGTGGTAAAAATATTGCGAATTTTCTGCACTCACAGATTTTCCGCTGGTTTCAACAACATGAGCAAACCACGTATTTTCCCTTTTGAAAAAAAGAGTCTTTGCTGGGTTGAACGCAGGAAGGGTGAAATTTTGATTAAATGTTGTTCTGTCGAATGGGCACTTATTTATGGAGTGAATAGAGGAAAAGCTAAAAACATGTCCACAGGGCAAAATTTTTCCCTGGACCATCGAGCTGAGTAAGACAGGATCATTAATCCCCAGGATTTTTTCAGAAGGGTCTTGCGTAACGACAAACTCTTCAACCTTAGGAAACAAGGTGTCCATTAACAGCCAAAAAGTGTCATTTCTTTCAACAGCACCAACATGAGACATCGATAATTTTTTTACAGAAGAAGGCTTATCGCCTGTAAATTGGAGCAAAGATGTAAACGATGCTTTCCGCTCTTCTGGAGATTCCTCTTTGCGCATGGGGGGAGCTTTTTTCATGAGTGTAAGAAAGTTATTATTGTTAGACCAATCAATCTTCAATTCTTTTATTGCGGGAAACGTGGATAAACCACCCAAAGAAAGCAATTGCGAAGAATGGCTCAAATCTAGGCATTCGATCTCGTTGGCACAGTATAAAAAGGCGCGGAAACTGGCGTCACTCTGTGCCAATTTTACCTGCTGACACACAATTTCGACACCGCAACATAATCCCCATTGTTTGATGCATATCATGAGGATTGTAAATCTCTTCTGGAATTCCTGCTTGGCCTCTTCTTCTGTAGCAGACGCTAACTGTCCCGTGCGTTTGAAGAGAGCGCAGTTGGATGCATCAATTTGCATTGAGAAATTTAATTTTCCGTTTACGATTTTTTGATCAATGACACGCAGAATCATCGGAGGATCTACGGGTAACGCATTTTGTGCTGCGTATTCTCTATAAAAGAGAGTGCCAAAGTCCTCGAGCTGACGAGTTAAAAGAGAGATGTCTTCTTTACTCACATCTTTAAAAGTGTGTAAGTCAATCTCGTATTTCTTTCCAAATTCAATTAAAAGCTTTCTAAATAGATGGTATAAACGTTGATAGCCTGAGGTTGGAAGGGCAAGTATTGGATACTGACGCACATACTTATCATAGATATGATAAGGGATCGAAAACGTCATCGCTGTTTCCAAAAAAACTTCTTTGCTATTGGAATTTGCACGTAAAATTTGCAAGGATTGGATCAGTAAATAGGTCAGGTTAGATTCTTCCGGAGAACTTCCCTTTGCAAAGCGTAGTATGTATTTATCTTTAGCTGTACTGAGCAAATGATCAATCTTGAGGAGTTGTTCGATCACTTCCTCGTCAGAACAATTTAACCTCAAAGAAGGAAGGGGCATTTGTGGAGTTTCAAGAGATAAATGTTTAAGTTGATACTCTAATTTTAAATGGGGAAGAAGAAGAGGATATTCTGCTGATTTTAGTTTAATTTTTTCATCTTCTTGATCATTTTTACATGTACCTGTATTAGATTGTATCCAAAGTGACATGAGCTTGTGCTCAAGCAAGATCTGATTAGATCCTTGCGAAAGTACTGGAGGAAGATCATCCGGGGGAAAGTGGTGCAATATCTCAATCGTGTCGGAAAAGTAAGAAGCACTTGCTCTCAATTGTGTAATCTTTCTATCTACAGGCACACCAGTTGGTTCATTTTCTTCCTTTACAAACTGAAAGTAGATGTTTTGAAATAGTCTAAAGTCCCAACTCCCTGTCAGGTCGCGCACCTGTTTAGCTTCGTGCAGCCTACCGTCGCTTGAATATAAGCGTTTATTTAGAAAGAGAAAGAAGTGAAAATGACAATAGTGGTCGTTTATTTTTTCTTTCCATGAATTAATAGAGAATATGCGGGCTACCAACGCATCAAGAGCACGTAGATGGGTGAATTCAAATATGTTTTCAGGATTGCCAAAGTTTTCTTGCAACTTGCGAAGATAGGCGTCTTGTTGTTGATAATGGCTTATGGCAGAAGCGTCACGGCTAGTATTGATTCCCGCACTCATAAAACCTCCAAAAAATTTACGTACAACACTCTAAAAGGTAATGGCTTATTTTACAATTAAGAATTGATAAATGGAATTTGTATTCTCCCTCTTTATAGACCAGAAAGGCAGATCAAGATTAATGTGGGTATAGTCGAATCAATACAAAAATGCGGTGTTGATTCGACTGTAAAACCTTTTGTAAAAAAAATCTAAAATTCCTATTTATAGTTGATTCAATTTGAAAAGACGCATTTGGACCGCTTTCTAATATTGGGTCGCTTATGATCGATCAATCACGAGGCTTTGGCGTAGGTCGAAATGTGCCTTTTCAATTTGAATCAACTATAGATAATAGATGCCAAGAAAGTTTCGTTTTTTTGTCCCCATTTTTTTAGGGACTCTTACTCTTGTCCTCTCCGGATTCATTGCTTCAACTGCAGTGAAAGATAAGGGATTAGCCACGGCCTACTTGGTCGCTTCTAAACTCACCGATCCTTTATGCCAAGCTCATCAGTTTTATCGACAAATCTTATTGGTCGACACCTTATATCCCTCAAGTTCCTTACTTGAAAGAATGCTTCGGAAAGGAGTGCTTTTATTGGGTTCTGTTTCAAATGGCCTCTTTTCTTTATGTACAACTTTTCCCGCTATTGAGTTGAGATTATGTGCCCTTGCTGTGCAGGAGAAACCTTTCCTGTATTTTAGGGGTGACGCGGAAGAAGAAAACAGATGGGATCCCTCATTATCTTTGCTCTCTTGGAATTTATGTTGTGTGTCAGGTGGTTATTCAATTACTGATGGTGGTGTTTTGCCTTGGCGTTATAGGATTTTTCCTGTGGTTGAAGCGCTGCGGGCTCAGAACGCCGATATTTTATGTCTCTATGAGATTTTCGACATACAAACTGCTCTAGCACTCTTTGAAGAGCTCAAAGGCGACTACAGACATTTTTATTTGCACATCGGCCCTAATGCAATAGGACTCTCTTCAGGACTTTTTGTTGCCAGCAAAGTATCTATTTCAGAACCCGAATTTATTCCTTTTCCGAAAGAGAGCTTTGATGGAAGAGCCAAACATTGCAAAAAAGGCTTTTTCAGCTTTGAATTGAAAAAGGGGCAAGAACCTTGTGTAAGAGTCTATGCCACACACTTGCAGCACTCTGAGCAGCCCGAGCATCCGACTCAGGGGGAATTAAGGGCGAGAGAACAAGCGATGGAACATATTTTAACTCATATGCAAAACTTTCATGGTCAAGCCTGTGTACTTACAGGAGATTTGAATTTAGAAGAAGAAGAATTGCATGCATCGCGCTGGGGTCATTTTTTTGATCACGGCCTTATTGAAGGCTGTGGATGTACATGGGGAGGAGATGCCTTTTGTTCCAATCTAACAGGTAAGCCTATCTCCCCTCCTTTGAACTTAGACCATACTCTTGTGACAAGAAGTAGTGGTGCTTCCCTGAAAACCTATTACGTTGAGACAGGATTTAATGGTGAAACATTCAATCCTGAGGCGCTTTCCGATCATAAGGGATTATTGAGCATCCTGATTTTTGGTGAGGCATTGTCTTTGCAAAGCAATAAGAATGAAGAGAGCAACTGGAACAAAGAGGTCGGACCATAAAAAAGCCCCTGCATCCCCAGGATGTGAACCTTTTAGCCCAATATTGATCACATGGCCGACGCCTGTAAATAGCAAGAAAAGACCATAAGCAACAGAGGCTGCCAATTTCCAACTATTATCTAGCCAGACACTCACAATACCCAATAATCCTAGGGCCAAGTTAGCCATTCCTAGCTCGATCAAAAAAGGGCTATAGGGCCACTGAACAAAGGAGACAACCATATCGGGTTGATTCATTTGCAATATGCCAGTGACAACTCCTTGGATGCCTACCCCAATGAAGAGGTAGTAGGCCAAAAGGATGTTTACTTTTTGAGCTTTGTCTTTTTTAAAGTAGGCATGTATCAAGCCCAAAATCAAGGGAAGGAAGATATAAGCAAAAGCTACAACGGCTTCGCCCGCTTTAAAAAAGCTCTGTTCCATAATTCTCTCCTTTCTAATAAAAATTATATAAAATTTTTTTTATTTAAAGCAAGTACGAGGCATCAATAGATTTTAGTACAGCTCTTAGATTTTTTTTAATTGAACATCTTGTTCTTGCATAGCCCAATTTCGTGCCCGTGAGCTCGTGTATAGTTTCAAGGTATAACTAATACTTTGTGTCGGATGTATCTTGTAATAGATATTTTTTTTAATTTTAAAAAGGAAAAAAATGCCTGGGAAAATAGAGGATTTAGGTAGTCCTCAACAAGTGATTCTTTGAGCTTTTGGCATAGAGCTTGCTAGTTGTAGCTCCAGTACATAGAGGGTATGTGATGGATGTTACACAAGATTTGTCCATAGAAGAGCTTACAATTGATACAATCCGAACTTTGGCTATGGATGCTGTGCAAAAAGCAGATTCAGGACATCCTGGGACACCTATGGCCTTGGCGCCTCTAGCTTATGTCTTATGGAAAGATTTTCTACGTTTTGATCCCAAAAATCCACAATGGTTCAATCGTGATCGTTTCATTCTTTCTAATGGGCATGCCTCCATGCTGCTCTATGCTATGCTCTATTTGACGGGTTATGCTCTTTCTTTGGAAGACATCAAACAGTTCAGACAGTGGGGTAGCAAAACACCTGGACATCCCGAAAGCAGATTGACACCTGGTGTTGAAACAACGACCGGCCCTCTTGGGCAAGGCATTATGAATGCTGTGGGAATGGCTATGGCAGAAGCACACCTGTCGGCCATCTACAATCAACCAGGGTTTGAACTGATCAACCATTACACCTATGTCTTTTGTAGTGATGGCGATATCATGGAAGGCGCCTCACATGAGGCTGCTAGTCTAGCAGGCCATCTAGGCTTGCACAAGCTCATTGCTGTCTATGATGAAAATCATATTTCTATCGAAGGGAAAACAGAACTAACACTTTCAGATAATACGGCTAAACGTTTTGAAGCTTACCAATGGCATGTGCAAAATTTGGGAGAGAAGGCCAATGATTTGGATGCTTTACGCCAGGCAATGCGTAATGCTCAGCAGGAAAAAAATCGTCCTTCATTGATTATTTTGCGTTCTCATATTGGTTATGGGGCTCCTCATAAACAAGATACAAAAGAAGCTCATGGTTCACCACTTGGAGAAGAAGAGGTGACTTTGACGAAAAAATTTTATGGGTGGCCTGAAGATAAAAAATTTTGGGTGCCTACAGATGTGCTAGAGCATATGAAAATTCCTGCAGAAAAAGGAAAGCAGCTCTGTCAAGAATGGGAAAAGCTCTTTCAGGAGTATAAAAAACACTATAGCCAACTAGCGGGCCAGCTTGAACTTTCTCTCAAAGGTCTTTTACCTTCAGGATGGAATGATAAACTTCCAGTGTTTCAATCTTCTGATGGGCCTATGGCTACCCGCAAAGCTTCCCAGAAAGTGATCAACCATCTAGGGAAGAAAATTCCTTGGTTGATGGGAGGAAGTGGGGATTTGTCGCCTTCTACCAATACTTTGATCGACAGCTCTAAGTACTTTGAAAAAGGACATTATGCCAATAGAAATATTGCTTGGGGTGTACGCGAGCATGTCATGTGTGCGGCCACTTCTGGGCTTTCTCTGCACGGTGGAATCCTTCCTTATGCAGCTACTTTTTTTATTTTCACAGACTATGCACGGCCTGCAATTCGCTTAGCTTGCATCATGGAACAGTCTGTCATTTATGTCCTGACACACGATTCCATTGGTCTAGGTGAAGATGGCACAACACATCAACCTGTGGAGCATTTGCCCTCTTTAAGAGCGATGCCGCACTTGTGTTTGATCAGACCTGCAGATGCCAATGAAACAGTTTACGCCTGGCAAGCCGCTATCGAATGGAAAAAACCTGCAATGTTGATCTTGTCGAGACAAAAACTTCCTATCTTCGAACGTAGAGGCTTGGGAGAAGCGAGTGGCGTTTTAAAAGGAGCTTATATCCTTTCAAAAGAAAAAGGATCGAAAGCAGATCTTCTTTTGATGGGCAGCGGTTCAGAAGTGCAGCTTCTATTAGAAGCACAGGCAAAACTCTGGGAGCAGAAAATAGATACGCGTGTTGTCAGTTTTCCCAGTTGGGAACTTTTCAGGTTGCAGCCTCAAGAATATAGAGATCACGTGCTCCCTCCTCTGGTAAATGCGCGCATTTCCATCGAAGCGGGCCATCCCATGGGATGGAAAGAAGAGTGGTTGGGTGCATTCGGAATTGCCATTGGGATTGAAAAATTTGGTACTAGTGCACCTGCCAAAGAGCTATTTAAGCATTATGGATTGACTGTCGAAAATATTGTTGATAAAGCAAAAACTTTACTAAATGGGAGTAAGAAGTGAATAGATTATTAAAACTCAACGAATATGGACAAAGTTACTGGTTGGATAATCTTACTAGAAAAAAAATCACTTCTGGCGAACTAAAAAAACGCATAGAAGAACAGGGATTGCGTGGTGTGACATCTAACCCCACTATATTCGATAAGGCTATAGCCAAAAGCCAAGATTATGATACACAGATTGAAGAATTGGCAAAAAAAGGGGTTGACCCTCTTCATATCTATGATCAGTTAGTGATCAAGGATATCCAAGATGCTTGTGATGTCATGCGACCGGTTTTTGACAAAACCCATGGCTTGGATGGTTACATTAGTTTAGAAGTCTCTCCTCACCTTGCTCACAACCCTGAAGAGACAGCACAGGAAACACGCCGCCTATTCAAAACGGTCAATCGGCCCAATTGTCTCATTAAAATACCGGGTACAAAGGAAGCCATTCCAGTCATTGAACAGATGCTTTATGAAGGAATCAATATCAACATTACACTTTTGTTTTCTGTAAAAATGTATGAACAGGTGGCTAACGCTTATGTTTCTGCACTAGAAAAACGCGTTAAAGAAAATAAGCCTATCGACATGATCGCTTCAGTGGCTAGCTTCTTTTTAAGTCGGATTGATGTATTAGTCGACAAGCTCCTGGAACAGAAGCAGGATGCCAAAAATCTCTTAGGAAAAATTGCGATCGCTAATGCCAAAATGGCGTATCAATCATTTAAAACAATCTTCCAAGGGAAACGTTGGGAGGAGCTCGCTAAGAAGGGCGCTAAAGTACAACGTCCGCTTTGGGCAAGTACAAGTACGAAAAATCCCAATTATCTTGATGTGATGTATGTAGAGCCCCTGATTGGAAAAGATACAGTCAACACGATGCCTGATGAAACGATTGAAGCTTTTGCAGATCATGGGAAGGCTGCGGCACAAATAATTGAACAAGATATAGATAAGGCAAAAGAGGATTTGAATAACCTCAAAAAAGCGGGCATTGACTTAGAGGCAGTGACAGACCAGTTGACCAAGGAAGGGATCCAAAAATTTATAGAGCCCTATGATGCCCTTCTCAAGACAATCCAAGAAAAAATGCATGCATTTAAAAAATAACGAGTTGCTGCAATGAGACATACAGTACCCGGCCATCTTCCACCCCATCGTAGGACTTTGAATATTTTTGTCCTTTCGATGTTTGCAGTTGCAGTGATTGTAAGTTTACGGAATCTCCCTTTGACTGCGCATTATGGTTTTGCAAGTCTCTTCTGCTATCTATTGGCAGCTCTGCTGTTTATGATCCCTTACGCACTCGTATCAGCCGAATTGGCTTCAGGCTGGCCAAAAGCAGGGGGCGTTTATGTCTGGGTGAAAGAAGCTTTTGGGGAGCGGTGGGGTTTTTTTGCCATTTGGATGCAGTGGTTCCACAATATGACCTGGTATCCTGCGATGCTAGCTTTTTTGGGTTCAGGGCTGGCTTATCTATTTTATGATCCTGAACTGGCGCAGAATAAAACGTATTTGTTAAGTGTGATTTTGATTGGCATTTGGGCGATCACGCTCTTCAATTTTTTTGGGATAAAATTTTCTTCTTGGCTCAGCACATTCTGTGTGATTGCCGGCACCATTTTTCCAGGTGTCGTATTGATCCTTCTGGCTCTGATCTGGATCTTGATGGGTAAGCCGTTGGCCATTAATTTGTCAGCCAAAAGCTTTTTTCCAGATTTCAGCCATTTTTCCAATCTCGTTTTTTTAGCAGGGATAGTGCTCGCTCTTTCTGGAATGGAATCCATCGCCAACCTTGCACGCGAAGTACGCAATCCGCAGAAAAATTATCCCAAAGCTATTATGGTAGCCACTTTTATTACCCTCTTTCTACTTGCCTTTGGATCCATTGCAATTGCCGTGGTGATTCCTGGAGAAAAAATCAGTCTGGTTTCAGGGTTATTGGCAGCTTTTGAAACGTTTTTTGATTCTTTCCATATGGGATGGATTATGCCTATAATGGCTCTTTGCATTGCCTTGGGTGCATTAGGTGAGCTCAACGCCTGGACAATTGCAGGTGTCAAGGGACTATTTGTGACGAGCGAGCATGGGTTATTACCTCCCATTTTTCATAAAACAAATAAGACACAAACTCCTACGAATCTCCTATTGTTTCAAGCAGTCATTGTGACCTGTTCGGCTTTTTTATTCCTCTATCTACCCAATATCAATTTATCTTATTGGGTATTAAGCGCACTTAGTGCGCAAATGTATATTTGCGTCTATCTTTTCCTGTTCCCTGCAGCCTTGGCTTTACGCTATTTTAAACCAAAAGTGGCACGTCCTTATCGGATTCCTTATGGAAAAGCAGGCATATGGACGACCTCAGTTGTGGGCTTTTTGGCCGCTTTATTTGCCCTTATCATTAGCTTTTTCCCCCCTGAGCAGATTCAGATTGGAGGTCTTTTAAGGTATGAACTCCTTCTCCTGATTGGTTTTTTTGTCATTGTTGCTTTGCCATTAGTCATTTATGCTTTACGCAAATCTCATTGGAAACTCGAAGTTCTTCAGGAAATTCGTACTGAGATCCATAGAAGCACACACTGATTTTTATTTTTTTTAATTTTAATCGATTATTGAGCTTCTCGAGATTTATTAATTATTTTTAAATCATATTTAAATAAACAAAATTGTTTATAATTAAATAAAATAATAAATATTTATTTAAAATATGTCTACACTTGAACCTTTAGGCGAATCTAAGATCCCGCAAACGCCAGAGCAGAAGCCAGCATACGAACTGACTATGGCCGTATATAACGAAGAAAAAGGCTTATGGGAAGCTGCAGAAGCTGTGGGTGAAAAAACAAAAGCATTTATTGAAGATGCTGCTGTTCAAGATCTTCTTGCTCATAGACCTACAGGCGATGTTTTGGAATTTACTGAAGAAGGGATTTATAAAAGAACTGAGCAAGGATGGGTAAAAGAAATTTCCTCTGAAGAGGCGGAACAAAAGTTTCCTAACATTCAAAGATCCCTTAAAAGGCTCTCCTTACTGAGTATTCTGCTCAAAGAAGAAACAGCCGAAGAAAAAATAGGTCAACAGAGCGTTTCACCCGATTTTTTAAAAACCACGCGACAAGAGGTCATATCAAAAAAACAGGGGGTTGTTCAGATCATTGTAAAACCTCCTCGCGAAGATGTGTCTTCTCTGACTAAAAATCTCGAAGGAAAACATCCTGATCTGGCTCATTACATTCAGGAACAAAATAAGCAATTTGAGGCTGTGCAGACCCGCTATTTAGAAATGATGCGTCAAGAAAGCATAGAGCCTGATGCTTACCGAGAGTTGCTCCAAATGTTGAGGTCACAAGAAAAACAATTCGACACAGCTGTAAACGCTGGGAAAGCTACACTTCTTGCTGATCATCGTTTGGAGGAAATCAAAAAAGCTCCACCACCACCAAAGCTCATAGGTAAAGGTAAAGCTAAAAAGATTAATTTTCGCGAAGAAATGCCTGAATCTGCCTATATCACCCCTGTTTCGGGAACTATTGAAGCGCTTTTTGGCTCCAAAGAAGCTGAAATTCGCAGAGAGGTTGCCACGACAAAGAAAATCGTCTCCAACCTTTATAAGTCAGATCTTTTACGCCTATTGGAGGCCAATAAGGTCGCTAATGCGAAAGAGATAGTTGCCAAAGTGACAGCCAAATATTCTTCATTTGCAGATTTGTGGGATGCTTTAATGTTACGAGAAGTGAAAGAGTTTGCAACTTTTGTGGGTGTGACAGAATCTGAAGTTACTCAACTCTCTTCTTTCATTCCTGCGATGCAGAAAGAGGCAGCCAAAGCAGGTCATTTGGCCATAGATATGCAAGAGGTGACAGGTGAAGAACAGATTGAAGGGAAATATACAGTCAGAACAGCCGTCGCTAAGGGTGACCTAGAAGGAGAAATCCGGAAGCCAGAAACAACTTTCGAAGAGCGCATGGGATATCTCTCGGATTGTTGGCTAGGGATGGAAGAACTTCATCGTTCTGGATATGTACATGGTGACCTCAAACCTGAGAATCTACTTGTCTATGAGACTAGGGAACATCCTATAAAGATAACTAAACACGTAAAGCTCGCTGATTTTGGCAAGACACGGCCTCTTTTAGCGGAAGAGCAGGTGTTCTATACAGGCAATCCACGCTTCTCTCCCCCTGAAAAAAAATTGAGCCAAAAAGGTGAAGTGTATGGCGCGGCAATGATTGCGATTCGAATTTTAGAAGAAGAATATCTGTCTGGAGATAAAAAAATGCTTTTAGAACCCGTTGTAAAAGATATCATTATGCCTACAGAAAGCAGACAGGGGATTGAGAGATTTGCTGTATTGAATAAAAAAATGCCTCAAACCGAAAGCTCTCTTGCTGGAAAAGTCAGAGCCTATGGACCTTCATTTTTTGCGCCTTCGATCAATTTAAAAGAAGCTGAGGGTGAGATGCATGCCTATATCAACGCATTGACCGACAAACTTGAAAACCACATGAGGCCTGAACAGCGTGCAAAATTAAATAGTTTGTTAAAGGAAATGACTCGATCTGATCCATCAAAGCGCCCCTTTATGGTGGAGGTAAACAAGAGATATCAAGAGATAACAGCTTAGGAGAATTTAGTTCATAAATTATTTTGTTTCAATGGTTTATGAAAATATGTATAATCACTTTTGTAAAGTAATTTTTACAAAAAGGGGTTTTTATGAAAAAAATTAACGAAAAAGAGCTTAAAAAAATTCTTCAAGAAAATCCAAATGTTAAACTACTCAACGTTCTACCAGAAGATGAGTTTGAAAAAGAACATATTCCTAACTCTATCAATATCCCTGTAGAAAATGAGAATTTTCTCGATGAGGTGAAACAACAGATTAACAATAAAAATGACCTTGTCATCGTTTATTGTGCCAGCAATGAATGTCCTGCCTCTACAGAAGCTGCAAAAAAACTGGAAGAGAATGGGTACAAAAATGTGTATGACTTCAAAGGTGGATTACAAGAGTGGCAAGAAACAGGTAATAAAGTAATAGCAGGAGTCTAATGGCGCCAAAATATGATATAGGCCTAATTGGCCTGGGAGTGATGGGTGCAAATTTTGCTCTTAATGTAGCCGATCACGGTTTCTCCATTGCCTGTTATGATAAAGATGCATCTAAAGTCAAGAATATACAGGAATTGAATAGACCTGAAATATATGCGGCAGAAACACTCGAGGAATTTCTCGCGGTTTTGAAACTTCCTCGATGTGTCATGCTTTTAATTCCCGCTGGCTTGCCCGTTGACAAGGTTTTGGTGGAGGTTGTGCCTTTTCTCCAAAAAGGAGATTGTGTCCTTGATGGGGGGAATTCCTATTACAAAGATACCACTGTGCGTGCAAAGCACCTGTCTGAACAGGGCATCTATTTTTTGGGGATGGGCATTTCTGGAGGAGAAGAGGGCGCAAGGAAGGGGCCGAGTTTAATGCCAGGTGGGCAACGGGATGCCTATGAACGAATCGCACCTATTTTGGAAGCAGTAGCTGCAAAGGTGGATGGTGTTCCTTGTGTCAGCTATTTAGGTCCAGGTTCAGCAGGGCATTTTGTCAAGATGGTACATAATGGCATTGAATATGCGCTGATGCAATTGATTAGCGAGACCTATGATGTGATGAAGCGTTTCCTGAGTTTCGATGATGATGCCTTGAGTGAGATCTATGCTGAATGGAATCAAGGTGAACTTGCGGGATATTTGTTAGAAATTACTTCTAACATTTTTAAAAAACAGGACGATAAGACAGGCAAAAGATTAGTGGACCAGATTTTAGGTGTCGCTGAACAAAAAGGAACTGGGATGTGGACGACACAAAGTGCTATGGAATTACAGGTTCCTTCTCCAACAATTGACGTGGCTGTGGGCATGCGCGATCTTTCTATGCAAGAAGAGATCAGGCACCAAGGAAGTCAGATGCTTTCACACACTCTTCGCTCTTATAAAGGGGATAAACAGAAGTTTCTTGAACTTCTGCGCAACTCTTTTTACGTAGGCATGGCAGCAGCTTTTGCACAAGGTTTTGCCATTTTAAAGCGCGCTTCAGAGAGGCTCGCGTTTGACTTGAAACTGGAAACTGTAGCGACTTTATGGCGTGGAGGTTGTATTATCCGCGCAGCTTTTTTAGAAGAAATACGCAAAGCCTATCAGACGCAGAACCATCTTCCACATCTTTTACTCGATCCTGAAATTTCCAGAAAAATTTTAGCAAAAGAAGAGAGTCTGCGTCGCTTTTTAGCTGCTGCTATTGAAGCAGGTGTACCCGTACCAGGTTTTTTAAGCGTCTTAGGTTACTTAGATAGTCTCCGTAGTGAATGGCTTCCAGACAATTTAATTCAGGCACAGCGAGACTATTTTGGGGCACACACTTATGAACGTAAAGACGAAAAGGGGACCTTTCATACGAATTGGACACCTCAGCTTGAAAGTGCTGTAAGCAGAGAATTTGCCAGTAGGCATTGAGGAGGGAGGAGAGATCATGAGCCAGACGAATCAGACGACACCGACTGTGGTAGTCATTTTTGGAGGTGCCGGCGACCTTGCTTGGCGTAAGCTACTCCCTGCGCTTTATAACCTTTTTCAAGATAAAAAGCTCTCTGCTCAATTTGCGATTTTGATTGTGGATGGCAAGCAGGTCACAGAAAACAAGCTAAGAGAGCATTTACATCTAGGTGTAAGCAGCTTTTCTCAAAGAGGCAAAATTAAGTTAAATGACTGGGAACCTTTTGCAGAGCATATCCATTATTTGAAAGGCGATTTTAAAAAAATAGAAACCTACAAGACACTCAAACAGGTGTGCGAGAGTTTTGAGCATGCTTGGCAGGCGAAAGTGAATACCATTTTTTATATGGCGGTACCTCCATCCCTGTTTGATGAAATTCCAAACCGTTTACATGCTGCTGGATTATCATCAGATTGCCAACATGCGCGCCTTGTGGTGGAAAAACCCATTGGTTACGACTTGGCTTCAGCTACACGTTTGAATACGCATCTTTCTCAATATTTTCAGGAATCACAAATTTTTAGGATCGATCACTATTTGGGAAAAGAGACCGTGCAAAATATTTTGGCTTTTCGCTTTGCCAATCCTCTCTTTGAGCCACTCTGGAATCGCCGTTACATTGAATATGTGACCATTACGGTGGCTGAACAGGTAGGTGTGGAGCATCGTGGGGGTTACTATGAGAATGCCGGCGCTTTAAGAGATATGGTTCAAAACCATCTTATGCAGCTTCTTTGTTTGGTTGCTATGGAGCCCATGGTCTCATTTGATGCAGATGCCATTCGAAATAAAAAAGTGGAAACACTACAAGCAATCCGCCCAATTTCTTCAGAACTTGTTCACGAATATGCTGTGAGAGGTCAATATCGCGAAGGATGGATCACTGGAAAGAAAGTGTGTGGATATAGAGAGGAAGAGGGTGTGTCACCTGAATCCCAGACAGCCACATTCGTTGCACTCAAACTTTTTATCGATAATTGGCGCTGGCAAGGAGTTCCTTTTTATTTGCGCACGGGTAAAAGACTTGCGCGGCAGGCTTCTGAGATCTCTATTCATTTCAATTCTGTTCCTCATCAATGTTTTCCCCATGAAGCGACTTTAGATTGGCAGCCAGCACGTATTGTGATTGTCATACAACCGCAGGAAGGGATAGTTCTGCGTTTTCAGGCTAAGTATCCAGGTTCAAAAATGTATTTGCGCACTTCTGATATGACCTTCAACTATCAGAAGGAATTTGAGGTACGTGTTCCGGAAGCTTATGAGACTTTACTTGCTGATATCATCCGTGGTGATCAGACCCTATTTATGAGGAGCGATCAGGTGGAAGCCTCTTGGAAACTATTAATGCCTGTGTTGGATATGTGGTCGATCTCTCCTCCCAGTGACTTTCCGAACTATGCATCCGGTTCTTTTGGGCCAGAAGGTGCCAATATTTTAATTGCTAAAGAAGGACATAGCTGGCCTTTACCCATGAAAATTTAGAGGATGCATTATGACACACTCTGCATGCCTTTTGTCAAAAGAGCATTTCGATGCAGTGATCTTTGATCTCGATGGTGTCATTACTCAGACAGCAAAGCTTCACGCTAAAGCGTGGAAAGAGATGTTTGATTTTTTCCTTCTGGAATATGGTAAAGCACAGGGAAAGCATTTTGTTCCTTTTGATATCAAAAAAGACTATCTTGCCTATGTTGATGGCAAACCTCGCTATGAAGGTGTGAAGAGTTTCCTTAAAGCACGTGGCATACATTTACCTTTTGGTTCTCCAGATGACTCAGTCGATCTTGAAACTCTCTGTGGGCTGGGTAATCGAAAAAATATGCTTTTCATTCGCTATTTGAAAGAGAATAAAGTAGAAGTCTTTGAATCGAGCATAGCCTTGATCAAACAGCTTAAAAAAAAGCATTTCAAATTAGCCATCGTTTCCTCAAGCAAGAATTGTACAGCCATCCTAGAAAATGCGGGAGTGCTCGATCTGTTTGATGTAAAGATCGATGGAAATACGGCAGAAATGCTCAAACTTAAAGGAAAACCTGACCCAGATATCTTCTTACAAGCAGCGAAAGAGCTGCATGTGGCTCCTAAACGAGCTGCAGTTTTTGAAGATGCACTTGCAGGTGTAAAAGCTGCCGTCCAAGGCCATTTTGGTTATGTTGTAGGAGTGAATCGTACAGACATTGGCAAAGACTTGAAAAAAAATGGAGCGGATAGTGTGGTCTTGGATCTCTCTGAAGTGCACGTTGAAGATGGTGGTTAAAAATCATGTACACAGATCTTGATCAGCTCCCTTCCGCACTTGCTGAGTTTGAAAAAATCCAACAACATCTGTCAGGCAAACAGTTAGCTATTTTCTTGGATTATGATGGGACATTGACTCCTATTGTAGCGCACCCAGAAGAAGCGCGACTCCATTCTTCTATGCGACAGATCCTGCAACAGCTGGCTTCAAAGTATGCTGTTGCCATCATCAGCGGACGCGACCTCCAAGATATCAAGCAACTCGTTGGCATTGAAAATATCTATTATGCAGGCAGTCATGGTTTTGATACTGCTGGTCCTAAAGGGTTAAAATGCGAATTGCCGGATGCAGATCAAGCACTTCCCTTGCTTCAAAATGCAGAACAAGACATTCAGAAGGCAGTCAAAGGGATAGAAGGTGCACAAGTCGAGAGAAAGAAATTTTCACTCGCTATCCATTATAGAAATGTAAAATCTTCAGAAAAATCTGCTGTTAAGAACAAGCTTGAAAAGCTTTGCTCCACATATAAGGGATTAAAATTGGTCCACGGCAAAGAGGTCTTTGATCTGCGACCTGATGTAGATTGGCATAAAGGGAAAGCGCTACTCTGGTTGAAAGAGCGTATGTCCTTAGAAAAGCCCATTTTTTCTTTCTATCTTGGCGATGACACAACCGATGAGGATGCCTTTGAAGTATTAGGCGATGAAGGCATTGGGATTGCCGTATGTTGCGAGCTTCAAAAGACACATGCCAGTTATCAGCTCAAAGATACGCAAGAAGTGGAAAAGTTTTTAAAAAAAATACTCGCTCTATGAATGACTGGAATATCATTTTCACTGATTTTGATCCTGAAAAGGAGGGCATCAGAGAGACCTTATGCACTTTAGGTAATGGCTATTTTGCTTTAAGGGGGGCCGCTGAAGAGTCGACCCCTGACGTTATGCATTATCCAGCTACTTACCTTGCTGGAGGCTATAACCGTTTACGTAGCGAAGTTGAAGGAGAATGGATTGAGAATGAAGATTTGGTCAATTTTCCGAATTGCCTTTGTCTTTCGTTCAAAATTGGTGATGGTCCCTGGTTCGATTTAAAAAATGTCGAAATTCTTTCTTATGAGAAAATTTTGAATCTTCAAGAGGGAGTTCTCAGTAGAAAAGTCCTTTTCAGGGATGCCCAAGGGCATGAGACACGTTTTTCCACTCGACGCTTTGTTTCGATGGCAGATCCTCACGTTGCTGCAGTTGAATTTATCGTGCATGCAGTGAACTGGGATGGAGAGCTGCGTATTCAATCAGCCCTTGATGGTCGAGTGGAAAATGCAGGCGTCGAACGCTATATGTCTTTAAATCATCATCATCTAGAAGGTGTTGAATTAAGCGCCGTTGAAGACAATGGAATTTATTTGCAGGTACGTACATCTCAATCACATCTCCATGTAGCCCAAGCTGCGCGCACACACATTTTTTTAAATGGTAAGGCACCCTGTCAAATGGAAGAAGGTGTTTATCAGGAAGAAAATTACATCGCTCGTGTGTACAAACTACAGCTTTCTAGGAATCAGCCCCTGATTATAGAAAAGGTCATCACGCTTTATACTTCTAGGGATCGTGCGATTTCTGAATGTGGTTTAGAGGCGCGTACTTCGGTAATGCGCCAAGGAAGCTTTGAAGAGCTTTTGAAAAAACACCAAGTGGCATGGCACCATATTTGGGGACGCTTTGATATCACTATCGACTTTGAAAACGGAGATGAGGAGAGTGCGAAGCTACTGCGCTTGCACATCTTTCATTTATTGCAGACTACTTCAATCCATGCCAAAGATCTGGACTGCGGTGTTCCTCCAAGAGGTTGGCATGGAGAAGCCTACCGAGGACACATTTTGTGGGATGAGTTGTTTATTTTTCCAACTTTGAACCTGCAATTCCCTGTCTTGACACGCTCTCTTCTTCTTTACCGCTACAGGCGTTTATCTGCTGCCAAAAGAGCAGCTCAGGAAGAGGGATTTAAAGGAGCCATGTACCCTTGGCAGAGCGGTAGCGATGGAAGAGAAGAAAGTCAAAGGATCCATTTAAATCCGCGTTCCGGACGGTGGATCCCAGATAACAGTCGTCTACAACGTCATGTGAATTCTGCAATAGCCTACAATGTGTGGCAACACTATGAGGTCACGGACGATCGAGAATTCCTTTCCTTTTACGGTGCAGAGATGCTTTTGGAAATCGCTCGTTTTTGGGCAAGCCTTTCTGTATATGATCGCGAAAAAAAGAAGTATGGGATTTTGGGCGTGATGGGCCCCGATGAATATCATGATGGCTATCCCAACGCAGAAAAACCGGGTTTAGACAACAATGCCTATACGAATGTCATGGCTTCTTGGGTATTTGGGAAGGCTTTAGAAGTCATGCAGGTCATCCCAAAAGACAGACGTGATGAATTGGAAGAAAACTTGCATTTGAGCGATGAGGAACTCCGTTTTTGGGATGAAATCCGCAGAAAAATGTTTATTCCCTTTCATGATGGAGTGATTAGTCAATTTGAAGGCTATGAGAATTTAAAAGAGCTCGATTGGCAAGCCTATCAAAAAAAATATGGAAACATTCAACGCATGGATCGCATTTTAGAGGCAGAAGGAGATACGGTCAATGCGTACAAAATTTCAAAGCAAGCAGATGTCTTGATGCTTTTTTACCTGTTTTCAGCAGAAGAGCTCCGTTCTCTCTTTCAGGAACTTGGTTATGATCTCACAAAAAAAATGATTCACGATACTCTCGACTACTATATGGAACGAACCTCTCATGGTTCTTCCTTAAGCCAAGTCATTCATTCATGGGTATTGTCGCGCTGTGCTCGAGAGGCTTCTTGGGGGTTATTTAGAGAAGCATTAAAAAGTGACTTTTTTGATGTGCAAGGGGGGACAACAGCAGAAGGCATCCATCTAGGTGCTATGGCTGGCACCGTCGATCTTATTCAAAGATGTTATTCAGGAATGGAGTTTCGTGGTTGCATTTTGCGTTTTCATCCACGCCTTCCCAAGGAGCTCAAGTCGATGCGCACTTTGATTCGCTATCGCGGCCATTCGCTTTTGATACATATTGATCATAAACATCTCACCATTACCTCAGAAAGAGCTGCAGCACAACCTATTCATATTGCCTACATGGAGTGCACCTACCCTCTGAAAGGAGGAGAAACTAAGATTTTCAAACTCTCTAAATAAAAAAAAGTCGGTGCAATTTTCTTTTTTGAAGGATAGCTCAGATATGAGATACTGAAATCCATATCCTATGCAGAAGCCCATAGAAAATGAAATAAAAGCAAAGAGCGCATCGTGAGCTTTCATAACAGTGATTCTTATCATTCAGTTTTAAATTTAATCAGCTACTGACTTTTCTTAGAAAGGGTGAGTTCACAAATGGAGAGAGCTGATCATTTGATCGAAAATGCTTCCTCCACACCAAACACTTGTTCAAGTACAAAAACTGATGATTGATATGGTGAAATCAAAAAGCATTGATCAGGAATTGCAGCAAACTTGCACCAAACTTGTTCAAGAAGCATGAGCTGCCATTCAATAAGATAGAGATCTTATCTTAAACTTGTCCGAAAAATGAGTGTCACCTAGAATAAAATAACAATTTGCGCAAGTAGAGCATGAAGTTAAAAGATTGGTTAGATTTTAAACGCATTTCAGTCGCTAAGTTCTGCAAATACAATGATATTTCTGCGGAATCAATCTATGGCTATATCAAAGGAAATATTCCCAGAGCTAATGTTGCTATAAAAATTTTCCGTGCTACCGACGGAGAAGTTAGCTATGAAGATCTTGGGTTATCTCCAGAAGAAATCGCTAGAATTAAGCTCAAAGAAAAAAAAGCGAAAATAAAAAGTGAAAAAGCGAGAGCTCGGCGTCTTGCAGCAAAAGCCCAAGAAGAAGCTTCACAGCATATATCTAGTGTCATCTCTTCATAAATTTTCACATCCATTTTCTGCACTCTTAGCCAACCAATTTTCGTAGAAAAAAACAGTCGAAATTTTCGATTGCTTTTTCTGTTCGTCTTAACACAATTATAAAAAATCTTTCGTGAAAATAGTTCATTTTTGCGTATGATGCAGCGCTTCAAATTGTAAGGTTTGCCTTGCGCTAATTAGAGAGCTTGATGATGACGCAATTGCTACTTGGCTTGATGGCTAGTTTATTCTTTTTTTCAGGCTGCACATGCCGCACAAACTTCGATAAGCGAAATCTACCTTGGATCAAGAGAAGGGGATCCTGCAAGTCTGGTTGAAAATGTCAGTACAATTCATGGTGACTATACAGAAGTCGAAGTTGATGTGGCTGTCCCAGCGCCAGATTCACTTATTCTCTCCAGATTTTACTCGAGCAGAGACTTATTACAAACTGCAACTTTAGGCGGGTGGCGATTTAATCCTCAGTGCTTTTTGACCATTCAAAAAGACCCACGAGGTAAAAGTTACTCTACGGCAGAAGGAAAATTCGAGCGCACTTTTGCATATGTTGGCAATCTCGATGGAAGTACCTTAACCTATGTAGGTTGGAAAAATGCCTCTTCTTCAAAAAGAGCGCTTTTTAAAATTGATGTGGAAGGGGAATCTGTTGGCTTAGCAAATACAGCCAAGGGCAACATTTCCTCCTGGACAAATCTGAAAAACAATGAGCTCTATTTCAATCCTCAAACTAACAGTTTTGAGTTGGACGTTTGCTCTGGAGCAAAACGAATTTACATTAAGCACTCTTCTACAGACCTCTATTTACTCAGCTATGAAGTACTTCCTAGCGGTAATAAAATCTTCTACGAATTTGATGAAAAAGGACAGCTAACCCTCATCAAAGAAACAAATGCCAATGAGAAAAGGGTTTTAGGGTGGATCAAAATTCAATATGGCAATAGCATCCACATCGATACTAGTGACGGAAAAACCGTTGATTATCACTTTCAACAAAACTCTGGCGCTCCACTCTTGACCGAAGTCTTGCGCTCTGACAAACCACAGCTGCACTATCAATATCAAGTAGTTGATAATCACGCATTATTAGTGAAAAAAGAATTGCCAGATGGCCACTTTGTTGGCTTGGATTATTACACTGATAAAACAAACAAGTGCAAAGTTAAATCGGTGACAGCTCCAGCGAGCACGAACGGAGCTACAAGCACGCACTTTGTCTATGAAAACGATTATACTGAAGTCCATGGTCCTGACAATCGAAAAGTTGTTTATCGGTTCGATGATCGTTTTCAACTGATCGCAATTGAGCACTATCTCGAGGGTGCTCTTTATAGGGCGGACAAAAAATACTGGGGAAGGAAGAAGAATGCAGGAAACCTCATTTCCACTTCAGTTGAGGATGGAAGAGGGAATGTCTTCTATTGCAAATCGTTTATTTATGACGATAAAGGCAACATTGTCGAAGAGCGCGAATATGGCAATCTTACTGGTGGAGATAGAAAACCCCTTGTTTTAGATGAAGATGGAATACCTGCATCCGGCCAAGAACCTCATACAAAGACTTATATCTATATGTATGGGGATAAAGAAGATGTAGTTGTCCAAAAAGACTCAAAGGGTAACGGAATTGAGTTTGCTTACAAAAAGGGGACCAATCTCTTGATCAGAAAGTGTTGCTTAAAGGAAACTTCTCGAGAAAAGAGATGGTTTTATGATTACGACTCTGATGGCGTTCTTGTCCGAGTGCAAGTTGATGATGGCTACGAGATAGATCCGAAATCAACTGCTTACGTCCATGAAAGATTGATTACAATCATCACACCTAAACAAGAACTTCCCAATGCAGGAGCTCCTGAAGTAGTAGAGGAAAAATGCCTCGATCTAAAAAGCAAAACTGAAATCTTATTAAAAAGACTCATTAACCAATTTGATGGGCAGGGGAATATTGTCCTTCAAGAAGTTTATGATGCTAATGGTGAGCATCGCTACTCCATCAAGAAAGGATATCAAAATGGACTTTTGATGTTCGAATCTGATCCAATTGGAGATGAGACACATTATATTTATGATGCCAATCAAAATCTCATTTCAGAGCAGCACTTAGGTTCTAGAATCACAATTGAATATGGATATGATTTAAAAAATCGTCCGATTTCCACTATTCAACATGGAAAATTTGGCGAAAGGTTTGAAACGCGCCTAACATATGATGCTGCAGGCAATAAGATTAGTGAAATCGATCGTTTTGGCAATCAGACGACTTACATTTATGATAGTTTGGGAAGACTGATCTCTGCCACTTATCCAGAAGTTAAGGATGGTGAAGCGTCCTTTAAACGTCCTACATATTCATTTACTTATGACATTTTCAATCACGAGACCTCAGTCACAGATCCAAAAGGAGAAGTCACAACCAAAGCCTTTACGGTACACGGAAAGCCAACTGAGATTCGCTATCCTGATGGCACAAGAGAAATGTTTAAATATGATCCTGAAGGTAGCTTGCATCGCCATTGTGATCGTGAGGGAACTGTTAAAATATTTGAATATGATTATTTGGGTCGAGTACTTCATATCGAACGGTATGGAAGAAGCTCAAAATCTTCTGGAGATTATGTAGGAAGTCTCTATTGCACTTATAACGCTCTTCATAAACTCACAGAGAAAGATGAGGCAGATTACGAAACAACCTATACTTATGACCCTGCTGGGCGTCTTGCCTCTATGTCCATAGATACAAACAATTTAACGTTCCCTATGGGAAGCTCTACTACTTGGTCGAGTGAAAAAGAGTCTAGTAAAGTTGACTTTGCTTATGACGCTCTCGGCAGAACTCAGTCCATAAAAAATTGGAAATCCAAAAATGCTTTTACTCTTCAAGTGAGAGACTATGATCTTTTAAATCGGATAACTGAAGAACGCACAGAAGATCAAAAAGGGAACATTCTTTTGAAAAATGTGTACGCATATGACAAAAATGGACAAGTTGGACAAGTTATTGGTTATCCGCACAATCGAGAGAGTATTCTGACAGAGTATGAGTACGACGGCATAGGGCGGGTTTCTAAAGTTTTAGATGCTTTTGGCAATTCCACTCAAATTCTTTATGAGGATCATTACGTTAACCAATTAGGCCAAAACGTTCTAAAGCGTATCCAAATCGATGCCCTGGGCAACCGTAAAGAGGAAATTTTTGATACTGCGGACAATTTAGTCAAAGTCATCAAGAAGGATAAACATAACCAGGTTCTCGCAAAAATAAAATTTGTTTATGATGCCAATGGAAACAAAATCATCGAACAAAGCGCCGTGCTTTCTGATGGGCAGCGTTTGCGAACCTATTCTACTACTTGGGCCTATGGTCAAGGAGATCAATTAACCTCTATTAGTAGAGCTGCATCTTCTCCAGATGCACGTACAACGACATTTAGCTACAATTCTTGGGGTGATTTCATCACTAAAACATCTCCTGGAGCAAAAGAACCGATCACCTACGGCTATAATGTTGAAGGGCAAGTTGCGACAATTTCCTATAAAAATCCAGGGTCAACTAAAGCCACAACTTATCAAATTTCTTATGATAGAATAGGTAATGTTGAAAAAATCAAGCTCAACTCCAACGACTTTTTGACTTCCAAATTCAATAAAAATGGTCAGCTTCTCGCTGAATCATTCAAGGATGAATGGGGCACTTATGAAATTCGCAGTTTTTATGATGGAGATGGCCATATTCAAAGCATCCAGCTCCCTGATGCTTCTTTTATTGACTACACCTATGACGGTCCCTTAGTCAAAAGTGTGATTCGACATTCAAAAGACAAAAAAGATCTTTATAGCTATGAAGTCGCCAATAGAGATTTAATGGGACATGCTATCGATGAGATCCTCATCCAATATGCGGGAGCGCAAAGACAAAATTGGGATGCATCTGGGAAAAGAACCGCTATTCTAAACGACTTTTTTCAAGACCAGGCAGCTAAGGATGGCTTCGATGCCCTTCACCTTCTGAGAAAGCGCAAAACTACTCTTGAAGATGAAAAGTTCGAAATATCCTATGACTATGATGCCTTGCTGGCTCTAATCGCAGAAAAGGGAGAGATCGAACACAAGTATGCTTATGATTCCATAGGTAATCGTCTTAAAAAAGATAGCGCGAATTACAAAATCAATGATTTGAATGAAATCGTTGAAGCTGATGGGGTTTCTTACACTTTTGATTCAAGCGGTAACCTTGCAACAAAAACAATAGGAGAAAAAACCTGGATTTATCAAAGTAACCCATTGAATCAGCTCATCCAAGTCAAGGACCCTGATCAAACCGTCATTACCTTTACATATGATCCTAGCGGCAGACGCCTCACTAAAAAGATCGAGAGTAAAGCCAAAAAGGTAAAGATCTACCGTTACTTCTATCTAGGACAAACAGAAATTGGATGTCTCGATGAAAAAGGTTCCATCGTTGAACTCAAAGTACCGGGCAATCCGAATCAGCCTGAATCAGTTCTTGCAGTCGCCTTTGAGATTAAGAAAGAGATCTATGTTCCGATTTACGATATGCAAGGGAACGTTACTTGCCTCGTGGATGGTGAACGCAGAAACATCGTGGAATCTTATCATTATTCTGCCTTTGGAGAAGAGGAGATTATCAATGAAAGAGGACGAGTGGTTTCCGAGTCAGTGATTGGCAATTGCTGGCGTTATAAAGGAAAACGTACTGATAATGAAATTGGTCTCGTTTACTTTGGAAAGCGTTATTACGACCCTGAAATTGGTAGATGGACAAGCCCCGATCCTCTTGGAGAGATTGATGGCCCCAATCTCTATGCTTATGTAAAAAATAACCCAATAGCCTACGTAGACTACTTTGGCCTGGCTTCTGAAATCAATGATGGCAATAAAGACGAGTTTCAAGAGTACTTTTATGGGGAATATGAACCACATTGTTTTTGCGAGCGTCATCGCAACTGCAAAAGGGGAGGAGACATAGGAAGTGCCATTGGTGGAGTTGCACATGGAGTAGTCGATTTTGTGATTGGATCATTCCATGATCTACAAATGGCCGCTGCATACATAGGTTCTTCAGAATTGGATATAAGCATCCGAGAAAGAATCCTCATGATCGAAGCCATTGAGAAATCTCAGGTTAAACAAATGACGTTTGTTGGTAGCCGAATAATGGGAATGTTGGCGGTGGATGAATCTAACGCTGTCTATCAATCCTTTCGTTCCAAAACCACAATGGGATTAGAAATAGGCTCTTTGGTTGCTGGAGGATATGGGACAGTTAAAGGGGTGATTGGTTTCAGTAAATTGGCAAGAATGCCACTGCAGACATCGAGATTAATCAAAACTGAAAGTATTATTGCTAAGAATATTAGCAACTCTAATAAAATTTGGAGCTCAACTAAAAAAAGAACATCTGTACAAAATGCTTATAGGCATTGGAAAGATCATGGTCATGAATTTCCTTCATTACAGAATTCGAAGCAATATGTAGAAGCTGCTCGAGATTTCATTCATACTCCTTCTCCAAATACGCTTACAAAAGTTAGGCCAAATGGAGATATTGTCTTTTATGATCCATCTACTAACACTTTTGCAGTAATGAATCAGCAAGGATTACCACGATCTATGTACAAACCAGATCCTTCAATCCACAATTATCCAACAAATTTGGAGTATTTTTATGGTCAATGATCTTAAAAATTTGGCTTGCAGAGTATGTGGTAATATTCAAAGCGATCCTCCATGGGGTGAAGATGGGCGATGTCCCACTTACGACATATGTGATTGTTGCGGCGTAGAATTCGGATATGGAGATTGCACATTAGAAGCTACAAAAGCTTTTAGAAAAAAATGGTTATCAACGGGCGCTAACTGGAAATATCTAGATGAAAAGCCTTCAGATTGGTCGTTAGAAAAGCAAATGGAGAACATTCCGGATGAATACAAATAAACTCCGATAAACTCTTATGAAAGCTCACTATGTGCTTTTAGCCTTTGTTTCCTTTTCAGTGGGTTTTTGCATTGGGTATGGTTTTCAAGCTCTCAAAATAAGGTAGTGAGAGAGTGAGCAGAAAAAGGAACGATCTCTTGCGTTTTTCCTTTGACCATTTTCTGAAACCAATGAGGATCGGCTAATAACGCTCTTCCCACTGCGATTAAATCATACTCATCATTTTCAAAACGCCGGATCAATTCCTCTAATTTACTTTGCGTCTGATGAGGTTGACGATTATCTTTCATCGTGCTCACAAAGTCTTTGTCCAAGCCCACGGATCCCACAGTAATAGTGGGTAGACCTGTGATTTTTTTTGTCCAACCCGCTAAATTTAAGTGTGAGCCTGGAAATTCGGGTTCCCAAAATTTGCGTGTGCTGCAGTGGAAAATATTTACGCCTGCATTTGCAAGGGGGAGCAAAAAGGTTTCTAGCTCTTGAGGGGAATGGGCTAGCTTAGCCTCGTAGTCACCGAGCTTCCATTGAGAAAAACGCAGATCAATGGGAAAATCTGGACCAACAGCTGAGCGCACTGCTTCGATCAGCTCGACCGCGAAGCGCGTGCGTTCAGCAAGAGTTTTACCGCCATATCGATCTGTTCTTTGATTGGTGTAAGACCAAAAAAATTGGTCGATCAAATAGCCATGTGCTCCATGAAGTTCAACGCCATCAAATCCCAGTTTTTGTGCATCTTGTGCAGATTGAGCAAAGGCTGCAATGACTTCAGAAATATCTTTGGATGTCATTTCGTGCGGAATCTCTGCATTTTCAACATAAGGGTGAGGAATGGCTGAAGGGGCGTATCCGGGCACTACTTTTTCTAAACAACATTGTTTTTGTGGGTTATCTGCACCCTGATTGTGGTGCCAAGCCTGTGATTGTCTGACGCTGCCCACATGCCAGAGTTGAGGGAAAATTTTGCCTCCAGCAGCATGTACTTCCTCTAATACATGCTTCCATCCAGCAAATGAATCTTTTCCATAAAAATTGGGGACATCAGGATAGCCATGTCCAGCCTTATGTCCTACTATCGTTCCTTCTGTGATGATGAGTCCTACATTTCCTTCGGCACGCCTGCGATAATAGCTGGCCACATCCTTTCCGGGGATATGATGAGGTGATTTGCTCCGCGTCATGGGAGCCATCACTAGGCGGTTATTTAAATTCAGGGAAGAGGATTCAAAGGTAGTCAGTAATCTTTTCATAGGAATGCTGCTGTGGCAAAAAGGGCTGTGATGACAATCAACGAATGGCGAAACATCTGACGTGCCCATAATTGATCATTGTTTGTTTTAAATCCCCTGAGACACAAACGCAGCCAATTCAGACCTAACAGTGCGGCAATGACCAGATATAGGTAGCCTGTGTATCCGTAGACTGTGAGCATTAAGGCAGCTCCGATGAAAGCGATAATGTAAAGGACCATGTGGATTTTAGTGCGTGGAATGCCTTTTTTAATAGGTAAAACAGGAATAGATGCCGCTGCATAATCCTCCAAACGATAAAGGGCGATGGCAAAAAAATGGGGCATTTGCCAGAGAGCCATAATGGCAAATAAAATCAGTGCACCAGAATCGATGCGGTTGCTGACAGCACAGTAGCCTACGACAGGACAGACAGCGCCTGCCACACTACCAATGGCGGTTCCGTAAACGGTACGCGTTTTTGATGGGCTATATAAAGCCACATAAACGAGAAACCCAAAATCGGCGATGCAGAGAGATAAAACATTGGTGAACTTTAACAAAAAAGCATTGCCAAGCAGCACCAGAGTGATAGCAAAGAAAAGGGCATTACGGCCTGAAATCAGCCCTTTGGCCAACGGCCTGTTTTCTGTGCGTTTCATCTTTTGGTCAAGTGTACGGTCGATATAGTTATTGCATACGCAGGCAGAGGCGATGATTAAGCCTAACCCGATCAAAGTCGCACAAAAGAGCCATAAATTGAAAGTCTTAGTAGATGCAAGCATCACTCCGGCAGCCACTGTGATAAGATTGCCAAGAATAATTCCTGGTTTAGTGAGCAAATAATAGTTAATCACCATGTTTTACCTACAAGTGAGTTCACAAACTCTATAGTTGATTCGACTATAAATCATGATTCCATGCCGGACATGACACGTTCATTTAGATCATACATAATCCATAGCGTACCGAGAGCGATAATGAGTAAAACCATCACCATAAATAAGAAAATTACTGTTTCCCAGCGTGGTTTCTCTTCTTTCCCAAGATGTAAAAAATAGATGAGTTGTACAATAGCTTGAGCAATGGCAAGTCCGAGTAAGGTAAATCTCAGCGCGTATCCTTGTATGCGTAGTGTATACACAAGCGCAAATGCAAAGGCTGTCAGCACTACAGAGAGGATAAATCCAATAAAATATCCCTTATAAGAGCCATGCCATTTCTTTTGAATTTCACTTAAAGTATCCTCGTGCATATTTGGTATTAAATTACTCCCATTAGATAAACAAATGTAAAAATGAAAATCCATACCAGGTCAAGAAAATGCCAAAACAAGCTGAAGCAAACTAATCTTCTGAAGGTATGGATCGTGAGCCCAAAGAAGATCAGTTGTATCATAACTACAAGAAGCCAGAACAGTCCAACAGAGACGTGAAAACCGTGTGTGCCAACAAGAGTGAAGTATCCAGAAAGAAATGCGCTGGTTTTCCAAGTGGCGCCGCGATGGACAAAATCGGTAAATTCATTCACTTCTAAGATCACAAAGGAAAGGCCGAGCAAAAAGGCGATACACATCCAAAAAAGTGTCTGGTTACGTTTGGTGCGTACAGCAGCCAACATGCCCAAACCACAGGTGACACTACTGAGAAGTAGTGCAACCGTTTCCCAAATAACAGTGGGGAGATGGAAAAGTTCTTTAGAGGTAGGGCCTCCGAATGTACTGTGATGCAGGACTACATAAGTGGTGAAAAGAGTGGCAAAAATGACGCAGTCAGTCATCAAATAGGTCCAGAAGCCAAAGACATTTTTTGCAAAGATATCTTGATGTGGGTCTGGAAATTTCTTTTGCTGAACGAGAGAGCTCATGCGTAATGTTCTCCATTGGCTTTGACTCGATTAGTTTCAATCCTTGCCACTTCAGCGGCAGGGATGAGCACATGACCATTTTTACCACTAAGCCGGATAACAAGGCAGGCAATCAGGCCAATGATAGAGGCGAGAGAAATCCACCACATTAACCAAGTGATTGCAAATCCAAAAATGAGAGCAAAACAACCTGCGTAGAAGGCCAGGGGTGAATTTTTAGGGATATGGATATCTTCAAATTCTGGTTCCACTTTAGGGGCGGTTCCGCGTTTGATTGCCCAGAAAGGATCGCGATCATTCACTGTGGGAATAATGGCAAAATTATAGATTGGGGGAGGAGAAGAGGTCGACCATTCTAAAGTGCGGCCGTGCCAAGGGTCTCCTGTCGTATCGAGATTTTTTTTGCGATTTTTGATGCTCACATAAAATTGTAAGCATTGGAAAAAGACGCCACAGGCAATAATAGCAGCTCCTAAGGCTGCCATGAGGAAGATCGGCTGCCAGCCAGTGGAGGCTTCATAATGATCAAGTCGTCGAGTCGCACCCATGAAGCCGAGCATATAGAGCGGCATAAAAGCGAGAAGAAAGCCGACAAACCAGCACCAAAATGCATACACACCCAGACGTTCGTCTAGTATAAAACCAGTGACTTTGGGCCACCAATACGCATAGGCTGCGAAAAACCCAAAGAGAAAGCTTCCGATGACCATCCCATGGAAGTGAGCAATCAGAAAGAGGCTATTGTGCACTTCATAGTCAATAGGAGGGGCTGAAAGTAAAATTCCTGTCATTCCTGCGACACTGAAATTCAGTACAAAAGCAAAAAACCAGAGCATGGGTGTATTAAAGTGGACGCGTCCGCGGAATTTGGTGAAGAGCCAATTGAATACTTTTACTCCTGTCGGAATGGCAATCAACATGGTCATGACAGCAAAAAAAGAATTTACCTTAGGGCTAGCACCCATCGTAAAGAAGTGGTGCAGCCATACGATGAAGGACAAGAAACCGATCGCAGCGATAGCCCACACCATGGAAGCGTAGCCGAAAATCTTTTTTTCGGAAAAGGTGGGAACAACTTCGGAGTAAACACCAAATGCAGGCAAAATCAAGATATACACTTCAGGATGGCCCCAAGCCCAAATAAGATTGACATACATCATCGGATTTCCACCGCCACCTGCGGTAAAGAAGTGCATACCAAGATATCTATCCAGAGTGAGTAGGGCGATTGTAGCTGTGAGTATAGGAAAGGCAAAAATAATCAGTAGTGTTGCGCAAAGACAGCTCCACACAAAAATGGGCATTCTCATGAAAGTCATTCCTGGGCAACGCAATTTTAAAATGGTGACCAAAAAATTAATTCCGGAAAGTGTGCTTCCCACTCCAGCTATCTGTACCATCCATATCCAATAATCAACTCCTTCATCTGGATTATATTCGATACCCGAAAGAGGCGGATAAGCCAGCCACCCGGTGGCTGAAAACTTGCCAATTCCCAGAGAAATAAGAGTCAAAAGAGAGCCAGCTGCAAAAAACCAAAATCCTAGTGCATTTAAGAACGGATAGGCAACGTCACGCGCTCCGATTTGTAGTGGAATGACCAAGTTCATCAGGCCAAAAACCACACCCATGCCCACAAAGAAGATCATTGTAGTGCCGTGCGCTGAGAATACTTCTTGAAAGTGTTCTGCAGAAATAAAACCTTGGTGATCTCCTACAGAAAGAGCTTGTTGAGCGCGCATCATGATCGCATCAGCAAACCCCTTAAGAAATAAGAGAAGGACTACAATCATATACATGACGCCGATCCGTTTGGGATCTAAAGATGTAAACCATTCATGCCAAAGGTATTTCCATTGCTTACAGTAGAAAATGATCGCAATGATAAAAATGGCTCCTGCGACCATGCCGTAGACAGCGAGATTTTGGCTAGCCTCATGTTTGAAGGCATTGAGATTAAGACGACCAAAAATGTTCATACTCAACTTCCTTCTTTTTGAGGACGCATAAATTTCATGATGATTTGCTGAAAAAGGGTTTCATCTTTCAATTGATAGATTGAAACAGGTTGGTATTCACTCGGTAAAGCCAATGTGTCATAGACCTCTCTATTCAAAATAAGTGAAGTTTTTTGAGATTCTTGCACCCAATGTTCGAAGTTTGTTTCAGAAGTGGCATCGACCTTGAAACGCATACCTGCGAAACCAGTACCACTGATATTGGCGGAGGATCCTGTATAGTGACCTTCTTGATCTGCCATCAGATAAAGTTCAGTTTTCATCTTAGGCATGGCATAAATTTGACTTCCAAGAGCAGGAATCCAGAATGAATTCATAGGAGCATCTGCGGTAATTTCAAAATGCACAGGTCGCTTTTCTGGGATTTGGATATAATTGATCGTGGCAATTTTTTGTTCTGGGTAGATAAAGAGCCATTTCCATTGAAGCGCCACAACCTGGATATTTAGCTCTTTTTTCTCTGAAGGGATAGGCCTGAAAGGATCGAGTTGGTAGGTTCTCCAAATAGAGATGCCTCCAATAATCAGTGTGAGGATGCAGGGGAGTCCCCACCATACAAGTTCGGCTGCCATGTGATCTTGCAAATCGGGCGTATATTTCCCTTTTGGATTATGAGCTCTATAGAACCAGGAAAAGGCAAAAGTTAAAATATACACCGGGATGACCACCAGCAGCATAATTCCCTGAATGATCAAAAGTAGATCTCGCTCTTTGATCGCAATATTGCCACCAGGATAGAGCAGTGAAATTAGCTTCCCGCCATAGCGAATTTCTAAGGGTTGCATGAGGAGAAAAATGAGTAATACACTTCCCGAAAAGAGCAGAATGAAAAGGACAGGCTTTTTAGTGCGAATCGAATGTTTTGTCATATACACTAAAATAAAAAATTTAATAACAATGTCAAGAATCTTTTTTTATCGGGAACATCTCGCAGCAAAGCTTGAAATCGATCTGGTAGACGTTCTGGCTTGGCAAAGTGTAAATCATTTTTAAGGGCTCTTCACAATAAAATGTATTGAAAGAGAGAGTTTCACGTGAATACATTTCAATCTTAGGTACTTGAGTAGATTCAAAGAAACATAGTTCTTGAGGAACTGGATGTTTTGCATCGTAAACGGAGATGCGGAGTGTGTGTATGCGTACAAGTGAGGGAGGGAAAGCAAAAACAAGTTGGATGCGTTCTATGGGTTTTTTTGTGGAAGAGAGTTTTGTGAGGGCAAAGAACTGCCTATTAGGATTACTGCGCAGCTCTAAAACTTGTGTCGCTTTTTGAGAAAAGTCTCTGCCAGTGTCTACAAATATTTTCAAGGGATAGCTGTCTTGTGATAAAAAACATTCGGGGGGAAGGGTCTTAAGCCACATGGCTTCTGAAGTGAGTGTAAGATATTTACTTTGTTTAGCCGTATAAGCTGCTGGCCAGTTGAGGCGACTTTCTTTAAATGCAGCGACAGGCAGCATATCTTTGATATAAGTATCATAGTAGGAGTTTTTTCCAATGACTTGAGTGAGATGTTGAAAAGGGCCATGTTCATGTTTCCAGTGACCAAATTTTGAGGCCTCTGTTTGAGTCGGATTTAACATAGATCTCAGAAAGATGCTTCTGAGTTGATGAAGCCAGGGTTCCGATTGAGAAGAGATATGGAGAGCCCCTCTTTTGATTGCTCCGCATGCATAGTCAAAAAAAGCAAAAATGCCCTTTTGAATCAGTATCGACTGTTTTTTTTGTTTTTCTGGAATTAAGAAAGGGTGATTTAAAATCTCTCCTTCAGGGCTGATATCTGCCAAAGGGCCTACGCCCGTTTCTGCTGTTGCTGTTTGTTCCAAGACAAAGCATCCTTTTTTATGAGCATTGCCATAAAAGGGATAACCTCCTTTGAACAGAAAACCTTCGCTGACATTACCTCTTAGCAAAGAAGCGCATACATTTTCTGTGGTGCCTAAATAGAGTCCATGCAACTTGGAGGGATTTTTGATCCATTGTAAAATTTCATGTAAAGCAATCTGAGCCGTTCCATTCCATCCTATGTCGACTAAGACTAGTTGACCTGTTTCTTCCAGAGGAGCCAACGTGGACAAATACTTAAGAAAGCGCTCTCTTTTAGTATTCGCCTTTTCCACAATAAGTTGAATCAGGGACGGATTTGATAAAAGATCATGAATGAGTCTATCTTGTAATACTTCTTCTTCAAGCATGAGATGTCGTTGTGAGTGCCACTTAGGCAAAGTTTGAAGGTCAATACCCAAGTAAACGCAGAATTGCTCTACAGTGAAATGCTCCAAAAAAGCTTTCATGACAGCTTTCAGTTCTTTTTTTGATGCTGTGAAGAGTGCAGCATGGGTGATGAAAAGTCGCGATACCCAGAGCTCTTTTGTCTTCAAAGGATGTTGTTTGTAACATTCAGAATAGCGCTGGATAAGGCGTGCGTAGAGCCTGCCTTCACGCATTAAACAATAGACCGTTTCTTGTTGCATGTCTTGGCAACGTTCATAAATCCAGTGTACAAAGCCCAGTAATACAGGAGCTAAAACAGTAGCTCCATAATTCCAAAAGAAGCGTTCATCAGGATGAAGTTTCTCTATCTCGCAGTGGTGAGAAATTTTGGATCTGAGCGCACTTATCCCAAAGTCACCTTGGTTATTGTCCAAATAGAGGCAGCGCTTGCTTAAATTTTTTGGCCATTCTCGTTCAAAAATATCATTGAGTTTTGCGTCTTGTTTAAAATAATGGATCGTTCGCATGCCCAATTCACGAGCAGGAAGCACATCACAGGTTTCTTTGTCGCCAATGTGCAAAATTTTATCAGGCGGTAGCTGCATTTCCTCTAAAACAGCTTTAAACAAGCCCTTTTTTTTGCTGCAGCCATATTCAGAAGAAAGAAAAAGCGTGCTGATTTCATGTAAGGGAAGATGGTTTTCTAAAAGCTCTTTAATCTGCGCCTCTTCAAAGTAGGTATCCGATACAAGGATCACTTGAATATTTTTTTGTCTTGCAAGTGTAAAGAGTTTTAAGAGATCAATATCTGGCTGTAACAGAGCTTTTTCTAGAGCAAGCTCTTTTTTTACCACTAAAGAGACATCGGATTCATAAAGACCTTTTGTTTCTCCATGGATGATCTGCTCTAATGAAAGCTTTATGAATAACGGCTCAAGTCGCCAATAGATCTCGGTCAGGGTCACTTCTTCTGTATTTTGAATAAAGGCTTTTTCCCTTCTCGCAGCCATTTCAGCCGTTTTTCTGAGTTCAGCAAAAGATTCCATTGTCACTGCTGGGATGAGCCAGCCTTCCTCCTTCAGTTGACGTCCCAAAAGCAAAAAAAGATCTTCGGGACAAGGGAGCTTACGCCATACAAGTGTATCGAAAAGATCGAGGGAAAGGAGAGCAATTTCTCCAGTTTCAATGCTTGTATAGGCTCTAAGCAGCCTGCTATCACTGTTTTGGGAAGCTTCCATATTGACAGTCCACACGACACTTTGCTGAACGTGTTGTATTCTGAAAGTTATATGAGTTAGGAATTCTGAAACATTTTTTTGTGCAAAATCCGTTGCTTTGCTACTTTGACGCTCTTAAAGTCAGGGTCAAAAAATGTTCAAAGTCGAATTAAAAAAAATTCCTCCGAAATTGAAATCCTATTTCAAAAAGAAAGCTGTTTGCCATGAAACATCCCTCGAGATTTCAGACATAAGTCCAATAGAAAGAGAGCTTAGTTCTATTGAAATCCCTCATTGTTCAAATTTGAAAAGCTTACTCGGTTTGTTACGAGACTATACTCCATTTAAGAGAACATGTACAGTTTTAGAAGAGTATTCTGCTGAAGCTTTAGTGCCTTCAGCGTCAAGAGCGCTGCTTTTTTTTCTAACTCGCCACTTCAAACCTCATTATGCCCTAGAAATAGGCACCTATCGCGCAGGCTCTACTGAAATCATCGCTCGTGCGCTTCGAATGAATGGTAGAGGCACTCTATTGACGATCGATCCCTTTGGTAAAGAACGTGTTCCTGCAATTTTGAACACTTGGCCAAAAAACGTAAGTCAACATGTCGAGTTTATGCCACTCAGTTCCATGGACTGTTTTATTGAGCTCTCTAGAAGATCCATAGAATGTGAATTGATCTTTGTCGATGGAGATCATTCTTATGAATATGCCCTTTACGATTTACAGATGGCAGCCAGGCACATAAAGCCTGGTGGTATAGTCATCATGGACAATGCAGAACAAACAGGTGTTTACTGGGCTGTAAAAGATTTTCTTAAAAGTCACACTGATTGGCGTGAACTAGGGGACTCGATTGCCCACCATGATCCTTCTCATCCTTTTGAAACAATGCATCCCTCTTTCCCAGATTCTAGTTTTTTACTTTTGCAAGCGCCGACATACATCCTTGTTTCATCAATACCTCGTTCCTTTTATACACGCTATGCCGAAGAAAAAGGACTGGCAGGCTTTCATTTACATTTGTCTGGTGAACAAGACGAAGGTGTTTTACATGCACTTGTTTTTTTTAGAAGCTTTTATCATGGCGGATACGATGGAATTCCAGAGCAGATGTTTCATCATATGCATATCCCCATCCACGCAGGCGAGAAGGAGAAACATGTCAGTTTTCAAAATCCCTATGTGACACAGATGATTGCTGAGCATTCTTACAGGACATACGAAATCATTCTGTCCTGGCAACCAAAAGAATCAGATCAGGGTCTTGTGCTAGTGCAATCTCCTGAGCCTATCAAGCTTAGTTAAAATTGTCTGATCGAGCATTTGTGGAAAACCGCATGATGGTGCATGTAGATCTTTTTCTCGAAGTCTGTTTCAACATATTTATGGGGTTTACAATCAAACATTTCAAATTAAGCCAACCTAGCCCTAAATAGCCAAAGATTCTCTTCCAAATATTTTTTCCAGGAGAAAAGGCCTGATTTACATAAAGATGAAATCTCTTTTCCCATCGCCGTCGAGCGATGCAATAGGGGAAGGCAATCTCGTGACATGAGATGCATGCGTTTGCAAGGTCACTTAAAGTGATGGAAATGTTTTGTTGAATGAGTTGCTTAGAAAGGTTTTGTTGCTTGACATAGACTAAAATTTGACTCTGACAAGGCAATAATTCATTTAATTTTCGAATAGCAATACTGACTTCGAAAAACTGTTCTTGATTCAATAAGATGAGAATTTTCCGATATCCTTTAAACAGTTGCTTAAGTTCTTCTGAAGAGCGTTGCATAAATAAATCATAAAATTGAAAAAGACAGTGCTTCGCATACGATTTTTCAAACCACTCTACAAAAGATGGGATGGGCATTAATGCTAGAACAATAAATGGCTGATTATTCAAACCGCTTTTTTGCATGCTTTTTTTGAGTTGTAGTTCGTCAAACCAATTTAAATGCAGAATATTGGTGTTTAAAGGTGAGCCAGCGATTTTGTTTTTAATCCAAAGTTTTTTAATTTGTTTTGTTGTTTTTGGGATATTTGTGGGTGGATGAGAGATTTTTAAAATAAAGCGATCATCGGGGATGGTGAAAAGCGGGGAATAGGTCTTATTTTGCAGGAAATTTTTATATAAATTTCTCCTTTTTGATAAATCGTCGCTTTTTAGATAAGAATAAAAAATGGATTCAATGCAGGCCCTCCAATAGAAGTGATCTCTTGTCGGTTGCATAGTTTTTGATAAATGCTTTTCAACCTCTTTGATCAGATTTTCACTTTCTTGAATGGCCGCATGATGCTCTTCATGAAGGTTCTCGCAATGATAAATCACTGGTTTAAAGGCGTTTTCGCGATGTACACTGGTTGTCCACTGTGAAAGCTGCTCAGCAGTTTGCTTTAATTCAAAGGGGCCCGAGTGAATAAATTGTTTTTCATAGTCAAAGGGTGCCATTTCCATCACGAAATATTCATCAGAATCTTGAATATGTGCGACTTTGCCAGAGGGGCACATTTCTGGTATGAAAGAATAGTCGCAGGAAGAGCCTATGACGTAATTATCTAATTCGGGTTTGATACACAGCATATGTCTTAAATAAAAGCGTCCTAAAATGAGTGTGTCATGAACTTTCCAAAAAAAACGATTGGCATGCGAAGCATGAATGTAAGGCTGATTCACTGTCTGACCCAAACTCACCGGATGGATGTAGGGAAGGATGAGTGACAGCATTTTACGAGGGCTTAATGCGATAATTCCCTCATGAGCATCTCTGATTGCTTTGATTTTATCGGCAACATATTCCTCGACCACAAGAAAATTGCCTGAAGTGATCGCACTAACACCTGCCTTCAAATAACGTTTTAAGTTATGTAACGAGCCATCAGCTAGGATATAGTCGGAGACGAAGTAGAAAAAATAGGTTTGGCACATTTTTTCACCGCGACTACGCATTCCTCGTTCGTAAGCCAGTGTTAATGTAGCTGAATAATTCCCATCGAATATTAAATCTGAAATCTCTACGAATTCAATTGTACAGTAGGTCTTAAGTTGATCAAAACCAGGCTGTTCTTGAAAAAAAGGAATATTCTTCTGCAAGGTCAAAAAGATAAAGGTGCATTCATATTCTTGGCTCATCGCTGGGATATTGCCAGGTGCAAGCAGTGCTCTTAGATTAAAATCGAAGAATTTTCTAATGTAACTTTCACCCCATACAGCAAGTAGGAAAGCAACCGGAGGGTTTTCTTTATTCATGTACCTTCTCATCAAGAGTGCGCTCAAATTGCCCAAAAAAGGGACAAAACCATTCTCAAAAAATCGCCCGATTTGAAATTTGTAGACACACTCTAAAACAAAAAACTTTATTTTAATAGAAATTCAAAAAAAACTTGAGATGAGTGGGAATTTGATGGATAGTCTGGATCTTTGTAGGCCATTTTATGAAACTTCTGGTTAAAGCAGCCGTTCAAAATCGTAAGCATTACTTTTTATTGTTTTTCACAATGATTGCTATGTTCTTGCTGACGTTGTCGTCGCAAGTAGAAATTTTGGCCATCGGAGTGATTGCACGCACAGGCCCAGATTTTTTTGTTTTATTTTCTGAATCCAAAGAAGGAAACAAAGAGAGCGTCCGCAAAGAGGTTGTAGAGAAAAAATGGTCAGAGATATCTGACAATGATGAGATCACCAAAAAGCAAGCTTCTCGCTATTTGGCTTCGGGTAAAAAAAAGGGCCTAGTTTATCATGTCAACGCTTTTTTAGATGAACATTTCCAGCTTGGTAAAAGCTTGACACGATTGGCCTTAGTGGTAGTTGTGGTGGCTTTTTTTAAAGCAGGTGCTCTATTTTCTTACCGTTATTTTACACAAGTCGTATCCATTCGCGTAAGCCGTGATCTACGCCAGCGCTGTTTTGAACATGTGCAAGGGCTTTCGATGAATTTTTTTCATGAATATGACATGAACCAAATTGCTTCTCGAGTTTCTGGAGATGCAGGCGTAGTTGCAGGTTCTGTAAACGCGTTTTTGATCAACTATGTCCAGACACCTTTTGCGATTCTTTCTACCTTTTGTGCACTCTTAATGATCTCATGGAAATTGACTTCTGTCGTATTTTTGGGAGTGCCCTTAATCATAGTTCCCGTCGTGTACATTGCGCGTAAAGTCAAATCGATTGCCCAAAGCATGGCAACCAATGCTGAACAGTGTTTGCGCATTTTGACGGAAAGCATCTACGGAGTATTCACGATTAAAACCTTTGCGATGGAAAATTTTTCACGCAAAAAATTTAAAGAGAACAATTTTCATTCGGCAAAACTCGAAGAAAAAAGCGCTCGTTACGGTCTTGCGGCACGACCAATCCTACACATGATTTCTTCTATTTTTTTTGCGAGCGTTATTTTGTCTGGTCTGTATTTATTTGATGTCGCCCCAGAAGATCTCTTAGTATTTTGTGGCCTCCTCTATGTTTTTTATGAGCCCGTCAAAAAATTTGCAGAAGAGAATATCAATATTCAGCGAGGGCTAGTGGCTGCCGAAAGGATGTTTGCTCTCTTATCTGAAACACCCACAGTAGTAGATCATCCCCATGCCGAACCTTTGACAACCTTTAATGAGTCCATCGAGTTTAAAAATGTTTCTTTCCGTTATAGGGATGCTTGGGTTTTACAAAATGTCTCTTTTACCGTTCCTAAAGGACAAATTGTAGCTATCGTTGGCCCTACGGGTGCTGGTAAATCGACAATCGTTTCTCTTTTGCCTCGTTTATATGATGTCAACGAAGGAGCTATCTTAATCGATGGTAAGCCGCTTCAAGGGTATACTCAGGAGACTTTGCGTCAAAACATTGCTTTTGTTCCCCAAAAACCTTTCCTTTTCTTGGATTCTATTAAAGAAAACATCGCTATTGGGCGTACTTATCACGAACAAGATATTCAATCGGCAGCACGCAACGCGCACGCAGAAGAATTTATTGTGCGCATGCCAGGGACCTACAACACTATTTTGCAAGAGTTAGGAAAAAACCTTTCTGGTGGCCAACAGCAGCGTCTTGCCATTGCGCGTGCGCTTGCCACTAAAGCGCCTATTCTTGTTATGGATGAAGCGACGTCTTCTTTGGATGCCGTAAGTGAGGAAAAAATCAGAGATGCCATTCTTGAAATGCGTGGCAAACTGACACAAATCATCATTGCACACCGTTTTTCTACCATTGAACATGCAGACAAGATTATCTACATTGACCATGGGCAAAAAATTGCTGAGGGAACAAAAGAAGAGCTACTGAACACATGTCCCGAATTTAAACGGATGTGGGAGCTCATGCATTTGAGTGCAGAGAATGGAGTAGAATTGACTTTGATTTAATCAATGAAAAAAACAAGGAATAAAAGTGGGGTTGGGAAATAAAGACCTTGATGTTTTAATTATGCTGAAAGAGCAAGGAAATTTAGAGAAAAAATAGTTCAGTTATTGAAATAGGCGCACAGCAGCTTTCAAATAGCTTTCTTTCCTCGGAAGACCAACTGAAAAAAATTGCAATTCTTTTTAATGCTCCACAGTCAATTCCTTTACCAACACCCTCAGTTACCAAAGCATTGAATGGCCGCGAACTTTTAAATCAAAATGCTCCTCAAGCCAGTATGTTTTGGAAATGGCTTGGTTTTTCATATAAGGCAATTGATATCGATGGCACCCCTCACAGTATTCCACTCGATCTTAACTATGATGAGGTGCCTTTTAAAGAGCAGGGGAACTATCAAATAGTGACTAATTATGGTACAACAGAACATGTTGCCAATCAACTGAATGCATTTAAAATCATGCATGATTTAGTCTCTGTAGATGGCCTAATGATCCATAATTTACCGGCTCAGGGCATGCACAACCACGGTCTTGTTAACTATAATCCCAAGTTTTTCTGGCTGTTAGCGCGCAGCAATGGATATCAATGGTTATATTTCGATTATTGCAATTCAACTCATTATTATGCTCTTCCACAAAATATTATAGATCAAGCTATAAAGTTCAGTCCTACTATTGTTGAACGTATTAAGTCATACCAAGTGACGGATTCTGGATTATATATTCATATTTTGAAATTTTTTAAAAAAAATGGTCTTTGAGATTAGCTAAAAATGCCTGGCCTGAAATCGATATGAACGGATGCCCCGAATGTAATAGCCGGAGAATTTATAATGAAAAAAAAGACTAATAGGTGTTTGTGAGTGCACTAGATAAAACAAGAAGGACTTTAGCTGATGGATAAAACTAGGGAAAGGATTCTCGTACTCGACGGATTAAGATTTTTTGCAGCATTTACTGTGATGATGGCGCACTATGTACATTGGGTGGTATGTGATCAAGGTGTGCATAACTGGATGACCAATTTTTTCGGCTCTCTTTCGGCAATCGGGATGCCTTTATTTTTTGTCCTCAGTGGCTTCGTCGTGCATTATAACTATAGAAACATGTATGAATATCCTGGAGGAGTAAAAGCCTACCTGATTGCACGTTTTACACGTATTTACCCTCTTTATCTCATACTATTTATCATAGAATTTATCATATGTTTTCATCTTTGGCGTGGATCATGTGGTCATGCAGGCAATCGATTAGGCTTTTTTTTAGCGCTCCCTTATCACCTCTCTCTAACACAAGATTGGTTTTATGGGATCATTGCCAAAAATAGTCTCATCTATCAGTACCATATGTGTTCAGGTGTCTCCTGGTCGCTTAGCTTAGAATTTTTTTTCTACTTATTTTATTTATTTTTAGCGCGTTGGCTGCCGCGGCAAAAAAAACTATCACAACTTATCTTGTTTGCTCTCGTTGCTCAGTTGGCTGTTGTTCTCCTACTCATTTGTTGTTATCGCTTTGAAAATGTGGTTGAAAATATAGCCCTTGTGGGCTTTGGAGAATGTGCAACAATGCATAATGGCTATCAAGATTCCTTATTGAGATGGATCTATTATTTTAATCCTCTGGTCAACTTACCAGCTTTCTTTTTTGGTGCAGCACTTGCTCAGATACATTTGCTAAAGAAGCCATTGAATCGATTTGAATTACGGCTAGGCAATTGGATTACATTTTTGAGCCTTGTTAGTATGTTGAGTGTGCATTTTTGGATTTGTTTAGGTTTAGCTCCGACACATGGCTTTTTTGGGAGAACTGGATCTATTTTGGTTGCACCATTGATGGCCTGTGTCATTTTTTGTCTCATCCGTTATTCCTCTACATTTTTTAATCGTATCCTTGCAATACCACTATTTGTAAAGTTAGGAGAAGCCAGTTATTCTATCTATTTATTACATGCTTTTTTTGGATGGTATTCGCGTGATTACTATCACTTTCATCTCAATCCCTGGCTGCTTTATGGGATAGCTATGTGTTGCATTCTCATCATCAGCAGGGCCTCTTATCTTATCTTTGAAAGACCCGTGCAAAAATGGTTAAGGAACATAATGCTGGGTAAACGTGAAGTCAAAACTTCGTTAAAAGTTGCCGAGCGGGCATAAAGTCAATTTTTTTTGATAAAAAAAATACTTTATGAAAGACTCACGTAACCAAGTAACTTATGGGTACGTGCGCCTTTTTTAAACAGAATGAACCGCAAATACAAGTTTATGCGTGAACAATTTGATGCTAACGGTTATGTGACCTATCCATTTCCAGAGGAATTGAGACAGGATATGCTGGCTCACATTCAGGCTTCTATTAGGGAACTAGGAGATGACTTAGAGAGTCCTCTTGAAAATGTTGCAAAAAAGGTTCAAGACACTATTTGGCAACAAAAAATGAGCCGTTGTTTTCGTATTTTCCCAGATTCACTGTCCAAGCGTGCTTTGAAATGGGCGCATGAGAGTTTTTGTAAGCCTTTTGGGAAACAAAGGTCATCTGTCAACGTAGTCCTTCCACAAGAAGCCACAGATAACCCTAAAATTACGGAAGACTATTTAGCGATTTATTGGCGCTGCGTCAGACCAGGAAAGCCTGATGCAGGACGTCCACATCGCGATGCTAGTTTTTGGGATCTAGAATTTAAAGAAGGATATAATCCCAAAATTCCCTTTGAATTTAAGAATCTTCATAACTGTCAGAAAATCTGGATTCCACTCTATGGATGTACGCCAGAAACAACCTTACGTGTCATCCCAAAATCTCATGCGATGGAGATTCCTACGATTGTTGAGCAGACAGAGTATGGCAGAAGGCCCACTATTGCGCCTGAATGGCTTAACGAGCATCACACTCACTTTATGTCCCCACCAGAATTAGCTCAGGGCTCTTGCATTCTTTTTGATATGAACCTTGTGCATATGGGACCTCAACATAATCAGTCTACATTACGCATCAGTGCTGAATTTAATTTCATTACACAATAATGATGTGCCAGTTTATTTTTTGATGACCATACCTTGCCCCGTTGGCAGCTCCAAAATTTCATAGCCACGGGCATGCATGAATGCATCTTCTGCATTTTTTAATTTGTAAAATTGCTTCCAGCCATAATCATCAAACACAAGAATGGCTCCTTGAGACATGCGTGAGAATAAAATTTCTAAGGCGCCCACTTCCGCCGCAGGAGAATTTAGATCTATATGTAAAAAAGCAATTTTTTCGGGTGAGTCTTCCAGAAGAATATCTGGAACAACTCCTTTGAGGACTTTAATGTCTGAGCGTGACGAAAACCTATTGCGTACGTAGGGGTATAAACTCGGATCTTGATAGTGTTTGTTCGCGAAATCAAAAAAGTTTGGATTGTCAGGATAATCATCGGGTGAAGAATATTTATCTGAAAAACCATCAAAGGTATCGTAGAGATAAAATTTCTTTCCTTTTGAAGCAAAGTCAACAGTTTGTGAAATAACCCAAGACATATCACCTTTAAAAACGCCGCATTCCACAAAATCGCCTTCCAGATTCAAACCATTCTTTGCAGCCCAAACAAGAGTGTGGAGCCGCCAAGAAATTGTGTCAGGAGAAGTGTATTGATCATAAACATGGGATCCTCGTATGGCATCAAAAGCTGTTTTAAACTTTGGATCGGAGAGAAAACCGGCACTTTTATCTAGGGTAAGCATCCGATCTCCCCAATAATAGGAACGATGCATGGGGAGGATAGCTTCTTGAATCACCTGATCCACTAATGCAGCAGCAGTTTTTTCATCTAAGGGAATTGTTTCTGTCATAGAGTACACTCTGAGGCAAATTTTCTCGTGGCAAATATAACTTTTTAGATAATTTTTTTATACATTCTCACCGCCAGCTCTGCTTCTTTAGTATGTTCGATCACGGGTGGAGAATATTCCGGACAAAGTTTGTGATAGTCTTTCACATACCATGTATGAATGATTTTGGCAGGTAGTGTGCTGAGCTCTGGTATCCAATGTTTGATATACAAACACTCTTTATCAAATTTCGCCGATTGCACCCAGGGATTGAAGACACGAAAATAGGGCATTGTATCAGCACCTGTACCAGCTACCCATTGCCAATTGCCATTATTTACAGCGGGATCGTAATCAATGAGATGTTGTGCAAAATAACGCTCTCCCCATCGCCAATTGATATGAAGATCTTTGATGAGAAAACAGGCAGTCAACATGCGTACACGATTATGCATATAGCCTGTTTGGTTGAGTTCTCGCATGCCTGCATCCACAAGTGGAAAGCCTGTGTTACCTTCACACCATCTTCTAAAACAATTTTTGTCTAGATTCCATGTAAGTGTGTCGAATTTTTGATGAAAAGCTCCTTTAAAGACATGAGGAAAATAGTAGGCAATGTAAGCGAAAAAATCGCGCCAATGAAGTGCCCTGATCAATTCTGACTCTTCTCCTAGTTGTGAAACGATTGCATGATAGACCTCTCTCGAAGATATTGTGGTAAATTTCAAATGAGCTGAAAGATGTGTTGTACCCAATTCAGCAGGGAAATCTCTTATCTGTTCATAGTGGGTAAACAGGCGGATTTTTTTAAGGATTTTCAATCCAGCCAACCTGCCTCCAGGCTGCTGTTTTTGCTTGTGAGGCAAAATGGTACGGAAGAGAGATTTTTTTTTGGCGAAGGCAATTTGACCTGAATAATAATTGGACAAAAGATTTGCCATAGGAGCTTGTACGGACAGCTTCATTGCTTTTCGATAAAAGGGCGTGAATAGCGTATAAGGTGTATCGTCTGCTTTAAGAAGTTCTGTAGTTGAGTGTAAAAGAGCATCGTCAATGGAAAAAAACGGAACATTCAAACTTTTGCAAACTGACAGAATCTTTTGATCGCGTCTCTCACTATAAGGAGTGTAGTCGCGATTCACTACGATGGCATCTACTGCTATTTTTGTGATGCACTCTGCAACTATTTCGTGCGGTTTTCCATAAAAAAGGTAGAGATTGCTTTTTTTGGTTTTTAGAGTTTCACCCAATTCTTGGAGTGACTCAATCATAAATTGAAGGCAGCGGTCGCTACGGTAGGTAGTGTCTTCGACTTGTTCAGGTGTAAAAATAAAGCTTGGGATGACTGTTTGGGATTTTTTTAAAGCAAAAAGTAAGCCTAGATTATCTTCTAAGCGTAAATCTCGTCGAAAAATAAATAGAGTTTTTTGAAATTGTTTTATCATCATTAAGCCAGTGATTTTAAAGCAACCCTTGCCGCATGGTAGCCACACATGCCATGCACACCCCCACCAGGAGGCGTAGAGGAAGAGCAGAGAAACACGCCTTTGAGGGGAGTAGCATAAGGATTTAGTAGACCAGAGGGTCGCGAAAAAAATTGTCGCACATCTAAAAGTCCGCTATTAATATCTCCACCTACGTAATTAGGATTGTAAGCTTCCATTTCGTGCGCTGTTCTCGTGTGCCGGGCAAGAATACATTCTTTAAATCCTGGTGCAAATCTTTCGATTTGAGATTCGATTTGTGAGGTCATATTCACTTGAGAATTGTGTGGCACGTGACAGTATGCCCAGGCTGTTTGTTGACCTTTTGGAGCACGAGACGTATCAAAGAGGCTTTGTTGTGCCAGAATGATAAAGGGCTGTTGAGGATGTTGGCCTGCAAATATAGCTTTTTCAGCCTGCAAAATTTCCTCAGCACTATTACCAAGATGAACCGTAGCTGCATTCAGACACTCTTTTGATTGCCAAGGAATCGGCTGGCTTAAAGCCCAGTCAATTTTAAAAACACCCGGGCCATAGCGAAATTTTTTAAGTCGACTCATGTAGCGTTTGGGCAAGCGATGGCCTGCTATGGCTAATAACTGTTTGGGAGAAAGATCACATAAGGTGAGTTTTGTTGAAGGCAAAGCATCAATATTTGTGATTTCGGTTGAAAGTTCAATATGTCCTCCTAAAGAGAGAAAATAGCTTAATAGAGCGTCCGCAATCTTTTGAGACCCACCTTTCGCTAGCGGCCAGCCGACTTTTAAACCAAGCGTTCCTAGGACTAGGCCAAAAGCAGCAGTCAGTGGGTCATTGAGGGGCATCATGGAGTGTCCTGCAAGTCCAGCAAAGAGAGCACGCGTTTGTCTTTGTTGAAAACGCTGCCAAAATGAGCGCGCGGAATGCAAGGCTGACCATCCGAATCGCAATAGTGTCAATGGATGTCGAGGAAAATGAAAAGGACTTAAGATCTCTTCAGTGAGTAACTCCCACTTTTTGACAAAGGGTTTAAGGACCATTTTAAATTCTTCTGGCGCGTTGAGAGGGTCTAGGAGAAGAGCGCTCCCATCTTCAAAGGGGTGAGCAAGAGCTGAAGGTGGAAAGATCCATTGTAAATTCCATTCCTCACATGGAAAAGTGCGAAAAAAGGGGGAGGAGAGGGCCAATGGGTGTATGGCAGAGCAAAAATCGTGAACGAATCCAGGTAGCGTCAATGCTCCGGACCGCATCCCACCACCTACACTTTGTTTTGCCTCATAGATCACGACTGAAAGCCCAGCACGAGCTAGCGTAATGGCGGCCGCCAAGCCATTGGGTCCGGATCCGATTACCGCAGCATCAAATTGATTTGGCATTGTTTTTGCTAATTTAAAGGTTAATTCTTCTGTGGTCTATAGCAGAATAAGTTGAAAAATTGACATTTTGACCGTGCCAAAGCTTCCGGGCTTGATCGATCGTAAGCGACCCAATATTAATAATATTGGGTCGCTTACGATCGATCAATCGCGGAGCTTTCGCACAAGTGAAAATGTCAATTTTTCAACTTATTCTGCTATAAAACCAAGAAAATTATATTAGGAGAGATAAGAATAAAAATGCATTGGGGACCCTTTATCTTTTTTACTTTATTAGCTACTGCAGCGCTGACTATCTTTTTGGCTATTGGCGTTGCATGCCAATTGACACACCTCTATCCACCCTTCATTTTAGGCACTTTTTTTACTAAAAATAGAGAAAAAGCTTCCATTTACGGCCTATTTTGCCATTTTATGCTTGGTTTACTTTTTGGTTTTTTTTATTTGTGGGGATTTTGGGTTTACGGCAAAACTTCTATTTTATTAGGAATGATGTTTGGTTTAGTGCATGGGGTGTTTGTTTTATGCGTTGGTCTTCTTGTTCTTCCTGCTATTCATCCACGCATGGCTAATTATTCACGTGTGGTCAATGAAGAAAATGGGATCTCCTCGGCCCAGCTTTTAAAATCCCCTGGCTTTCTAGGTTTGAATTACGGTTCATTTACTCCATTTGTCTTTTTAATTGCGCACGCCATTTATGGTGGAGTCTTGGCGCTCTACGTTTACTAAGACGTCTACTCAAAAATGAAAAATGGGAGAATGCTTATTCTAATGAATAAGCAATTCTCCGAAAAAGAACTGTGATTTTTAATCTTTATGGCTTCCTACCCAATGGGTGAGCGAGATAAACATGAGTACGCCTGTAGCCAATCCAACAATCCCAATAAGAGAATGAAAGAGAGGAGATGTAGACTCAAATGTCAAATATAGCCCTTGAAGCACCAGAAAGGCTGCCAAACCAATGACTGACAAAACTTTTACTGCTTTCATAGTGATGTACCTCCATGTTTTTTATAGTAAAACTTTTCTCAAATTATTTAAAATAAATATTTTATGTTATGAAGTCTTAAAATGGGTCAGTTATTATAAGGAGGCTTGTAAGAGCTTAAGAGATGGATGACAAAATTTATTTGACGAAAATACCTGATTTTCAATCTTTTTAAAAGAATTTAAAGAGATTTTTAATAAAGGTGTACTTTAAGAAACGGCTTCTCTCTTCACGACGCAATGCTGGACTCGCGCAGGAGGTAAGTTCCCTAATACCCTGACGGAAGTGGCGCTATGTTTTTTCGTAAACGCCTTTTTTTGCTTTAAAACAGAACAGAAGTTCGTATAGTCAGAGCCACATAAAAAGGCTTTTTTGATTTTTTCGAGCGCAATATATTCAAAATAAGAAATATAAGCCCCTTCTTTGGCCAATTCTTCATATTTTATCAGTATCTTATTCACAAATTCAGATTTAAAGGCATTTAAGGGGAGGCCGGAGATGATGACATCGTAGGGATTTGCTTGATACTCTGTAATTGAGATTTGATGAATGGTCACTTGCCCGTTGTCTATATATTCTTTAAATTCATCTTGCAGTTGTTTACAAAAGTTGGCATCAAATTCTACGACATCTAAGTGATCCCCTGGGCCTAGCTTTTTTACAATCTTACGTGTAAAAGAGCCGCTGCCCGCACCGATTTCTAGATAACGTTTGGCACCTTCTTCACTAGATTCGTGACTTCTATCAGGAATATGTATGGAAATTTCTTTTGCTAAGGCTTTTGAGCTTGGTGCAAGAGCCCCAACCTGCGAAGGATTAGAACAAAAACGTCTTAGAAAAATCAAGCCCTCACAACAACCACCTTTTTTCTTGTACTCATGAGCACAGTAACTTTTTAACATTAGAGCTGATGAGGTCAACAAAACAGCAGATAGGCTATAGAGGCCAATGGTTGTGTAAAGTGTAAAATTATGGGGAGAAACTCCAACTCCCGAAAGGGACAGAAGGTTTCCTCCTTGAATGAGCTGAATCACTAAGTAAGTTGCGGCAGCCGCTGTGATTGCTAGAGCTACGGAAGTCGCTAACATGGGAAGCGGCGACGGTTTGCTAAGTGAAGTATTTTTATTTAAAACGTTCGTTGTCATGAATTAATTATTCAATAAAATTATTAAAGTTTTATAAAGAATATTGTTTTTTTTGTGAATAATTTATAAAAATTTCTTTATACTGGATCGAGCCGCTCAAATCAATCTTAAAATTGGAAAAAAATATTGTCTATCTGGCATTGATTACCTATAGTCGATTCAGCTTAAAATTGGTCCCACGCCACAGTTTCCGAGCTTGATCGACCATAAGCTAAGAGGGTGTTTACAAAGTGCTAACGACTTAGATTCGGGTTCTTTTTTCGCAGGTTGCATTCGCGTGATGGGGGCCATATTAAATTAATAATTGTCCCCCATCACGCGAATGCAACCTACGGAAAAATAATCCCAAATATAAGTCATTATGACTTTGTAAACACCCTCTAAGGAGAAAAAAATATGAAACAAGCCCTATTTATTTTACTAGGAATCTTTGCTCAATCCACAGTCTTTTCAATTCAGTCTCCAAATCCTCAACAACAGCCATCATCTCAAAATTGGATTAATGATCAGCAAGACCAGACTGACACTTATGCGATACCTTCTGATTCAAGTGAAGAGGAAGAAAAAGATGAGATGCAAGATTTACAAAAGCAACAGAAAAAAAAGCAGCAAAAAAAGAGTCAGCAATAGATGACTTTTCTACCAATGACATGCAAAAAGGGAGTCAACTCATGGAGCTTGGCTGTCTTTTTGCTTTGAATATGAAATACTTGCCATTTCTTTAATGTCAGAGCATCGGAAATCAAAGAACGATGACAGCGCCAGGGAAGCGCTTCAGCACACATAAGAACGCAGCGACTTTCTTTGGCAATTTCCATTAGTTCTGCAAGACCCTCTTTAAAGTCTTGCGTCTGCATATAATCGGCAAAACCGCGGAATGAGGCATTATGCCAACCGATGTTCACGGAATCTTTTTTGACACGACGCAATCCTCCCAATTTTTTGCCGAATGGAATATAAGCAATCTGTTTTTCTTTCAAAAATGAGGGAAGAATGTCTAGGTTAAATTGAGGATTATGTCGTGAACGGGGAATCGTGCGTACATCAATAAGAGTTTCAATTTGATAGGTTTCTAATAAGTCCAAGAAATAGCTAAGGGTTCGATTTGAATGGCCAATGGTATAAATGATTTTTCTTTTTGGCATTATGCAAATAAATTTCTATTTTAAACTGAATCAACTTTAAATTTATTCTAACAATATAATTTATAAAATGCATGTTTGAAATTTGAAAATGATGAGTTGATTATTCATTGTGGATGGCATGTTTCCTGCTGAAGGTTAGGCAGCCTTCTACTCTCATTCGGAAATCAACCATGCATTCTTTAAACAATTTTTATGTATGTCCAATGCACCCTGAAATTAAACAGGATAGGCCAGGATCCTGCCCGCTTTGTGGAATGTCTTTAGAGCGAAAAATTCCAGTACAAGAAGAAGAAAATAGTGAACTCAAAAAAATGACAAGACGTTTTTGGATTGGACTTCTTTTTACCCTCCCTATTCTTGGGCTTGTTTTATTAGATACATTTTGGAGAGAAAAAATCGAATCCTTTTTGCCATTTCAAATCTCTGCCTGGATGCAAGCTATTCTTGCAACTCCCGTTGTTCTATGGTGTGGTTTTTTTTTCTTTCAAAGAGGATGGCAGGGGATTGCTTCCCTCCAATTAAATATGTTTTCGTTGATCGCTCTAGGCGTGGGAGCGGCTTATATTTATAGCCTCATAGGTGCGTTTTTTCCTTCACTTTTCCCTATCTCTTTTCGACAGGGTGGGAAGTGGATTGGTCTTTATTTTGAAGCGGCGACTGTGATCACGCTCCTTGTCATTATTGGACAGATCTTGGAGCTAAAAGCTCGGGCAAAAACCAGCGGCGCAATTAAGGAGCTGATGAATTTAGCTCCTAAAGTTGCCACACTGATTTCTGAAAATGGAACTGAAACCACCATTCTTTTAGAGGAAATAAAAAAAGGAGAGGTATTAAGGGTCAAGCCAGGTGAAAAAATTCCGGTCGATGGTGTTGTGATTGAAGGAAAAAGCGTGATTGATGAATCCATGATCACTGGAGAATCAGTTCCTGTGGAAAAACAACAAGGGGATAAAGTCACTGGGGCCACGCTGAATGAGACGGGCAGTTTTTTGATGAGAGCTGAGAAAATAGGGAGTGAGACTTTATTAGCGCGCATGATCCAGATGGTGAGCGAAGCGCAAAGCAGTAGAGTACCTATTCAAAAATTGGTAGATCGTGTGACAACCTATTTCGTTCCATCAATTGTACTTATAGCAATCATGACATTTTTTGCGTGGTGGTTTGCAGGGCCTTCCCCTGCGCTTGCTTATGCCATCATTAATGCCGTTTCTGTATTGATTATTGCTTGCCCGTGTGCCCTTGGTCTTGCTACTCCAGTTTCTGTGATGGCAGGCGTGGGCAAAGGTGCTACAATGGGCATTCTCATCAAAGATGCAGAAGCGCTTGAATGGATGACAAAGGTTGATACTGTCATTTTCGATAAAACCGGCACTTTGACCGAGGGAAAAATCCATTTGAATCATATTTTTTCTCTTGAGGCCGGCAAGGAAGAGGCCATACTTCAACTCAGTGCCAGCCTAGAATCTTTAAGTGAACACCCTCTTTCCTCGGCTATTGTTTCTTTAGCTAATGAGAAAAGATTGCCACTGTTGCAAACTGAAGATTTTCATTCTTTCACTGGAATGGGAATTGTTGGGAAGGTAGAAGGTAAAAAGATCGCGATTGGAAATCAAAAGTTGATGGATGATCAAAGCATTGCTCTCGATTCTTTAACCAAACAAGCAGAAAGCGCCCAACAAGCTGGCCAAACTGTCTTATATTTTGCACAGGATGGACATGCCATAGGATGGCTCGCAGTCTCTGATGTCCTTAAGGAATCCACACCAGAGGCTGTCCGCATGTTGCATAAAGAAAATATCTATTTAGTGATGTTGACGGGCGACCAATATTCAACAGCACATGCCATTGGGAAAAAGCTCAAGATTGATCAAATAGAATCTAACGTATTGCCTCAAGATAAGAGTAAAATTGTCAAAGAGCTGCAGTCTCGATCTCATATTGTTGCCATGGCAGGAGATGGAATCAATGATGCGCCAGCTCTGGCAACAGCGCATGTTGGTATTGCTATGGGGACAGGTACAGATGTCGCGATGGAAAGCGCCGGAGTGACTTTAGTCAAAGGAGATCTTAGAGGGATTGCACGGGCAAGAAATTTAAGTTTAGCGACGTTCCGCAATATCCGACAAAATTTAGCTTGGGCTTTTGTATACAATATCTTGGGTGTCCCTATAGCAGCCGGTGTTTTATACCCTTTTGGGCTCCTTTTAAGCCCAATGATTGCCAGTGCCGCTATGGCATTTAGTTCAGTGTCTGTGATATGGAATGCTCTCCGATTGCGACGAATCAAATTATGAGTCGTTTGTTATTTCAGCCTCACGGATTAGTGGGTAGTGCATTTAAAACAAATTTATAAAAATTTAACTTTTTTTAACTTTTTTTAATTTTTTTTCTATTATATAATACTTTTTCAAAATAATTTTGAGTTTATCATAAAATGTCACAATCTTCAAATTTAATTTTAAGAGGTTTAGGAACTCATTCTCCTCATTCTGCATTGAACGATCATCACGCCCACAATAAAAAATCAAAATACTTATTTGCTGTCTGTGCAATTGCGGAAATTGCAGGCATTATTATTATCACTTTAAGTGGATTAAATTTGTTTGGGCCAATAGGGAGTATGAGTTTTATTGGTTCTATGACTGGAGGTGGGGTGATCATCTGTATAGCCACAGGTGGCATCGTGTGGCAAGCAATTGTTCATTGTAAAGGGAGAAAGCAAGCTGTCCAACCTCGAGAACATTATCCACGAGAAAAGCTCAAACCAAGCAAAGATCTGAAAACAAAAAATTCCTCTGAGCAGAGTGAAAGAGCAGATACAGTGTTGCACGATTTGGTGTGCAAATTGCAGAAAGATGAGGATATCACGAAAGTTTTGCAATCGATCCCAAAGGAATTTTTTGAACAAAAGTCACAAGAGCGTGCTAAAAGTTGCTTTTCTGAGGTAATGCAACAAATATTGAATGCGAAGGTGACATTTCCCAAGGCAGGCCCTTTGGAACAGCCAGAGAACTTACAAGGGCAATTGGATTGTGAAGTTTTTCAACTTTCCATAACATCAGGCGTACAGGAGGACATTCTACGTTCTGCATGTGATCAGCAGCACATTCATGTCTATCAAGTGGCGAGCCAATATAATGCGTCTGAGGCCCCTACAACTTTCACGCCTAAGATTGGGACTGCTATGTCGACATCGCAGGGTGACCATACCCAGGGACCATTAGCACAAAGAACTAACCCAGTGGCTTTTGAGCTTGTCACTGCTTTTTTAACACATCTAGGGTTTAATATGTTGAATACTGTTTTGCCATCGTGTGGTAAAACATATGAGAAGGGCGCACAAATTGAACACGGGTATTTGCTGCCTAAAAAGCAAACGATTGATACTGTAACAAATGAATTTAAGGAGGCTTTTTCCCATGCTGAATATGTCTGTTATTCAAGCCACCTAAATTCTTGGGACGGTGGGCAGCCTGTTTATCTTTTTTTACAGTCAGCTCCTGCGATTGGCTATGCAGATCCAGATATTAAAGATGTCTCTGACGAGTTGCAAAAGTATGCAGCATTAGCAAATTACCTTGCTTTATTCCGCCATGGAATCACTCTTGCCCGAGAAACAGGCCAGCCTATTGTTTTACATGCGGCGGCAGTGGGATGTGGAGTGTTTGGTAACAAAGTTTCAAATATGGAATGGGGATTTGAAAAAGCTGCCTTAGCCTTGCAATCACAAATGAAGGCAGTACAGGTCACTGTTCAACTGGAAGCTTACAAAGGATCGGGACCTATGGTTGACATTGCTGTTTCTTTAAACATTCCTGCTAAGAAACGTATAGGTGATTGATTTTCTAGCTTTTTTCTTAAAAAAAGTCGAAGCTATTTGCTTTCCCTTCAAGCTCTTTTGGTCGATAATGGTGTATGGGCTTCAGTATTTTCGGGAGCACAAGCTTTTTTGCAATTTGCAGCAACGCGCTTATAGTCGATTAAGTTTGAAATGATAAATTTTCACCACGTCAAAGCCTCGGGCTTGATCGATCGTAACCTACCCAATATTAGAAATATGACAACGTTCTTCAAAAAGCCGCCGGTGGCGGGTTTTTGATGGGTTGCCTGAGAGTTGACTTAAGTCAACCGACGTAGGGTTACGATCGATCAATTGCGAGGCTTTCACGTAGGTCAAAATTATCATTTTTTTTCAAAAAAACTACTTATTAGGACTGCCAAGAATATCCTGTATTGCAGGATAGAGATAATGGTTTTTTTCCACCTGCACTTGATGTAAATATTCTCTGCACGTTTGCATATCATCTTCAAAAATATGGGCAATCGCAAAGGAGATCAAAAATTCTTCATGTATAGAAGGTTCATAAGGTTCATGTGCTCTACCAACCATATACATGTTGAACATTTTTTGCACGGCGCCGAACAGGGTTTCGTTTTCTGTGTGATCGTCAGCCTTCTCGATATTACTTAAAGTAATGTGCATGAAGCAGCGCGCATGCCAGCAAGCGGCCCAGTCGCGTAATAGTGCTCGTATCTGTAAGTTGATCGATGAGCCTGTGGTTGTCGCTACTGCACAAATAAAACTAAAGTCCTTGATGGCATTTTTAAAATTTCCTTGGCCAAAAAGAGCTACAGCTTTCATGCATTTAAAATACCGTAAGATTGGAATCAACATTCGTTTAGAATGAAGTGAATGCCGAGAGTCGCTTATATTGATCTCCTTAAGGCCTTTTTCGATTTTGACTAAGGCTTCCTCATACTTACCGCTTTCGCAGAGATTCTTACTTTCGGTAAATAGCTCAGCAATTTTGTTATTGGAAAAAGTAACTGGGATAATTTTGAAACATCTCCAAGGAATCTCAGAAATGATCTGAAAAGGAGCCGGACAATTTAATAGATTTTTTGCCCACTGTACAGAAGATATTTCTGTACCTGCTATTTCTGCCTCTGTGTGTTGAGTGGTTAGCATGTTGTAAGGCACATATGTAGAAGTAGGAAACATAAAAACAACCTTTGCTAAATATTAATAAAAAACTTTTCAATATTTTATCATAAGTTATTTATTATTTACTAGTTAAGATATTTAAACTAGTTAAGATACTATTCAGATGCCAGGAAAATTTCAAATATTTTAAATTTTAATTTATTGAGTATAGGGAGGTTTATTGAAGAATTAGGATTATCAAATTTTAATACTTTTTCCTGATATTTTTCTTTTTAAACGTTACAAGTCGCTTGCAAAAATTGAAAAAGCTCGTTCCACGCTTGTTCGCTAGCCAGTCTATTTCCTTCAGGTGTTCCTCCTAAAGTACACCAGAATTTTCCTCTTTTATGGTAAACAGGCTTCTCGTAGGGCGCAAGTATTCCATGCCCAGCCTCAGGATAAACACAGGACTTTCTTACAATAGGGGAATTTTTTCGATCCAAGCGATCCATGATTTGCTCTGCATAAAGTGCAGAAGGCCAAATTTTATCTTGGTTGCCCGCGATAATTAACAGTGGGCACTGTATACATTCTACAGGAATGACAGCCGCTGCTAGATCTGCTTTTTGATGCTCGTGCCTTGCAGAGAAGAGAGCGGCTACTTCATAAGGATCTTGTATACTATTATTATGGTAGGGAATGATTCCTTGCTCGCAAGCAAGACGCAAATCATCCGCTTCTGTCCATGTTTCATCGTGACTCATCAGTCCATGTAAGAAGGGGGTTATAGGTTGATTGTTGAAGGTCCACGCGGGTTGGTTAATATAGGGGAATCCTCCACAAACCATGCTGCAGGGAACAAAGGCAATCACACCGCGAACCCTAGCAGGAAAATAAGCGCTTAGAAGTAATACTAGCTCACCACCTCGCGAGTAGCCCATCACCGTGATGGAATTGTTTTTAACCTTGGGTGCCAAATAGTCAATTGCCTGTTGGAAATATTCAAGCGGGATGTTTTCAAGTGTACGCGGTAAAGGATCGACTCCAAAAAAACCAAGAGCTAGAACACTGTATCCTTGTGTAGCAATGCGCTTAGCAATGGCTTCTGGGATGCCTCCATCGGAGCCTGGAAGAATAATGACTCCAGGGAATAGACAATCAGCTTCAGGAGCAAATAGCGTTCCCAAGCAGGGATAGGTAATAGTTTGTTGCCACATACTCGCAAGATATATTGAAAAACATGACTATAACAGTTCTCTTATCAGCAATTCTTGTCGCAAGTGTGTTACAGATTGGAACAAAATAGCATCCAATCCAGCTTTTTGGGCTGCTTCGACGTTTTCTTGCATATCATCGATAAAAATAATATTTTTTGGCGGAAAATTTAATCGTTTCAACAGCAGTTCATAAGCTTTTGGGTCTGGTTTTTGCACTCCAATTTCGCAAGAAAGAAGACAAGGATCAAAGGGCTCATACATGCCAAATTCGCGGACAAGTTTTGCAAGCCGCTCGTCCACATTAGATAGAAGAGCAACTTGTAATTGTTTGGCTTTCAGCTCAGCAATCAAAACGTACATTTCTGGATTGATCGCAATAGCCTCTTTAAGAACCGCTTTGAACTCATCAGTCCAATAAAGAGGTAGCGAAATCTTATGTTGTTCTGCAAATTGAATCCAAAACTCCATATCGCTTTTTCCCGCTTGGATTGCTATTTTTTTTTCGGAATTGATCTTTTCAAATTCGTCTTGAGACAGGTCAAATGTGGATCGTAAGAAGTGGACGATCGCTTCTTTCTTAGAATCCAGTGTCATGACACCTCCAAAATCAAAAACGACTGCCTGGGAAGCAGCTGCGAGGGAGAGTGTTGTTAAGAATGTGGACATAATACCAGTTCCGAGAATTAACGTCATAAATTCAAACCGTATAACATGTCATCTTTGAATGATCGTTTCTTGCCCATGTTTAAAAACATGCGCTTCGAAACGATCGTTCAAATCTATCACATTATCCAATTTGACTTTATGATGTTAATTCTCGGAATTGGTATAAATAAAAAAATGGCTTTTTTCATAGTATTTTTCAACTTAGAGTATAATCACGGCTACTGGATAAGCAAGAATTTAGGTAGTCCTAAACAAGTAGTGCTTTTAAAAAATGGTTGTTAATCAAGAAGAAAGGCTGTAAATTTTTCCTTTTTTTGGAGGAAAAAGACATGCTGACTTGCCCTGCCTGCCAATCAAAGACGA
>Ga0153954_1000061_pt1 | contig 103285 bp, 84 predicted proteins | sample TSFL038MetaG_FD_102277 | JGI IMG/M metagenome (GOLD analysis project Ga0153954, IMG submission 102277) | Attine ant fungus gardens microbial communities from Florida, USA - TSFL038 MetaG | ecosystem: Host-associated > Fungi > Mycelium > Unclassified | place: USA: Florida, Wekiwa Springs State...
CCAGCGAGCGCAAAAAGTGGGGCAAATCGGGAGATCGTCATGGATCCAGTCCTCTGAAACGAGGATGGACCGATTTTGGTGACCAAGATCTAAACCATGATGCTCCGCGGCCCCCTTTCGCGCGCGGCGCGTCAGGGCTATGTGTCCCCATCGACTGGGTGCGCGCGAGCGGAAAATGGAAAAGCGGGCGAAGTTTCACGGATCGATGACCGCGCTGGTCACCCCGTTCAAGGACGGGGAGATCGACGAGCAGGCCTATCGCGGCTTGATCGACTGGCAGATAACCTCCGGCTCGCATGGGCTGGTGCCGGTTGGAACGACCGGAGAAAGTCCGACGCTCTCCCATGACGAGCACCGGCGCGCGGTCGATATCTGCATCGACGAAGCGCGCGGCCGGGTCCCGGTGATCGCCGGCGCGGGCTCGAATAACACCGCCGAAGCGATCGAACTTGCCAGCCACGCGGAGCAAAGCGGCGCGGACGCCGTTCTGGTTGTCACCCCCTACTACAACAAGCCGACCCAGGAAGGCCTCTACCAGCATTTCAAGGCCGTCAACGACGCGGTCGGAATTCCGATCATCATCTACAATATTCCCCCAAGAAGCGTCGTCGACATGTCGGTCGACACAATGAAGCGGCTGTCAGAATTGCCCAATATCGTCGGCGTCAAGGACGCGACCGGCGATGTCGGACGCGTGTCGCGCCAACGGCACGCCATGGGCGGGGACTTTATCCAACTTTCTGGCGAAGACATGACGGCGCTGGCCGCCATGGCAGCGGGCGGCCACGGCTGCATTTCGGTTACGGCGAATGTCGCGCCGGGGCTTTGCGCCGAATTGATGGAAGCGGTCTTCAAGAACGACTGGGGCCACGCGCTCAAGATCCAGGATCGCCTGACCCCTCTGCATGCGGCGATCTTCGCTGAGCCAGGAGTCAATGGAGCGAAGTACGCCCTGAGCGTGCTCGGCCGAACGCAAGCCGGAACCCGTTTGCCTCTCGTCCCGATTAGCCAGGCGACGGAGGCGTTGATCCGGCGCGCCATGGTGCACGCGGGCCTGCTCAACGCTTGAGGAAGGGGAGCCATCGGGGAAGCGGACGAGCCTCCGAGACGCCCGCGTTTCGGCGGGTTGGGGCGGCGAACCCATGCCGAGTCTGCCGACCGGCTTCGAGGACCCAAGGCTAAGACTGCGCTGAACAATGGCCGAGAAAGAAAAACCGAATTTCAAGGTTGTCGCTGACAACCGCCGGGCGCGCTACGATTACGAGATCGGCGAGACGTTCGAAGCCGGCCTCATGCTGACCGGTCCCGAGGTCAAGTCGCTCAGGACCGGCAAGGCGACGGTCGCTGAGAGCTACGCCGCCGTCGACCGCAACGGCGAAGTGATCCTCTACAACGCCAATATCCCCGAATATCTTCAGGCCAACCGCTTCAATCACGAACCGAAGCGGCCGCGCAAACTGCTCCTGCACGCCAAGGAGATCGCGAAACTGGCGAAGGGCGTCGAGCGGGAGGGCATGACCATCGTGCCGCTGCGCATCTATTTCAACGCCAAGGGGAGGGCCAAAATCGCAATCGCGCTCGGGCGCGGCAAGAAACTGCACGACAAGCGCGACACAGAGAAAGCGCGCGACTGGAACCGCGACAAGTCGAGGTTGATGCGCGAGCGCGGATGAGAAGCAACGGTTCCGCCAGCCGGAGCGATCGGTCGCGTCGCGGCGCGAGCTGTGATCAGTGTCACAGCCAAGCCTGCCAAAGCTGGGCTTTTAGCAGAAATGGGTAGAATTTCGGTCTAGGCGAGCTGTCTTTCCCGGTCTACGGTCCGCACTTTGGCTGGACCGAAAACAAGCCCGAAAGCTAGGCGTGCAATGGGCGCCGCGCCGCATGGTCTTTTCAGGGGGATGGGCGGACTTCCATGAGCGACGACGTCATCATCTTTATGTCCTACGCTCACGACGACGACCTGATCCTTTCGCCGGGCGCGGATGAGCTCGGTTTCGTGAGCTTCCTCGATCAGCAGCTGCGGCTGAAGCTGCGCGATCTTGGCGCGCGGCAGGCGAATGTCTGGCGCGACCGGCGCCGTATCAGCCAGGGCGACCAATTCGCGGACACCATCGACGACGGGCTGAAACAGGCCGAACTGCTGGTCGTCGTGATGTCGCCGAACTGGATGCAGCGCCCTTATTGCCGCAAGGAGTTCGAGACTTTCCTCAACCTGCGCCGCGCCGCGGGCGTCATCAACCCTGCGGCGCGCATGCTCGTGGTGGGCAAAGGCTATGTCGATCGCAGCGCCCGCCCAATGGAATTGCAGGGGCAGGAAGGTTTCCTCTTCTACTCGCGCGATGATCAGAACGATGTCAGCGCCGTCACCCCGTTCTTCAACCGCGGCAAGTGCACTGACCGCTACTATTCCGAGCTCGACGATCTCGCGAGCGGATTGCAGCAGCGCGTGACCCAGATCCAGGCTGGCGCGCCGTCGGTTCAGGCCGCGCCGCAGACCGCGCCGATCGTCGCCCCCAATGGCCGCACGGTCTTTCTCGCCAAGCCTGCAAGCGACATGAAGGCGGCCTATGTCCGTCTCGTCACCGAGCTTCAGGGCAAGGGCTTCACTGTCGCCCCGGATCCCTCGGCGGATATGCCGAGCGACGCCAGCGCGCAGAGCTTTGCGACTGACGCGCTCACGAAGGCGGAAGTCTTCGTCCATCTCGTCGGTGACAGCGGCGGTTTTGCGCCCGAAGGTCTCGACAATCTCGTCAGGCTGCAACTCGCGCTGGCGCGCGCCAGAGCGGCGCCGACGGAAGGCCCGCAGGGGCAGAGGCTCAATCGCCGCATTGTCTGGGCCCCGAAAATCCTGGACGAGGGCGGCGCCGTTCCGAGTGGTCCCGGGGTCGAGCGCGATCCGCTCAAGGCGCTCGAGCGGTTCGATCAGCAGATCGCGACCGACAAGATCGACGGCGACATCCTGAGCAAGTTCGTCGAATATCTGTTCCAGTACCTGGCGGAAACGGCGCCGAAGCCGGTCGCGATGGCGGAGGCGGGCGACAAGCTCGACGTCTATCTCTCCTATCACTCGGCGGATGAGGACTTCGCGGGAGCCATCGCTCAGGTTCTGCGTGAGAGCGCGGTGAAGCCGCGCATCCCCGTGGCGGACTCGGACGCGGACTCGCGCCGCTACAACAGCGATCTGCTCGCTAAATGCGACGCGGTGACGCTCTGCTGGGGCAACGCGTCGGAAGTTTGGGTGCGGTCGGAGGCGGACAGGCTCTCCGACTGGCAGGCGCTCGGCCGCAAGGGGCAGTTTGCCTTTCGCGGCCTCATTGCCGGGCCCCCGCCAGCCTCGCACAAAAAGAAAAGCACGCTCTCGCTCATCTTCCAGGACGGCGAGTTCGACCGAATGATCGACCTGGTTGACCAGGGCGCGCCGACGGCGCAGTTGCTGGCCGACCTCGCTTCCGCGCCAAACGCCAAGCCATGAGCACGGTCGAAGCCGGCCTCGCGGCTCCTCGCGGCACGGCGCCCGGCGACGCGGCGGCCGAGACGGCGAACGCCATCGATGCATCGTCTCCGCCGGACGACGGAATGCGGCTCTCCAACCAGCGGCCGTTTCCCGGCCTGCGTCCCTTCGGCTTCGCGGACCGCGGTTTCTTCTTTGGTCGCGAGCGCCAAGCTTTCGCTCTGTACCGACTGGCGGAGAACGGTCGCTTCATCGCGGTGGTCGGCGGTTCGGGCAGCGGCAAGTCGTCGTTGGCGCTCGCCGGGCTTCAGGGGCTGCTCGCCGACGAAACACTGGATTCGGGCGGCCCAACCTGGGCGTTCCTCGATATGCGCCCCGGCGGCGCTCCGATCCGGCGCCTTGCGTGCGCTCTCTCGAGGCTGTCGGCGAACGACACCGCCGATCAAACGGCGCGCCGGCGCGACCGCATCGAATGGACGCTGCGCCAGTCGAGCTTCAGCTTTGAGAGCGCGCTGAAAGAGGCAGGCGGACTCAACGGGCGAACGCTCCTCCTTGTCGTTGATCAGTTCGAGGAATTGTTCCGCTTCGGCCTCGCCGGCCTTGGCCATCGCCGCGGCGGAATCGAGGAAGCTCGACAGCGGGACGAGGCGACCCAGTTCGTTCAGATCCTGCTGGACGCCGATCGCCGCCGTATCGAAAATGTCCACGTTCTCATCACGATGCGATCGGACTTCATCGGCGACTGCGCCTATTTTCACGGCTTGTCGGAGGCGGTGAGCGCCACCCAATATCTGGTCCCCAACTTGACCCGCAGCCAGCTTGAGGACGCGATCCGCAAGCCGATCGAAAAAGCGGGCGGAACAATCGAGCCGGAACTGGTCGAGCGGCTCTTGAACGATTGCGGCGACGAGCTCGATCAGCTTCCGGTGTTGCAGCATTGCCTGATGCGGCTGTGGGACCGGGCGGGCGCCGACACGCCTGCCGGCGGCGCACGGAACCTGACGCGCCGTACGTACGACGCCGTGGGACGCATGGAGGCGCTGTCGCGCCACGCCGACGAGATTCTGGCCCAATGCGTCGGAAAGGAACTGGCGGTCGAGCAGGCGTTCCGGGCGTTGTCGGAAGTCGACCGTGAGGGCAGGGCCGTTCGCCGGGCGGTCCGGTTTGACAGGCTCGTGGCCGAAACCGGGATGAGCGAAGCCGACGTGCGCGCCGCGCTCGATCGCTTCCGCGCTCCGAGTTGCTCGTTCCTGATGCCCTCCCTCTCCGCTGCTCCGACGTTGACGTCGGACGAACGGATCGACATCGGGCACGAGGCGCTCCTTCGCCGCTGGAAGAAGATCGCCGGCGCCGCCGAACCGATCGATCCGAAAACGGGTCGCCCGCCGCCAGGTTGGCTCGCCGAGGAGCAGATCGACGGCCAGCGTTATCACACCCTCGTTTCGCTGCTCGACGGGACGGCCGGCGGCGAACGGGCCACCCTGGACGATCCTGAGCGCACGAAGGACTGGTGGCGGCGTCTGCCGCGCACGGCGGCCTGGGCGGATCGGTACGGGGGACGATTCGACCAGGTCAAGAAGCTGATCGAGGACGCGATCGAGGCGAAGAAGCGCTCGAGGCGCAATCGGCGCCTGACCGCTGCGGCAGGCGTGGCCGCCGCCGTCGTGGCGGCCGCCTGGATGTGGATTGCTCACGAGAGAGCGCAAGAAAAGCTCGACAAAAGCGCCATGACGTCGGCCAAGACGCTGCTCGAGGACGTTCTTCAGGCCTATTCCGACAAGAGCCTCGACCTCGCTGGCGCGAGAAGTCTGGCGGCCATTTCGGGGCAGTTCCTGGACAACGTCCGGCAGTCGAGCAAGACGTCGGCGGCCGACCTCCTCTGGGGTCAGTCGCTCGTCGACGAGGCGGACCTCTATGCGATTCTCGGAAACAATGCGCAGGCTCTGGACGTGGCGAAGCGCGCGAAGGACGTGGCCCAGTCGCTCACGCAATCGCGCTCCGGGGCTCAAGGGGCGCTGCAACTTCTCTATGACGCGTCGATTCGCGTCGGCAACGCTCTGTGGGCTCTTCCAGGGCGCCATCAGGAAGCGATGCAGGAATATGACGAGGCTGTGCGGGTCGCCAGCACCATCGCCTCCTTGAAGGGCGACGACGGCGACGTCGACCTCGTCGACGCGCATTTGAAGATCGGCGACGTCTATAAGGACGGCGACGCCAAGCAACATCAGCAGGCTCTGGCGGAATATCAATCCGGCCTCAACACCTGCGAAGCCGCGCTCGTTGCGCAGCCGGACGATTTCGATCTCCTCCGCAACAAGGGAAAGGCGTTCTACCGCATCGCCGAACTTTTCAGGGGCGACAAGGCCTTCGCCGATGCGAGACCCTATTATCAAAAGGCCCTCGACGTTCAGAACGGCCTCGTCCAGCGCAACGCAAAAGAGGCGCTCGCCGCGCAAAAGGCGCCCGACTCGTCCTTGAAATCAAACCTGGCCGCGACCTACGCGCATTGGGGACTTCTCGAAAAGGAAGATGGGCGCCTCGAGGCTGCGCTCGAGAAATTGCGGCAGGGCGTCGCTCTCGATGAGGAATTGACGAGGAACGAACCCGGCAATCCCCAGTGGCAGGAGTTTCTTACCCCAAACTATCTCTATCTCGCTCAGACTCTGGAGGGGCTCAACCGCGCGGACGAGGCCCTCGGCTACTATCGAAAATTGGCCGACGCGAGGAGGACGCTCGCCTATCGCGCGTTTGGACGGTCGAGGCCGCAGAAGGAATTCGCCGAGGCGGCCAGGCTCCTGGGCGACCGCTCGACGGGGCTCGCTCAGATCGAAGCCTATCGCGAGGCGGTGAGAATCTGGAACCGGCTCGTCGACGATCCAAAGATCTCTGACGCCGCTGCGGATCGATATGATGTCGTCCTGGGCTTTGCCCACGTGTTCGACGCCAAGAAGGACTGGCCCGACGCGCAGGCCGCCTATCGCGTGGCGAAGAAGATCGCGGTTCTCAATTACGTCAAGGATCCCTCGGCAACCTCCTGGCGCGACAAGGCCGAGGCGGCGGAGCGAGCCTCGGTCGTGGCGGGGCAGGCGGCCGAGTCGGCGCCTGCCGACGCTGCTCGATAAACACGATTTGACGCACAAAGACGGTTTGACGCACGCGATCGATTAGCGGAACGGAGATGAAAATGGCGGCCAAAGAACGTGTCATGCAGGTGCTGCGCGGAGAACAGGCGCGGCGCATCCGCTTCACGGTTCCGACCAAAACCGCGGGCGCGGTCACCATCAATCGTGTGAGCTTCGAGACGGTGGCTGCCGCGATCCAAGCGGGAAAGATCAAGGTGACGCCGCAGCCCACGTTCCGCGCGGGCGTCGGGGCCGAGTATCATGGGTGGGCGATCACCGGCGCCTCGTCGGGAGAATTGCTGATTCCGCCCATATTCGGCCGCGAACAAGAGGGGCTTGTGGCGCATGAATGCACTCATGCCTTTTTCGATCTGACCAAGTCCGGCATTGGGGCGCCGGAAGAAGAGGCGATCTGCTACGTGGTCGACGCGTTGTACTTCCGCATGACCGGCCTCACGACGCAGCGTTGGAACAATGAGCCCCACGCGACAGCAAAGGCGGTCGCCGACGGTCTGCTCCGCCAATACGCCAAGGGCGACGTTCCCGTTCCGACCGTAGGGGAGAAGGAATGGCTTGGGCTCGTGCTGGCGGTGATGTTGAACCCGACCTACCTGTTTCCGGCGCCGGGCTCCACTCAGACGCCGGCCGGACTCTTCGGGGGCGTATTGGGCGGGCCGACGAGCTATTCGCACGACGGGTGACGCGCCATACCGCGCTGGCTGGCCGTCCTCGATCGCGACGGCCGCGGCGATCCCAAGAGCGGTCTACTGGGTCGTAATTGCTTGCGGCGACGAGGGAGCGGCGCGAATGGTCTTCGGCATCTGATCGATCCAAGCGGCGTGCTCGCTTTCCATCAAGTCCTCGGCTGTCGCGACCAGGACCTGCAGGCTTAAACCGCCGACGAGATAGCGCTCCTTCAGCCGCTCGAGATTGGCTTTCATCGCGGCGTAGCTTGCGGCGAGATATTTTTGGCGCTCCGCCAGGCCGTATGCGCTGACGGCGGCGCCGGCGGTTGTCAGCGCGCCGATCCAGGCGGCGAATTGGGCGCCGTAGACCGCAGCGACGGCCGAGACCGCGGCGATCACCGCCCCGGCGAAGAAGCTCCACAGCTGAAGCCGCTGATAGGCCTGCTCGTTCTTCTGTTGTCCTTTCCTGTAAAAGTCGATCTGCCCGTCGATGCGGTTCGTCAGGTACCAGTGATCGGTCATCGGGCGCGGCGGGCGCCGATCGTCGCCGCTGGCGGCGACCGGGTCGTCCTCCGGCGTCAGAGAATCGCCCGCCGCCCGCGCGGCGATCGCCTTGCGGCGTTCAATGAACGCAGTCGCAGCGTCGCCGTCGGAAACTTTTTCCGGAGCATAGTCGCCGACGCCGCCCGCGAAGCGGAAGCATTCCGACTTGATCGCCTCGGCCGTGGCGCGGGCGCGCAACCAACCGGATTCCGCGCCCACCGCAAGCGCCTGGCGCCCGACATAAAGCGACAGGGCGGAAGCCACGGCCGCGGCGCAGGCCAGCGCCTTCGCGAACGCGCCGCGCTCTACCCAGCCTGGAAGCCAGTCTGGAGGATCGGCGCCAAAGAAGGCCGATGCTGCGCCAAGAACGCCCGTAGCAACCAGCGCCATCAGCGCCCAGGCATTCCAACGGCCCGAGGTCGCCTGCAGCGATCGCGCCCGCTTGGCCCAGCCCCGGTATTCGTTCCACGCCTGCTCGATCATCGGATCGTCCGGATTTCGGTCGGCGTCCGATTCGGGCGGCCGCGGGCGCGATCCTATCGCACTCCCGCGAACGCGCCAGCGGCTCGCGCGCTACGCAGCCGCCTTCAGCGCCTGGTCGAGGTCGGCGATGATGTCGTCGATATGCTCGATGCCGATCGACAGCCGGACGTAGTCGTCCGTCACCCCTGTCGCCTTCTGCTCTTCGGGCGTGAGCTGCGAATGGGTGGTGGTCGCCGGATGGATGGCGAGCGAACGCGCGTCCCCGATATTGGCGACGTGATAGAGGAGCTTGAGCGCGTCGATGAACTTGCGCCCCGCCTCCTTGCCGCCCTTGATCTCAAAGCCGACCAGGCCGCCGAGACCGCCCTTGAGGTATTTGTCCGCCCGGCGTTTGGCTTCCCCTTTCTGCAGCGAGGGATGGATGACGCTCGTCACCCCGGGCTGCTTGGCGAGCCACGCGGCGACCGCCGAGGTGTTGGCTGAGTGCCGCTCCATGCGCAGCGCCAGCGTCTCCACCCCCTGGAGGGTGAGGAAGGCGTTGAACGGCGACATGGCCGAGCCGAGGTCGCGCAAAAGAGTCGTGCGCGCCTTCAGGATATAGGCGACCGGCCCGAGCGGCTTCGCCGCTTCGCTCCACACCGCGCCGTGATAGCTCGGATCCGGGGTGTTGAGAGCGGGCTGGCGCTCCTTGTGCTCGTCCCACGGAAAATTGCCGCCGTCGACGATGATTCCGCCGATCGAGTTGCCGTGGCCCCCTAAGTATTTGGTCGATGAATACATGACGATCGCCGCGCCGTGTTCGAACGGCCGGGTCAAGATCGGCGCGGCGGTGTTGTCCATGATCAGCGGCACGCCGAGCGGACGGCCGATCGCCGCCACCTCCGCGATCGGGAAGGCGATCAGCTTCGGGTTGGGCAGCGTCTCGGCGTAATAGGCGCGGGTGCGTGCGTCGGTCGCCTTGCGGAAATTCTCGGGATCGGTCGGATCGACGAAACGCACCTCGATCCCCTGGTCCTTCATCGTGTTGGCGAACAGGTTCCAGGTGCCGCCATAAAGATCGGTCGAGGAGACGACGTTGTCGCCGGCCCGCGCCAGGTTCTGAATCGAAAAGGCCGAGGCCGACTGGCCGCTGGCGAGCGACAGCGCGGCGACCCCGCCCTCGAGCGCCGCGACGCGCTTCTCCAGCACGTCGTTCGTCGGGTTCATGATCCGGGTGTAGATGTTGCCGAGCTCCTTCAGCGCGAACAGGTTCGCGGCGTGCTCAGCGCTTTCGAACTGATAGGACGTGGTTTGATAGATCGGCACAGCGACCGCGCCTGTTGTCGGGTCCGACCGCCAGCCCGCGTGAAGCGCCAGAGTTTCGACTTTGTGAGACACGGGTTTCTCCCTGCTGTTGTGGTTTGCCTCGCCAAGCTTCGGAGGCGCCGGCGCGGCGGACGCTGCGCTTCCTACGCGAGCGTCAGGTTATACACTCTTTATCCTATACCAATTAGGTAGAATGAGTCGACAATAGCGGCTGAGCGGGTGGTCCGCAAGGCGACCCTTGTGCGCCGGAGATGACGTCCGAGGTCCACGCGCGGCTGACCGCGGCCGCTCGCGGCTGAAGGCCGGTCGGGTCCAGGAAAGCCGGCCTACTTCCCGATGAACTGGATGGTCTGCTCGATCGCCGCCGGCGTCACCTTGAACAAGCCGGTATAGGGCATGCCGAGTTCAAGAATGAGAAAGATCGCAAATCCGATCGACAAGGCGCCGAAGACGACGGCGACGACGACAACGGCGTTCCGCTCAGCATAGAGGCCGATCGCGAAGAACAGCGCCGCCGTCCAAAACACAAGGATGGCGACGAGAGCCCACGGCACGGGAAGGCTGGCGCTCTGCAAGGAGATCAAGAGCCGCGATTGCTCGACCATGCTCGCGTAGGCGTTCGCCGCTGCAAGAGCCGCCTTTTGCGAGTCCGTCTTGGGCTCCAGCGTCGCCAGATAGGCGGTGACCGCCGCTCCGTTGGCAAGCGGCGCTTTGACCGTGAGCAAGGCGGGATCGACGGTTCCGCCGCCCCAGATCGTCGAGTAGGCGTTCTCTATCGCTTGTTTCAGGCGGTCGCGCGCAGGCTGGGTCTCGGGCCCGAATTGAGCGAGCGCTTGATCGAGTCTCAGGATCTGGGCGGAGAAATTCTCCAGATTTGTCCTCTGAGCGGAGAAATAGCCCCAGCTGACGCCAATGAGAGTGCCTAGAACCAGCGCCAGCAACAGGCTGACAAGCCCGGAGATCTGACCGATCACGCCCTTGGTTTCCCCTGTCTTGTGCTCCTCCTTGAGCTTTGCCTGCAAGGCGAGCCCGGCGTAGCCGGCGACCAAGAACAAAACAAAGATCAACAGACAGATGAACAAAACGCCCAAGATTTTTGCCCTTCCAGCCGGCCCCGTGCGCACCGTAGCCAGCCGTTGCGGAATTTCAAGCAAGTCCATGGCATGAAAGGGAGCGCGGCTCTCGAGCCTCGGCGCCGGGCGCCCGGGCGTTCTCCAAAACATCCCTACGCGTCCAGTCGGCGCGCAGGCGGAATTGTACTGTTCCGATCGCCCGTACAGTTTGGCGGAACCGGATCGGTTCCGTACCTGTCGGGGTCAGGCTGGTCGTGGCAATGAGCGGGCCGACCAGCAGGAGACATCGACCGTGACTCGTCCGTTCCGCCTCGTCGACGTCTTCGGCGTCGCCCCGTTCACCGGCAATCCGCTCGCCGTCGTGGCGGATGCGGAAGGTCTTTCGACGCAGGAGATGCAGGCGATCACGCGCTGGCTCAATCTGTCGGAAACAACATTCCTGCTGCCGCCGACTGACGCTCGCGCCGACTACCGCGTGCGCATCTTCACGCTCGCGCATGAACTTCCCTTCGCAGGACATCCCACGCTCGGCAGCGCCCACGCCTGGCTGGAAACCGGCGGACGCCCAAGGCGAGAGGGCGTGATCGTGCAGGAATGCGGCGCGGGGCTCGTGACGATCCGCCGCGATGGCGACCGGCTCGCCTTCGCCGCGCCGCCGCTGCTGCGCGGCGGAGAGCCGACCGAGGCCGAGGTCGCGGAGGTCGCCGAGGCGCTTCGGATCGACCGGAAGGGGATCGTCGACGCCGCATGGGTCGATAACGGCCCCGGCTGGATCGCGGTGATGCTCGCGTCCGCCGAGGCGGTTCTGGCGATCGAGCCGGCGCGGAGCCATCGCCGCGAGATCGACATCGGCGTGGTCGGCCCACACGCGCCGGGCGGCGAAGCGGCGTTTGAGATTCGCGCGATCTTCAGCGACGCCTACGGCGCCCTGATCGAGGATCCCGTGACCGGCAGCCTCAACGCATCGGTCGGCCAGTGGTTGTTCGCTACGGGCCGCGCGACCCGCCACTATATTGCGGCGCAGGGCGCACGGCTTGGCCGAACGGGGCGCGTCCATGTCGAGCAGGATGCAGACGGACAGGTCTGGATTGCAGGCGTGACGCGCACGCTCTTCTCCGGGCAGAGCGAAAACTGACGCAGGAGGGCCGGCGCTTGTACGTGTGACATCGGATATATCACAGTTTACCAATGTTACTACGCGCACGATCTGATTATTACGTTTGGCCCCACCGCTGGAGTGGGTGAGCAATATACTATATACAGATGTATATTATCTTGAGGTGTTCCCTGCGAGCGGGCGGCCAGACGCGCCGGCGAGGAATGGCGCGGCCTCGGGAACCGCGAGCGGGTCGCGGGTCGCCGTTCGAGCCCGCGCGGCGTTGCAGATAAGAGCGGTCAAGCGGCTGACAAGATTGAGTCGCTGCAGAACTGCACGCCGGCAAATCTGCTCCCCGGGCCTCCTCGCCCGTGCGGAGCCGGGCGGACAGGCTCATGCGGACATTGCCAAGAATTCATGTCCCGCGGGAGGGTGCCGCCCTTCTATTGGCCCGGTCGGTCTGCTAGTGCGCTTCCTCGCTTTTTGCCGCCCCCTCAAGGTCTTGCCTCCATGCGCATGCTGAGCCTCGCTCTCTTCGCCGTCCTCGCCCTCGTCATCGGGGCCTATGAAAAGGACGGGATGACGATTTTGATCGGCGTCGCCTCCGGCCTCGCGGCGATCGCTTCGCTGCCGCGCTGGCGGATGTCGACCTTCCTTACCCTCCTGTGCGACCTGTTCGGCATCGAGACGGTGCTCTTCGGTTTGGCGGACCTTGCAGCGCTGCTCGGCGTTTGGCCGGCTCGCTTTGAGGAATATCAGCTGCCTCGCTATCTGCCGCTGGCGACGGCGCTCTTTGTGCTCGCGATTTTTGCGGTCTCTCATTTTCGCCTGGTGCGTCGGATGATGCGGATCGCTGATCCGTTCTTCGCCGCGCGCACGCCGATCTCGATCCGGCCTTGGCCGGGCCAGCCGGTGGTCTTGCGGCAGGACATCTACGCCCGGATCAATGTCTTCTTCCTCATCCTCATCAACCAGTTCCAGGTGGCGCTGGCGTTGCGCTTCAATTTCTTCCAGCGGGATTTCGGCAATGCGATCCAGGTCGCAGACGAAGCCCACCGGGTCGCGTTCTGGTACCAGCTCATGGTCGTGTTCGTTCCTCTGGCGACGATCGCCATTGTCTCCGGCATCGTCGAGTTCTTCGTCGCCTCGAATTTCGTGCTGCAATGGCGCCGCTGGATGACGGCCTCGTTCACCTCGCGCTGGCTCATGCACTCGATGCACTACAAGCTCGCCCTCACCAATGCGGCGGACCACCGGGAGCACGAAGTCCCGGAAGAGGAAGCCGTGGGCCAGCGCATCTCGACCGACAACCCCGACCAGCGCATCTCGCAGGATATCGGCGGCTTCATCAACGGGACCGGCACCGGCATCAATTCCGGCAATGTCGGAATTTACAACTACACCATCCAGGCGATCGCCTCGGCGACGAATCTCGTCTCGTTCTCGATCATCCTGTGGGGCATCTCCAACTCGCTCAATGCGCCGATCTTTGGCGTGCGAATCCCGGGCTTTCTGTTCTGGGTCGCCGTTCTCTACGCCTGCCTCGCGACGGGGATCACGCAGATGATCGGCCGCAGCCTGTCCAGGCTCTATTTTCGCCAACAGGCGGTCGAGGCGAACTTCCGTTTCGACCTCGCGCGCATCCGCGAATACAGCGAACAGATCGCGCTTCTCAAAGGCGAGGAGCGGGAGATCGACCGCGCCGGAAGCGTGTTCGGCGAGGTGGTCCGGACCATTCGCCGCATCATTCATGTTCGCACGTGGCTGATCGCCTTCAACCAGTTCTACAGCCAGATATCCGTCATCATTCCCTATGTGGTCGTCGCCCCGTTCTACTTTGCGAAGATTGTCGACTTCGGCCGTTTCAATCAGTCGGCGGACGCTTTCGGCAACGTCAACGGCGCGATGAACTTCTTCGTCGACCGCTACATCGGGCTCGCCGACTTTCGCGCCACCATCGAGCGTCTGACCTCGTTCGAGGACGCGTTCTCTCGGACACTGGCGGAGGAGAAGAAAACGCCCCGCCTCACCGCTGCGCCGTCGGAGGACAAAACGCTCGCGCTCAACGACGTCGATCTCGCGCTGCCCGACGGGCGGAAGCTCGCCCATATCGCCGACGTGGTGCTCGTGCCCCAGGAGCCAACCCTGTTCGTCGGACCATCGGGCGTCGGGAAGTCGACGCTATTTCGCGCCATCGCCGGCTTGTGGCCTCATGGCTCGGGCGAAGTCCATCAGCCGGCATACGCCAAGCTCATGCTGTTGCCTCAGCGGCCATATATCCCGATCGGACCTTTGCGTGACGCGCTGGCCTATCCGGCGGCGAGCGCCGGTTTCGACGATGGGAAGCTTAAGGAGACGCTGGTCAAGGTCGGCCTGCCGGGGTTCGTGGACCGTCTCGACGAGAACGAGAATTGGCAAATGCGGCTGTCCGGCGGAGAACAGCAGCGCCTCGCCGTGGCGCGCGCGCTTCTCGCCGAGCCGGATTGGCTGTTTCTGGACGAATCGACCAACTCGCTCGATGAGAAGAGCGAAGCCAATCTCTATCGCGCGATCGTGGAGACGTTGCCCCGCACCACGATCGTCTCGATCGGCCATCAGGGGACGATCGCTCAGTTCCACAAGCGGCGGATCGCCTTCGAAGCGCGTGACGGCGCTCCGGCCACGGTCAGCGCCGAGCCGGAGCCCGCCGCCTGATCCTGGGCAAGGCTCAGAGGGAACGGGCGAGCCGTATCGTCCCTCGCGGGCCCTTGATGACCAGAAAGCCGTTCACGAGGTCCCACTCTGGACTGCCGAGCAGCGCGGACAGGAATCCAATCTCGAGCGCTTTCATATCCTTGTTCGGGCATTCCTTTTTCGTCATCGCATAAGGGCCGACGGCGAGGTGCTGGTCTTTGACTGGGTACATGGTCGCCGACCACGAGTTGCAGCCGGTGTAGCCTGACCCTCGCAGCGTCCCGTCGATCTTCAGGCTGATATCCGTTCCGGGAGGCACCGGCTTGCCGTTGAGCTCCTTGACCGACCACGTTTGGTCCAGGGGAAAGTTCTTCTGCTGTGGCGGCAGCGGTTTGGGGGTCTCATCCTCTTCGTTTTGCGGCCCCCTTGAGGCGGCGTAAGCGGTGGACGCAAAACACAAGGCCGCGGCGACTGCGGCTGCGAGCGAAATAGATTTGAGCATAGCTGATAGACCTCGATATCGGGAGGCGCGGTCCCCTTCAGTCGACTCAGGAGCCGCGCCGGCACGATACCGCTCCTTGACCTTTTAGCGTGCATTTTTTGTGGCGAAGGCGCTCCTTTCCCCCCTTGAATTTGCTCTTGTCCGGTCAAAATTATCGAATGCGGTCCGATGACCGTATCGCGGCGCGCGCAGCCATTTTTTGGGGCGCAGGCCGTCATGTCGCTCAAGAAGAGGATGTGATCATGTTGAATTACGATCTTTCACCGTTCTACCGGTCGACGGTTGGCTTCGATCGCTTGTTCTCGATGCTGGACAGGGTCGCCGGAGGGGAGCAAAACGCTCCGACCTATCCGCCCTACAACATCGAGCGCACTGCCGAGAACGCCTATCGCATCACGCTTGCGGTTGCTGGCTTTGCCGAGAGCGAGCTCTCGGTCGAGACGCGCGAGAACACGTTGACCGTGCGGGGCTCCAAGGAAGCCGCTCAGAAGGAAGAGAACCGCGAGATGCTCTACCAGGGCATCGCCGCTCGCGCCTTTGAGCGCCGCTTCCAGCTCGCCGACCATGTCGTTGTGACGGGCGCGATGAGCCAGAACGGCCTTCTGCACATCGATCTCGTGCGGGAAGTCCCCGAGGCTCAGAAGCCGCGCACCATTTCGATCAGCAAGGGCGCCGGTAAGACCATCGAGTCCGTCAAGCCTTCCGCCCAGGCTGCGTAAGGCTTGCAGCGCGACGCGCTGAAAGTTGGGGCGCCCGCTCGGGCGCCCTTTTTATTGGAATAGGGCAGGGGGGACGATGCTCACCCTCGGCTTATCATCATGCGCTTCGACAGCCGGCTCTGAACCTCCCTGCGCGGCGGTCGAGGCTCCGCCGTCTCCATCGGTCGCAGGAGCGGCCGCTCCGCCTCGCTCGGGAGAACCCGATTCGTCCGCCTTCGCCGATTCGCGCGGCGCGGCGGGCGGCAGAGGCGGGTCGATCGGCTTCGTCGCCGATGGCTTGCGTTCAGTCACAACGGACTTCGCCTTCGGCTTCGCGCCGACCGGCGTCTGCCCTGAGCCGTAAGGGCTGATGGCTGCCGGAATATGATCGCTCCCTCGAATCCCGGAAGCAGGTTTCGAGGGGGAGCGGGTGGACGTTCCGGGAAACTCGCCGCCCGGCGGCGGGCCGTCCGTTAAGGCGGGCCCGCCAAATCCCTCATTGCGGGCGGCGAGCATCGGCGCCCAGACGCCGCCGGGGGCCGCAAATCGCTGAAGGACTTGTCCGGTGCGCGCGTCGATGACGAGGCGCTGATAGCCCGCTGGGCCAGCGCTCACGTCGGCGAGATAGATCCCGGGCCGGCGCATGAGGGGACCCATCAACACGTACCCCTGCGCTTCGAGGCCCCGCGCGATCTCGCCGGGAAAGACGGCTCGCCAGGGGGGCGCCAATTGGGCCGCCGCGCCGGTGACAAAGGCGCTGGCGATGAATCCCCCGACCGCCCAAGCAGCCAAGCAACGGCGCACCGCTCCGTTCAGTCTGATCGTCATGCTGTATCGCTCCCGCGACCGGATGCGGCGATCTGAGGCGTCGAATGCGGCGCGGTTACGGCGTCGCGGCAGCTGGATTGCGCACTTCGGCGCAAAGACTCAAAAGCCGATCAATTTCGCTTGATGCCGTTTCGAAGGACGTCACCAGCCTGACCAGGTCCTCGCCTCTCTTCGGCGCTCGCTCCGGCGCTATCGCCCGCGTGCTCCACTCGTGAAACTTGGCCCCTGCGGCGCGCCATTGCTTCACCATTGCGGTCGGCGCCACGACGAAGACTTCGTTGGCGTCGGTGGGCCATGCCAGGGTCACGCCTGGCGCCTCCGCGAGGCTCCGGGCGAGGCGGCGCGCCGAGGCGTTGGCGCGCTCGGCGAGGCGCAGCCAGAGCCCATCCGTGAGGTAGGCTTCCATTTGCGCGCCAAGAAAACGTCCTTTGGACAAGGTTTGACCGCCGCGCTTGCGTTGAAACGCAAAATTTTTGGCGCGCGTCGGATCAAAAAAGATGACGGCCTCGCATGCCAGCGCGCCGTTCTTCGTCGCGCCGAGGGTCAGAACGTCGACTCCAGCCCGCCATGTCATGTCGGCCGGCTTAGCCTTCGCAGAAACGAGCGCGTTGGCGAGGCGCGCGCCATCCATATGCACGCTGACCCCCGCGCGATGAGCGATCGCACTGAGTTCCGCAACCTCGGCCACGCTGTAGATTGTTCCCGCCTCCGTCGCTTGAGACAGGGACAACACGCCCGGCTGGGCTGATTTGATCAGCCCGCGAGGAAATCTCTCCAATGTCTCCTGCAAAGCTTCGGGGGTGATCTTGCCGCCTTCCCCCGGAATGCCGACGAGCTTCGCCCCCCCTGTGAAGAGCTCCGGCGCGCCGCATTCGTCGTCGTGGATATGCGCTTCCTCGTGGCAAAAAATCGCATCCCAGGGGTTGGCGATCGCCGACAAGGCGAGGGCGTTCGCGGCCGTCCCGGTCGTCGCGAGGAAAGCGGCGACCTCGGTGTCGAAGACTTCGCTCAGCAGCGCCTGCGCTCGCGAGGTGTACTCGTCGGCGCCGTAAGCCGGCGCGTTGACGCGCGACGACGCAACGATCGCATCCAGGATCTGCGGCGCCACCCCCGCGCCGTTGTCGCTTGCGAAGTTCATGCTTGCTTCCCCTCCCATTCGAGCGCCGCCATCAAGCGGTAAAAAAATCGTTCATGGACCGCTTGTGTCGGGGATGCATTTCTGTCATGGTCCCCCAGATAGGACAGTTGTGCTGACCATTTTAAGCGGCGAGGCTCAGGCTTCGGTATCGGCTTAAAGAGCGGAGCTCAAGCGTTGTCGGATCGAACGACAAAAACGGATCGAAAAAAATCCGGCGCGTGACGCCCTCTGGGCCGCGCGCTAGCGGCCGCCTTTGTTCCTAATACGCCTGAAAATTCGCAAAATATGATGGTCGCACAAGGTGCGGCATCGTCCGGGGAGCGGAGAGATGAACGCCAGAACTCAAGCGACGTTCGACGAACTGCGCGGCGCCTTCGGGAACGCCAACCCTGGTCGCGACCCGCTGACGCCTCCCGCCCAGGCGCTCTACGACCCGTCCAAGGAGCACGACTCCTGCGGGGTTGGCTTCGTCGCGAACATGAAGAACCGCAAGTCGCACGACATCCTCGAGAAGGGACTGCAGATTCTCGTCAATCTCGACCATCGTGGCGCAGTGGGCGCGGACCCATCGCTGGGTGACGGCTGCGGCGTCTTGACGCAAATCCCGCATGGGTTCTTCGCGCCGGAATGCGCGAAGCTCGGGTTCGAATTGCCCGCGCAAGGGCATTACGCGATCGGCCAGTTCTTCATGCCCCGCCAGCCCGCGACGCGCGATCAGGTTCGCGCAATCGTCGAGGAGGTCGTGGCGGGTGAAGGATTGACCGTCCTCGGCTGGCGCGACGTGCCGGTCGACAATTCGATGCTTGGCGAGCGCGTCAAGGCGGTCGAGCCGACGATGCAGCAGATTTTCGTCGGACGGCCAGCAGACCTCGCCAACGAAGACGATTTTGAGCGGCGCCTCTATGTCCTGCGCAAGGTCGTCTCCAATCGCGTCTATGCGATCGGAACGCCGGAAATCCTGGAATATTATCCGGTCTCGATGTCGGCTCGCACCATTGTTTACAAGGGCATGGTGCTGGTGCGCCAGCTTGCCCCCTACTACCGCGATCTCCAGGACCCTCGCTTCGAGACCGCGCTGGCGCTGGTCCACCAACGGTTCGCGACCAACACGTTTCCGTCATGGCGTCTCGCGCACCCGTATCGCATGGTCGCGCATAACGGCGAGATCAATACGTTGCGCGGCAACGTCAACTGGATGGCGGCGCGTCAGGCGAGCGTCAATTCCGAACTGTTCGGCGCCGATATCTCGAAGCTTTGGCCGATATCCTACGAAGGCCAGTCCGACACCGCTTGTTTCGACAACGCGCTCGAGTTCCTCGTCCAGGGCGGCTATTCGCTGAGCCACGCGATGATGACGCTCATTCCGGAGGCTTGGGCGGGCAATCCGCTGATGGATGAGGAGCGTCGCGCCTTCTACGAATATCACGCCGCGCTCATGGAGCCGTGGGACGGGCCGGCGGCGATGGCGTTCACCGACGGGCGCCAGATCGGCGCGACCCTCGACCGCAATGGCTTGAGGCCCGCGCGCTATTTCGTGACTGACGACGACCTCGTCGTTCTGGCGTCGGAAATGGGCGTTCTTCCGGTGCCGGAGGAGAGCATCGTCGCCAAGTGGCGCCTGCAGCCGGGGAAGATGCTGCTGGTCGATCTCGATGAGCACCGAATCGTCTCGGACGCCGAGATCAAGCAGACCCTGTCGCGGGCGAAGCCCTACAGCGCCTGGCTCCACGAAGGCCAGATCGTGCTCGAGGACCTCAATCCAGTCGAACCCCGGGCTCTGCGCACCGATGTGCCGCTGCTCGATCGGCAGCAGGCCTTCGGCTACACCCAAGAAGACCTGTCGATCCTGCTTACGCCGATGGCCGCCACCGGCCAGGAAGCGGTCGGCTCGATGGGCACCGACACGCCAATTTCGGCTTTGTCGTCGAAGTCGAAGCTGCTCTACACCTATTTCAAGCAGAACTTCGCTCAGGTGACCAATCCGCCGATCGACCCGATCCGCGAAGAACTGGTCATGAGCCTCGTGTCCTTCATCGGGCCGCGTCCGAATCTGTTCGATCTCGACGGCGCGGCCAGGCGCAAGCGGCTCGAGGTGCGCCAGCCGATCTTGACCAACGAGGACCTGGAGAAGATCCGCAGCATCGGACATCTCGAGGATTCATTCGACACTCGAACGCTCGACATCACCTACCCGGTGAAGAAGGGCGCGGCGGGCATGAGCGAGGCGCTCAAGCGGCTTTGCGAGCGCGCCGAATCGGCGGTGCATGGGCGCTACAACATCATCATCCTTTCCGATCGTATGGTGGGTCCGGATCGAATCCCGATTCCCGCGCTTCTCGCGACGGCGGCGGTCCATCATCATCTGATCCGCAGGGGGCTCCGCACCTCCGTCGGCCTCGTCGTCGAAACTGGCGAAGCGCGCGAGATTCATCACTTCGCCTGTCTCGCGGGCTACGGCGCTGAGGCGATCAATCCTTATCTCGCCTTCGAGACCCTGACCTCGATGGCCAAGGATCTGCCTGAGGCGATCAGCGGCTATGAGGTCGTCAAGCGCTTCATCAAGTCGGTCGACAAGGGCCTGCTCAAGGTCATGTCGAAGATGGGCATCTCGACCTATCAATCCTATTGCGGCGCGCAGATCTTCGACGCGGTCGGGCTCTCTCGCGCCTTCATCGACGAATTCTTCTTCGGCACTGCGACTACCATCGAAGGCGCGGGTCTCGCCGAGATCGCGCAGGAGACGCAGCAGCGCCATGGGGATGCGTTCGGCAATTCTCCGGTCCTGAAGACCGCCCTCGAGGTTGGCGGCGAATATGCCTATCGGGTGCGCGGAGAAGCCCACAATTGGACGCCGGAGACGGTCTCGCTGTTGCAGCACGCCGTTCGCGGCAACGCCCGCGACCGGTATGACGCATTCGCCAAGCAGCTCAACGAACAAAGCGCCCGGCTGTTGACGATCCGCGGCCTCTTCCGAATCAGAAGCGCCGACGAGGACGGGCGCGCGCCTGTGCCGCTCGACGAGGTTGAGCCCGCGTCGTCGATCGTCAGGCGCTTTTCGACCGGCGCCATGTCCTACGGTTCCATCTCGCGGGAGGCGCACACCACGCTCGCCATCGCCATGAACAGGATTGGCGGCAAGTCGAACACGGGCGAAGGCGGCGAGGAATCCGATCGCTACAAGCGTTTGCCCAATGGCGACTCGATGCGCAGCGCCATCAAGCAGGTCGCCTCCGGCCGTTTCGGGGTGACGGCGGAATATCTCGTCAATTCCGACATGATGCAGATCAAGATGGCGCAGGGCGCAAAGCCCGGCGAAGGCGGACAATTGCCCGGCCACAAGGTCGACGCGGTGATCGCCAAGGTGCGCCACTCGACGCAAGGGGTCGGCCTCATCTCGCCGCCGCCGCACCATGACATCTATTCGATCGAGGACCTGAAGCAGCTCGTCTACGATCTGAAGAACGTCAATCCGGAAGCGCAGGTTTCAGTGAAGCTCGTGTCGGAGGTGGGCGTCGGCACGGTCGCGGCGGGAGTCGCGAAGTGCAAGGCCGATCATGTCACCATCTCCGGCTTCGAGGGGGGCACCGGGGCGTCGCCCCTGACGTCGATCAAGCATGCCGGAAGTCCATGGGAGATCGGTCTCGCCGAAACCCACCAGACGCTGGTGATGAACGGGCTCAGATCCCGCATTTCGGTGCAGGTGGATGGCGGCGTCCGCACCGGCCGGGATGTCGTCATCGGCGCGCTTCTTGGCGCGGACGAGTTCGGCTTCGCCACCGCGCCGCTCGTCGCGGCTGGCTGCATTATGATGCGCAAGTGCCATCTCAACACCTGCCCGGTCGGCGTCGCGACCCAGGATCCTGTCCTGCGCAAGCGCTTCGTCGGCAAACCCGAGCATGTCATCAACTACTTTTTCTTCGTGGCCGAGGACGTTCGCGCGTGGATGGCTCAGCTCGGCTACCGCACGTTCGACGAGATGATCGGTCAGCGCCAGATGCTGGATCGAAACAAGCTCGACGAGCACGCCAAGGCGGCGGGGCTCGACTTCGCCAACCTGTTCTTCAAGCCGACCCCGTGGCCGGAGGACACGATCTACAGAAGCGTAGCCCAGGATCATGAGCTCGAACACGTGCTCGACCGGCGTCTCATCGCCGAGACCAAGGACGCCGTCGATCGCGGCAAACATGTGCGCCTCGATCTTTCCATCCGCAACGCCGACCGTTCGACCGGGGCGATGCTGTCGGGAGAGATCGCGAGAAAGTACGGCCATGCCGGACTGCGCGATGAGGCGATCCACATCAAGTTCAAGGGCGCGGCGGGGCAGAGCTTCGGCGCTTTTCTCGCCAAGGGCGTGACGCTCGAACTCGAGGGAGAAGCCAACGACTACGTCGGCAAGGGTCTCTCGGGCGGACGCATCGTCGTCTACCCGCCGCAGGAAGCACGCAAGCTAACCCCGGAGACGTCGATCATCGTCGGCAACACCGTCCTGTACGGGGCGATCGCCGGCGAATGCTATTTCCGCGGGGTGGCGGGCGAGCGTTTCGGCGTCCGCAATTCTGGCGCGATCGCGGTCGTCGAAGGCACGGGCGATCACGGATGCGAATACATGACCGGGGGCGTCGTGGTGGTCATCGGCGAAACCGGACGCAACTTTGCCGCCGGCATGTCGGGCGGCATCGCCTATGTGCTCGATGAAGCCGGCGCCTTCGCTGAGCGTTGCAATCTGTCGATGGTGGACCTCGAGCCCGTCGCCGCCGAGGAGGAGGTGATGCAGCGCCATCTGCATTCCGGCGGCGATCTCGAGCACCACGGCAGGGTCGACGTGATGCGCGATATGAGCCGGTTTGACGCTGAGCGCCTGCATCAACTTATTGTCAACCACGCGCGCTACACGGGTTCGACGCGCGCGCGCCAAATCCTTGAGGATTGGGAGGCCTATTTGCCGAAATTCCGCAAGGTGATGCCGGTCGAATATCGGCGTGCGCTGGCTGAACTTGCAGCGCAAAACGAACCGCCGCTGCTGGCTGCGGGAGAGTGAGGGAGCTAATAAGGCCGGAGACCGAGAGGTCGCCCCGATCGTCGATCGAGGCGGCCTCAGGGCGCGCGGCAAACTCCTTGCAAGATAGAGCTGGCGCCTTATTGAAGCGGGCCGGAGCGCGGCAGGCGAATTTAGGCGGGACGAAGGGCCTCTGGGACGGCGACATGGGTAAGGTGACAGGATTTCTGGAGATCGATCGCGCGGACCGGCGCTATGCGCCGGCCTCCGACCGCATCCGCCATTACCGCGAATTCATGTTGCCTCTGAGCGAGGAAGCCACCCGCAATCAGGCGGCGCGCTGCATGAATTGCGGCATCCCCTATTGTCACATGGGCTGTCCGGTCAACAATCAGATCCCTGACTGGAACGATCTCATCTATCGCGGCGGCTGGCAGGAGGCCGCGCGCAACCTGCTCTCCACCAACAACTTCCCCGAATTCACCGGCCGCATCTGCCCCGCGCCGTGCGAAGCGTCCTGCACGCTGAACCTCCAGGATACGCCAGTCACGATCAAGACGATCGAATGCGCGATTATCGATCGGGCCTTTGCGGAAGGCTGGGTGAAGCCGGAGCCCCCGGATCGCAAGACTGGGAAGAAGGTCGCGGTCGTCGGGTCGGGTCCGTCAGGGCTCGCTTGCGCGCAGCAGCTGGCGCGCGCCGGTCATGAGGTTCACGTTTATGAAAAGCAAGCCAAGGCCGGCGGCCTGCTGCGCTACGGCATCCCGGATTTCAAGATGGAGAAGCGCCACGTCGACCGCCGGATCGAGCAGATGGAGGCTGAAGGCGTCACCTTTCATTATGGCGCGCATGTAGGCAATACGATTAGCGCGCAGGCGATTCTTGATAGTCACGACGCTGTAGCGCTGGCGGGCGGCGCCGAGGCGCCCCGCGATCTGGCCGCGCCAGGCCGCGAGCTAGCGGGCGTTCACTTCGCCATGGACTTCCTGCCGCAGCAGAACCGGCGCGTGTCGCGCGAGCCGATCGGCACAAATGAGCCCATTTTGGCGAGCGGCAAGCACGTTGTGGTGATTGGCGGCGGCGACACGGGGTCGGACTGCATCGGCACGTCGATCCGGCAGGGCGCGGTGAAAGTGACCCAGCTCGAGATCATGCCGATGCCTCCCAAGGTCGAAGACAAGCTTCTGACCTGGCCGAACTGGCCGCTCAAGCTGCGCACGTCCTCGAGTCACGAGGAAGGCGCGGAGCGGGATTTCGCCGTGACGACGCTCTCATTCGAGGGCGAGAACGGCGCCGTCACCGGTCTGAAATGCGCTCGCGTCGACGAGAAGTTCAAGGCTATCGAGGGCAGCGAATTCACCCTCAAGGCTGACCTTGTGCTGCTGGCGATGGGTTTCGTGTCGCCCGTCAAGGACGGCATGCTGAGCGAGCTTGGCGTCACGCTGGACAGGCGGGGCAATGTCGAAGCTGACACGATCCGATACGCCTCCTCGCGCGCCAAAGTCTTCGCCTGCGGCGATATGCGGCGCGGGCAATCGCTGGTCGTCTGGGCGATCCGGGAAGGGCGCCAATGCGCCGCCGCGATCGACGAGGCCCTGATGGGATCGACCGTACTGCCGAGGTAAGGCTGGCGCCCGGCGCTATGCGCTCGATCGGTTCGGCCGCTGGGGACGTCGACGAAGCTCCAAGCCGCATCGCGCCAGTGGGCCTGTTTGCGTCCCACAGGCGCGGGGCGGCGCCGTTTTTCGTCAGAAAAGACGACAAATATCTACTCTTCGTCATGGCGTGAAGCGGGGTATATCCCACCAGCATCTGCGGGGAAACGGCTCACAAATGGCGCCGCAAGCCATTGGAAACACTCAAACCGGATCACAAATGACCGTCCGCCGGTTGGCGCGCAGAGAGAGTGGGGGCAGGCGACCATCCTGCGCCATCGCGAGGCGCGCCGCGTGGGGCTCTCGGAAGGAGCCGGGCAGGAGCCTTCCACCGGAGGGCGGGCGGTCGGCGGGAGAAAAGGGCGCGGTTCGCTGAGAGGCTGGCGCGTCAGAGCGGGCTACGAGTCGGACGGCGACATTCGGCCGAAGGCCGCGCTCGCGGCGGAAGCTGGCCCCACCGCGCCAAACAACCTTGCCTGGCGTCGAGTGCAGGTGGCTTCGCGGCTCAGGCGGGGATGCGGTCGTCGTTCGGCGACGGCTCCCGCAGCACATAGCCGCGGCCCCAAACCGTCTCGATATAATTGCGTCCGCTCGACGCGGTCGCCAGCTTCTTGCGCAATTTGCAGATGAAAACGTCGATGATCTTGAGTTCCGGCTCGTCCATGCCGCCGTAGAGATGATTGAGGAACATCTCCTTCGTGAGCGTCGTGCCTTTGCGGAGCGAGAGCAGCTCCAGCATCTGATATTCCTTGCCGGTCAGATGCACGCGCGCTCCGTCGACTTCGACGGTCTTCTGATCGAGATTGACGACGAGATCGCCGGTGATGATGACCGATTGAGCGTGGCCCTTCGAGCGGCGCACGATCGCGTGGATTCTGGCGACGAGTTCGTCCTTGTGAAAGGGTTTGGTCAGATAGTCGTCGGCGCCGTGGCCAAGTCCTTTGACCTTGTCCTCGATGCCGGCCATGCCGGACAGGATCAAAATCGGGGTCTTGATTTTGGTGACGCGCAGCGAGCGAAGCACCTCGTACCCGGACATGTCGGGCAGGTTCAGATCCAAGAGGATGATGTCGTAGTCGTAGAGCTTGCCGAGATCGATGCCCTCTTCGCCCAGGTCCGTGACATAGACGTTGAAGTTCTCGGACTTCAGCATGAGTTCAATGCTTTGTGCGGTCGCCGTGTCGTCTTCGATCAAAAGTACCCGCATGTTAGGCTCCCCGCCTCGCCCATCGCTTCGTGACCGCGGTTATGTACATCGCATGCATGCCCGATTCTGCCCAAGACGGCTTCGGGCCGATTCGAATTAAACAGTGACCGCCATTGGTTAACAAAGCCTGATTCATTTGCGCAAGTCCCCGGACCAACGTCCAGCATGATGTTAGTAACAATTTGATAAGAAACGGTATTTCGCAAGAATAAAAATTAACGCGTTACATCAACAAGCGGCTCTAACGGATTCATCTGAATCGAAGTTCCGCTCCCGAATTGAAAGACACGGCGGCTCTATGAAGCCTCACGGAGGCCGCGTCCGCCGGTTGTCTGCTCGCCGCGTCCGCGATTGTTAACGACGCGCGTAAACGAACCCCTAACGCCATGGTGTGGGCAAACTTCCGCCCGAGTTGTCTCAAGGGCCCGTTGGCTTTGATAGGCGGGCCGAGGGTATCGGCGCCGCTGTAAGAAAGGAGAAACCTTCATCATGCATCGTCCCGGCGTCTCATAGTCGTGATCGGAGGACGGTGACGTCCTCGCGCGTTGAGATTTGTCTAAGGAGTGCTGGGATGAAGTCGCGCGACACGCTTATCCGCTTGAAGCGCTTTCAACTTGAGGAGAAGCGCCGCCGGGTCCGGCAGATCGAGATGATGACGGCCGAATTTACCCGCATGATTGGCGATCTCGATCGCGAGATTGCTAACGAAGAAAAGCGCGCGGGCATCTCCGACCCCGCCCATTTCGCCTATCCAACCTACGCACGGGCGACGACAGTCAGACGCGACAACCTGAAAAGCTCCATTGCGGAGCTGGTCGGTCAAATCGAAGAGGCAAAGGCTGCGCAGGAAGAGGCGGAGGCTGAACTCCTCAAATTCGAGACGCTGGACGTGCGCGATAAGACCAATGACCGCCTTGCGGAAGCCGTCGCACGAGCCTGACGCTTCACGTCCAGACCGGCGCCTTCTTGCGCGTGGCGCCAATCTCTTAGCGACAGCGCGATCGCGCTCATCTGAACTCGGTCGCCCCCGCGCGCAATTCTCTTTCGCGATCCGCGTTGCGGCGCGAAGATTGATGCTCTAAGTCTGCATCGACGACACTAAACTGGCCGCCGCTTCGCATGGGAAAGCTGAACGGTTGCCTGTCGCGCCGCACGTCGGCCGCCTCGGGGGAGTTTGATGCTGATTGCAGCGCCAGCGGAGACGGATCCGGGAGAAGCGCGCGTCGCGATGACCCCGGAGACGGTCAAGAAGTTTATCGGATTGGGCGCGGAGGTCGCAATTGAGCATGGCGCGGGCGCCAGCGCAGGGTTTCCGGACGCTGACTATCAAACGGCGGGCGCGCGCCTCGTCTCGGCAGGCGACGCGCTCGGCGCCGATGTAGTGTTGAAAGTTCGTCGACCGAACGCCGACGAAATCTCTCGTCTCAAGCCCGACGCTATCGTTATTGCGACGATGGACCCCTACGGCCATCGCGACGCCATTGAAACCATGTCCAAGGCGGGAGTCGCCGCGTTCGCGATGGAGCTATTGCCGCGCATAACCCGCGCGCAGGTCATGGATGTGCTGTCGAGCCAAGCCAACCTCGCGGGCTATCGAGCCGTGATCGATGCGGCCGCCGAGTACGGCCGCGCTCTGCCTATGATGATGACTCCCGCCGGCACGGTTCCCGCAGCGAAGCTCTTCGTGATGGGCGTCGGCGTCGCCGGTCTGCAAGCGATCGCGACGGCTCGGCGCCTCGGCGCGGTGGTCACCGCGACGGACGTCCGGCCTGCCACGAAGGAGCAGGTCGAGTCGCTCGGAGCGAAGTTCGTGGCGGTCGAAAACGAAGAGTTCAAGCAGGCGGAAACAGCGGGCGGCTACGCCAAGGAGATGTCGAAGGATTACAAAGCCAAACAGGCCGATCTCATAGCCTCGCACATCGCAAAACAAGACATCGTCGTCACCACGGCTTTGATCCCTGGCCGTCCGGCGCCGCGTCTCGTCAGCGCCGAGATGGTCCGGTCGATGCGAGCGGGCTCGGTGATCGTCGACCTCGCTGTCGAGCGCGGAGGAAATTGCGAGCTCTCGAGACCCGGCGAATTGGCGCATAGCGACAACGACGTCAAAATCATCGGCTATTCCAACGTCGCGCGCATCCCGGCCTCCGCCTCCGCTCTCTACGCGCGCAATCTCTACGCCTTCGTCGAGACGCTCATCGATAAAGAGAGCAAGTCTCTCAAGGTGAACTGGGATGATGAACTGGTGAAGGCGACGGGCCTCACGCGAGGCGGTGCGATCGTGCATCCGAGCTTTCTCTCCCAATAGCGCTTGCGGCCTTTGGCCGCCGGAGGACATGATGGACAACCTCGATGCCGCGATTGAAAAGCTTCGAGCCGCAGCAGACGGCGTCAGGCAGGCCGCGGAGGCCGCGCAAGCCCACGGCGATCAGCTTGCCGCCGCGGGTCATGTGGCTTCCGGCGGCGCGATCGATCCGTTCGTGTTCCGGCTCGCCATCTTCGCGCTGGCGGTTTTCGTCGGCTACTACGTCGTCTGGTCGGTGACGCCGGCCCTGCATACCCCGCTTATGTCTGAGACGAACGCCATTTCCTCGGTAATCGTCGTCGGCGCGCTTTTGTCGATTGGCGTCGCCGCGGTCGATAGCGGATCAGGGTTTGCCCGCTTTGTAGGGTTCGTCGCGCTCATCCTGGCCTCCGTCAACATTTTCGGCGGCTTTCTCGTCACCGAACGGATGCTCGCGATGTACAAGAAGAAGGGCTGAGGCCCCATGAACGCCAATCTCGCCGCTCTACTCTATCTCGTCTCCGGCATTCTGTTCATTCTTGCATTGCGCGGATTGTCATCGCCCGCGACATCCCGCCAGGGCAACCGCTTCGGCATGATCGGCATGGCCGTCGCGGTCCTGACGACGCTCGCGGTTCGTCCGCCTTCGAGCGCGTTCTCGTGGCTTCTCATCGTTCTCGGAATCGCTATCGGCGGCGGCATCGGCGCGTGGCGCGCCCGCACCGTCCAGATGACGGCGATGCCTCAGCTCGTCGCGATGTTCCATTCGCTGGTCGGACTCGCTGCTGTGTTGGTTGCGGCCGGAGCGTTTTACGCGCCCGAGGCTTTCGGCATCGAGGAAGGCGGCCTGATCCATCCAGGCAGCATCGTCGAGATGTCGCTCGGCCTCGCGATCGGCGCGATCACTTTCACAGGCTCGATCATCGCTTTCCTCAAGCTTGACGGGCGCATGTCGGGCGCGCCGATCCTCTTGCCGCAGCGCCACCTGATCAACGGGGCCCTAGGCGTCGCGCTCGTCGTCCTGATCGCGCTCTTCTACGCGACGCAGGCGGCGGCGTTCTTCTGGCTCATCGCGCTCGTCTCGCTGGCGCTTGGCCTCCTTCTCATCATTCCGATCGGCGGCGCCGACATGCCGGTCGTCGTCTCGATGCTCAATTCCTATTCCGGCTGGGCGGCCGCGGGCATCGGCTTCACTCTCGGCAACCTGGCGCTCATCATCACCGGCGCGCTCGTCGGCTCCTCCGGCGCGATCCTGTCCTACATCATGTGCAAGGGCATGAACCGGTCGTTCATTTCCGTCATCCTCGGCGGCTGGGGCGGCGAGGTGTCTGGAACCCAAGGCGCCAAGGAGACGCGCCCCGTTAAGCAGGGCTCGGCCGATGACGCAGCGTTCATGATGAAGAACTCCGGGAAGGTGATCATCGTCCCTGGCTACGGGATGGCGGTCGCGCAGGCGCAGCATAGCTTGCGCGAAATGGCGGACGTGCTGAAGAAGAACGGCGTTGAGGTCAAGTACGCAATCCATCCGGTCGCGGGCCGCATGCCGGGGCACATGAACGTGCTGCTCGCCGAGGCCAACGTGCCCTATGACGAAGTGTTCGAGCTCGAGGACATCAACAGCGAGTTCCCGCAGGCCGACGTCGCCTACGTCATTGGCGCGAACGACGTCACCAATCCGGCCGCCAAGACCGATCCCAAGTCGCCGATTTTCGGCATGCCGATTCTCGACGTCGACAAGGCGAAGACGGTCCTGTTCGTCAAACGTGGGATGGGCTCGGGCTACGCGGGAGTCGAGAACGAGCTCTTCTTCCGCGACAACACGCTGATGTTATTCGGCGACGCGAAGAAAATGACCGACTCGATCGTCAAGGCGTTGCAGCACTAGCGCGAGCAGCGGCGCTTGGGGCGCATGCTGACCGCGGCGGCGATTGGCGTCGCCTTCTATGCGGCGGTCGTCGTTGGACTCTTCGTCGGCCAACGCAAACTCCTCTTCCGATGCGACGCGGCCGAGGTCGACCCCGGCACGCTCGGACTCCAGGCGCAAGTCGTTCGCCTGAAGACCGAGGACGGGGAGAACCTGCTTGCGTGGAGCATTCCGCCCAAGGCTGGACGCCCGTTGATCCTCTATTTTCACGGCAACGCCGGCGGGCTTGACCTGCGCGTCGAGCGCTTCCGCGCGATCGCCAAGGCGGGGATGGGATTGCTCGCGATCGAATATCGCGGCTACGCCAGTTCGACCGGTCGCCCGAGCGAACAAGGCTTAAAGCTCGATGGCGAAGCTGCTTATACGGCGGCGGTCGCGAGCGGCGTCGCGCCGGAACGCATCGTGCCCCTCGGGGAATCGCTCGGATCGGGCGTCGCCGTCGCGCTTGCTGCGCGGCGCACCGTCGGCGCGCTCGTTCTCGACTCGCCCTATTCATCCATCGTCGATGTCGCGGCGGCGGCTTACTGGTTCGTCCCGGTTCGCGCGCTTCTGCGCGACCCGTTCCACAACGACCTTCTAATCGGCTCGGTCAAGGTTCCGGTGCTGATCGTGCACGGAACGAAGGACGCGGTCGTACCGATTCGCTTTGGCGAGAAACTGTTCGCGCTTGCCAACCTGCCGAAAACGTTCTGGCGCGTCGAGGGGGCCACCCATCTCGCCATGGGCGAGCGCCTCGCCGAGACCCTCGACTGGATCGGCCGAACGGTCAGATGAGATTTCCGCTCCCACCGAGGATTGACTGGCTGAGAGATCGTCACTGCGCGGCTCTAGGGGGTGTGGAAGCCTTGGTTTCTGCGGGGTCCTGGGGAAAGCCTAAACCATATGCGCAGGATATTCTAAGCCTCAGAAGTCCTGGCGCCCTTGGGACGTTGGCGCCTCGCCGCCAGGATAGCCAGCGACTGCGAGGGGCGCGCTGATTGCCGGCCTCCCGTGTTTCCGCTATGCACCCCGCCCTTCAGCAGGACCCATGATCATGCGCCCCGCCGCGCGACCGGTAGAAGCCTCAGCCGAAAGCGGTCGGCTCAAGCGCGAGGTTGGCGCGACGCTCGCGCTCGGCTGGCCGATCGTCCTCGCCAATCTCGCGACCAACGCGATGACCGTGACTGACTTCATGATGCTTGGGCGCCTTTCCCCGCACGCGCTCGCCGCGGGATCGCTTGGCTTCTTCGTCTATCAGCCGTTATTCCTCCTCGGTCTCGGCGTCGTCGGCGCGCTGTCGCCGATCGTTGCCGCCAAAGTTGGGGCGGGCCAAGGCAAGGACGCGCTGCAGCAGGCGACACACCAAGCGCTTATTTCTGCGATCTTCCTCGCCGCCGTCGGGTGGATCTTGCTCACCGGCGCGGGCTCGCTTCTGCTTGCGATCGGCGAGCCTGCCGACGTGGCGCGGGACGCTGCAATATACCTCAAGGGGTTCCAATGGGGTTTGGCGCCGAGCCTCATGTACTATGCGGCGCGCGCGGCGTTTTCTGCTCTTGAGCGCCCGCGGCCCGCGCTCATCGCTGGACTCCTCGCGGTTGCGTTCAACGCGCTTGCCAACTATGCGCTGATCTTCGGGAAGCTCGGAATGCCCGCGCTCGGAATCATTGGCTCCGGCTTTGCAACGACGCTCTCTCAGACGCTCATGTGCGCCCTTCTGCTTGCCGCCTCGCTGATCGAACCGCGCATGCGGGTGTTGCGCCTGTTCGGGTTGCCCTGGCGCTTCGCCGGAACGGAGCTAGCCGCTCTCTGGCGGCTCGGCTTGCCGATCGGCGCGATGATTGTGGCGGAAGCAGGTGTGTTTGCCGCGGCGGCGCTGGTCATGGGTTTATTCAGCACCGCGGCCATCGAGGCGCATACGATCGCGGTACAGATCGCTTCGCTCGCCTTCATGGTTCCGCTCGGCATTGGCCAGGCGGCGACTGTGAGGGTGGGGCTCGCATATGGCGCTCGCAACTCTGTCGCGATCTCGCGCTCAGGGTGGTCGGCGTTCGGTCTGACCGGTTTGTTCGCGGTCCTTTCCGCGGTGGCCATGATCAGCGCGCCTCGCCTCTTGGTCGCCCCTTTCATCGACATCGATGCGCCGGCGAACGCGGACACGCTCGCGCTGGCGATAACGCTCGTGCGGATCGCCGCGCTCTTCCAAATCGTTGACGCGAGCCAGGTGGCGCTCGCCAACATGTTGCGGGGTCTGCATGACTCGCGCGTGCCGCTGATCATTGCGCTTCTGGGCTATTGGGCGATCGGCGCGCCCGTTGGCCTGGCCCTCGCGTTTGCAACGCCGCTTGGTCCGGTCGGCGTCTGGATCGGGCTTGCAACCGGTCTCGCCGCCGTCGCCGTCCTTCTGTTGTGGCGTTGGATCGGCAAGGAGCGCCAAGGTTTCGCGGTTTAGCTGCGATCCGCACAGGCGCATGAGATGAGAGAGATTGACGGCATTTCCCCAGCCCGCGAGCTTTTGATCATCGACATCGACACCTGCATCGACGATGCACTCGGGTGGCTTTACGCCTGCACGCATAACCAAGACGCCCATCGAAGAGAGCGAGGTCCCGGGATCGGATTTCGCATCGCCGCCAAGCCGTTCCGGGCGAAGCTGACGCGGTCCCTCGAGGATGCATCACGGTTCTGTTTCGTCGGGAGGCGTCGAGCGGTCGTCGACGTGGAGACCAGGGGGCGGCTCACGATCGGCGCCACGATTGTAGAGCGGGCCGCCGATGAGGTCGCTCAGTCGAAGTCGCCGTCGCCGTCGACGCTGTGCGCTTCCGTCAGCTATTCGTTGGCGTGACTGGTCCAGGTCGGAACTTAGCATTTTCGCCGCGAGATCTGCGGCCGCGGACCTCGAATCTCCAGCGCATGTATTTTGGATGCTTTGGCTCAGCGCGGAGCGGCGTGAAAAATCCTTAACCGCGCCCGAGTAGAATGCCCTGCGTGACCGCCGTCGCCCCGCGTTCCCGATTCCTCCAACCTGAGTCCGCCACGAGGAGTTTGTCTTCGCTTGCGGCGCTTACGCTGATGGCGTCCTTAACGTTCCTCTTCCATCGCGTCGCGCCAGCCTCATTGTCGATGGAGTGGGCCGACGGCGTGGTGTGTCTCGCTGGCGTTGCGGCGCTAGCGTTGGCCTTCACGTTGGATGGCGCCGCGCAGTCCAAGCTGATAGCCGCCGTCGCGATGGGCGCGGGCCTCGTAGCGATCAGTGCGCTCGTTGGCCCCGAGACGAGGCTAGGCTTTGCAAGCCTAGCTTCGGCTACATTCGGCGTGGGACTCGTCACGTGGCTCGCGCTCACGGCGCGGTTGCGGTTGAGCTTCTCTTGGCCTTTCGCCGCGATCTTCGCGGCCGCGCTAGTGGCGCTCTCCTCCTACGCGGCTTACCTCGTGCTCGCTTCACGCGATCTGATGATCGCGGACTTCATGACCTACCGTGGCGTGGCGATGATGGTCGCCCGATTGGCTCACGCGGGAAACTGGCCACTGCTCATAAGCGCCGCTGTTCAATCGATCACCCAGGATTATTCCTGGGCTCCGGCATTGGCGCCAGGCCTCTTGCTAGCGGCGACGGAGCCCACATCGCGCGCCGTTTATACGTTCGCGATCCTCACCCTCTACGCCGCGCCGGCCGCCTTGGCGTTGGCGATTCTCGCACGCGACTGTGCCCGCCGCGCCGGGCTTCCACGCGACGCGCAGCCGGCAGGTGTCATTGCGCTCGGCGTCGCCACAGTGCTCGTCGCCTATCCTGCCGCGTTTGCGGTCGCCGCGCGCGGCATGCCCGACGTCGGCGGGTTGGTTCTGGTGGTCTGCGCGCTCAGGCTGGCCGAGAGGCTCGCCCGGTTGCTCGCCTTGCGGCAAGGCCTCGACCGCGTTGAGTCCATGACGCGCCGGGTCGCCATAGCGCTCGCGGTGACCCTCTACGCGATGTTCGCGTTCCGGCGCTGGTACGCATTCGCCGCGGCCGGAATCGTCGTCATGTTGGCGTTGGAGGTCGGCTCAATTGCGCTGACGAGAGGCGCGCGCTTTCGCTGGAAAGACGCCGTTGCGGCTGCGGCGCTCGGCGCTCTCGCGCTGCTCGCGCTCCTGAGCCCGGTCCTTATCGATTGGGCGCCCAACTTGAGCGCCCATGACTACGCCCAAACCTACGCAGGCTACCGCAAGCCCCTCGACGTGTTCCTGCGCGAGCTTGGCGACTGGGTCGGCCTTATCCCAACCATTGCGGCGCTGGCCGGCGCGGCGCTCCTTTGGGCGCGTTCGCGCGACAACCGCTTGCTGCGTCTCGTTCTTGGCTCCGCCGCGATCGCAGCCGCGTTGTTTCTTCGTATCCAGACGCCATATATCCACCATCTCGATCTGATCGCGCCGGCGATTGTCGCGCCGATCGCAGCTTCGCTGATGCTCCTCTTCGCGCGCACGCCCGGCCTTGCGCTTCTCGGCGCCGCCGCGCTCGCTTCCGTCACGCTTTTCCCGCTTGCGAGGGTGCTCAATCCGCTTGGCATTGCGCCAATCGCCGGGGTGCCCCGGGCGCCGCGCGCCGATCTCGACGAACTTGAGCGCCTCAAGGACTGGGTCGATGAGCGCGCCCGGCCGGACGCCAAGATTTGCGGCCTCGGCTCGAGTTACACGTTCAGCGGTCAGCTCATCGGCGAATTGTGGCAACTCCATCCCGATCGCGGTCCCGGCAGGCGCGAGCTTGGCGTCACGATGCCGGACGTCGATACGGTCGACGGGCCGCCCCCTGCGGCTCTGAAAGATTGCGCGATCATGATCGTCGGCGAGCCAGTCCAGACCCACCTCGATCCCAACTACCAGCAGACGGTCATTGTCCCCTCGCACGAGATGCTGAGTGGCCAAGGGATCGGCGCAAAGTTCCACCGCATCGGCGAAGTCTTCCATCTCGAGAAGGGCGTGAGCGCGGTTGTATTCGAGCGCTTAGCGCCAGTTGACGACGCTGATATCGCCGGGCTGCAGCAGCGCTGGCGAGCCGCGCGCGCCGAGCTTGGCTTCAACGATCGCCGGCGATAAGCCCGCCCCGCCCGTTTCGAGGGCGCTAACTCTTGCTCTTCTGATCGACGCCCGCTGTTGCAAGAGTATGCTCGGCGATCATCAGCTCTTCGTTGGTTGGAATGACGAAGACGATCGTCGGCGAATTCCTGGCGCTGACGATCTGCGCATTGGCGCGGTTCGCATCAGCGTCGAAATGGACGCCCATCCATTCCATGTCCTTGAGCACGGCTTCGCGCACTTTCCACGAGTGTTCGCCGATGCCGGCTGTAAACACGATCGCCTCGGCGCCATTGACTGTCGCCGACAGGCTGGCCAGTTCGCGTCGAATGCGCGACACGAAATAAGCGATTGCCGCGCGCGCGGCCAAGCTGTCGGAGGCCTCGAGCTCGCGCATGTCCTGCGACAAGCCCGACATGCCCTTGAGCCCAGACTCTTTCCAGAGGAGATCGGAGATGGCGTCGGCGCTCATCTTCTTTTCGGCCATGAGATAAAGCACGACGCCCGGATCGATCTGTCCGCAGCGGGTGCCCATGGCGAGGCCGTCGAGCGCAGTGAAGCCCATTGTTGTGGCGACGGCGCGCCCGTCATGCACTGCGCACATTGAGGCGCCGTTGCCGAGATGGGCGATGATCACGTCCTCGCGTGCAATCTGCGGTGCGATCGCGCGCAGCTTTCGAGTAATGAATTCGTAGGAAAGGCCGTGAAAGCCGTAGCGACGCACGCCCGCGTCGTAATAGGAGCGTGGCAGAGCGTAAGTGTCCTCGATGAATGCGTGAGTACGATGGAAAGCGGTGTCGAAGCACGCGACTTGCGGGATCGACGGAAAGGCCTTCATGGCCGCCTCGACTCCGGCGATATTGTGCGGCTGGTGGAGCGGCGCGAGCGGAATAAGCGCCTTCAGCTTCGCGAGCGTCCCGTCGTCTATTCGGACTGGCTCGGCAAAATCCGGCCCTCCATGTACGATGCGATGGCCGACCGAGATGACGGAAGAATCATAGCCGGCCTTCTTGAGCCAATCGAGAATGGCGCTCATCGCGGCATCGTGATCGACGCGCGCCTGTGATTGACCGAAACTCAGCTCGGCTGTTTTGCCTGAGACCGTTTTGACGGATCCTTTCGCGGTTGCTCCGATACCCTCGACCTGACCCAAAGCCAAAAGGTTCGGAGCCTCGCTGCTCGTTAGGTTAAAGAGCGCGAATTTGAGTGAGGACGAGCCGGCGTTGAGAGTGAGGATCACCGAGGCCAAGGCATTCACTCCGCCGATGTGGCGACGCCCGGTTCATCGCTCAACGAGCGTCCTTCGCGGCACCGGCCGCAGATCTGCTCCGACGCGCAGGTGACGGGCCAAACGCGGTCGCGCCGGCCCGTCACTGGCGTTTAGCCCAACCGCCAGTTCGCCGCTTCCGCCCGCGCGACGAATGGCTGAACCTCTAGCACACCGGCGGGCGAATCGGCCAGAGACGACGTCGTCCGCGCGCGATGCGCACGATTAGTTGAAGGCGATGACACTGGAATGAAGAGACGCCCGGGGAGCCAGCTTGCCCGCAGTGCAACTGGATGACCGCGTCCGATCTGGCCTGGCTGGCTGACTTGATTCTGCGCCGACTATGCTGTCTTAAGCTGCCACCCTCGGGACACGGGCTCCCGAACGAGCCGCCGGGACGATAGATGAACTTTTCTCAACGTCTGACCTTTCTGTTTTCGGCGCCAATGTTCGACGCCGACGATCTTGAGGGCCTCCGGGTCAGTCAAATCATCGCCGCCATCGAGCGGATGGGATTTCAGGTCATCAAGGCGCGCCGCGTCGAAGACGCTGAGATTGCGGTGCAGACCGACGCTGCGATCGGCTGCATGGTCGTCGACTGGGGCAAAAAGGGCATCGAGGGCAAGGCCGCCTCGCTCATCAACCTGATGCGCAAGCGCGGTCTCGACATGCCTATCGTTGTTCTGGTCAGGCGCAAGCGCTTCGAGGACATCCCGGTCGAGGTGCTCGACTTCATCGATGGCTATGTCTTCTTGGCCGAGGAGACACCCGAGTTCATCGCCAGGAACCTGGTGTCGCGCCTCAAGCAATATGCAGACACGCTGAAGACGCCATTCTTCGGCGCGCTCGTGGATTACCAGGAAGAAGGCAACCAGCTTTGGACCTGTCCTGGCCACAACGGCGGCGTGTTTTACAGCCGCAGTCCAATCGGGCGCATCTTTGTCGAGCATCTCGGCGAAGCGGTCTTTCGCGATGACCTCGATAATTCAATCCTCGAACTCGGCGACCTCCTGACTCACGAAGGTCCGGCGCTCCAGGCGCAGAAAGAAGCGGCGGCGATCTTCGGGGCGGAGAAGACCTATTTTGTGCTTAACGGGACGTCGTCGTCGAACAAGATCGTGCTCACCAATCTCATCGCCGAGGGCGACCTGGTGCTGTTCGACCGCAACAACCACAAGGCTGCGCATCAGGGCGCATTGCTCATGGGCGGGGCGATCCCGATCTACTTATCGACCGACCGCAACGCCTATGGGCTCATCGGCCCCATCCGGCCAGAGGATCTGGACGAAGCGCAAATTCGCGAGCGCATCCGCGATAACCCGCTGGTGACGGACAAAGAGGCGTGGAAGCGCGAGCGTCCATTTCGCGCCGCGGTGATCGAGCAATGCACCTACGACGGCACGATCTACGACGCCGAGCGCATCGTTGAGCGAGTAGGGCGTCTTTGCGATTACATCATATTTGACGAGGCGTGGGCCGGTTTCATGAAGTTTCATCCCCTTTATGAGCGCCGGTTCGCGATGGGCTTGCGGAACTTGGGCGAAGAATCCCCCGGTATCGTCGCCACCCAGTCGGCGCACAAGCAGCTCGCGAGTTTCTCGCAGGCGTCCCAAATCCATGTCCGTGACCGGCACATCAAGGGGCAGCGGCGCCGGGTCGAGCACCGGCGCTTCAACGAAGGCTTCATGCAGTTCGCCTCGACCTCGCCGTTTTATCCGCTGTTTGCGTCGCTCGACGTTGGCGCGCAGATGATGAAGGGCCGCTCGGGGGAAGTGCTGTGGGACGACGCGATCCGTCTTGGGATCGAGTTGCGTAAAAAGCTGCGCGCGGTCCGGCGCGAATTCGAAGAGAAGGAGCGCGACCCGGCGCGACGCTGGTTCTTCGACCCATTCGTGCCGCAGCGGGTTTCGATCCGCGACGCTGCGCTCGATGGGGCGACCCACGACGTGCCGTGGGAGAATGTGTCGACCGACCTCATCGCCCGGGATCAGCGCTATTGGGCGCTGGCGCCGGGCGAATTTTGGCACGGCTTCCGATCACTTGAACCGGGCTTCGCGATCACGGATCCGGCCAAGCTGACCCTGCTCACGCCAGGCTTCGATCGCGCGACAGGCGCTTATGAAGCGCACGGCGTGCCCGCCCCGGTCGTGGCGCAATATCTGCGCGAGAATCGGGTCGTGTCGGAGAAGAACGACCTCAACTCGCTTCTCTTCCTGCTGACGCCCGGCGTCGAGTCGAGCAAGGCAGGCACACTCGTTTCCGCGCTTGTGGCCTTTAAGCGTCTGCACGACGAGAACGCGCCGCTCGACGACGCCATGCCTGAGTTCGTCGCCAAGCGGCCGGCGCGCTATCGGGGAAAGCGGCTCAAGGACCTGTGCGGGGAAATGCACGCCTTCTTCCGCGACGCGCGCGCCAGCGAGTTGCAGCAGGCGCAATTCGCCGCCAGCCATCTGCCGGAGATGGTTATGACGCCGCGCGAGGCCTCGCGCCACTTGGTGCGCAACAATGTCGACTATCTACCCCTCGCCGAACTCGACGACCGGATTGCAACGACGCTGTGGGTCGTCTATCCGCCGGGCATCGCGACGATCGTTCCGGGCGAACGGCTCAGTGAACGGTCGCGGCCGATGCTCGATTATCTCAAGATGTTCGAGAAGAGCGCGAACGTGTTCCCCGGATTTGAAGCCGAGATCCAGGGTCTCTATCGGGAGGTCGACGCGTCGGGAGCGATTCGCTTCTACACTTATGTCGTAAGAGAATAGGCGCGCTCGCCGCTCAGCCGCGACATTGATCGTCGCCTCACCGCCGCTCGCCCAAGCGGCCGCGCCCTGGGGCGACGGCGGAACGTAGGCCGGCATGCCGAATGGCCCAGGACGCCAAGGGAAGGCGCTCTTCAAACGGCCTTTGAGCGCTCGCGGCGAAGCTCCGTCTCCTGGGCAGGGCGGTTACTTGGCGGCCACCTCCCAAATGAGGTCCAGGTAGGCTTCCATCAGCGGCCGGGTTCCTTGAGCAAGGGATTGCGCGCCCGCTCCGCGCGCGCGATATACGCCGATCGGAGCCGTCTGTTCTAAAGCGGCGGCAAGCAGGGTCGAGAATGCAGGTTAAAGCCGAGCACGGCGCACGCGAGACGATAGGCGACTACGGGCCGGTTACTGTGCGCAACTCGCGTGACGGCGACGTGCCGGCGATGCTTGCGATCTATCTGCATCACATCCGACGCGGGGTGGATCCCGGCGTTGATGGCGATTTCGAGACCCCGGACGCCGACGATCTCAAGCGCCGCCGCCGCTCGATGAACAACCGCAAGATGCCGCATCTCGTTGCGGAGGAGGCGGGAACGGTGGTCGGCTACGCCTATGCGGTGCCGTTTCGGAAGCGGCCGGCCTATCGCTATACGGTCAAGCACTCGATCTACGTGCGCAGCGACCGCTTGCATGCGGGTATCGGCCGTCAACTCATGACGGCGCTGATCGACGCCTGCGCTGCGGCGGGTTTTCGCCAGATGATTGGCTACATCGACGGCGCCAACGTCGCATCCATCAAGCTGCATGAGAGGTTCGGCTTCCGCCAGGTCGGCTTTCTGCCCGCGGTCGGCTACAAATTTGGCCGCTGGACGGATTCGATCATGATGCAACGCTCGCTTGGCCCTGGCGCAACCGAGCCTCCGGCCGCCTGAACGATCCAACTGCGTCCTGCCCGCTCGCCAAGGGCGAGAGGCTATCTCGGGCGATCCGTATCCGGCGCGGTTTTGAGGCCGTTGCGTTCTCGATCGCCGGGTTCTCTGGCACAGAGTTTGCTAGCACCATTCTGAGCGGTCACGGGGTCGGGAGCATGCATTCGAATCGCGTTGAGGATTGGCCGGATCGTTTTCTTACGATCGCTGATCGAGGCATCGGTGGGCCCTTGACTCGCGTCGCCTTCTGTCCACAGTCTGCACGCAACCTGTCTAAGATCTCAGCGATGGAGGGAACAGTTTCATTCTTTGACACGCTGAATCTATCAGACCGAGTACGCAATTTCCTTCTGAAGGAAATGACGTCCGGCCGCCTCAAGCCAGGTGGTCGGATCAACGAAGCGGAGTTAGCTCGTAAATTAGGCATTAGCCGCAATCCTATCCGGGAGGCCATTTCCGGCCTTGCTCAACGAGGTTATCTCGTGTCGCTGCCCCGGAGAGGGCACCGAATGCGTGTGCTTACGGCGCAAGATATCGATGACGTCTTCTCGTTCCGTATCTGCGTCGAGTCCTTTGCGATTGAGCAGGCTGTGCCTCGCATGACGAGGGGCGACGCTGCAGGCTTGCGGGCCATTCAGGACCGGATGTTCGAGGCGGCGGCAGATGGCAATGTCACCGCCATGCGCGAGGCGGATGTCGCTCTGCACCGGACGATCTGCGAGTTGTCCGACAACCGTCAGACGCTACGGGCTCACGAAGCGATTGACACCGAGGTGCAGATCCTGATTGCGTCCGTGGATCTTGAACTCGAGAGCTTGGCTTTCACCGCGGCGGCGCATGTGCCAATCGTACAGGCTCTGGAAGCGAGGGACGTCGCCCGCGCAGTGACCGCGATGCAGCATCACCTGAAGACAACATGGGCAGGCGTGCATGCGATGCATCGCCAGGCGGGACTGCTTGAAGCTGCGGTCTGCGCCGATGAAGAGTTGTAGGAAATGGCGCCTGAGTGGGCCTTTCCGGGAGGAGAGGATCGATGAGGTTTGCAAAGAACAGGTTGTATATCGAAACTTATACCAAGTGTCCCAATTGTGGGATTCTGATTTTCGAAGACTCTAAACAGAATATGCAGGAGACAAAACTCGTCGATGGCAAGCTCTACTGCTCATCTTGGTGCGTCAATTGGGAGCAAGAACGCGCATTGCGGAACCAGGCTCGGGCGTCTGCGTAGCTGGAACGGTGTTTTACACTAAGGCCGGCATACCGGTCTGACTGGGAGAGGCGAGATGAAAGCGAAAGCATCAATAGTGGCGCTGGCTTGCAGCATGTGGGCCATCACGGCGGCCCCAGGGGCTCGCGCCGACGACGGAATCACGATTGGGATGGCGGTCGCCCAGACAGGCTGGATGGAAGCCTACGATGGTGAGGCGTACAAAATGGCGCAGCTCTGGGTCGACCAGCAGAACGCCAAGGGCGGCCTTCTGGGCAAGCCGATTAAAGTGGTGAGCGGCGACACAAAGACCGATCGCGTCGAAGGCGCAAAGGTCGGGCAGGCGTTGATTCAGCAGGGCGCCAAGCTGCTTCTGGTCTCGGCGGACTACGACTACGGGGCGCCTGCCGGCCTCCAGGCTCAGAAAGCCGGCGTCATTTCTGTCTTCATAGGCGCTTCGGATCCGAAAGCAGGCATCGTCGGCGTCGGCCCATTGTCATTCACCGCCAACAATGCGGGGCAGCTCGAGGGCGCCGTCATGGCCGACTGGGGCATGAAGAAGAAGGGCGTCAAGAAGGGCTACATGCTCATTGATGAGACGATCGAGTACAACAAGTCCGTCTGCGCCGGCTACGATTGGATGATGAAGGTCAACAAGGGAACGATCGTCGGCAAAGACACCTTCAAGGGCTTGGACCCAACCATCAGCTCGCAGATCACCCGTCTCACTGAGGCGATCAGCAAGAGCGGCGTCGACCACATCATGTTGTGCTCGACCAATCCGGGCGCCGCGAGTTCGCTTCGCCAACTCCGCGCCGCCGGAGTCAATCTGCCCGTATTCAGCGCCACCGCGATGGACGGCACCTATTGGCTGAACTCGGTTCCTGGTCTCAAGGATTTCTACTTGCCTTCGCAAGCGCTCGCGAAAGATGACCCTAGGCCGGCGGTCAACGAAATCTCCGCCGCCTATGAGAAGAAGTTCGGCAAGCCGCCGACCACCCAGTATGCCTACCCGATCTACGCGTTCCTCGACATGTGGGCCAATGCGGTGACGGAAGCCAAGACCGCCGACGCCAAGCCGGTGGTGGACATTCTGAACAAGGCCAACAACCAGTCGACCGTTCTTGGGCCGCGGACCTTCACGAACAAGCTTCACGTCCAGACGACTGAGCCGATGTTCGTCATGTCCTACGCCGACGGCAAGGAGACGCCGGTCGAGGAGTGGAAGATCACCGAGACGATCCCGGACGCGGTGCTCTATCGCCTCAAGGGCAGCGAGTAAAACGTTACGATCGCGGGCGCTGCTTCGGACAGCGGGCGGCGCCCGCTCCTCAATTGGCTCGAGGACGTCACCCTCATGCATGAACCGCCGGCCGCCCTGGCAGTGGCGCCGACCGATCCGACCAACGTCGATGCGGCCGAACTCTCGGCCGAGAAGTTGACGGTCCGGTTCCAAGGCCTCGCGGCGATCTCTGATGTGAGCCTAACGGTCCAACGTCATGAGGTGTTCGGACTGATCGGGCCCAACGGGGCCGGCAAGACGACGCTTGTGAATTGCCTGACCGGTTTTCAGGCGCCGACCGAGGGCTGCGTGCTGGTTGGGCGGCAGAGCACTGCCGGATGGGTGCCGACACGCTTCCGGGAGATGGGAATCGCCCGCACATTCCAAGCCGGACGGTTGTTCAAGGAGATGTCCGTCCTCGAAAACACCGAGGTCGCGGCGGTCGGATTGGGACTCCCGCGCCGTAAGGCCATCGCGCATTCGCAGGCAATTCTCGATTGGGTCGGACTTGCCGACAAGGCGGCTTTACCCGCGGGCGCGTTGGCCTATACCGACCAGCGCCGGCTCGGCATAGCGCGAGCGATGGTCATCCCGCCGGCTTTTGTGCTGCTCGATGAGCCAGCCGCTGGCATGTCCGACGCCGAATGCGAAGGATTGATGGAGCTTGTCTCATCGATCCCCAAGGCCTTCAGTTGCGGTGTGCTCCTGATCGAACACAACATGCGGGTGGTGATGGGCATCTCCAACCGCATTCATGTCCTCGATGGCGGGAAGACGATCGCCGAAGGCTCCCCCGGAGAGATCCAGAGGGATCAGGCGGTGCTCGCCGCATATCTCGGCATGGAGGCGTGATGGCGTCCCTTCTCGAGGTCGAGAATCTTTCGGTCCGCTATGGCGACCTCGTCGCCCTTCGGGGCGCCTCGCTTACGGTCAACGAAGGCGAGGTGGTGTGCGTCATCGGGCCGAACGGCGCCGGCAAGTCGACCACGCTCGCGGCGATCGCGGGCGGCGTCACGCCGGTCTCGGGCGACGTCCGCCTTGACGGCCGCAGCATCATTGGTCAGCGCCCCGAGCAGATCGCGCGGCTTCGCTTATCGCTCGTGCCGGAAGGCCGACACATCTTTGGGACGCTCACCGTCGCCGAGAACCTGCAGATCGGCGGCTACATGCTTGGCGACCGCGCCGCCGCGCGCAACGATATGGAGCGCCTGTTGGGTCATTTCCCGCGCTTGCGCGAACGCCTCCGCTATCCCGCCGGACGGCTCTCCGGCGGCGAACAACAGATGCTGGCGGTCGCGCGGGCCGTGATGACGCGACCGCGGATCCTGCTTGTCGACGAGCCGTCGCTCGGACTCGCGCCCAAGATCATCGATCAGATCTATGACATCCTGCTCGAGCTTCGGCAGCGCGAGAAAATGACCCTTCTCATCAACGAGCAGAGCTCAGCGCGCGTCCTGAAATTCGCCGATCGCATCTACGTGCTGCGGGGCGGAACGGTTCAGCTTGAGGGCCGCGCCGAGGAACTTCGTGATGGCGAGGCCATCCGCCACGCCTATTTCGGCTTCGGAAGCGGCCAGCATCCGCCGGTGGAGACGGCCGCATGATCGAGTTTGTGCAAAACCTGATCGACGCCCTTGCGCTCGGCAGCATCTACGCGCTGACGGCGCTTGGCATCGGCCTTCTGTTTGGGATCCTGCGGCTGATCAATTTCGCCCATGGCGACATGATCACGATCGGCGCCTACGCCCTCATTGTGCCGTCGGCGGACGTGACGGCCCGGCTTCTCATCGGCTCATGGACCCCCGCGGCCGTCATCATCGCGATTTCGATGATCGTCGTCGTGGCGGCGCTCCTGACCGACGCCGCGGTCTTCCGGCCGCTCCGGACCGCCTCCTCGCCGACCTTGATGATCGCCTCTTTCGCGGTGAGCTACATCATCCAGAACGGCATCCTGATCTTTTATGGCGCACGTCCGAAAGCAGTGGACTTCTGGAGCGGCGCCAACGTGCAGATTTATCTCGGCGAACTCCGCGTGCCCTTGCTGCAGCTCATCACCCTCGTGGTGACGCTCGTCCTCATGGTCGCCCTCACGCTTTTCCTTAGGCGCACGCCCTACGGCGTACAGATGCGAGCCGCCGCGGAGGATTTCCGCATGGCGCAGTATCTGGGTGTGCGCGGCAACATCGTCATCGGGCTTGCCTTCGCGATCAGCGGCGTCCTCGCGGCGGCGGTCTCCATGCTTTACATCACGCAGTCTGGGTCGCTTACGCACCAGATGGGTGTGCCGCTCGCTTTGTTCGCCTTCGTGGCGGTCGTCGTCGGCGGCATGGGCAATCTGACCGGCGCGGTCGTCGGCGGATTTCTGCTTGGGCTGATCGTCACCATGTTGCAGGCCTACCTGCCTTCAGACCTGCGCGCCTTCCGAGACGCTTTCGCCTTCGGCGTCGTCATCCTCGTTCTCCTGGTGCGTCCTGCTGGCCTCCTGCCAGCGCGAACCACGATCGAACGGGTCTGAGGGGAAGCCACCCATGCGCGCTTTCCTCGTCCGCCACCAGACGCCGATCCTCCTGGTGATCATCCTTGCCGCGGCGACGGCTCTTACGGATATCAGCGGCCTCGATCTTCTTCAGGTGCCTCTGACCGAAATGCTCATCCGGGTGCTGGTCGTGGTGGGCCTTTACGTGTTCATCGGGAATTCCGGCGTCATTTCCTTTGGTCAGATCGGCTTCATGTGCATCGGGGCCTATGCGGCCGGCTGGGCGACCGCCGAGCCGACCTTCAAGCAGGTGATGCTCCAAGGCCTGCCGGACATTCTTGCGCAGAACCAGTGGCCCTTTCCGATCGCCATGGCGGGCGCCGTCGTCCTGCCCACGATTGTGGCCTTCCTGTTCGGGCTCGCGATCCTGCGCCTCAACGGCATCGCCGCCTCCATTGCGACCTTCGCGTTTCTCATTATCGTCAACAGCGTCTATTCGAACTGGGACTCGGTGACGGCCGGCGTCTCTTCGCTGGTCGGTATTCCGACCGCCGTCGGCCCGTGGGTGGCGTGCGCCTTCGCTGCGGCCGGCGTCGTCATCGCCTACGTCTTCCAGATCACCCGCTACGGCCTGATGCTGCGGGCGACGCGCGAGGACGATGTCGCGGCCAAGGCCTCCGGCGTGCACAGCGTCCGCATGAGGCTCATCGCCTTCGTTCTGAGCGCGGCGCTCGTCGGCGCCGGCGGCGGGCTTTACGCCCAGTTCCTCGGCATCCTGACCGTCGACACTTTCTACCTGAGCTTGTCCTTCATCACGATCGCCATGCTGGTCGTGGGCGGCATGCGCAGCCTGACCGGCGCGGTGTTTGGCGTCATGGCGGTGACAATCATTGTCCAGCTGCTGCGTTTCGGCGAGCACGGGTTCACGGTCGGGTCGACCGAACTCAAACTGCCCGAGAACAGTAGCGAACTCGGGTTGGGTCTTCTGCTCGCGCTCATCCTGATCTTCCGCCCCAACGGCCTTTCGGGAGGCAAGGAGCTAACCCTGATCAGCGCCCCCGAAAGCATCGCGGCGCGAACCGCCAACGCCGCGGCCGCGCAATCCCTCCAAAGCGACTCCAACGCGGTCGCGTGAGAGATCCCCCCATGGACGATCTGCAACCAGACAATCGCTTTGCCGCCGGCGCGGCCTATATCGACGGCCGCTACATGCCCATCGGCGAAGCCGCAATCCCGATCACGGATTGGGGCTATCGCCGTTCGGATGTGACCTACGACGTGGTGGGAGTCTGGGAGGGCCGGTTCTTCCGCCTCGACGATCATATACGCCGCTTCCGCGCCTCGATGCGCAAGCTGCGTTTCGAACCGCGGGAGAGCGACGAGGACATCAAGGCGATCCTCAACCGCTGCGTCGCGCTGTCAGGATTGAAGAACGCCTATGTCGCGATGGATTGCCTGCGAGGCCGTCCAGCCCCCGGCAAACCGTATCACCCCATCAATGCTCGCAACTACATTGCAGCCTTCGCCATTCCGTGGGTCTGGGTCATGAGCCCCGAAGTCCAGGAGCGCGGAGGCCATCTCATTATCGCCCAGACGCTGCGAATACCGCCGAGCTCCGTCGATCCGACCGCGAAGAATTTTCACTGGGCGGACCTGACCAGGGGGCAATTCGAGGCCCATGATCGGGGCGCCGATTTCGCGCTCTTGCTCGATAGCGACGGCAACGTCACGGAAGGTCCCGGCTTCAATGTCTTCATGGTGATCGACGGCGTCGTCGTCACGCCGGACGCCGGCGTGCTGGAAGGGATCACGCGCAAATCGGTCATTGAGATCTGCAGCGACCTCGGCATCCCCGCCAAGGTCGGCAAGGTCTCCGCCGAGGAGGCTCGCGAGGCCGACGAGATTTTCCTCGCCACCACGGCAGGCGGCGTGATGCCGGCGAGCCGCATCGACGGGCGGATCATGGGCAACGACCGGCCAGGGCCGATCTCGATGAAGATCAAGGAGACCTTCTGGGCGAAGCGCGCCAATGGATGGCATGCCACGCCCGTCGATTATGCGGCCGCCGTGGCCCCCGTCTGACAAGTTGAGGAGAGATCCAATCCCATGAGTTACCGTCTGGGCATTGATATCGGCGGCACGTTCACAGACTTCGTCGCGTACGACCAAGATGGCAAGACGCTCCGGGCGTGGAAGAACCTGTCGACCCCCGAGAATCCGATCGAAGGGATCATGACTGGTCTCAGGACGTTTGGCGCGATCGACTCGGTCGGCGGCATACGGCTTGGCACTACGGTCGCCACCAACGCCCTGCTCGAGGGCAAGGGCGCCACGGTCGCCTATGTGACGACGCGCGGCTTCAAGGATGTGCCCTTCATCGGACGCGGCAATCGCCGGCACCATTATGACTTGGCCTGGGTGAAGCCGAAGCCGTTCGTGCAACGCCGGCACGCCTTCGAAGTCGATGAGCGCATCGGGCCGTCGGGCGAGACCATTGAGCGGCTTGACGAAGCCCAGGTCCGGGCGCTCGCCCGCGACATCAAGGCCGGAGGCGTCGTCAACGCGATCGCCGTCGTGCTGCTCCACTCCTACCTGACGCCGGACCACGAGCAGCGCGTCAAGGCGATCTTCGCCGAGGAGATCCCCGATATTCCCGTTTCGATCTCCTATGATGTGCTGCCGAAGTGGAAGGAGCATTTCCGTTCTTCGACCACGATTTGCGACGCCTTCATCAAGCCGGTGGTCGATAAGCAACTCGGCAGCATGCGCCGCACGCTCAACGAGCGCGGCATCGGCGCCAAAATCGTCGTCATGCGCTCCAACGGCGGAGAGATGACGCTCGACAAAGCGGTGGAGTCGCCGATCCAAATCGCCGTGTCCGGCCCGACTGGCGGCGTGATCGCCGCCAAACGGACCGCCGAGGTGTTGGGCCTGCCCAATCTCGTGACGCTTGATATGGGCGGCACGTCGACCGATGTGTCCACAGTGGTCAACGGCAAGGAGAAGTTCACCACCGATTTCGAGATCGAGTGGGGACGGCCGATCCAGATCCCGATGATCGACATCCGCACCATCGGCGCCGGCGGCGGTTCAATCGCCCGGATCGACGCGGGCGGCATGCTGGTCGTCGGCCCCGAAAGCGCGGGCGCCAATCCGGGTCCCGCCTGCTATCGGCTTGGCGGCGCGCTGCCCACGGTTACTGACGCGAATGTCGTGCTTGGCCGCATCTCCGCCGACAACTTCCTCGGCGGGACGATGAGCCTCGACGCTAAGGCCGCCCGCACGGTCGTTGCGACCATCTCCGACGCGTTGGGCCTATCGGTGGAGGAGGCGGCGCTCGCCATCGTGCGAATCGCCAACAACAATATGGTGGGCGCGCTTCATACCGTGCTGACCGAACAGGGCCTCGATCCGCGCGATTTCGTGCTCGTGGCGTTCGGCGGGGCAGGTCCTCCTCACATCAGCGATCTCATGACCGAAGCTTCAATCCCGAAAGGCCTTGTGCCGAACTTCCCCGGCCAGTTCTCCGCCTTCGGCTTCACCATGGCGAATGCGCGGGTTGACCGGTACCGGACCGTGCAGCTCAACTCGCGCTCGTTCGATGCGCAGCGCGCGCGCGCTGCGATGGCGGCTCTCGTCTCGGAATGCCGGAGCGAGCTCGCCGCGCAAGGCCACGATAAGATCACGGTCACACGCGCCGTCGAGATGCGGTATCTCGGCCAGAATTACGAGCTGGAAATCCCCATCGATATCGACGCGTTCACCGAGGCCGAGATCGCCCGGTTGTTCGAGGCGTTCCACGAGCAGCATGACGCGCGGTTCGGCTTCCGGCTCGACGACCATATGGAGATCGTCAACTTCCTGGTCACCGGCACGGCGATGACCGGCGAGTTAGCCTTCCCCGAGATCGCCAAAGCCGAGGGGGAAGCAGCGCCCGCATCGAAGCGCCCGGTCTGGTTCGAACGGGGCTGGATCGACACGCCAGTTTACGATCGCGACAGCCTGCGCGCGGGCCATACGATCACGGGCCCCGCGCTTGTGGAGGAGCACGCTTCGGTCACCGTGCTCAGCCCGGACAAGAGCTTGTCTGTCGATCGATTCGGCAACCTCCTCATCGCGACCAAATAGAGAGCCGTTGGAGCAACGCCTATGGACATGGTTTCTCTGAACATCGTCGGAGGCATCCTCGTCTCCATCTGCCGTGACATGGGCGTCACGCTCATGCGCACTTCTTATTCCACCATCTTCAGCGAGTCGCTTGACTTCACCTGCGGCCTCGCGCTGCCGAGCGGCGAACTGGTGGCGACCGGCGACTTCTGCCCCTCGATGATCGGCGGCATGCCGCTCCTGCTGCGGTCTTGCGTTAACGAGATCAACATCAACGATCTCGAGGAGGGCGATGTGCTTCTGCACAACGATCCCTATCGCGGCGGTCTGCACACGCCCGAACACACGATCTTCAAGCCGGTCTTTGTTGGGGGCAAAGCAATCGGTTTCGCGGTTGCTATCGGTCACCTTTGCGAGGTCGGCGGCATGGCGCCGGCGGGATTCGCGGGCGAAGCGACGGAGGTCTTCCACGAGGGACTGCGCGTGCCGCCCGTCAAGATCAAGCGGGCGGGCAAGGACGTCGACGACGTCTGGCGCCTTCTGCTCGCGAATGTCCGCACGCCACGTTACAATTATGGCGACTTCCGAGCGCTGATTGCGGCTGTCGATCTTGGCGAGCGCCGCATGGCCGACCTCGCCAACAAGTACGGGATCGAGAAATTCCTGCAAAACGTCCACGGCCTGATGGATTACTCGGAGCGGCGCATGCGCGCCGAGATCGATCAGATCCCCGATGGCCGCTATGTGTTCGAGGACGTCATGGAGGACGATGGCATCACCGACCAAGCCTACACCATCAAGGCCGAAGTGACGGTGAAGGGCAGCGACCTCATCGTCGACTATCACGGCAGTTCGCCCCAGGCGAAAGGGCCGATCAATGGCACTTTGGGGGTCGCGCATGGCGCGGCCTATAACGCGATCCTGCAGTTGACCGACTCCACCATCCCGAAGAATTCAGGCTGCTTCCGGCCGATCCGCGTGCTTGCCCCGCCCGGCACGGTGGTCAATGTGAACTTTCCGGGTCCCTCGGTTGGCGGCAACACGGAGACGCATTGCCGGATCGCCAATGTCGTGATGGGCGCGCTCGCGCCAGGCCTGAAGGATCGCTCCGCCGCGACCGACGGGGCCACCCACAGCAACTTCCTGTTCGGCGGGACCGACGCCAAATCGGGCGAGTTCTTCTGCTGCTACGACCTCACGCCTGTCGGTTGGGGCGGCCGCAGCTTTGCCGATGGCAATGACGCGGTCGGCGGCATCAATGGCAATTGCCCGCACATCCCGGTCGAAGTGTTTGAGTTTCGCTTCCCCTGGCATGTCGAGGAGTTCAAGCTTGTCGACGGCTCGGGAGGTCCAGGGAAGTTCCGTGGCGGCCTCGCCCTGTCGAAGACCGTCCGCTGCACCGACACGCCGATGACTTTTAGCTACATGAGCGACCGGCAGAAGGTGAGCCCTTGGGGAATCCACGGCGGCCATCCCGGCGCCAAGGCGGAACTGTTCATCAAGCGCAATGGCGGCGATGAGTGGCTGACGATTACCCAGGCCTTCAACAAGGTCTCGCCGAGCAAGTTCTCCAACGTTCCGATCGCGCCCGGCGACCGGATCAAGATCTCCTCGCCAGCTGGCGGAGGCTGGGGACCGCCTGAGGAGCGCGATCCTCACATGGCGCGAGAGGACCTTCTCGATGGTTTCATCACGCCCGATCAAGCGCGAACCGTCTATGGACTGAAGGGCTAGCCCAGACCGGTCGCTTTCTCCTCTTCAGATCCGAAATCAGAGGCCTTTTATGACAGTTATCCCGAATTCGATCCATGCGCGCGACGTCGCTTATTTGCTTCATCCCAACACCAACGCGAGGCGCCACGAGAAGACCGGGCCGATGGTGATCGATCGCGGCGAAGGCATTTTCGTCTATGACGACCAGGGGAAGCAGTACATCGAGGCGATGGCGGGGCTCTGGAGCGTAGGGGTCGGTTTCGGCGAGCAACGCCTGGTCGACGCCGCGACCCGGCAGCTGGCCAAGCTGCCCTACTACCATTCATTTTCGAGCAAATCCTCGGAGCCCTCGATCGAGCTTGCGGAGCGGCTCGTGAAGATGTCGCCCGAAGGGCTCGACCGCGTCTTCTTCACCAATTCCGGCTCCGAAGCCAACGACACCGTCATCAAGCTCGTCTGGTTCTACAACAACGCGATTGGCCGGCCGGAGAAGAAGAAGTTCATCGCACGTACGGGCGGCTACCACGGGATCACGATCGCGAGCGGCAGCTTGACCGGCCTGCCCACCAATCATCGCGGCTTCGACTTGCCGCTCCCCTTCGTCAAGCATGTGACGACGCCGCATCATTACCGGTTCGCCGAAGCTGGCGAGAGCGAGGAGGCCTTCGCCACCCGTCTCGCGGCCGAACTCGAATCCACTATTCTCGCCGAAGGGCCGGAGACCGTCGCCGCCTTCATCGGCGAGCCGCTGATCGGCGCAGGCGGCGTGCTGACGCCCCCGGCCACCTACTGGGAGAAAATTCAGGCCGTCTGCCGCAAATACGATGTGCTCGTTGTGGCTGACGAAGTGATCAATGGCTTCGGCCGCCTCGGCACGACCTTCGCCTGCGAATATTATGGCATTCGGCCGGACATTCTCGTCGTGTCGAAGCAGATCACCTCCTCCTACATGCCGCTCGCCGCCATCTTGATCAGCGACAAGATCTATCAGGGCGTGGCCGACGGCTCGGACAAGCTGCAGACCTTCGGCCATGGATTCACCACGAGCGGTCATCCGGTGGCGACGGCGGTCGGAGTCGAAAACCTGAAGATCATCGAGGAGCGCAACCTCGTCGCCAACGCGAAGAAGGTTGGCGCTCACATGCAGGCGCGTCTGCGCGAGTTTTCAGGTCATCCCCTCGTCGGCGAGGTGCGTGGCGTCGGCCTGATCGGCGCGGTGGAGCTGGTGGCCGACAAAGCCACGAAGGCCAAATTTGACCCTCCCGGCAAGGTCGCTTTCTACTGTTACGAACGGGGCCAGGACAATGGCGTGATTGTTCGCGCCATCGGAGAAACGGTCTGTTTCTGTCCGCCTCTGATCATCACCGAGGCGCAGGTGGACGACATGATCGAGCGCTTCGGACGCAGTCTCAAACTCACGACGGCCTGGGTCCAAGCCGGCATGCCTCCTGCATAGCGTGACCTTTCGGTCCGAGCGGCTTCAAGGTGGGAGGAGCCGATGCGTGTCGCCGCCCGTGTCGATGAAGACTTCAAGGATATGATCGTCGCGTCAGGCGCGAAGGTTCACGAGTCGAGGCGCGGCTAGCCGATAGCGGGGACCGCTAGGCTGAACCGGGCCGGTCATCACAGAGGAGAGTGAGTTGCCCAATCTGCGCGTGGCCGTCGACATCGGGGGGACGTTCACCGATATATGCATCTTCGATCAAGACAAGGGCTCGATCCGGATCGCCAAGACCAGCTCGACGCCAAACCCGATCGATGGGGTGATGAAGGGGCTTGGCGCGGCCGACGTGGACCTGTCCGACGTCGTCTTGTTCTCTCATGGGACGACCGTGGCGACCAATGCGCTCATCACGCGCCGCTTGCCGCGGACCGCCATGGTGTGCACGCAAGGCTTCCGCGATGTGATCGAGATTCGCCGCGCCAACAAGGACGACATCTGGGACATCTACAAGGACGTCGCGCCGCCCTATGTGCCGCGCCGAGACCGCCTGACCGTCGTGGAGCGTGTGGACGCCGCGGGCAAGGTTGTCACGCCGCTCGACGAGAAGGGCGCGCGCGAGGTCGCCCGCATCCTCAAGAAACGCGGCATCGCGGCGGTCGCGGTCTGTTTCATGAACGCCTACGCCAATCCGGCCAACGAGCAGCGGATGAAGGCGGTCCTCGCCGAGGCGCTGCCTGGCGTTCCGGTCTCGATTTCCTCGGAGATCCTGCCCGAGATCTTCGAGCACGAGCGCTTCTCGACGACGGTCGTCAACGCCGCCTTGAGCCCGGTCGTGGTCGATTACACAACGAGGCTCGAAAAGCGGCTCGCGGAGGCGGGCTACAAGAGCGACCTTCTGCTCCTGCATACGGGCGGCGGCGTCATGACGCCTCACGGCGTCAAGGAATTCGCCGGCCGTCTCGCCGGCTCGGGCATCGCGGCGGGCGCCATCGCGAGCCGCCACATCGCGGCCCAATGCGGCTTTCCCAACTCGATCGGCCTCGACATGGGCGGGACGAGCTGCGACGTGTCGCTCGCCTTTGAGGGCCAGTCGCGCGTCACCAAGGATTGGTATGTCGAGTTTGGTTATCCGATCCGCTTCCCCTCGATCGAGGTCTTGACGATCGGCGCGGGCGGCGGCTCGCTCGCCTGGATCGACGAGGCGGGCGGCCTTCGCAACGGCCCACAATCGGCGGGAGCGAATCCGGGCCCCGCCTGCTACGGCAACGGCAACACGGTTCCCACCAACACGGACGCCAACGTGACGCTCGGCCGGCTGGGCAGCGACCTCGCCGGAGGCAGCATCCGCCTCGATGCGGAGAAAGCGCGCGAGGCCGTGCGCACGGGCGTGGCTGAGCCGTTCAAGCTCGGGCTCGACGAGGCGGCCGACGCCATCATTCGGGTCGCCAACGCGAACATGGCGAACGCCGTCAGGCTCATCTCGATCAGCCGCGGTTACGATCCGCGCGACTTCGCGCTCGTGGCCTTTGGAGGGGCGGGGGCGCTGCACGGGGCCGACATCGCGAAGGAACTGTCGATTCCCACCGTGATTGTGCCGCCCCATCCGGGCATCACCTCGGCCATAGGGTGCCTCCTGGTGGACGTTCAGCACGATCTCGCCACGAGCTATCTCAAGCCCGCGGCGGAATCGGATCCCGCCGCCATCGAGGCAGCCTTCAAGGCGCTCGAGCGCGATGCCGCCGAGCGTCTCGCGCATGAGGGCGTGGCGGCGAAGGACGTCGTGATGCAGCGCACGGTCGACATGATGTACCAGGGACAATGGCGTTCGCTCGCCGTGCCCGCGCTGTCCCCGATCGCCGACCTCGCCCCGCTGGTCGAAGCGTTTCACCAGCATCACGAGCGCGAATACAACTTCCGCCGCGACGACACGCCGGTCGGCTTGTTCCGCCTGAACCTCAAGGCGGTCGGCGTGGCGCCGAAAGCCGAACTCGCGAAAACGGCGCCGTCGGATAAGCCCGCAAAGCCGAAATCCCACCGCCAGGTCTGGTTCGCCGAGACCGGCCCCGCCGAGACCCCGGTCTACTGGCGCTCGGATCTCACGGCGGGAGCGGTCTTCAAAGGCCCGGCCATCGTCGAGCAGGTCGATTCCACCACCGTCGTGCCGCCCGGCTTCACGGCCGAGATCGACGGCTGGCTCAATATCATCCTTCGTCAGAAAGCTTGATCATGCCCGAGACAGCCACGCTCGATCCCGTCACCTTCGAGGTTCTGAAGAATTCCTTCATCACGGCCGTCGACCAGATGGCTGAGCAGATCCTCAGGACCTGCTACTCCTTCGTGATCTACAACCGGGATTTCTCCAACGCGCTTCACGACGCCAACGGCGACAGCGTCGCCCAGGGCAACGGCGACATCTCGGTCCATGTCGGCACGCTGCATTATACGTGCAAGGCGGCGATCGCCTTCTTCAAAGGGGACATGCATCCCGGCGACGTCTACATGATCAACGACCCTTACGCCGGCGGCACGCATTTCAGCGACGTGCGGCTGATCCGGCCCATTTTCGTCGGCGACGAGGTGATCGGCTACGCGCAGTCGAACGGCCATTGGTCGGACATGGGCGGTTCGGTGCCTGGATCTTTCGACGTCATGGCCAAGGATATGTTTCGCGAGGGTATCCGGATCACGCCTGTGCGCATCTTCGATCGCGGCCGCTTCTGCCGCGACGTGGCGCACATGATCGCCAGCAACACCCGCGACCCCGCTTCGCTTATCGGCGACATGCACGCCCAGGCGGAAGCGACCAATGTCGCGGCGCGCGAGGTGCTGCGGCTCGTCAAGAAATACGGCAAGGATACGGTCGTGGCCGGCATGGCCGCCGTGCAGGATTACGTCGAGCGCACCGTGCGCCAGCGCCTGAAGGCGCTGCCGGACGGTTCGTGGGAGACGGTCGACTATATCGACCGTGACGTGTCGGGCGGGGAGGGCATGATTCCGATCCGCGTCAAGACCACGATCGCAGGCGACAAGGTCGTCTACGACTTCACCGGCAGCCACCCGACCATCGGCTCGATCTACAATTCCGCGTTCGGGGCGACATTCTCGGCTTGCGTCGCGGGCATGAAAACTTTCTTTCCCGACTTGCCGCTCAATTCCGGCCTCTATCGGGTGATCGAGATCGTCGCGCCGCCCGATACGGTCGTCAGCGCGAAATGGCCGGTCGCCGTCACCGGCTTCCTGATGCCGTTCGAAAAGATCATGAACTCGATCTATGAGATCTGGTCGGGGATCATGCCCGAACGGGCGATCTCCTGCACCTTCAACATTGAGTATCTGCTCACCGGCGGAAACGATGCGCGCCGGCCTGAGAAGCCGATCTTTATGTTCTACGACTGGCTGCCGGGCGGCTGGGGCGGCCGCAACGGCAAGGACGGCGCGAATGTCACGCAGGCTTCCTTCGGCACCGGCATGTTGTCGCAGCCGGTCGAGGGTCAGGAGCGCGGCGCGCCTATCCTCACCACCGAATTCGAGGCGGTGACGGATTCGGGCGGACCCGGAAAATGGCGGGGCGGGGTCGGCGCCCGCAAGGCCTCGATCCTGCGCGAGGGCGAGAACACCGTCCTCTCCTATATCTGCGACCGCGAGCGCGCCGTGGTCTGGGGCACCAATGGCGGCTTGCCGTCCATGCCGCATGGGCTCCACGTGCGCCGCGCCGGCGCGAACGAGGACACCTGGCTCGGCTCCGTCTTCTCCGACGTGCCGCTGCAACCGGGCGACCTGTTCAGCCGGCCGACGGCGGGCGGCGGCGGCTACGGCGATCCGCTCGACCGCGATCCCGAGAAGGTGAAGACGGACGTTGCGGACGACTACGTTTCGATCGAGCGCGCGGCAAAGGACTACGGCGTCGTTCTCAAGGTGATCGACAAGGACCTATGCGAATACGAGGTCGACAAGGCGGCGACCGACCGTGAACGCGCCTCGATCCGCGCCGCGCGGCGCGGCTGGCTGGAGGAAGAGCCGGAGACGGTCGCCGCCAAATATCGGGCAGGCGAGATTGACGCGCTCGACGCGGTCCGCCGCTACGCTGTGATCCTGGACTGGGGCAGCGGCGAATTGATGCCGAACTCGACCGCACAATTCCGAGAACAATTCCGAACCCGCTCGCTCGGCCACTGGGCATAAGCGGGATCACGCCAAGGGGAGGATCTTATGTCTGAGTTGAGCTATTTCGACGCTCCGAACTTCGCCTTGCAAAAGAGCGGCGCGCTTCCCGTCGCGCGCCTCGCCTACCGAACACTCGGAACGCTGAACAAAGCCAAAGACAATGCGGTTCTGGTGACGACCGGGATCACGCTGAGCGACGATTCCAACGAGATGTATTTCTGCGGCCCGAAGCGCGCTCTGAACCCCGAGAAATATTTCATCATTCTGACGAACCATCTCGGAAACGGGCGCTCGTCCTCGCCATCAAATACGCCTGCGCCCTTCGAGATGGCGCGCTTCCCGACTGTGACCCACTTTGACAGCATTCGGCTGCAGCACCTGCTTGTCGAATCGCTCGGGATAAAAAAACTGCGCCTTGTCACGGGCTGGTCGCTGGGAGCGGCTCAGGTCTTTCAGTGGGCCGCGCAATATCCGGACGTGGTGGCGGCCGCCGCGCCCATCGCCGGGGCCGCGCGCTGCGGCGTCTATAACGCGGTGTTCGTGAATGCGCTGCAGCGGGCGCTGCGGCTCGACCCCGCGTTTCACGAGGGCTTCTACACTCGTCCGCCCATTGAAGGTCTCAGAACGTTCAGTGCGATCTATGCCGGCTGGGCCTGGTCGGAGCCTTTCTTCCGCGAGAAAACCTACCTTTCCTTCGGCGCGAAAGACCATGTGCAGTTCATCGACGACATTTTCGTGCCGTTTTTCCAACAGCACGATGCGAACGACCTCCTCACGCAAATGGATTCATGGCTACGCGGCGATATCAGCGACAATCCGGATTACAATGGAGATTTCGACAAGGCGCTTGGCGCCATCAAGGCCAGGACGATAATTCTGCCGGTTGACCATGACCGCTATTTCCCTCCGGTGGATTCCGAATACGAGGCGTCGCGCATTCCCGGCGCGGAATGCCGCGTTCTGCGCTCAACCTGGGGACACATGGCGCCGGCCAATCCTGCGCACGCGTCCGAAATCGACGGGGCGTTGCACGAGCTTCTGAAAGGGTAGAGCCGAGGGGTCGCGGCGCATTGCGCGCGCCGAGCCGCGCGAGCTCATCCAGAGTTTATTCCCGATTGGTCGGCGCAAGGCGCTGCGCCAAGCCGCGACGCCTTTGCGCGCATCACGAAATAAAACATTCCGGGCTCCAAATGTGAGCTGCGTCACAGCCTGCGGGTTGGTATGAACCTACACATACCCAACTTGTAACTGAACGTTGGAGCGTATGATGACGCCGAAGGTTCGAAAGAGGGCGGCTGCAGTCGTTGTCCACCCGCGCGTGGACGAGGGCTCGGTTCCTCAGACCGGCGCAACCACACAGGTCGATGACGGGACCGCGAAGCCGGGCGCCGAAGGGCGGCCAGCCACAAACCCTTGGCCGGCTGAATTCGGCTGGGACTTTCCGTTCGACTTCCCCAAGCCGTCGCGATGAAGGCGGAGCAAGAAAGGGCGGCTCGGGGCCGCCCTTTCTGTTCGTAAGCCCGCCAACCTGCGATCTGACCCAGGACCGAGCACACCCGCTCTCGGTTCCTCTCAACGAGGGGTCACTCTCCGAAACTCTCCAGCAATCGCGCCACTTGGGGTCTCAGAGCGCCGCATGTCACCGTGCTGGCGAACCGCTTGGCGCCGCCTGGATCGGGCGTCGCTCGGACGCGATTGAGTTCCGCCGTCTCGCGTCGGCAGTTCGGGTCCGCCGCTGTGGCGGCGGGCATGTCGGACGCGGCCTGGCGCGCTTTCGGCTCGTTGGGCGGAACTGCTGATCCCACCCCGTCCGGCGTCATGTTCAGGCTCTCCAGAAGCACGCGGACCTGAGGACGCAACCCCTCGCACTTCAGATCGCGCCAGAAAACCGCCGCCGCCTCCGGCGAAGGACCCTGCCGCAGCCGATCGAGCGCGGCGCGCTCGCTTGCGCAGGCCTCGCCGAGCAACGGGTTCGAGTGAGGCGAATCCGTGGGCGCCGGCCGCGCCGACGCGGCGAAGTCCGGGCTGTTCATCAAACGCTGAAGCGGCGCTCGCAATTTCTCGCAAGCCAGCTCGGCCGCGAAACGCGAGGCTTCCTCGGCCGACGGGGTCAGGAGGAGGCGCACAAAGCGCTCCGCGTCGCGTTCGCAGGCGTCCCCGGACGTTGAAGATAGAGCGGTTGCGCCCGCCGGAGGCGGGGCCAGAGCCGCCGTCTCGGTCTCGGCGCGCGTCGCAGAAGACGCGGCGTCCGAGACGCCGGCTCCGTCAGGCGGAGGCGCCAGGTTCTTCATCAGGCTGACCACCTGGGGCAGCAATTTCTTGCAGCCCAGTTCATTGGCGAAGCGCACGAGCGCGTCGCTCGAAGGGTGGCCGCGAAGCTCATCGAGGCGGTCCGCGTCACGTTGGCAGATCTCGTCCGGGCCGAGCCCTGAGCGTTGCGTCCCGGCCGCGTCGCCGCTTCCCGCCGACGGCAGGGGGGAGCGCCTGGGCGGTTCCGAGGACTTGGGGCCTTGAGATTCGTCCTGCGAGATCGCAACCTCGGCCGTTGCCGGAGCCTCGTCTCCGGGGGCGGGCTGAGCGCCGGCGCCAGCCCCGCTCGCGGCCATCGCGTGCGGGGAGGCGATGCTCGAACCCTCCAGATCGCGGGAAGCGGGGGCGTCGGCGCCCAGAAGCGAGCGCTTGGCCCTCGCCAGGGCGGACTGCGCATGGGACGCGAGCGAGGCGACCCTCTGGGAAAGTCCGTCGTCGTGCTCATCGTCGGTCGGCGATAACGTCGCCGTCGCCGCGGACCCAATGGCGGGAGCGTCTTGTCCGTCGAGCCGTCTCGCAATTTCCGCTTTCGCGGATTGCGCATGGACGCCGTTCGGGTGAGCGGCGAGGAAGGCGCGCCACCCATCGAGCGACCCGACCTGTTTTGCGACGTTATATTCGAGCTCTTCCTCTTCGACCGAGGCCAGCGAACCTGGCGCAGTCTCGGCGCGCGACAGCCGTTCGATGAGATCAGTCGGCGCGCCCTGTCGCGCCGAGGTGGGAATGACATCGTCGTCGTCGGGGGCGAGAAGAAAATAACAGCCGATCGCCGCCGCCACGATGAAAAAAAAAGCGTATTTGAGAAGCCCGCGCATGCGACCTCTCGTCCGCTCGCCGCGCCCCACAACCCAGTATGACGCATCCTTCCACGAGGGCGCTCTGGTCGTCAATCCAGGCTGCGCGCCACCCGAAACCCGTTTGCGTAATATCGAACGTCTTCATCGTAGCGAAAGCGAGCAGAGGAGCGCACCGCAATCGCCTTGTCGGCGAAGGACCCTCCGCGAAGAACGCGAAGCGAGCAGTCGCCATCCGTCCAGGCCGATCCGTCCTTGGGCGCCCCGCGGTAGCCTGGGTTCCAACAGTCTTCGACCCACTCGGCCGCGTTGCCCGCGGTATCGTACAGCCCAAAGGCGTTCGGCCGGAATGAGCCGGAGGGAAGAGTTTTACCGGTGTCGCTCCCGCCGCAGTCCGCGCACTGGGCGTGTCCGGCGCCGACCTCCTTTCCCCACCAGTACGGCGTCGTCGCTCCACCTCGCGCTGCATATTCCCATTCGGCTTCGGTCGGCAGACGATAAGGCTTGCCCGTCGTCTTTGAGAGCCATGCGATAAATTCCTTGGCGTCGTCCCAGCTAACATTCGTCACTGGACGATCGCCACGCCCCCAGCCCTGATCCGGAGGGGTGAACTTGCAACCCGATTGAGCGACGCAGTGATCCCACTCGGCGAACGTGACGTCGCGCCGTCCGATGGCGAAGTCCTTGCCGATGCTGACGTGATGAACGGGCTGCTCGGTCGGCTTGGCGCTCGACCCCATGTCGAAATCGCCCGAAGGCACGACGACGAGCTCCGGGCAGTCGGAGCAATCGCGAAAGAACTCGCCAGGAAGGCGTTGACCCCCGGCTTCCGCGGCCCTCGATGATGGAGCTGCACACGAGAACAGGAAGAGGGCGGCGAGCGCCGCCGCAGCCCACGCGAACCGCCCCATGCGCCAGCTCCGCGATGTGATCTCCGCGACTTCCGTCAAGCGATCTCATGGCGATAGCAGGTGATATGTCTCTCAACAAGAAGCGCCGCGCCGCTCCGTCCGGCCAATCGCCGCTTCAGCGCGCCCGGAAACGGACGTCGAGGCTCAAGAGATAGACGAGACCGGAGAGCGCCGTAATCCAGAACGAGGTCGGCCAGTCCGTGTAATAGGCGAGCGTCAGGCCCCCCCACGCCTCAGCCAACGCAAGAGCAGCCGCGAGCGCCACGCCCCCGATGAGCCGGCGCGAAAAATTCTGCGCCGCTGCGGCGGGGCCGACCATCAGCGTGAACACCAGGAGCACGCCGACAATCTGCGCGCTTTCGGCGACCGCGACCGCAACGATGGCCAGAAACGCCACCGACACGAAGCGGACCGGCACGCCTCTCGCCTCGGCGAGCTCGCTTTCCAGCGACGCGAAGATCAGCGGCCGGACGATGATCGCCAAGGCGACCAAGCTGATGACCGCGAGCACGGCCAGCGTCAACAGCGCGGAGGCGTCGACCCCGAGCACATTGCCGAACAGAAGGGCGGAGGCCTGCGTCGCGGCGGCCGTATAGAAATGGAGGAACAAGAGCCCCAGGCCCAGCGACAGCGACAGCATCATGCCGACCGCCACATCGCGCTCGGAGAGTTTCTCGCCGAAAAGTCCCATTCCGATTCCGGCGACAAACGTGAAGCCGACGAGACCCGCGAGCGGCGACAGGCCGAACAGGATTGCCCCCGTCGCGCCCGTGAACCCGACATGCGAGAGCGCATGGCCGGCGAAGGCCTGCCGTCGCAAAACCAGGAAAAACCCGACGGTCCCGGCCAGAACCGCCGCCACGCCCGAGGCGAGGAAGGCGGTCCGCATAAAGTCATATTCAAGCATGGGCGCTGTGGCTGTGGCTGTGATGATGATCGTCGTGGCGATGCGCCTCGCGCTCGACGTCGACGTCTCCCGCCATGACGTAGTAGCGGCCCTTGACCTGCACCACATCAATCGGCGCGCCGTAGAGGCGCGAGAGGACCGGCCCGTTCACGACGTCGTCGACCGCTCCGATCACCGCCTCGCCCCCGCCGAGATAGAGGACGCGATCGATGGCGTTGACGAGCGGATTGAGTTCGTGCGCGCTGAACACGATCGCGACTTTGAGATCGCCGCAGATGCGCCGGGCGATCTCGACCACGGCCCTCTGATGCGCCGGATCGAGTGAGATCAAGGGCTCGTCGAGCATCATCAGCCGCGGCCTGCCGATCAGCGCCTGACTGAGCAGCACGAGCTGGCGCTCGCCGCCCGACAGTTCACCGATCGAGCGCTGGGCGAGGTCACGCCCCCCCACCTGGTCGAGCGCCCAGTCGATCTCGCGCCGCATCTTCTTGTCGAGGGTGACGAAGCCGAAGCGTGTTCCGATCGCCGCGGAGGCGACGACGTCCCAGCCCGTGAGGCGCAAGCCAACGATCGCCCCGCGGTTTTGCGGCATGTAGCCGATATGAGCGTTGCCGCGCGTAACGGGGAGGCCGAGCGCTCCGATCGAGCCGGAAGCGACCGGCACGAGCCCGAGCGCGGCGCGCATCAGCGTTGTCTTGCCGGCGCCGTTTGCGCCCAGCATGCCGATGAACTCGCCGTCCTCGATCTCAAAGCTCGCAGCCGAAAGGATGTCCCGGCTGCCGAGCCTGATCGTCACTTTGTCGAACTTAAGCGCGCTCAACTAGGCCCCGCCGGAGAGCGCCTTGTCGAGCGCGTTCAATTGCTTGAGCATCCAATCCTGGTAGGTCGAGCCTGGCGGCTCGGTCTCCGAAACCCCGACGACGGGGATGCCGTTGTCCTTGGCGAGCTGCACCAGCTTGCCGACCGCGGGCTCGCTCGCCTGCGCGTTATAGAGCATCGCCTTCACCTTCCTGCCCTTGAGGTCATTCTCGAACGCCGCCACTTCCGAAGGCGTCGGCTCGGCGTTGTTCATGATCGCCAGCGCGTATTTCTCATTGTGAACCTTAAGCCCGATGAGGGCCGCCTGATAGCCGAACACCGGCTCCGAGGCGGTGACAGGCTGGCCGGCATAGGATTTGTGCATCGTGGCGATCTTGTCGTCGAGAGGCTTCAGCGCAGCGAGGAACTTTGCCTCGCCCTGCTCGTAGTCGGTCTTATGGGCCGGGTCGACAGCGATGAGATCGGCAGTAAGGGCCTTGGCGGCTGCCTTCATGTAAGCCGGATCGTACCACAGATGCGGATTGTCCCCTGGCTTGCGCCCGACGAGGGCGCCGACGACGATTTCCTTGCGCCCAGACGCCTTGTGGGCGGTGATGAGCTTCTCCATCCACGGGTCATAATCGACGCCGTTGACGATGACGACTTTGGCGCTGCTCAGCGCCTTCGCCGTCTCCGTGCTCGCTTCGAACAGGTGCGGATCGTCGTCAGGATTGGAGAGAATGCTGGTCACTGCGACATTTGCGCCGCCGATCTGGCTCGCCATGTCGCCGTAGAAATTCTCCGCCGCGACGACGGACACCGGGTCGGCGAAAGCGGGCGCGCTGAGAGCGCCCGCTGCGATCGCCATGAAAACACGAAGCTTGTTGATCATGGAAGGCCTCTCCGTTCGGCCGAGCGCGCCAGGGTCGGCGCGAGCTCGGTGTTATGTTATATCCTATCGTGGAGCGAGCCCGCGACTCAAGCCCTATATCTTCAGAGGTCTGCGGTCGTGATATGAGCGAAAGCGCGATGAAAGAGAAAGGCAGTGTCGATGAAGAAGTCGGACTCCGGGCCGAACGCCATCGGCTGGAAAGGGCAGGTGGAGAGCGAATGCGCTCGCAAGGGTCTGCATCTGACGCCGCTGCGCCAGGAAGTCCTGGCGATTCTCGCCGAAAGCTCAGGCCCCCTTGGCGCCTACGCGATCATCGACCAGCTCTCGCGCCGCGAGGGCAAACCCGTCGCGCCGCCGACCGTCTATCGCACGCTCGACTTTTTTCTTGAGAATGGCTTCGTCTACAAGATCGAGAGCCGCAACGCCTATGCGCCGTGCGAGCACCTGGGCCACGCCCATCATGGCGCCCTGCTCTTGTGCGAGAAGTGCGGGCGGAGCGATGAAATCGAGGACGTCAAGCTCGACCGTCTATTGCAGGAAGCCGCTGCCCGCGCCGGCTTCGCGCCGCATCGCCAAATGGTCGAACTCGTGGGCTTGTGCCGGGACTGCGCGGCCTAACTTATGAAGCGAGGAAGACTTTTCGGATCCGGACAGCAGTCTTCGAGCTGCGGAAGCTCGTGCTCGACTTTTTGCGACACGAGTTCCAGTTTAAGATCGGGCCTTCGAGATCGCGGTTCATCTCAACGCCCTACGAGAAGAGCAGATCATTTTGGGTGGCGCATTTTCTCACGTTATTCAACGCGCCGTCGACCGGGAGCTCGCTTCTCCAGAAACGTATCTACACCAGGGGGTCTCAACGATCTTTCAGGCTTGTTTGAAGTGCTGCTATGGGCGCACTCTTCGCCGTGAGAAGGATGGCATCAGACGAATGTTAGCTGGGGTCTCGCGCGACCCGATCGCGCGCGGCGCTCACTGCATCATCGGTGACGGAGCGAGCCAATGAGCAATAACGTTTCTGAAGAAGCCAAGGCGGTTGTTCGCCGAAATACGGAAGAAGTGCAAAGCAGAGGAAATTTTGCTGTCTTCGAGGAACTCTTCGCTGAAAACTTCGTCGACCGTACACCGCAACCCAACATGACCCCTGACAAGCCCGGTGTGCGTAGCCTTTACGAGGCGCTTCGGATGAGCTTCCCCGACTTCCATGCGGTCATCCATTGGCAAACTGCCGATGGGGAGATCGTAACAACCTTCAAGACCTATCACGGGACGCACCAAGGGACATTCCTTGGCGTAGCGCCGACCGGCCACAAGATCCGTTTCGATGCCGTAGACGCCATGCGCGTGCATGAAGGGAAGATCATTGAGCATTGGGGCGTAGCGAATTTGTACTCGCTTATGCAGCAGCTTGGAGTCCTACCGTCCGACGCGGCGGCTTGAGTGGCGGGGATCAGCCGCCGGCGCGGCGGCGCCCGACATATAGCGCGTCACCGTCGTCGACGGCGCTCGCGATCCTGGCGGCGCTCGTCGTGGCCGTGTCGGCGATCCTCCTCGTTCGCCCCCTCCGCGAGCCGGTGTTGCAAGCGGCGGGCTGGGCGCTCGTAGTCGACAGCAGGCCGGTCGCGGCGGCGGACGCCATCGTCCTGACGATCGATTCCGGCGGCGCCGGCGCGCTCGAGGCGGCGGACCTCGTCCACGCCGGGGTATCGAAACGAGTCGCTGTTTTCGAAGACCCGCTAACCGCGAAGGACCTGGAGTTCATCCGGCGCGGGCTTCCCTATGACAACGCTTCAACCCGGCAAATCCGGGAACTGGCGACGCTGGGCGTGACGGACGTCGAGCGGATCTCCAGCATAGAGGGGACCGAAAGCGAAGGCCGAGCGATTCCGCGATGGAGCGATGCTCAACATCTTCACTCGGTGGTGGTGGTGGCCGTCAAGGATCACTCGCGACGGTTGAAACGAGTGCTCGACCGCGCGATGAAAGGCCACGCTGCTCAAGTCACGGTGCGCGCCGCGCGATATTCGAATTTCGACCCGGACCGATGGTGGGAAACGCGAGGCGGCGCCCGAATCGCGATCATCGAACTCGAAAAGCTTCTGCTCGACTATCTGCGCCACCCGCTGTCGTCGTGAGCTTGCTGTCCTTCCGTCGCGCCGGGCCCCGGTGGGGCGCGATGCAAGCCGACCCTCACCCCTGGCCGAGCCGCCTCAGCCAGGCGCGCGCCTGACGGCGCACGTTGGCTGGCGCGGTTCCGCCATAAGATGTGCGGCTCTTGACCGAGCGCTCGACGCCGAGCACGCCAAGCGCATCTTTGACGATGCGCGGCTCGACGCTTTGCATCTCGTCGAGCGTGAGCTTCTCGAGCGCGACGCCGCGCTTGGCGGCGAGCGAAACGATGCGGCCTGTGATGTGGTGCGCCTCGCGGAACGGGATCTTGAGGTTCTGCACCAGCCAATCGGCGAGATCGGTGGCGGTTGCGTAGCCAGCGCCCGCCGCCGCCTTCATGCGTTTCGGATCGGGCGTCATGTCTCCGACCATGCCTGTCATCGCCGCAAGACAGACGGAGAGCGTATGGAAGGCGTCGAATGCGCCTTCCTTGTCCTCCTGCATGTCCTTCGAATAGGCGAGCGGCAGACCCTTCATCACCGTGAGCAGCCCGACGAGAGAGCCAAAAATACGACCGGTCTTGCCGCGCACGAGTTCGGCCGCGTCGGGATTGCGCTTCTGCGGCATGATCGACGAGCCGGTCGAGAAGGCGTCGGAGAGCCGGACAAAGCCGAATTGCGGCGTCGTCCACAGCACGATCTCCTCGGCGAAGCGCGAGAGATGGGCAGCGGTGATTGCGGCTGCGGACAGCGCTTCGAGCGCGAAGTCGCGGTCGGCGACGCTGTCGAGCGAATTGGCGGTCGGCCGGTCGAAGCCGAGCGCCTTGGCCGTCATGTCGCGGTCGATCGGGAACGAGGTGCCGGCGAGCGCCGCCGCGCCGAGCGGGCATTCGTTGAGCCGCCTGCGCGCGTCGGAAAAGCGCCCCGCGTCGCGTCCCAGCATCTCGACATAGGCCATGAGGTGATGGCCGAAGGTCACCGGCTGCGCCGATTGCAGGTGGGTGAAGCCCGGCATGACGATCGCCGCGCTCTCGAGCGCGCGCGCGGCGAGCGCCCGTTGCAACTGAGCGATCTGGACGAGGATCGCATCGATCGCGTCGCGCACCCAGAGGCGGAAGTCGACCGCGACCTGATCGTTGCGCGAGCGCGCTGTGTGGAGGCGCCCGGCCGCTGGGCCGATGATCTCGGCGAGGCGGCTTTCGACGTTCATATGGATGTCTTCGAGGGCGCGCGAAAATGAGAACGTCCCCGCCTCGATTTCGCCTTTCACTTGCGCGAGACCCTTCATGATCGCCTCGGCGTCGGCGGCTTCGACGACGCCTCGGGCGGCGAGCATGGCGATGTGGGCCTGGGAGCCTATGATGTCCTGGGGCCCAAGCTTGCGGTCGAAGTCGATCGAGGCGTTGATCTCCTCCATCGCCTCGGCTGGGCCCCCGACAAAGCGGCCTCCCCACATCGTGTTGCTCATGCGTTACGTCTCGGAAGAAAAGGTCATGACGAATATCGATCAAGAGCCGCGTCGGCGACGCCTTCTTCTGCCCGTTCTTGGCGCGCTGGTCGCGGCGGCCGCGGCTGGCGCCGTCCTATACGGGACGGTCGCGCCGGCGGGCAAGACCGGGGGCGATTGCCCGGCCGACTCGGCCAAGCTTGCGGCGAGGCTCGCGCCTTTCGCCAAGGGGGAGCTGGCGGCGCTCCAGGTCGAGAGCGATCCGCGCCGCGCGATCAAAATCGCCTTCGAGCGCGACGACGGCGGCAAGATGACCCTTGCCGACTTCAAGGGCCGCGCGGTGTTGCTCAACCTGTGGGCGACGTGGTGCATACCTTGCCGAGCGGAGATGCCGGCGCTCGACCGGCTTCAGGCCGCCAAGGGCGGGCCGGGCTTCGAGGTCGTGGCGGTGAACGTGGACACGGCGAAGCTTGAGCGGCGGGCGGCCTTTCTGGACAGCATCGGGGTGAAGTCGCTGACGCGCTACGCCGATCCGAGCGGCGACGCTTTCCAGACCCTGCACAACGACGGCAAGGCGCTTGGATTGCCGGTGACTTTGGTCATCGACAAGGACGGGTGCGAGCTCGCCGCCGTCGAGGGCGGAGCCAAGTGGGATTCGGCCGAAGCTCAGGCGATGATCGCGGCGCTCAAGGGCGGGTAGGGTCGATAGGAATCCGATCGGCGTTTCACACGGCCGATCGCAGGGGAGTTATGCTCAGATGGGGGTTCTCGTGTCGCTGCGTTTTTCACCTATGGCAAAACAATGAGCGCCAAACCCATGCGGCGCGCCATTATCGTCGGCGGATCGCTTGGCGGCCTTTTCGCGGGCTGCATGATCCGCCGACTCGGCTGGGATGTGGTGATCGTCGAACGAACTGAAGGAAGACTCGCCGGACGCGGCGCAGGCCTGGGCGTGCATCCTTCGATGTTGGAAGCCCTTGTGCGCGCCGGCGCGAAGGTCGATGGGGCCGTTGGCGTTCCAGTGGGAGGACGCGTCGTCCTCGCCCGCGATGGTGGAATAGCGGCCGAGATCGCCATGCCCCAACTTTGCACCTCTTGGGGGCGGCTGCATAGCTTATTGAGCGACGTCTTCCCGGAGGATCGCGTCCGGCGCGGCGTCGCGCTCAGAGCGTTCGAACAAGACGCTGGCGGGGTCACCGCCTATCTCTCCAACGGAGAGACGCTGAGCGGCGACATTCTGATCGGCGCCGACGGGCTTCGATCCACGGTGCGCCGGCAGCTCTTTCCGAAAAGCGAACTCACATACGCCGGATACATCGCATGGCGTGGCATGGTTGATGAGCGGGCGCTGTCGCGAAAGACGCACGCGGCGCTTTTTCAACGTTTCGCCTGGGCGTTGGCCTCAGACGGCCATATCGTGGGCTATCCGGTGCCAGGTCTGGACGATGATGTGACGCCCGGTCGACGATGCTACAACTTTGTCTGGTATCGCCGGGTGGAATTGGAGCCTGCGTTGCGGGAAATGCAGACGGACGCCGAGGGCAGGCACTATCCGGAGGGTATTCCGCCGCACGCGATCCGGGAACGTTTCGTTACTGAGATGCGACGCGACGCCAGCGCGGTCTTTTGTGACGCGTGGGCCGAGATGGTGAGCAAGGTCGATAAGCCGCTTTTTCAGCCCATCGGCGATCTTGAATCGCCACAGATGAGCTTTGATCGCGTCGCGCTGCTTGGCGACGCCGCTTACGTCGCTCGGCCTCACATCGCCCTCGGCTCAATCAAGGCTGGCGAGGACGCCATGGCGCTCGCAGCCGCGCTGGCTGACTTTCCCGCCGAGGATGCGCTGAGAAAATATGACGCCGTTCGGCGCGCCACCAATGTGGCGATTGTCGAAGAATCGCGTCGTCTCGGTGCGTATATCGAGGGAAAGCGCGAGCGGACCGCTGATCCCGTTCGGTTCATGGTCGAGAATGGCGGAGTCAAGCCATCCGTCGTCGATGGGGGTTTGTTTTCCCGCTTGCTGAGCGAAGCCGGTTTTGTCGATCCATCCGGCCGCCACGGTTTGGCGTCGCCGGCAGGGCCGGGGTTTTAGGTTCGTCTTCTGGAGCCGTCCTCGTCGCGCGGACGGCCGCTGCCGTACAACCAGCCCTATTGAGGGGCCCGCGCGTGTTAGGTTCCTACTCAATCTTGCGCCGCCGCCCCGTCCGCATCGCCGAGAGCCGCGCGTCCTCGCGTATAGCCTGGCGCGCCGAAAACCATTCCTGAACGACGGACGAGAATTGCGGGGGAAGCCGCCGGTTGCGGAAGCCCGCGGAAAGCGAGCCGAGACTGTGGCTCCCGAGCTCGTCGCGCAAGCTCTGAGCGTGATCCCCCACGCTGTGAAACAACGCGCTTGAAAGAGTGGCTGCCAACAGGATACCACGCCGACAGCCGGCACGAGCAGACGCCGATTTTTTCAAGACAAGGTGCGAAGACGACTGGCCTGGTCTATCGGGGCGCGAACGTACTTGCACTTGTAGGAAGTGTTTTATGGACAAAAATACTCAAAGTCACGGAGTTCAACACGACCTCGAGATGAAGAATGGGCCATCTCATTCCCTCGAGAGGGACAATCGTTTGCGCGAATTGGCGAAAGTAACGCGGCCTTACGACGGACGTTTGCCGCCGCAAATTTCTCGCTTACGAGCTCTCAATCCATTTCAGAGAAAGCATATACGTCGGCTGTCGAAGGAATATCGTATTGTCGCCAAGTCTCCGCTGTTTGATTCCGCCTGGTACCTGGCGAATAATCCTGATGTCGTGCAGGCGAAGGTCGATCCCATCCTGCACTATCTCCAGTACGGCGCGTCCGAGGGACGATCAGCCAGCGCTCTTTTCAATACCCATCTGTACCTTCAAAACAATCCCGATGTGAAGAGTGCTCGCGTCAACGCCCTCGTCCATTTCATTCTACGTGGACACGCAGAGGACCGACCCGTACATGAGCATGCCGAGAAGCGACATGCCGTCGCGCGAATTCGGCCAAATGTCGACTGGGAACACGCAGCGACGCCCGAAGAACGTCTCGCTCTTGCCAAGGAAGGCGTGTTTGACGAGCATTTCTACAAGATTGTGAATACAGACGTTGCGGATGCTCAACTCGACTTTTTTCAGCATTTCATGACAGTGGGTTGGAAGGAGGGACGCGACCCAAGCAGTTTTTTTAAGACGTCTTTCTACGCACTTGCCAATCCAGATCTCCCGAAATCGACAAATCCGGCCCTTCACTACGTCGACAATGGGGGCCTGAGGTCTGGAAGACGAACGCATCCAGAGCTGTTCGATGCCAATCCCATAAGCTTCAACCCACGCTCGACGTTTAATCCGACCAAGATTCCCGTGAGAAGGAATGTTCTCGCCTCCAAACAACCCGTCCCCCGAATTGCGGTGCATGCGCACTGCTATTATGAGGACGTCATCCCCCAACTGTCTCACGCGATAAAAAAAATCCCTTTCGTCGAGACGCTTTTCGTAACGAGCCCTCACAACGACCCGCGTTTCCTCCAACGCGTTACCGACGAGTTCGGTGGCCCGAGCGTCCGCCGGATTGTCCATTATAGCGTGCCCAATCGCGGGCGAGACATAGCTCCGATGGTGGTGCAATTAGCCAATGAATTGCAAGAATTTGACTTGGCGTTGCATGTACACACCAAGAAGACCGTCGAAGGCGACTATGGATTCGAGTGGTTGTGCGATATTCTAGATAAGATCCTTTTTAACCAGACTTATGTCAGCACTATATTGGAATTGTTTCAGCACAACGCGTCGCTCGGCATTGTGGCGCCGTCGCCGTTCTGGCGCATCGAACGCTTCATGGTGTGGGGCGCCAACAAAAAGAATGCGGCTCGCTTGCTGCAACGGTTGGATTTGCAGGACGAATTTGTCGCGGGCGACCTCCCTCCGTTTCCGGCGTCGTCTATGTGTTGGTTCCGCCCGTCCGCTCTCACCCGGTTACTCAATGCTGGACTCGAGTGGCGAGACTTTGAGTCCGAACCCATCGCGGGCGATGGCTCCTTCGCCCATTCGATTGAACGCTGCCTGAGCCACATAGCAGAAGTCGCTGGCTATCAGTCCTTGTTTGTCGAACCGCTGAATTACGAATTTTGCTGGCCAGCTAATATTTCTTGCATGATTAGTGTGATTATCCCTGCATACAATGCTGCTGAATGGCTGCCGTCTGCAGTGCGATCCGTCTTGTCACAATCATCGGCCGCAACGCCCTTCGAGATCATCATTATAGACAACAATTCGACTGATGAGACGTTCGAAGTCGCCAGCAACTTCGCGCGCCTATACGACAACGTGAGGGTTCTCAAAGAGCTTGTTCAGGGAGCAGGCGCGGCTCGGAACGCCGGTCTTCGGGCCGCACGCGGGAAGTATGTCACTTTCCTGGACGCGGACGACGCCTTGGCAGGCAACGCCCTTCAGATTTTGTGCGACACGACGAAGTTGACAAATGTGGAAGTTGTCACGTCCTGCGTTATCGAGTTTGATGAGAAGGATTTCAAATCACCGATCCCGTTTGACTATTTTGAGCAGGTAAGAGTTGCGGACAAGGATGCGTATGCAGATCAGGAAGATTTGTGGCGAGCGATCTTTCATGATTTTGGTGCTTATGCAAAATGTTATGAACGATCGTGGCTTATTGCAAATGATATCTTTTTTCCGCAGCATGGAAATTTCGAGGATAATGCCTTCATTGCTGATGTTTACATGAAAGCGACCCGCATTGCGGTCTTATCAATACCGACTTATTTTTATCGCAATTACAGCTCGCGGTCGGGAGCCACACAGGCGACCTCTCTGTCGGTTAACTCCCTAATAGATCAAATTAACATTTTAACCGAGGCGAATAACAAATACAAACTCCGCAAAGGAGGATCTATTGAACGGGCGCTGTATGCTTCCTTTCTCTGGAAGCTTCGGAGAGAAGTGCGGCGCTTTGGATTCGAAGGTCAGCTTGGGGAGTGGGGCGCGGGCCCACGATTCGCAGAATGGGTCAGGGCTATGGGCGTTGACGTCGAAACGAATGAGCTTTTGTTGGACATGTATCAATAAGGCAAGGTTATGAAAATCGCGGTTTTTACCTCAATTACGGCAAGTTATCTGCCCAGCGCGACCCTCCTCGCGACCTCCTTGGCGAAGCATCAACCCGATTGGGATTTTTATTTGCTCTTTAACGATCGGACGCCGCCTCACCTGAAGTGGGAGGAACAATCATTTCAGAACGTCGTGTTCGCTGAATGGCTTCCTATTCCGAGACCATGGCTACGGTTCGCCCACGGATATTCGGTTATTGAGTTCTGTACGGCTACTAAAGGGGTGATGACGCAGTACTTGCTGCGAACCTTGGGCTATGACGCGGTGGTGTATTTCGATCCTGACACGTATGTGTTTTCTCCTCTACCAGAAATATTAGAGATATTGGAGAAGGGAGACTCGGAGGTTATTTTAACTCCTCATTTAACAGATCCAGAACGCAACGGCGATGGGGAGGCAATTTGGTCGCATGAAATATCAGCCCTCAAGCATGGAACCTTTAATCTTGGTTTTTTTGTCTTTAAAAATGGTCCGCGTGGGCTGAAAGTTCTGGATTGGTGGGAGGATCGACTGCTCGACTATAGTCACATCGATTTTCCGTATGGGACGTTCACAGATCAAAAATGGATGAATTTGATCCCTTACTTTTTCGAAGGCGTACACATACTACTCGATCGCTCATATAATGTAGCGACATGGAATATGAATGGGAGGAGAATCGATCGGAGTGAAGATTCAATTTGGACTGTCAATGGACGACCGCTGCGGTTCTATCACTTTTCGGGATTCGGGAATGACTTTTTCTGGGCCAAGCGGGAGCTTCGCATGTTCGGTCGGGAAGGGGATCGGACGGAAGAGCTTTGGCGATGTTACGCGGCATGGTACGAGGCGCAGAAGTCCAATGCCGCGCCTCATCCCGACTGGCGCTGGTCGGTCGATGCATTCGGCCGGAAGATCGATAAGGACCTGCGGACTGCTCTGCTCAGGCCGGATGTCGTCGACCCATTTCACCTCCTGTCGTGACGTTGCGCGGCCCGCGCAGCTTGGCGGATCGGTCGGGCGACGGAAGAAATGGAGCGACGCTGCATAAGCACTGATGCGCGTAAGACGGGACGCGAACGCTTCGCGCCTTCGTCAGTTCGCCTTCCGCCGCCCCGTCCGCATCGCCGAGAGCCGCGCGTCCTCGCGTATAGCCTGGCGCGCAGAAAACCATTCCTGAACGACGGACGAGAATTGCGGGGGAAGCCGCCGGTTGCGGAAGCCCGCGGAAAGCGAGCCGAGACTGTGGCTCCCGAGCTCGTCGCGCAAATTTTTCTCGGCGCGCAGCATAATTGCGTGGATGCCGCAGACGCCACTCACCGCCCAGGCCGGCGGCTTGCCCTCAAACAGCACGCAGCGCCCCCTGATCTCCTGACAGTCGAACAGGTTCTTTCGCCCCTCGACCGCCTCGATGATCTCGAGGATCGAAATGTCGTCGGCGGCTCTCGCCAACCGGTACCCGCCTCTGATCCCGCCGATCGCGTCGACGATCCCGGCCTTTTCCAGCTTCTGAAAAATCTTCGACAGGAAGGTCGGGGAAAGGCCCTGCAGTTCGGCGAGGTCGCGCGCGCTCGGGGTCTGGTCCAGCGGCGCGGCGAGCCAAAGCAGGCTGTGCAGCGCGTATTCGACGCTGCTTCCGAAATAGGCCATGGGTCACGTCCACACGGCTGAGAGAGCCTCACGCGCGAAGCTCGATCGGGGCGCACGCCGTCGAGGCCGGGGCGGCGCCATGCCCGCGACCGCGGGCGTCAAGCGATCCATCGGCGAAATGATCGATTCGCGCTTTGGCGGGAACGACAGCGCCGGCAGCCGCGATTCAGTCCGCAAGCCGATTGCTCGAAAGCCCATGCCCTTGCCTTTTATAACGAGGAGTAGCATGATCCGTGTTATCAACAAAGCGCCAGACGATGAGGAGACGCCCGGATGTTGCGATTGATCCTTGCCTGCCTGTTGGCCTCGACGATTGCGGCGAGCGCGGCCGAGACCGCGGCGCCCGCGATGACGACGAAAGTCACGCCGCTTACGTCGAAAGATCTGGAGGGACTGCCGGGAAAGGAAGGGTCGCTGTTTCTCGTCGAATACCCGCCGGGAGGCTCCGATCCCGTTCATCGCCACAACGCCTCGGTTTTCGTTTATGTCCTCGAAGGCAGCGTCGTGATGCAGGCGCGCGGCGGCAAAGAGGTGACGCTGACGAAAGGTGAGACCTTCTTTGAATCGCCTGAGGACATTCATGTCGTTGGGCGCAACGCGAGCCAGACGGAGCCCGCCAAATTCCTCGCCTTCTTCGTCAAGGACAAAGGCGCGCCCGTGGTTTTTCCGGCGAAATAGGGGCGGCGGAAGAAGGGCGGGGACGCGCCGCTTCGCTCGTCTGAATTCTCGACTTTCGCGGTCGGGCCATGCCTGCAGAGCGCCCAAAGCGCTGATCCCGCTTGGGATCATTGACCCCAGAGGCTTGCGAGCCTAAGCAAATGACGAAGCGCGGCGATGCGCGGGGGAGGCTCACGGATGACGACGACCGCATCGTCGGGCGTCGCGACCCAACCGCCGATCGATAAGGCGGCCCTGCTCGCCAAATATGCGGCCGAGCGCGACAAGCGGCTGCGTCCGGATGGCAATGCGCAATACCTCTCGTTGAAGGGGCGTTTCGCCCGCTATCTTGATGACCCGCACACGCCGGTCGCGCCCCGCGAGCCCAAGACGGACCATGTGACGTTCGCTTTCGTCGGCGGCGGCTTCGCAGGTCTGGCGACTTGCGCTCGTTTGGTCGAGGCTGGCGTGCGCGATGTGCGCATCGTCGAAAAGGGCGGCGATTTCGGCGGAACCTGGTATTGGAACCGATATCCCGGGGCGCAATGCGATACGGCGTCCATGGTCTACATGCCTTTCCTCGAGGAGACCGGTCACCGGCCGACCGAGAAATATGCGCACGGGCCCGAGATTCTGGATCATTGCAAGCGCATCGGCCGTCAATACGGTCTCTACGCCAACGCGCTGTTTCACACCGAGGTCGAGAATCTGGAGTGGGACGCGGCCAACGCGCGCTGGGTGATCGAGACAAATCGAGGCGACCGGTTCACGGCGTCTTTCATCGGCTTAGGCACGGGTCCGCTTCATGTGCCCAAGCTGCCGGGTATTCCGGGGATGCAGACGTTCCGGGGCCACGCCTTTCATACGAGCCGATGGGATTACGCCTACACGGGCGGGGGGCCGGGCGGCGAGCGCCTCGATAAGCTTGCTGACAAGCGCGTCGCGATCATCGGCACGGGCGCGACGGCGATCCAATGCGTGCCGCATCTCGCGCGCGCCTGCCAGGCGCTGTACGTCTTCCAGAGAACGCCTTCATCGGTGGACGTGCGCGCCAACGCCCCGATCGACCCCGACTGGTTTTCGTCGATCGCGACGCCCGGTTGGCAGCAGCGGTGGCTTGAGAACTTCACCGATAATTCGGCGGGCGGCTCAGCGACGGAAGACCTGGTCCAGGACGGTTGGACTGACCTCTCGCGACGGATACGCGCCAAGATGAAGCTCATGCCGCGCGGAGAGGTGACTCCGCAGACGGTGCTGGCTGCGTTCGAGGATTCCGATTTCGAGAAGATGGAGGAAATTCGCGCGCGGACCGACGCGATCGTCAAGGATCGCGAAACCGCCCAGAAACTGAAGGCCTGGTATCGGCAGCTCTGCAAGCGTCCGTGTTTTCATGACGAATATCTACAGGCCTTCAACGGACCGGGCGTCCGGCTGATCGACACTGATGGCAAAGGCGTCGAACGGATCACGGAAAAGGGCGTGGTCGCCGCAGGCGTGGAATATGAGGTCGACTGCATCGTCTATGCATCCGGCTTCGAGTTTGGCACGGATTACACGCGGCGCGCCGGGTTCGATCCGAAAGGTCGCGGCGGCGTGAAGCTCTCGCACGCCTGGGCCGAGGGCATGAAGAGCCTGCACGGGATCCATGTGCACGGATTTCCGAACGCGTTCTTTGTGCAATTCACGCAGGGCGCGAATTTGATCTCGAACATTCCGCATAATCTCACCGAAGCCGGACGAACGGTCGCGATGATCGTCCGGCGCGCGCTCGATCGAGGCTGCAAGGAGGTCGAGGCCACCCAGGAAGCTCAGGACGCCTGGGTCGCCCTGCTGCTGACCGGCATGGGCAACCTGATCGGCTCGCCCGACTGCACGCCTGGCTACTACAACAACGAGGGTCAGCCCGCGGGGCCTGCGGCGCGGTTGAACGTCGGCTATCCGGCCGGCCCGTCGGCTTATTTCAAATACCTCGACGCGTGGCGCAATTCCGGCGCCTTTGAGGGTCTGGCCTTCGCCTGAATCCTTTGGCGAACTGGGAGCGCGAAAGGCCTATCCCGGACCGCCGCGCTCACGCCAAGCTTGAGCCGAAACGGACGCGCGGGACATCGAGAGAGATCGACAATGTCTTGAGAAATGAGCTGAGGCATGCTGCTGTTTTTCGGAAGGCGCTGACCGGCTCTTATAGTAGGCGTTGATTGTTCCGGTGGAGTCACGTCATGGCCGGGCTTGTCCCGGCCATCCACGAGAACACCGAGCTATCCAAGCAACACACTGATAAATTGAAGATAAACGAGATCGGTGCGCGAATGTTGGCGCCAAGGCGTGGATGGCCGGGACAAGCCCGGCCATGACGCAGCCCCAGGGGGCCAATGCGCCCAATCAACACCTATCGCCATAAGAGCCAGCAATTTCTTGCGGAAAATCAGAATCTAGGCTACATTGCCCTCGTGACCGATCCATCCCTTCCGAAGCCCGATCGCGGCCGCCGCTCCGGACGATCCGCTGTGCCCTGGGGAGAGAGGCGGCATGAAATTTCCCGCCGACGAGAATCCCTCCTAACTCATTGATAAGTCTCGTTTCTGACGAGAGAATCCAAGGAAATCCAAGAGAATCCAACACCTCCCGTCGGGGATTTCGCGGCGAAACGGCCGCGAGCCAAGAAAACCCAAATCGAGGCAGCCGCCAAGGTGGGAGGCGTCAATCGCGAGGACCCGCAGGCTGAGCCCCGGGGGGACGCGGGCCGATCCGGAAGCCCGCTGCTGGCGGAATCGCCGATCGCGGCGAACGCCGACGTTTGGCGTTCTGCGGCTCTGGCGCCGCGCTTCGCTCGCGATTGACGCCTCCCCCACCTTGGCAGTTGCCACGTGACAGATTTTGGCGCCTAACTCATTGAAATCGCCCCATCGGCGCCAGAAAATGGCGCCCCTCCGCGCCAGCGCCGCGCGGTCCTGCCCGGGCTGGCGCGAGGCTCGCTTAAGCCGCCTGAACCCGAAAATCGCGCCGGAGCAGTCCGGCCACGTCCTTTTCCGCGACCGGCCGGCTGAACAGGTAGCCCTGCGCCTCGGCGATCGTGCCGAGCGCTTCGACGATCCTCAATTGCTTGGCTGTCTCCACGCCCTCGATGAGCACATTCATGCCGAGCCGGCGGCTCATGGCGGAGACGCCTTCGACCAGCACGGAGGCGCGCTCCTGGATGCCAAGCCCCATGGTGAATGAGCGGTCGATCTTGATGCGGTCGAGCGGGAAGCTGAGGAGATAGCTCAAGCTCGAATAGCCGGTGCCGAAATCGTCGAGCGAAACGCGCAGCCCCTGGGCGCGCAAGGACTGAAGCGTCCGGCGCGTGTCGCCTCGATCCTCGAGCAGGATCGATTCGGTGATTTCGAGGTCGAGCCGTTCGGGCGCGAGGTCGGCGTCTGCGAGGGCGCCAAGAATCGTCTTTTCGAGATTGCCGCTGCGGAACTGCGTCGACGACAGGTTAACGGACACGCTGACCTCTTCCGGCCATCCGGCGCACGCCTTGCAGGCGCGCCGCAGCATGGCCGCCCCCATCTCCTCCATGAGCCCGATCTCCTCGACGATCGGGATGAATTCGGCCGGCGACACGGGGCCGAGCAGGGCGCTCCGCCAACGCGCCAGCGCCTCGAAGCCCACGATGCGTTGCGTGGCGACTGAGACGATGGGCTGGAAATAGACCTCGATTCCGTCGCTGGCGACGGCGGCGCGCAACTCGAGCTCGATCAGGCGGCGGATCTGGATCTTGGCGTCCATCTCCTGCTCGAACGCGCGCCAGACCCGCCGTCCGTCCGCCTTCGCCGCGTAGAGCGCGATATCCGCCTTGGAGAGCAGGGCGTCGGGACTTGAGCCGTCGTGCGGCGCCGAGGCGCTGCCGATGCTCGCGCCGACGATCACCTCGCTGCCGTCGATGACCACCGCGCGGTTGACCTCGTCGATGATGCGCCTGGCGAGATCATGGGTCTCCAACTGGCCGGGCGCGTGGTGGTGCAGGATGACGAATTCATCGCCGCCCCAGCGCGCGACCAGATCGCGCTGGCCGATGATGGCGCGCAGACGGCTTGCGATCTCGACCAGGAGCTTGTCGCCGGTTCGGTGGCCGAGGCTGTCGTTGACCTGCTTGAAGTCGTCGAGGTCGAGGAACATCACCGTCAGGCCATCCTGCGGCGCGTGCGCGCGCCGGAGAGCCAAAGCGAGCTGTTCCTCGAAACACCGGCGATTGGGCAGTTCGGTGACCGAGTCGAACCGGGCCATGCGGTTGATTTCCGCTTGCGCGTTGCGTCGCTCGGTGACGTCCTGGATGACGAGAACGGTGCCCTCGTTCGTCATGCGATGAACGGTGATCTCGAAGGCTCTGTCGTCGAGGGTTTCGAGCGGAATGACGAAATCCACCCCATTGCTGTCGTCGGCGAGGATCGACCCGAGACGCATGAATTGCGGCTCGGCGATGACGCCGTTGCTGACCAGTTTCGCCAAGGCCGATTTGACATGCGCGCCGACCGGGGCGTCGTCGGGCGTGAGACTGAACATCTTGAGGGCTTGGTCGTTCGTCAGAACGAGACGGCCATCCGGGTTCAGCATGCAGAGGCCGTGCGACATGTTGTTGAGGGCCATGTCGAGACGCGCAGCGAGCATTTCCGCTTGTTGCTGCGCCGCGACCACCGCCATGAAGTTGGCCCTGAGCCGCTTGGCGTAGGACTTCATGTAGAGGACGAGTGGGGCGAGACCAACCACGATCCCGACCGGATAAAGGCCGCCGGCGATGATCATCGCGAGCGCGATCGGAGCGAAAGCGCCGAACAGCTGCTGATTGATCCCGCGATAGATCGCATAGCTGCGCGACATGAGACTGAACGCATAGGCGATCGTCATCGATACGCCGGTGAAATGCGCGAAGTTGTTGTCGGTCAGGCAGAAGGCGAGGAGCGTCCACGAGGACAGCGCGGTCAGGCTGATGAGGGCGCCGGTCGAGAAAATCCGCTCCCGCATGCGGGCGATCTCGACCGACGGACTGGGAACGTTTCTCGCGTGGCGCCGTGCGAATTGCAGACGAACGGCGGCGATCAGGAGCTGGGCCGGAGCCAGCACGCCCAGAATGAGGCTCTTCGCCGCGATCGACGCCGCGATTTCGCCGCAGGTGACCGCGACCGCCGACAAGAGCACGACCGGGACGACATCGGTAAGGAGGCCGTCGACGAATCCGATGTAGATTTCATCCGGCAGCTCGCGAGTTTGCGTGGGCTCATCGCTCCGTCGGGCGTCCGCCATGTAAAAAACCAAACTGGTAAACCAGATGCCAGTATCGGTTTGGAGAATTAAAAAGTCCCTTAACTAGGCGTGAGAAGACCCCTCTGAAATATTGAAGAGAATGGGTCGAATTCGCTCTTTGCGAGCGCGTTGGCGGTCCGCGGGCATTGGGCCAAGCCAGCGGGCCTATTCAGCTCACGCGGCCGTGGGCCGCGCCGTGCCAATTTAACCGTGGCGCTCGTAAATTGAGCCCAGACGATTTACATTGGTTCACGTTTTGTTAACCTGGTTGGAAATGGCAATGGCGAATGACGGTTCGATGGATGGTGGGGTGGCGGCAGGCGCTCCGCGATCGTTTTCGGACCGTGTTTTGCGTTTGCTGGAAAGGGTGGAGCATCGCATCGCAACCACGCCCGCCGAGCGCGAAGCGGCGTTCCAGCTCAGATTCGAAGCCTATAACAACATCGGGTTCCTCGAGCGAAGCGAGGGCGATCGGTTGTACGATCCGCGGTACGACGATGCGGAGAAGGCGTGGATCACCACCACATTCATCGACGGCGAACTGGCCGGCACCGTTCGGGTGAATATCGGCGCCGATGAGAACGCTATCCTTCCCGGGCTTCAGGTTTTCGCCGATGTTCTGGTCCCGAGGCTGTCAGCCGGCGAGGTGGTCGCGGAGTTCACCCGTCTCGCCGCACGGCTGTCTTTTTCCAGCGCCCACCCGGAACTCGCTTATATCATAATGCGCCCGGCCTTTATGGCGGCCGAGCATTTTGACGCCGATTGCGCCGTCGGCACCCCGCGCGCCGAGCACATCGCGTTCTATAAGCGGGCGTTCGGCGCGACCGTGTGGCGTGCGCCGCGGGACTATCCGGGATTGACCGCCAAGCTCGCTTTGGTGGGCGCCGATTATCGCGAGGCGCGACAATTCATCGAATTGCGCTACCCGTTTTTCAAATCCAATCGAGCCGAACGGGAAAAGCTCTTCGGGCCGGACACGCTTCGCTCCCGCCGCCCTGGGCTGAACGAAGACGCCGCCGAACTGATCGGCGAGCCGTAAAGGATCGTTATGCCGCAGAAAGCGGCTCGCGGCGGGAACGCCGCAAGGCGTAGTGCGCATACGCATCCAACGCATCTTCGCTCGGACTTATTCGTCGCCCGCCGCACCAGCTCAGGAAATCGTCGAGAACGAGGGTTTCGAGGCTGGTCTCCGCGCCGCCAAGCGACAGGCCCATGAAACGACCATAGCGGCTGTCCAGCCAATCGTCATAGCTGCAATAATTCGATAATTCCGGAATCCTCTCCTGCGCCCGCGAAAACTCGGCCTCGGATACAACTCCTACGAGAACCTTGTCCATAGTACAGCCACCAGTGTTCTGGGTTCTCATTGACGCGGCACGCCTTCCCCCCCATGCACTATCAATAATTCGTAAGCGGCGAGTAAAGGCTTTAACTAAAAAACGGCGCCCGGCAGTGTTAAGTTAGCCCCGTTCCGTTCCGAGAACAACCTCAGTTTGCCAAATTCTTCTGACATCCAGCGTGCAGCTCATTGGACGTAGGGCAGATCTCACTACAGTAATCTTACGGAATTTTGTCAACATTAAATCAAAAGCCGACTGCCCGGTCGACGCCCGCAACCGACTAGGCGTCAATCAGGACTGCAGTCAGTCGAGAAATCTGTAGAAGTTCGTGCGTCAGAGCGTCGTCCCTCAGCGGGTTCCGACGAACTTAAGGTGCATCGCAAGGCTTCGAGACTTTGGCGGCCTCGCGCATATAGGGGGCCATTCCCTCTCGGGCGAGCTGATCTGCGCGGACGTTCAGTTCGTCGTCCGCATGGCCCTTGACCCAGCGCCACTCGACCGTATGCCGCTCGACGGCGGCGTCGAGGGCGCGCCAGAGGTCCTCGTTCTTGACCGGCTTTTTGGCCGCGGTGCGCCACCCGTTCCTCTTCCAGCTTTCGATCCAGCCGGTGATCCCGCCGCGCAGGTATTGGGAATCCGTGTGCACGATCACTTCGCACGAGCGGTTCAACGATTGAAGCGCTTCGATCGCCGCCTTGAGCTCCATGCGGTTGTTGGTGGTGAGCCTCTCCCCACCCTTCAGCGCCTTTTCATGGCCCCCATAGTGCAGGATCGCCCCCCAGCCGCCGGGACCGGGATTGCCTGAACACGCGCCGTCGGTCCAGATCTCGACAGATCGGCTCACCGGACAAGGCCATAGTCGGCGGCTGACCTCACGCGTTGGTGGAAGCGCAGCTTGTCCCTGTATTCGAGCGGATTCTTGGGCGCTACTTTCGCGCCTGGCGGGACATTGAGCCAGTCGACGAGGCGCGTCAGCATGAATCTGAGCGCGGCACCCCGGGCCAAGATCGGCAGCGCTGTGACTTCGGCGTCGTCGAGGCGCCGCACCCGCTCATAGGCCGAAATCATCGCCCGGCCCTTGGAGACATTGAACTGGTTGTCGGTCTCGAAGCACCAGGCGCTAAGGCAAATCGCCAGATCGTAGGCGAGGGCGTCATTGCAGGCGAAGTAGAAGTCGATCAGACCCGAAAGTCTATCGCCAAGGAAAAACACATTGTCGTTGAAAAGATCGGCGTGGATGATCCCCCTCGGCAGGTCCTGGGGCCAGCGCGTCCGGAGAAAGTCGAGTTCGGCCGCGCTCTCCTCGCGCAAGCGCGGCGCGACTTCGTCTGCGCGCGCCTCGGCGGCCTCGAGGAGCGATGGCCAACTTTGGACAGAGAGGGCGTTGTCCCGCTTGAGAGCGAAACCTTTCCCGGCGAGGTGCATCCGCGCCAAGGCTGCGCCCACCTCGCCGCAATGGCGAACACTCGGCCGGCGGACCGATATGCCTTCAAGAAAGGTCACAATCGTCGCTGGGCGACCGGCGAGTTCGCCGAGCGCGGCGCCCGCACGGTCATGAACCGGCTGGGGACAAGTGAGGCCGCCCGCCGCCAAATGCTCCATCAGACCGATGAAGAACGGCAGATCCTCGGCCTTAACCCTCTTTTCATAGAGGGTCAGAATGTACTGGCCGCGCGCAGTTCGCAGGAGGAAGTTGGAATTCTCCACCCCCTCGGCGATGCCCTTGAAGGAAGTCACCTCGCCGATATCGTAACAGGTCAGAAAGGCGCGGAGGGCGTCATCCGAGACTTCGGTGTAGACTGCCATATCCCTTCCGTGGAGCCCGCTCGATTGAAGAAGGCGCGATTGGCGGATCCGCTTAACGGCGTGTATAAGGCGCGTCAATCGCCGCTGCGGCGGAAGTTGAAGGCCCCAGAGTCGCATGGGCGCGGAAAGCCAATTCCGGCGCTCATCGGCCCGAGCGGTTCACGACGGTTGGCGCCCGCCGCATGACCTTCGACCAGGACTTCCGGAGGAAATTGGTTTGGCGGCGGCGCTGTCAGGAGCGGCCTGACGGCTCCGTACTGGCGGCTACTGGACGGGGGTCCGTTTATGCGCATTGTGATGGTCGGGGCCGGTTATGTCGGGCTTGTTTCCGGGGCTTGTCTGGCCGATTTCGGTCATGAGGTGGTCTGCGTCGAGGTTGACGAGGGTAAGGTCGCAAGCCTGAGAGAGGGTCGCGTTCCGATCTATGAGCCGGGCTTGAGTGAGTTGGTGCTCGCAAATCAAGCCGCCGGCAGGCTATCCTTCACGTCGAGCCTTAAAGAAGCTGGGCGTGGAGCGCAGGCGATCTTCATTGCGGTCGGCACGCCGTCCCTGGCGGAGGTCGGTTCGGCCGACATGCGCTTCGTTCACCAAGCGGCGAGCGATATCGCCGCCGTTATTGAAGACTTCACCGTTGTGGTGGTGAAGTCGACTGTCCCGATCGGCGCTGGCGACGAGGTTGAGCGCATCATAGCCGAGCGCGCGCCCGAAGGCTCGTTCGCTGTGGCCTCGAACCCAGAATTCCTGCGTGAAGGCGCGGCGATCGAGGACTTCAAGCGGCCCGACCGGGTTGTCATCGGGGTCGAGGGCGATCGCGCGCGTGAGGTGATGCGGGAGATCTACCAGCCGATCGAACGCAACGGCGGGCGGATTGTCTATACAACGCGCCGCAGTTCGGAGATGATCAAATATGCGGCCAATGTGTTCCTGGCGATGAAGGTGACTTTCATCAACGAAATCGCTGACTTGTGCGAGCGCGTGGGCGCCGATGTGCTCGACGTTTCGCATGGGATTGGTCTCGACGACCGCATCGGCCGCAAGTTTCTCAATCCCGGCCCGGGCTTCGGCGGCTCGTGTTTTCCGAAGGACACCCTCGCTCTCACCAAACTGGCCGCCGACGCCAAGGCGCCGATCCGGCTTGTCGAAACGCTCGTCGACGTCAACGACAAGCGAAAGACAGCGATGGCTCACAAGGTTCTGAGAGCCTGCGGCGGCTCGATCGCGGGAAAACGAATCGCCGTTCTCGGCCTCACGTACAAACCCAAGACCGATGACATGCGCGATGCGCCGAGCCTCGTCATCGTTCCTGAACTGCAGGCAGCCGGCGCGCGCATCGTGGCCTACGATCCCGAAGGCATTCGAAGCGCGAGACAACTCCTTCCAGGCATCGAGTTCGCTGAGAACGCGTATGCCTGCCTCAATGGCGCGGACGCAGCGGTCATCGTCACCGAGTGGGACGAGTTCCGCGCCCTTGATCTTGCGCGGATCAAGGCAAGCTTGACCGCGCCTATCGTTATCGATCTCAGGAACATCTATCCGATCAAGACGATGAAGGCGCTCGGCTTCCGTTACGTGTGCGTTGGCCGGGGGTTCGGTGGGGAAGGCTAAGGCGGGAGCCATGTCATTTCTGCGTTCAATGCAGCGGATGGCAGAGACGTCCCGAACTGAAGCCGCGAATTCCGAGATCGAAAGTCCCCTCATGCCCCCCACGCGCCAAGCCCGGTCTTGCGTCATCATCGTAGAAAATTTGCCTGTTCCTTTTGATCGGAGGGTTTGGCAGGAGGCTCAAGCGCTTCATCGCGCCGGCTGGGTCGTGTCGGTGATCTGCCCCGCCAATCCCGACTTCCCGAAGCGCTTCGAAGTCGTGGACGACATTGCCATCTACAGACATCCGTTGCCGCCCGAGGGCCGCGGGGCGTTGGCCTACTTCCACGAATATTCGACCGCGCTCTTTCACGAATTTCGTCTTCTGTTCAAAGTTCATCGCGAACGCGGATTTTCAATCATCCAGGCCTGCAATCCGCCCGATCTTATTTTCCTTGCCGCCCTGCCGTTCAAGCTCATCGGCAAGCGCTTCATCTTCGATCAACACGATGTCTCGCCCGAGCTGTTCCTCGTCAAATTTGGCAAGAAGGGCTTGCTCTACCGCGCGCTCATGTTCTTCGAGCGCATGAGCTACAGGATGGCCGACCATGTCATCACCGCGAATGCGACGTTCAAGGACATTGCGGTCAGCCGCGGCCCCATAGCGCCTGAAAGAGTCGAGGTCGTCTACGGCGTCCCCGATCGCAAGCGCATCCGTCGCGTGGAGCCGGAGCCTGGGCTCCACGGCGGGCGCAAATTCGTGCTCGGCTATCTTGGGATTATCAACGAGCAGGATGGCGTCGACCATCTCGTGCGCGCGGTCGCGCATCTCGTAAAGGTCAAGGGGTTTCGCGACTTTCGCGCGGTCGTCGTCGGCTCAGGCCCGGCGCTGGAACTGGTGCGCGCGCTCGCGCGCTCGCTCGAGGTTGAGGATTTTTTCGAATTTCCCGGTTATCTCAAGGGCCAGAAGCTGTTCGCTTACATTAGCGCCTTCGACATCGGCGTGATCCCCGATCCAGCCAACGAGGCCAATGACCTCATGAGCATGAACAAAGTGTTCGAATATTGCGCCTTGGGAATTCCGACCGCATGTTATCCGCTCACAGAGACGAAGCGACTCCTTGGGGACGCGGGAGTCTATGCGCCCTCGCTCGACGCCGCTGGGCTTGCGGAGGCTTGTCTCAGTCTCATGCAGGACGAAGGCTTGCGCGCGCGTTGCGGGGCGGCGGGGGCGAAACTTTCAGCAGAGAAGTTCCTGTGGGAGAATGAGGCTCGCAAGTATGTGGCGACATACGAGCGCGTGCTGAACGGGAAGGTTGGCGGCGACAAGAAATGCGCCGGCGCCCCCTGACCGGAAGCTGCTTTTTCGCGAGCCGCGATCCACGTAGCGGTAATTTTACCGGCGCCCCCTAACGGAATCAGAGGCTTACGACCCCGTTTAGTTCCGCGCTTAAAACTCCCAAGCTGAGGGTCGTCATCGCGAGCGAAGCGCGGCGATCCCGAGCCGCGGAACGCCAAAGGTCGGCGCTCGCGGCCATCGGCGACTCCGACCCGCCAGCGGCGGGCTTCTGGATCGCCGCGCTTCGCTCGCGATGACGCCTCCTCACGTTTCGGTTATAAGACAGGAATAGTCTGTAATTATGCAGAAACGATGATTCACGCCGGAGAGCGCCGGCCGTCCGCCCGCGGATCGGGCGAACGAGCGTCCGCCACGCCCGGCTAGAACTGCACCCCGCGGGTCAAGGCGCCATCGATCACGAGGTTGGTCCCGGTCGTGAAGCTCGAGGCGGGGCTCGCGAGAAACACGATGCCGCGGCCGATCTCGTCTGGCTTGGCCATCCGTCCTGTCGGGTTCAGCGACATGGCTTGCTTGAAGAGATCGGGAACGTTGTTTTCAATATTCTGCCAGATGCCGCCGTCGAAATAGGTGTTGCCGGGAGACACCGCGTTGACGCGGATCATCTTCCCGGCGTGCTCGAAGGCGAGCCTCTGCGCGTAATGAATGAGCGCAGCTTTCATCGCCCCATAGGCCGGACCTGTGAAATCGACCTCGCGCCCCGAGACCGAGGAAACGATGACGATTGCCGGATGCTTGGATTTTTCGAGAAAGGGCAGGGCGGCGTTGACCGCGTTCACGGTGTGCATCATGTCGACGTCGAACGTCTTGGCCCACGATTCCTCGGTGTCCTGGGCGGCGAGCGCGGACACGTTGGCGACCAGGATGTCGACGCCGCCAAGCGCCGCCGCGCTGTCGGCCACGAATTTCTGCAGGGCGGCCTTGTTCGCCACGTCGATCGCCGCGCCGAAGGCCGTCACGCCCTTGGCCTTCAAGTCCGTGACCGCGGCCTTCACGTCGTCCGCGTTGCGGGAGCAGATGGCGACGCTCGCGCCTTCGCTGGCGAAGATGTTCGCCGCGCTCCGTCCGATGCCTTTCGTGCCTCCGGTGACGACCGCGCGCAGGCCCTTCAATCCGAGATCCATTTTCCCCTCCCTGGCGGCCCGTTGAAGCTCATCTTCGCCGCCTGATTAGCAAGAAACACGCTCCGAGCCACCAGATTCGTCAAGGACGCGGTTCGCATTCCCGCAAGCCGCCGAACGGTCTCTGTCCGTTATCCCCAGGTTAGAAACATGCCAATATCGCCGGGCATCCCGTCGGGAAAGTCGACGACGCGCGCCCGAAGATGGAAGCCATGCGGCTTCAAGTCGCGGCTCCATCGAAGATAAATTTCCGCCGCTTCGCCGCGCAGCGTCGTCGCCCAATCCGGGTTGGGCGCGTTGATCGCGCGGCCGCCGTCGCTGCAGACCTGGCTCGGGAAGCGCAGAAGCATGAATTCTTTCAGGCCCTGCTCGGCGGCGACCCGCGCTTCCTGGATGAGCCCGCGCCAGGTTTGGTCGGACATATGCGCGCCGATCAGGTCTTCCGCTTCGTGCTGCCGCTTCTCCTCCGCGACATGGCGTTGCTCCTCGCGGCGCTCGGCTTCCCTGCTTTTGAAGTCTTGCGCCAATCGGCGGAAATCCGCCGCTTCCGAGATCGTCCCATTGGCCTGGGCGGTCGGCGCGGCGTGCGGCGCAGCCTCCGAATGCGGGCGCTCGAAGCGCCATTTGAGCGGCGCGAGCGCGTCCTCCAGCGCCCTCGCGACGACGCCCTCCTTGGGCTTGACGTCGGGATGATCGTCGTTGCTCACGAGCGTTCGCAGCAAATTCTCGCGGCTGACGATTCCGACGACTTGCCCGTTCCGCAGCACCGGAACGCGCTTGATCCGGTAGGCGGTCAACAGGCGCGCGATTTCACCGACCTCAGTGTGCTCTTCGACCGTGACGACGGGGCTCGACATGACGTCGCCCGCGAGGCGTTCGGGCCGACGCAGGGCGGAAAGGAACTCGGGATTGAGCTGTTCGCCTTCCGCCAGCAGCGCGAGCCACCATTCGCGCCGCGCATCGCTCTCCGAAGGGTCACGCCCGATGAGGTCGCCTTCGCTGACCATGCCGATCGGCGCGCCATTGTCGTCGACGATCGGAACGGCGCTGATATGGCGTTCGGCGAGCATGCGGGCGATGTCGCGAATCGGCGTACCTGCGGTCGCCGAGATCGCGGGGCTGGTCATGAGTTCGCGGGCGTTCATGAGCGGAATGTAGCACAAGGGCGCGTGATGGCGTTGACGGACCGCCCGCGCGCAAGCCGGCGATCAGCGCGAACGGCCGAGCCTGCGCGAGGGACTGGGGATGAGCCTGATCGTCATCGGCGCGGGAATCCTTATATGGACGGGTCGCTAAACCACCCGCCGCGCCTGATTCGGGCGCTGAGGTCTCGATGTGCAACGACTATCGATTGCTGACCAATGTGGCGACGCTGCTCGACGGCTTTTCCGAGACCCGGATCAAGATCCGCCTGTCCGAGGCCGCGCCCAACATCGAGCCCCGCGAGGACATCAAGATCACGGACAGAGGTCCGATCGTGCGTGCGGTCGATGGCGAGCCGGGGGCGGGGGAGCTTGTGCAGCGGCGCTGGAGCTGGCCCGGGCAGAACCGCAAGCCGGTCTACAATTTCCGCTCCGAGGGCCGCGAGTTCGGTTCGGGCGGATGCCTGATCGTCGCCGACGGCTTTTACGAGTTCACGGACCCAGGCTAGATCAGCTGCGGCGTTCGCGCGCTTTTGAATAGGCGCACAGGAGCAAAAGAATAAGCCAGCCAGCGGCTCCGGCAGCAACGATCGTCACAACATCCCCCTTTTCGACTTGGCAAGCTTGATTGAAAGGCCGCTCACCTGTTTTTCACATCCGCTCGGCGATTTTGAAGACGAGCCACCCGAGAGCGGCGAAGCCCACCCCCCAGAAAAGCATCACAGAGACCACCGCCTCCTCCTGCTCAGTTCCACAAGAAAGATAAGACATTAAAGATGGTTGTGGCAAGTAACAAAATATTACTGGTTAACCCGCCGCCGAACGAACGCCTGACTCACGGCCTTGATGTGTAGAGGTTCGCCGGGGCTCCCGCGGTGACGGCCATCACAGTTCGGGATGCGAGAGGCGAAATTGCCTCCCCTGACGCGAAGGGGCGCTCGAATGAACAGCCAAAGGCGGTAAGCGCCGTCCCCCGAATTTGCCTTTCCGCAAGCATAGGAACTTGCTTCGCAATTTAAGCGGGCGGCTCTCCTGGTCCTGCCGATCTTCGGCGTCGGCCACGTTCGACGCGAGGCTCGCGCGTCGACGGAGCGGGTGCGAGGCCGGAAACCGCTGAGGCGACACGCAGATCAGCCCGAACAATCCGCAGAATGTCTCCGTCCTAACCGAACATTAACCTTGAGCTTCTAGAGCATTGATGCCCATGGAGTCCCATGTCATCCCATGCTATCCCGTTCCGTGACGCGCTGACGCTTTCGAGCGTCGCAACGCCCATGGGACAGGGTTGCCCGCGCGCCGAGGGGCTGCCTGGTGGATCGGTTTCTTTCGCATTTCACCCACCGGTTCGACGCCAAGAGCAGGATCTCGATTCCGGCCCCGTTCCGTCAGGTGCTGGCGAAGGACGGCTTTGCCGGCGTCTACGCCTATCCCTCGCTCGACGCCCCGGCTCTCGACTGCGGCGGCAACGCGCTCATCGCCGAGATCGAGTCGTTGCTCCAGACGATGCCGCCCTATTCTCAGGCGCGCGACGCTTTTGCGACGGCGCTCCTCGGCATGAGCGAGGTCTTGCGCCTGGATGCGGAGGGGCGGGTTTTTTTCGAGGAGCGGCTCAAGGGGGCGTTGGGGCTCACCGCCGAGGCGGTGTTTGTCGGACAAGGCCACAAGTTTCAAATCTGGGAGCCGGCGCGGTTCCAGGCGCATCTCGAACAGTCGAGGGAGCGGGTCCGACGGTTGCGCGCCGAGCGCGACGCGCTTGCGCCGCCAGGAGCGTCTGGATGAGCCCCGCCGCGCCCGTTGGGCTCGGCCATGTTCCCGTCCTGCTGAACGAGGCGATCGCGGCCCTCGATCCGCGCGCCGGCGGCCTCTACATCGACGCCACTTTCGGCGCTGGAGGGTATGCGCGCGCGCTCATCGCGCGCGGCGCGCGCGTAATCGCGCTCGATCGCGACCCCTCGGCCGTTCGGGCCGGCGGAGCGCTCACGGCTTCGTCCGGCGGCCGCCTCGAGCTCATCGAGGCCTGCTTCGGCGACCTCGGTGAGGTCGCCGAACGCGCCGGCGTCGACGCGGTCGACGGAATTGTGTTCGACATCGGCGTTTCCTCGATGCAGCTCGACGAGGCCGGTCGCGGCTTTTCGCTGCGCTTCGACGCTCCCCTCGATATGCGCATGGGAGGAAGCGGGCGCTCGGCCGCCGACATCCTCCGCGACGAGGACGAAGCGACGATCGCCGATATTCTGTTTTATTTCGGCGAGGAGCGCGCCGCGCGGCGGATCGCGCGGGCGATCCTCGCCGACCGCAAGGCGAAGCCGTTCACCTCGACGCTCGAGCTTGCCGGGCTGATCGCGCGCGTCGCGCCGGCGCCGCGCGGAGAGACGACCCATCCGGCGACGCGCGCCTTCCAGGCTCTGCGCATTGCGGTCAATGACGAATTGGGCGAGCTCGCCCGTGGGCTCAGCGCCGCCGAGCGGCTCATCAGACCGGGCGGGCGTCTCGCGGCAGTGACGTTCCATTCGCTCGAAGATCGCATCGTCAAACAGTTCCTCGCCCGACGGTCGGGCCGGGGACGAGCCGCCTCGCGCCGCCTGCCGGGCGAGCCGGCCGAAGCCGAGCCGACCTTCGAGGTTCCGCGCGGCCAGCCTATCCAGCCGAGCGACGAGGAAGCGCGCTCAAATCCGCGTTCGCGTTCAGCCAAGCTCCGGTTTGGCGTTCGCACGAGCGCCCCGGCGCGGGGACGAGATGAGACCATTGACGCGTTCGCGCGACTGCCGACGCGAAGGGGGAGTTGAGACAAGATGTGGCGTATCCTGCACGCATTCGCCATCGCCGCGCTGATCGGGTCGGCGGCTTACGTCTATGGCGTCAAATACCAGACGATCTACGCTTCCGAGCAGCTCGTGAAGACGCGCCACCTCATCAACAAGGAGAAGGACGCGATCACGCTTCTGCGGGCCGAATATGCGCATCTCGCCCGGCCCGACCGGGTGCAGGCGCTGGCCGATTCAAAGCTCGGCCTCCAGCCGCTGGCGTTGAGCCAGATTGCGACCATGGGCGAATTGCCGGACGCCCAGCCTAAGGTCGACTCGATCGGCCGCGCGCTCGAATCCCTTGGATTTACGGCGGACAACGCCACTCCGGCGATAACCGCCTCTGTCGCGACGCCGGCGGTGAGGTGAGACGTGACCGAGACCTCGAGCGGCGCCGCAACGGCGCCCAGGAAGCCTAGCGCGCGCCGGCGTCTGAAGCTCCTGGACAACCTCGCCGACGCTGGAATTGTCTGGCTCCGGCGCTATCTTCCGAAGAATTTCGGCGTCGACCTCGAGCCGCCTCGCGCGCGCCAGCCGCTGCCCGCCGGGGCGCGCAGAGCGAGGCTGAAGGCCTTCGCGCGCGAGTTGCTCTCGACCCGGCTCGACCGTTCGGGAGCGCGCGTGCGCACCATCGCGTTCGGGCTGTTCGTGGCCTATGCCGGGCTCGGCGTGAAGCTCCTGGCGCTTGGGCTCTCGCACGATCCGCCGCAAACGTTGAAAGCCGCCGCCGATGACGCGGTCTCGGGCGCGAGGCCCGATCTCCTGGACCGAAACGGCGCCATCCTCGCCACGGACGTCAAGACCATGTCGGTGTTCGCCGAGCCGAACCGCATCATCGACGCGGACGAGGCGACGGAATTGCTCACCGCGGTGCTCCCCGACGTCGACGCCAAGCAATTGCGCGAGCGGCTGAGCTCGAAGAAGGGCTTCATCTGGGTCAAGCGTCAGATCACGCCAAAGGAGCAGTCGGAGATCTTCCACCTCGGCCTTCCGGGCGTCGGCTTCCTGCCGGAGAACAAGCGCATCTATCCGAACGGCCCGATTGGCGCCTATGTCGTCGGATATGTGGACAAGGACAACGTCGGCATCGCGGGCATGGAGAAATATCTCGACCAGCAGAGCCTGACCGATCCGCATGTCGCGGGATTCACGGTCGATCCCGAGAGCTTGAAGCCGGTGCGCCTGTCGATCGATCTGAAAGCGACGCATGCGCTGCGCGACGAATTGGTCGAGGGAATGGATCACTTCCGCGCCAAGGCCGCGGCGGGCATGATTGTCGACGTCAACACCGGGGAAGTGATCGCGCTCGAATCGCTGCCCGATTTCGATCCCAACGATCCGAGCGAGGCTCAGGATCCGAACAAGATCAACCGCATCAACGTCGGCGTCTATGAGATGGGCTCGACCTTCAAGGCGATGTCGCTGGCGATGGCGCTCGATTCGGGCAAGGTCACGCTTGGTTCGCATGTCGACGCGCGCGACAGCTTGCGCTATGGGCGGTTCACCATTCACGACTTTCACGCTACCCATCGCGTATTGACGGTGCCCGAGGTGTTCACCCATTCCTCGAACATCGGCGCCGCGCGGCTCGCGCTCATGGTCGGCGTCGAGGGGCACAAGGCCTTCCTGAAGAAGATGGGTCAGCTCGACCGGCTTCGCACCGAACTGCCGGAAAGCGCCGAGCCGCTGGTGCCCAAGCATTGGTCGCTTCTCAACACGATGACCATCGCCTTCGGTCAGGGCCTCAATGTCGCGCCGATCCAGGCAGTGATGGCGGTGTGCGCGCTGGTCAACGGCGGCATGATGATGAAGCCGACCTTTCTTCCGCGCACGGAAGAAGAAGCCGAGCAGGTCAGTCATCGCGTGATCAGCGCCCAGACCTCCGAATCGATGCGCTATCTGATGCGCGCGAACGCGACGCACGGCTCCGCGGGTTTCGCCAACGTTCCCGGCTATTACGTCGGCGGCAAGACGGGGACGGCCGACAAGATCATCCACGGACACTATTCGCAGAACAGGGTTTTCACCACCTTCATGGCGATTACGCCCGCAAATAAGCCGAAATACCTGTATCTGGCGATCTACGACGATCCGCAGGCCGCGCCTGGCGATTACGGCTTCCACACCGCCGCATGGAACACTGGCCGCACGACGGGCGCCCTGATCCGCCGGATCGAGCCGCTGGAAGGCGTGCCTCCGATGAAGGAGCCGCCGACTCAGCCATTCCCCATCATCGCCCGGCTGGGATATGGAGCCGACGCCGACCGGCTCGGCAAGGAGTAAAATGGGGGCGATGAGACGGCTTGGCGATATCCTCGAACTCAAGGACGCCGATCGCGCGCTTGGCGAACGGGCGATCGCGGGGCTTGCGTTCGATAGCCGGAAGACGGCGCCAGGGGACCTCTTCTTCGCGCTCGCCGGCGCAAAGGACGACGGTCTCAAGCATGTCGGCGAGGCGGTCGAGAGGGGCGCGGCCGCAATTGTCGCGGAGCGTCGGGCGGACGCCCTGAGCGCGCCCTTTGTCCAGGTCGCCGATGCCCGTGCGGCGCTCGCTCACGCCGCCGCACGCTTCTATCCGCGCCAGCCCGAAACGATCGTGGCCGTCACCGGCACGAGCGGCAAAACCTCGGTCGCGGCCTTCGTCCGCCAGATTTGGAAGGCTATGGGGCGCGAGGCCGCTTCGATCGGAACGATCGGCGTCGTGTCGCGTCCTCTGACGGTGTACGGATCGCTGACGACGCCGGACCCGATCGCGCTGCATGAGCTTCTGGACCGCCTCGCTAGAGACGGCGTCACGAGCCTCGCGATCGAGGCGTCCTCGCACGGGCTCGACCAGAAGCGGCTCGACGGCGTGCGGCTCGCCGCGGGCGCCTTCACCAATCTGACGCGCGACCACATGGACTATCATCCGACGGTCGAGGACTATTTCGCCGCCAAGCTCAGGCTGTTCCGGGATCTTCTGCCGGACGGCGCTCCCGCGATCATCGACGCGGACAGCGCCATCGCTCCGCGCGCGATCGCCGCGGCTCGGGCGCGCGGCCTTCAAGTCGTCACGGTCGGCGCGAAAGGCGAGGCGATACGACTGACCTCCGTCGCCCGTGCGCGCCTGTCTTCGGACCTCGATCTTCAGTTTGGCGGCCGAAGCTGGCGCGTGAAATTTCCGCTGGCCGGCGACTTTCAGATCTCGAACGCGCTCGTAGCGGTCGGGCTTTGCATCGCAACCGGAAGTCAAGCGGACGCCGTGTTCGAAGCGCTGCAAACGCTCGAAGGCGCGCCCGGGCGATTGGAGCGCATCGGCGACGTCCGGGGCGCGAGCGTCTTCGTCGACTACGCGCACAAGCCTGACGCGCTCGAAAAGGCGATCGCGGCGCTGAGGCCCTTCGTCCGCGGGCGGCTCATTGTGGCGTTCGGTTGCGGCGGCGACCGCGATCCGGGCAAGCGTCCGATCATGGGCGAGATCGCCGTGCGGACGGCCGATGTCGTCATCGTGACCGACGACAATCCCCGCTCCGAAAACCCGGCGACGATCCGCGCACAGATTTTAGCCGCCGCGCCTTCGGCGATCGAGATCGGCGACAGGGCGGCGGCCATTCGCGCAGGCGTCGCGATGCTTGGCGAGGGTGACGCGCTTCTGATCGCGGGCAAGGGTCACGAGACGGGGCAGATTGTCGGCGACAGGACGCTGCCGTTCTCCGACGCCGATGAGGCGCGTGCGGCGCTCGAGGAGGCGCAATGACTCCGCTCTGGAGCCAAGCCGAACTCACGCGCGCGCTCGGCGCCGCCCCGAGCACGCCCCTGAGCGCGAGCGTCACGGGCGTCTCCATCGATAGCCGCACCCTTGCGGCGGGCGACCTCTTCTTCGCCATTCGGGGCGAGGCGCATGACGGCCATGATCACGTTGCGCGCGCCTTCGAAGGCGGCGCCTCGGCGGCCGTCGTGTCACGTGAGCGAGCCCATGAGCTCGCCGCGCTCGGTCCCGTCTTCGCGGTTGGCGACACATTGAAGGCGATGGAGGCTTTGGGCGTCGCGGCCCGCGCGCGCTCGAACGCGAAGATCGTCGCGGTGACCGGTTCCGTCGGCAAGACGACGGCGAAGGAGATGCTGCGCGCAATGTTGAGCGCCTGCGGAGCGACGCACGCCTCGGCCGCCTCCTACAACAATCATTGGGGCGTGCCGTTGACGCTCGCGCGCATGGCCCCGGACACGCGCTTCGGCGTGTTCGAGATCGGGATGAACCACGCTGGCGAAATTGCGCCGCTCACGCGCATGGTCCGGCCTCACGCGGCGCTCGTCACGATGATCGCGCCTGTCCACATCGAGTATCTGGGTTCGATCGAGGCGATCGCCGACGCGAAGGCCGAGATCTTTCTCGGCCTCGAACCTCACGGAACGGCGATTCTGAACCGCGAAGCCCCGCAGTTCGAGCGGCTGAAGAGGGCGGCGGAGGCGCGCGGCGCGAGGGTTCGGAGCTTTGGCCGCGAGCCTGAGTGCGACGCCCGCCTCGCTGACGTCGGGACGATCGAAGGCGGCTCGCGCGTTCGGGCGCATGTGTTCGGCCATGAGTTGGCCTTCGAACTCGGCGCGCCGGGGACGCATATGGCGGAGAACGCGCTGGGCGTGCTTCTGGCCGCGGACGCGCTCGGCGCCGATCTTCAAACCTGCGCCGCCGCTCTGCGCGACTTTTCGCCGCAAAAGGGCAGGGGCGAGCGCTTCTCGATTCCCACCCCCGACGGGCCGGCGACGATCATCGACGAAAGCTACAACGCCAATCCCGCATCGATGCGGGCGGCGCTCGCGCTGCTCGCCGCGGCCAAGCCTGGACCGAAGGGGCGCCGCATCGCGGTGATCGGCGACATGCTCGAGCTTGGGCCGAAAGCTGCGGCGATGCACGCCGAACTCGCGGCCGACCTCAGAGCCAACAAGGTCGATCTCCTGTTCGGCGCCGGTCCTCTCACGCGCGCTTTGTTTGACGCCGCGCCGGCGTCGATGCGGGCCGCTTGGACCGAGCGGTCGAACGAATTGACGGATGAAGTCGCCCGGACTTTACGCGGCGGCGACGTCGCGATGGTCAAAGGGTCCAATGGCAGCCGCATGGGCCCGCTCGTCGCCGCCTTGCGCGATCGCGCCGTCTGCGCGGGAGGCTAGGGCATGCTGACATGGCTGTCCGAGCTTCCAGGCGCCTTCCATCTCTTTCGCTACCTCACCTTCCGCACGCTTGGCGCGGCGGGCACCGGTCTCTTTCTCGTTTTCTTCTTCGGCCCCACGATCATCTCCGCCTTGCGCTTGAAGCAGGGCAAGGGCCAGCCGATCCGAGCCGACGGCCCCGCGTCGCATCTTCTCACCAAGAAGGGCACGCCGACCATGGGGGGGCTCATGATTCTGTTCGGGCTCTTCGTCTCGGCCTTGCTCTGGGCGAATCTCGCAAGCCCCTATGTGTGGATCGTGCTGTTCGTCACGGCAGGCTTCGCCGTGATCGGTTTTTATGACGATTACCTGAAAGTCACGAAACAATCGGACCGCGGCTTCTCGGGCCGCGCGCGCCTGTTCGGTGAATATGTGATCGCTGCGCTTGCCTGTTACGCGCTGATGAAGGTCGGGGCCAATGGCGCGACTGCGCTCGCGGTGCCGTTCGTCAATGGCTTCGTATTCGATTTCGGCTGGGCCTTCCTCTTGTTCGGCCCGTTCGTCATTGTGGCTTTCGGCAATGCGGTCAATCTGACCGATGGGCTCGATGGCCTTGCAATCGTGCCGGTGATGATCTGCGCCGCGACGCTTGGGCTCATCGCCTATATCACCGGCAACGTGGTCTATGCGCACTACCTCCTGATCAACCACGTCCCGTTCTCGGGCGACCTCCTGGTTGTGAGCGGCGCGCTGATCGGGGCCGGCGTCGGGTTCCTGTGGTTCAACGCCCCTCCGGCCCAGATTTTCATGGGCGATACGGGATCGCTGGCGCTAGGCGGCCTGCTTGGCGCGACTGCGGTCGCGATCAAGCACGAGGTCGTGCTCGCCGTCGTCGGCGGCCTGTTCGTGATGGAGGCGGCGTCCGTCGTCGTGCAGGTGGTGTCGTTCAAGCTCACCGGCAGGCGCGTGTTCCGCATGGCGCCCATTCATCACCATTTCGAGCAGCTCGGCTGGTCGGAGCCGCAAATTGTCATGCGATTCTGGATCATCGCCTTCGTGCTGGCGATGGTCGGCCTCGCTTCCTTGAAGCTGAGGTGACGATGACGCCGGTCGAGACCTTGCGCGGACAGAGCGTCGCTCTTTTCGGCCTCGGCGGCTCAGGGTTGTCGACGGCGCGCGCCCTTGTCGCCGGCGGCGCCGAAGTGTCCGCCTGGGACGACAATCCTCATGCGCGGGAGCGCGCCGAAGCCGCGGGCGTCGCGCTCGTCGATCTTTCTCAGGCCGACTGGCGCGGCTTCCGGGTGTTTGTGCTGGCGCCCGGCGTGCCGCTGACCCATCCGAAGCCGCATTGGACCGTGAACCTCGCGGACGACGCTGGCGTTCCGATCATCGGCGACATCGAGCTTTTCGTGCGCGAGCGCGGAGCGCGAGCGCCGGAGGCGCCCTTCGTCGCCATCACCGGCACGAACGGCAAGTCGACGACCACCGCCCTCATCGCTCATGTGCTCAAGGAGGCCGGACGCGACGTCGCGCTCGGCGGCAATATCGGCGTGCCGGTTCTCGATCTTCCGCCGCCTGCGGCTCAGCGCGTTCATGTCGTCGAGTGCTCGTCCTATCAGATCGATCTCGCGCCTTCGCTGAACCCCAGCGTCGGCCTTCTGATCAACATCACGCCCGATCATCTCGACCGGCACGGCGATCTCGCTCGCTACGCCGCGATCAAGGAGCGGCTTGTCGCGCAGGCTGAGGTCGCGCTGGTCGGCGTGGACGACCAGCCCAGCCGCGAAATCTATGCGCGGCTGAAGGCGCGCGCCGGAGCGCCGCGCGTCATTGCGGTGTCGGGCGCGGAATCTCCGCTCGCGGATGTTTTTGTCAGCGAGCATCGGGTCATGGCGCGAGGCGAGGCGGGGCCCGCGGTCGATCTCAACGGCGCGCGGGCGCTTCGCGGCGCGCATAACGGGCAGAACGCCGCCTTCGCCTACGCCGCCGCACGCGCGCTTGGGCTTGAGCCCGATCGCATCGCGCGCGCGTTCGAGACGTTTCCGGGCCTCGCCCATCGCATGGAGGAGGTCGGTCGTCTCGGCCGGGTGTTGTTCATCAACGACTCGAAGGCGACCAACGCCGACGCCGCCGAAAAGGCGCTGCTCTCGTTCCACGACATTCATTGGATTCTCGGCGGCAGGCCGAAGGCGGGCGGCGTCGAGCCGCTGAAGCCGCTCTTTCCTCGCATCGCGAAGGCTTACGTGATCGGCGAGGCGAGCGATGAGTTCGCTGAGACGCTCGATGGCGCCGTTCCCGTCGAACGGTGCGGGACTTTGAACGCGGCCATCGACGCGGCGGCGGAAGACGCGGCGCAGTCGAGAGCGCCCGAGCCAACCGTGCTCTTGTCGCCCGCCTGCGCATCGTTCGATCAGTTCGCGAATTTCGAGGCGCGCGGCGACGCGTTTCGCGCGCAGGTCGGCAAGTGGCTGGAGCGGCGGTCGGCGGACGGAACGCTCGTGCAGACGGGGAGATAGAGCGCATGGTTTCGAGAGTGGAACGCGGGCCCGTCGCGGATTGGATGCGCACCGCCGATCGATGGCTGCTCGGATCGTTCATCGCGCTCATGGTGATCGGCCTCGTGATGGCGCTCGCGGCGAGTCCCGCGGTCGCGGAACGACTCAACCTTTCCACGTTCCACTTCGTCAATCGCCAGGCTGTGATGCTGATCCCGACGGCGGCGCTGATGATCGCCACGTCGTTCCTGTCGCCGCGCCACGTTCGGCGCGCGGCGCTGCTCACTTTCGTCGTGTCGCTCGCGCTCATCATTCTCGCGCTCATGTTCGGCGCTGAGGTCAAGGGGGCGCGGCGCTGGATCTTCGGCCTGCAGCCGTCGGAATTCATGAAGCCGGCGTTCGTCGTTCTCGCCGCCTGGGCCTTCACCGAGGGAGGACGGACCGGGCCGACCGCGCTTCCAGCCAAGCTGTTGTCGTTCGTGCTCTTGCCGATCGCGATCGTGCCGCTCATCCTCGAGCCGGACTTCGGCCAGACGATGCTGGTCGCGGTGGTCTGGACGGCGCTTTTCTTTCTGGCCGGCCTGCATTGGTTCTGGGTGGTCGCCGTCGGCGGAATGGGCATGGCCGGCGGCTTCGCCGTCTTCAAACTGTCGCCGCACGTGCACGAGCGCGTGCTGCGCTTCCTTGATCCGGACTCGACCGGCGGTCTGGTCGACACCTTTCAGGTTGACACGGCTTTGCAGAGCATTCTCTCCGGCGGCTGGTTCGGACGAGGCCCAGGCGAGGGCGTCTACAAACGGATCCTGCCCGACGCGCACACCGATTTCGTCTTCGCCGTGACCGGCGAGGAGTTCGGCATGATCGCCTGCATGGCGCTGATCGCCTTCTTCGCCTTCATCGTCCTTCGCGCGCTCATTCTCGCGGCGCGCAACCCGGACCCGTTCTGCCGCCTTGCGGCCGCCGGATTGACGGCGATGTTCGCGGTGCAAAGCTGGATCAACATGGCGGTCAACCTGCGCGCCATGCCGGCGAAGGGGATGACCTTGCCGTTCATCTCCTATGGCGGCTCGTCGCTTCTCGCGCTCGGCCTCGGGATGGGCTTCCTCATCGCGGTGACGCGCAAGCGCCCCGCCGCCGATCTCGATCATCCCGCGGCGCTCTCGGGATGAGCTCGGCGCGCCCGATTCTGCTCGCGGCTGGCGGCACGGGCGGACATCTCTTTCCCGCGAGCGCGCTCGCGGCGGCGCTGACGAGCCGCGGCGCTGAAGTCGAGCTCGCGACCGACAGCCGCGCGCTCAAGTTCGGCGCCGATTTTCCGGCCCGCGCCATCCACGCCTTTCCGGCCGCCACGCCGATGCAGGCTGGCGGGCTCGCCAAGGTCCGGGCTTCGGTCACGCTCGGCCTAGGCCTCGCGGCCGCGGCGCTTAAGCTTCAGGGGATCAAACCGCGCGCCATGGTCGGCTTCGGCGGCTATCCGACCGTGCCGCCCGTTCTCGCCGCCTGGCTCCTCCGGATACCAACGATCCTGCACGAGCAGAACGCCGTGATGGGGCGCGCCAACCGCTTCTTGAGTTCGCGCGTCAATGCGATCGCCTGCGGCTTTCCCGGCCTTGCGGGCGTCGACCAGGCCAAAACGAAGGTGACCGGCAATCCGGTTCGACCGTCGGTCATCGCCGCGGCGGCGATCGCCTATCCCGACCATGTCGGCCAACGCTTGAACCTTCTGGTGACCGGCGGCTCGCAGGGGGCGCGCGTGATGGCCGACGTCGTTCCCGCGGCGCTCGCGCTCTTAGGCGCCGACGAGCGGCAATGGATCCGCCTCACTCAGCAGGCGCGCGGCGAGGACAGCGCGCGCGTGGCTGCGGCATGCGCGCGGATGAGCTTTCCGGTCGAGATCGCGGAATTCTTTCCCGACCTGCCCGCCAGAATGGCCGGCGCGCATCTCATCGTCGGGCGGGCCGGCGCGTCGACCGTCTCCGAGCTTGCCGTCATTGGCCGGGCTTCCGTGCTCGTTCCGTTTCCGCACGCGCTTGACCAGGACCAGGCCGCGAACGCGGCGGCGCTCGCGAAGGCGGGCGGCGCGACCGTCGTGCCTCAGACCGAGTTCACTCCCGAGCGATTGGCCGCGATCCTGCGCGACGCGCTCGCCGCGCCTTCGAAGCTTGCAGCGGCGGCGCGGGCCGCGAAATCCGTCGGCGTCCCGGACGCCGCCGAGCGTCTCGCCGACCTGGTGCTCGAGGTCGCCCGGCCAGGGTAGGCGGCTCTAAAGGTCGCCGAGAAGATCGAGAAGCTCACGCGCCGCGCCCTCGCCAAGGCGCTCGCGCATGCGCTCTTGCGTCGCCTCCCACAGGGGAACAGCGTCTCGTATCGTCCGGCGCCCGCGCGGGGTCAGCTTGATCGTCGTTTCCCGGCGATCGTTCGCGTCTTGAGCCAGCGCGAGAAGGCCCAGGCGCTCGAGCACCCGCGCATTGCGGCCGATCGTCGACCTATCGAGGTCCAGGATCTCGCCAAGCTGCGTCCGTCCCGCCATCCCGCCCTGGCGCTCGAGGTTTCGCAGGAAACTGAACTGCGCGATGTTGATGCCCGTCGGCGCGAGGGCCTGATCATAGATCGCCATGACGCGGCGCGTGGCGTTGCGGAGCGAGGTGCAATAGCAGGGAGCAGCAGCCGAGGTCATGCGCTCACGCGAGGTTCGCCGCCACGACGCTTTCGTCCCATTCGAGCCCGACGCCCGGCGTGTCTGGGATGTGCAGCATGCTGTCCCTGATCTCGTAGGGACGCTGGAGGATCGGATCGGCCCAGCTCTGCCATTCGAGCCAGTGGGCGCTTTCGGTCACGCGCATGACGTGCGCGGCCACTTCAGGATAGAGGTGTGTCGACATCGGCACGCCGGCCGCTCCGGCGATCGCCGCGGACCGGAGCCATCCGGTCACGCCGCCGATGCGCATGAAGTCGGGCATGACGAGATCGCAAGCCTTGCGCTGCAGAGCGGCCATGAGGGCGCGGGGCCCGTAGAAATTCTCACCGATCTGCAGCGGCGTCTTGAGCGCGGCCGCAAGCTCAGCGTAGCCGTCGAGATTGTCATAGACGATCGGCTCCTCGATCCAGGCGAGACCCATGTCGTCGATCATGTGACAGCGCTCGAGGGCCTCCACCATATCGAGTCCCTGGTTGAAATCGATCATGAGCTTGATGTCGTCGCCGATCGCCCCGCGCACGGCCTCGATCGTCTTGACGTCCTGCCGCGGGTCGTCGCGCCCGAGGCGCAGCTTGAGGCCCTTGAAGCCGCCTTCGTCCCGCAGTTCTAGAGCTTCCGCGGCGACCGCGTCGGGGTCCTTCAGCCAGAGGCCGTTGCTGTTGTACGAACGCGTCGGCCCGACCGTTCCACCGAGCAGCACGCAGAGCGGCATCCCCGCCGCTTTCGCGAGCGCATCCCAGGCCGCCATATCGAGGCCCGACACGGCGATCATCGACAGACCTTCATAGCCGACGAAGTGCAGCGACTTGCGCGCGAGGCTGAAGAGTTCGACAGGCGACAGCGCTTTTCCCTTCAACAATTCGCCCAGATCGTGCAGCGCCGCGACGAGGTACTTCATCGCCTGAAGTGCGTAGGGCTCGAGATAGCTGCGCCCGGAGATTCCCTCTTCGGTCGTCAGATCGATCAAGATCAAGGGCCAATGGGTTATGGTCCCGATCCTGGCGACCACCGGACGGTCGAGCTTGAGCGAAACGGCCCTGGCGCGTAGGCCTCGCAGCGTCAGAGTGGGTGCGGGCGGCGGGCGCATCGTCATTTGACGAGCGACGCCGCGCCATTGCCGAACGACCAATCTTCGGCGCCAGTCGACACGAGCGAGATGAACACGTCTTCCGGCCTGACGTTGATCCGGCTTTTCAGATCTTCGGTCACTTTCTTGTAGAACCCCTGCTTTTGCTCAAGCGTGCGCCCTTCCCTCAGATAGAGCTGGATGAAGATGCAGGCCTTCGAGCGCTCGATTCCGAAGAAATGCGGATCGTAGATGAAACTGTCCTCATCGTGCTCCGAGATCACCTGAAAGCGGTCGTCTTTCGGCGCTTTCAAGACATCCACCATCGCATTGTAGACGACGTCGCCCACGGCCTGGCGGTACGCTTTCGACTGGCCTTTGATCATGTCGATACGAGCAAGCGGCACGACGAACTCCATGCGTAAGCGAAGATGTAGGTATATACCTGTAAATGCGAATTGCAAGCGCCCGGCGACGCCAGGCGCCGGGTTCGAACGGCGGTGATCTCAATCCGCTGGGCGGGTCCTTACCGGGTCGCGAGGCCGACGGCGGCGAGGGCGTCGATGAGCTCGATCTTCAACAAGCGCCCGTCGCGATTGTGCTCGGCCGGCGATCGATGCAATTGCCGGGCGCGTTCGATCGCGCACCACCAGTTCCACTGTTCCGCGCCGATTTCGCTGTTCTGCGTGTCGTCATCGTAGTCGTGATTGATCGCGTCGGCTCGGCCGATCGTCGCGGCGCGATGGTCGCGCAACTGTCTCCACGCTTCGCCGGCGTCGGCAAACGTGCGCCCCATGAGCGAGCGAACGCGCTCGTAAAAGTCGCGCGCGAGTAGGGAGTCGATGTCGTAGTGGCCCTGCTCGTGCTTGATGAGCCAGACCTGTTTCGGGCCGGGGATTGCCGACAGCGAGTTCAGACGCCACGAGTCCGGAGTCGTGGACACTTTGATGGTCAGCGTATCCGGCACCACAAATTGCGAGGCGTCTGGAACAACATCGAGGCCCACGACCGAGGTCGCCGTGCGCGTCTCCATCACCATGCGTTCCGGGACTCCGACCGGGGGCGTCGGAAGCGAGCGATAGTCGGCCCAGCGCACTTTGTACCCGACCCCGAACAATGCAGACGCCATTGTCCGCCCTCCATCCGGCTCGGCCGCGGCTCTTGACCGACGGAAAATAGCCGAGCGGCCGAGGATTTTCCACTGAACGACCAAAGTCGCCGCACCCCTTGGGTTTGCGGGATCGTTCAGTCCATCACCGCATGCGCCGCCGCCTCTTCGCGTGAAGGGGGCGGCCCCGTCAATTTTGGCGAGCGGATGAGCGCCAGCAGCGGGAAGGCGCAGAGCGCAATGAGCGTCATGAACAGGAAATCGTTCGAATAGGCCATCATCGCCGCCTGCTGGGTGATGATCCCTTCGAGCATCGCCATGCTGGGAAGCCCGTGGCCCCAGACGAGCGAAGCGTTTGGCATTCTCAAGGCGTCGTTGAACGGCGTCGCGTGCTCAACGAGCTGGCTGTGGAACATCGTCGTCATGCTGGTCAGCCGCGCGATGACGACCGAGATGCCGACAGACGAGCCGATGTTGCGGATGAGGGTCCAGAGCGCGGCGCCCTCGGTGCGCAATTCGCCGGGCAGGCTCGCGAAGGCGATCGTGTTGAGGGGCACGAAGATGAAGCCGAGGCCGAGCCCTTGCGCGACAGAATTGATCACGATCGTCTCGGCGGAAACGTCCAGGTTCCAGCCGACCATGAGGTAGAGCGACGCAGACGCGAGCACGAGGCCGATGAGGATCATGATCCGGTTGTCGATCCTGCCGCTCAGTCTGCCGACCACGAACATGCCGATAAACGTGCCGATCCCGCG